>Ga0073934_10005033_pt1 | contig 21134 bp, 22 predicted proteins | sample LarsenN4metaG_FD_76834 | JGI IMG/M metagenome (GOLD analysis project Ga0073934, IMG submission 76834) | Hot spring sediment bacterial and archeal communities from British Columbia, Canada, to study Microbial Dark Matter (Phase II) - Larsen... ...
AGGTCGGCCGCCATGCCGGCGCAGTCGCCGACGTTGTCGCCCACGTTGTCGGCGATCACCGCCGGGTTGCGCGGGTCGTCCTCGGGGATGCCGGCCTCGACCTTGCCCACCAGGTCGGCGCCGACGTCGGCGCCCTTGGTGAAGATGCCGCCGCCCAGACGCGCGAAGATCGAGATCAGGCTCGAGCCGAAGGCCAAGCCCAGCAGCGGCTTGAGCGTCGCCGCATCGGGCTTGGCCATGCCGCCGATGAGCAGGAAGAACGCGCCCACGCCCAGCAGGCCGAGGCCGACCACCAGCATGCCGGTGATGGCGCCGCCCTTGAACGCGACGTCCAGCGCCGGGCCGATGCCCTTGGTCGCGGCCTGCGCGGTGCGCACGTTGGCGCGCACCGACACGTTCATGCCGATGAAGCCGCAGGCGCCCGACAGCACGGCGCCGAGCACGAAGCCGCCGGCCGTCTTGAGGTCGAGGAAGATGGCGATCAGGATCGCCAGCACCACGCCGACCATCGCGATGGTGCGGTACTGCCGTGCCAGGTAGGCCGCCGCGCCCTGCTGGATCGCGCCGGCGATCTCCTGCATGCGGGCATTGCCGGCATCCAGGCTCAGGATGCGGCTGCGCATGATGAAGCCGTACAGCACGGCCGCCAGCCCGCAGGCCAGCGCCGCGTACAGGGCCATCGAATGGGACATGGGAAAGGCTCCTTCCTCGCTCGGAATGTCTTGTTTGGAGATGGGGTCGCGGCCCGCTGGGGGGCACCTGCCGCGAAGCGGCGCGGATGCTAACGGATGAGCCTGACGAAACCTGACCGCGCCGGGGTCAGGGCCGGGAAAGCCCTGAATCCCTAGAATCCGCGGGCATGAGCCTGCACAACGTGACGCCCGGCGCCAAGGCGCCCGACGAGTTCAACGTGATCATCGAGATCCCGATGAACGCCGACCCCATCAAGTACGAGGTCGACGAGGAGACCGGCGCGCTCTTCGTCGACCGCTTCATGGGCACGGCGATGCACTACCCGTGCAACTACGGCTACATCCCGCAGACCCTGGCCGACGACGGCGACCCGGTCGACGTGCTCGTCATCACGCCGGTGCCGCTGATCCCGGGCGTGGTGTGCACCTGCCGTCCGCTGGGCATTCTCAAGATGCAGGACGAGGCGGGCGGCGACAGCAAGCTGCTGGCGGTGCCCACCGACAAGATCCTGACGATCTACTCGCAGTGGAAGACGCACCAGGACCTGAACCCGGCGCGCCTGGCGACCATCCAGCACTTCTTCGAGCACTACAAGGACCTCGAGCCCGGCAAGTGGGTGAAGGTGATCGGCTGGGACGGGCCGGACGGCGCGCGGGCCGAGGTGGTGACCGGCATGAAGGCCTGGCGCGACAAGCCGCGCTGAGTCAGGCCGTGGACTTGAACGGGTTGCGCTCGTTCAGTTCGTCCACGTAGCCCTCGACGCCGCGGCCCTCGGCGGCCAGGAACTCGGCCACCGCGTCGGCGAAGCGCGCGTCGCGCAGCCAGTGCGCCGAGGTCGTGCGCACCGGCAGCAGACCGCGCGCCATCTTGTGCTCGCCCTGCGCGCCGCCCTCGAAGCGCGTGTAGCCGTGCTCGATGCACCAGGCCAGCGGCTGGTAGTAGCAGGCCTCGAAGTGCAGGCAGGGCACGAAGCGCGTGGCGCCCCAGTAGCGGCCGTAGGCGACGCGGCGTTCGGGGTCGAGCGCGATCAGCGAGGTGGCGATCGGCTCGCCGCCCTGGTGCGCCACGAACATCAGCCAGTGGCGCGCCATCGTCGCGGCCATGCGGGCGAAGAAGTTGCGCGTCAGGTAGGGCTTGCTGTGGTGGGCGCGGTAGGTCAGCGTGTAGCAGAGGTGGAAGAAGTCCCACAGCGGCTCGTCGATGGCGCTGCCTTGGTGCACCGTGAAGCGCACGCCGGCCTCGGCGACGCGCCGGCGCTCCTGCTGGATCTTCTTGCGCTTGTCGCGCTGCATCACGGCCAGGAAGCCGGCGAAGTCGTGCACCGGCGCGGCGGCCTCGACCGCCTCGGCCTGCCAGTGGAACTGCACGTTGTGGCGCAGCATCCAGCCGGCGCGCGCGAAGGCGGCGGCCTCGTCGTCGTCGACGAAGAGCACGTGCGCCGAGGACAGCTGGCTGTCGTCGGCCAGGCGGCGCATGACCTCGATCAGCGCGTCGCGCGCGGCGGCGTCGTGCGCCAGCACGCGGGTGCCCGGCACCGGCGTGAACGGCACCGCGCCGAGCAGCTTGGGGTAGTAGCGCAGGCCGTGGCGCTGGTAGGCCTCGGCCCAGGCCCAGTCGAACACGTACTCGCCGTAGGAGTGGGCCTTCAGGTAGAGCGCCGCGCCGGCGTGCAGCGTGCCGCCGCGCTCGAGCGTCACGAACTGCGGCGCCCAGCCGGTGGCGCGCACGGCGCTGCCCGAGGCGTGCAGCGCCGCCAGGTACTCGTGGCGCATGAACGGCGTGGGCGCGGCCTGCCGCTCGAGCAGCGCGTTCCACGCGCCGGCGTCGAGGGACGCCGGGTCGTCGTGCACCCCGATGTGATAATCCAGGCGCTCAGCGCGCATGAAGGCCGCGATCCTCCAGCCCAACCCCACGGTCGGTGACCTGACCGGCAACGCGCAGCGCATCGCCGCCGCGGCGCGCCAGGCGCACGAGCAGGGCGCGCGCCTCGTCGTGGCGCCCGAGCTCGCCCTGTGCGGCTACCCGCCCGAAGACCTGCTGCTGCGCCCCGCCTTCATGGCGGCCAATGCCGAGGCGCTGGAAGCGCTGGCGCGCGAACTGGCGGGCTGCGAAGGCTTGCATCTCGTGGTGGGCCACCCGCATCAGTTCGGCGAGCGCGGCGATCTTAGGTCCAAGTCGGTGGCGGTGCAGCGGCGCTTCAACGCGGCCTCGGTGCTGGCAGGGGGGCGCGTGATCGCCACCTACTGCAAGCGCGAGCTGCCCAACTACCAGGTCTTCGACGAGCGTCGCTACTTCGCCTCGGGGCGCGACGCCGGGCAGGGGCCGGTGGTGGTGGACGTGCAGGGTCTCAAGGTCGGCCTGTTGATCTGCGAGGACGCCTGGTTCGACGAGCCCGCGGCGAGCGCCTGCGCGGCCGGCGCGCAGTTGCTGGTGGTGCTCAACGCCTCGCCGTTCCACCTCGACAAGGGCGAGGAACGCGAGGCGCGCATGGCCGAGCGCGCGCGCGTGGCGGGCCGGCCGCTGCTGTACGCGCACTTGGTGGGCGGGCAGGACGAGGTGGTGTTCGACGGCGCGTCGTTCGCGCTCGACGCCGGCGGGCAGGTGCGCGCGCGCGCCAAGAGCTTCGAGGAAGACCTGCTGATGCTCGACCTCGCGGCCGACGGCACGCCGGCGGGCCGCGTCGAGCCGACCCCGTCGCTCGAGGCGCAGGCCTGGCAGGCGCTGGTGGTCGGCGTGCGCGACTATCTCGGCAAGAACGGCTTCCCGGGCGCGATCATCGGCCTGTCGGGCGGCATCGACTCGGCGCTCGTGCTCGCGGTGGCGGTGGACGCGCTCGGCGCCGACAAGGTGCGCGCGGTGATGATGCCCTCGCCGTACACCGCCGACATCTCGTGGATCGACGCGCGCGACATGGCCGCGCGCCTGGGCGTGCGCTACGACGAGATCGCCATCGCGCCGATGTTCGAGGCCTTCCGCGCCGGCCTGGCCGCGCAGTTCGAGGGCCTGCCCGAGGACACGACCGAGGAGAACCTGCAGGCGCGCATCCGCGGCACGCTGCTGATGGCGCTGTCGAACAAGACCGGCGCCATCGTGCTGACCACCGGCAACAAGAGCGAGATGGCCACCGGCTACTGCACGCTGTACGGCGACATGGCGGGCGGCTTCGCGGTCATCAAGGACGTGGCCAAGACGCTGGTCTACCGGCTCGCCGAGTGGAAGAACCGCCAGCCGACGCGCCGCGCCGACGGCAGCACCGGGCCGGTGATCCCCGAGCGCATCATCACGCGCGCCCCGTCGGCCGAGCTGCGCCCCGACCAGACCGACCAGGACAGCCTGCCGCCCTACGAGGTGCTGGACGCCATCCTCGCGCGCTACATGGAGGAGGACCAGGGCATCGAGGAGATCGTCGCGGCGGGCTTCGCACGCACCGATGTGGAGCGCGTGACGCGCCTCATCAAGGTGAACGAGTACAAGCGGCGGCAGGCGCCGGTGGGCATCCGCATCACCCACCGCGGCTTCGGGCGTGACTGGCGATACCCGATCACTTCGAAGTTCCGTGCTTAAATCCGTGCAGTCCCATTTCCGCCGCCGGAGTTCGTCATGAAGCAGATCACCGCGATCATCAAGCCCTTCAAGCTCGAGGAAGTGCGCGAGGCGCTGGGCGAGGTCGGCGTGTCGGGTCTGACGGTCACGGAAGTCAAGGGCTTCGGGCGCCAGAAGGGCCACACCGAGCTGTACCGCGGCGCCGAGTACGTGGTCGACTTCCTGCCCAAGGTGAAGATCGAGGTGGTGGTCAAGAACGAGGACGTCGACCGCTGCATCGAGGCCATCGTCAAGGCCGCCAAGACGGGCAAGATCGGCGACGGCAAGATCTTCGTCACCTCGATCGAGCAGGTGGTGCGCATCCGCACCGGCGAGACGGACGAGGCCGCCGTCTAGATCTGCGAGTAGTCGTCGCGCGCGCCCGAGTGCGCGGCGGCGATGCGGTCGAGCAGCGCGTCCACCTCGCGCTCGACGATCAGGTTGGCGTGCTGCTCGGCGGCGAGGAAGCCGTCGGCCACGGTGCGCCGCATGAAGGCGAGCAGCTCGTCGTAGTAGCCGGCCACGTTGAGCAGGCCGATCGGCTGATCGTGGTAGCCGAGCTGGCGCCAGGTCCAGACCTCGTAAAGCTCCTCCAGCGTGCCGATGCCGCCGGGCAGCGCGACGAAGGCGCTGGCGCGCTCGGCCATCATCTGCTTGCGCACGTGCATCGTCGGCACCACGTGCAGCTCGTGCAGGCCGGCGTGGCCGACCTCGCGGCGCTTCAGCGACTCGGGGATCACGCCGGTCACGCGCGCACCGGCGGCGAGTGCCGCATCGGCCACCTCGCCCATCAGGCCGACCTTGCCGCCGCCGTAGACGAGCTGCCAGCCGCGCGCGCCGATGGCGGCGCCGAGCGCGCGCGCGGCCTCGGTGAACGCGGGCAGGGCGCCGTGGCGCGAGCCGCAGTAGACGCAGAGGGTGAAAGGGGAGGCGGAGGGGGCGTGAGTAGCGGGAGGCATCGTTCGGCCACGCGCTGCTAAGGCCGCGGCGGTGGTCGCCAGTTGACCAGGCGGGTGCGGCACAGCACGTCGTGCAAGTATTGCCGGGCCGGGTGCAAACGCGCCAGCGCGGCGTAGCCGAGCACGCCGGCCAGCAGCGTGAGCGTGATGGCCCAGCCGCCCTTCACCCCTTCGACGTGGAGCAGGGCCAGCGCGGGCAGGAACCACAGCCACGCCGCCACGTAGCGCGCCGTGGCGCGCCAGGGCCCGGGCGGGCGGCCGTCGGGCCCGATCACGCGGATGTGCCAGGTGCGCATGGCCAGCGTCTGCCCGTGGCGCGACCAGAAGTGCACGAAGTACAGGCCGAAGACGACGAACAGGAAGGCCTGCAGTCCGGTCTGCCCCGCCAGGGCGTGACGCTGGTCGGTGACCAGCCCGTAGACCAGACCGGCGAGCATGACGATGCCGAACAGCAGCACGCCTTCGTAGAGCAGGCAGGCCAGGCGGCGCCACAGGCCGGGGGGCAGATCGGCCTCGCTGCCGGCCTGGCCGCGGGCCTCGGCGGGCGGCCCGCCGGTCACGGCTGCTGGGTGGGGTCGCTCGACGCCGCGCGGCGCACCGCGGCGCCCTGCGGGCCGCGCTTGGGCAGCAGCGTGGCCGGGTCGACGAAGTTCGGCGTGGCCACGATCTTGGGCAGGCCCGGTTGGTGGTGCGGCGGCGGGGCGGCCTTGGTCGACATGGTGGTCGTGGTGGCGCCGGGCTTGGCCTGCACCACCGTGGGGGCGACCGGGCGCACCGGCGGTGCGGGCGTCGCGGCGACGACGTTGCGCTTGGCGCCGTCGGCTTTGTCAGAAGCGCGCGGCGCGGCCGCCTTGCCGTTGGCCGGCTTGGCCTGTTGCGCCAGGCGCTTGCGCTCGTCGTCGGGCAGGGCCTGGTAGGCCTGCCAGCGCGCCTGGCGTTCCTCGGGAGCGATCTGTCGCGTCTCCTGGAATTGCAGGCGCGCCCGCGCGCGTTCGGTGGGCGTGAGCGCGCTCCAGGCGGCCATGCGCTCCTGGACCCGCCGACGTTCGTCGGGCGGCATCTTCGGGAAGCGCGCCGCCACGTCGAGCCATTTCTGACGGCGCGGCTCGTCGATCGAGGCCCAGTCGCTCTTCAACGGCGCCAGCGCCTGCTGCTGCGCCGGCGTGAGCGACGACCAAGCCTGCGCCTGCGCCGGGAGCGCCGTGCCGAGCAGGGCGCCGAGGGCGGCGGCGAGCAGGAGGCGGTTCACTCTGAGGGCGGCGGGCTGCGCAGGAACTCGGCGAAGCCCGGGTCGGAATAGGCGTCGGGGGGCAGGTCGTCGGCGAGCAGCATGGAGTCGATCTCGGCGGCGGCCTGCACCTGCTCGAATGTGGCAAAGCGCTCCACCATGACGAAACCGAGCACGAGCAGCACCAGCGGCAGCACCGAGGCGGCGCGATGCCACCAGGGGACGAAGCCGCCGAGCGCGGCGGCGCCGCGAGCGGGGCTGACCACGGCATGGCCGCCGGCCGTGGCGACGGCCGGCTGGCGCACCTCGCGGGCGCGTGCGACGGCACCGTCGCGCGCCACGCGCAGGCGTTCGGACAGGTCGTGCGGCAGCGCCTGCGCCTGCTCGGCGAGCGCGGCGGCCAGGCGCGCACCCAGGCGATGCTCGATCGTCTGGACTTCGGTGGTGCGGTCTTGGCGGCTCACAGCGTGATTCCCTTGGCACGAAGGGCCTTGGACAGGGCGTGGACTGCCCGGGAACAGTGCGTCTTCACGCTGCCCTCGGAACAACCCATGACCGCCGCCGTCTCGGCCACGTCGAACTCCTCGAGGTAACGCAGCAGGAAGGCTTCACGTTGACGGGCGGGAAGTTCAGCCACTTCGATCTCGATCGCTCGCAGGATCTGGGCCCGGGATACGGCATCCGCGGCGCTTTCCGTACCCAGAGTGTCCTCCAGGGCGTGCAGAGTTTCCAGCAAGTCGAAGTCGCCGTCCTCGTCGGAACCCTCGAAGTCCGAGAGGTTCTGCATGACGGCGCCGCGCACCTTCTCGCGCCGGAACCAGTCCATGGTGGCGTTGGACAGGATGCGCTGGAACAGCAGCGGCAACTCGGCCGGCGGCCGGTCGGCGTACTTCTCGGACAGCTTGATCATCGCGTCCTGCACGATGTCCAGCGCCGAATCCTCGCTGCGCACCGCATAGACCGTGCGCTTGAAGGCACGTTTCTCGACGCTCTTGAGGAAGTCGGAGAGTTCTTTGTCGGTGGCCAAGCGCTCTGCGGCGGGCAGCCCTCAGACGGGCGGCGGGATTATGTCATTGCACCTTCGTAGTGCCCCGGCGCGGTGCCGGACTGCATGCCGTCGATGCCATAATGCTGCTTCGCACAAACGTCTCAGGGTCTTGATCCGGCCGCCCGACCCGGGCGCCGGCCGTCAACACCGCGCAGGCACCGAAACCGCCTCACGAGGGCGCGTGGAGGTGCACCGATGGATTTTCGTCAGAGAAAACCTCAGAGGTTCAACATGGACATGTCTGCCGCGGAAGTCAAGCGTGCTGCCCAGGCACAGCCTTCCTCGTCTTCCCCTCACGCCGAACCGAACGGTTCGGAGATCCTCGTGCGCGCCTTGCAGGCTGAGGGCGTGAAGTACCTCTGGGGCTACCCCGGCGGTGCCGTGCTCTACATCTACGACGCGCTGTACAAGCAGGACACCATCCACCACGTGCTCGTTCGCCACGAGCAGGCCGCGGTGCACGCGGCCGACGGCTACGCGCGCGCCACCGGCGACGTCGGCGTGGCGCTGGTCACCAGCGGCCCCGGCGTCACCAACGCGGTGACCGGCATCGCCACGGCGTACATGGACTCGATCCCGATGGTGATCATCACCGGCCAGGTGCCGACGCCGGCGATCGGCCTGGACGCCTTCCAGGAGTGCGACACGGTGGGCATCACGCGCCCGATCGTCAAGCACAACTTCCTCGTCAAGGACGTGCGCGACCTCGCGCTGACGATCAAGAAGGCCTTCCACATCGCGCGCACCGGCCGCCCCGGCCCGGTGGTGGTGGACATCCCGAAGGACGTGTCGCTCAAGACCGCGCCTTTCCACTACCCCGACAAGGTGGAGATGCGCAGCTACAACCCGGTCAAGAAGGGCCACGGCGGCCAGATCCGCAAGGCCGTGCAGCTGCTGCTGGGCGCCAAGCGCCCGTACGTCTACACCGGCGGCGGGGTCATCCTCGGCAACGCCTCGGCCGAGCTGCGCGAGCTGGCCAATCTGCTCGGCTTCCCGTGCACCAACACGCTGATGGGCCTGGGCGCGATTTCCGCGAGCGACCCCAAGTTCCTCGGCATGCTCGGCATGCACGGCACCTACGAGGCCAACATGACGATGCAGCACTGCGACGTGCTGCTCGCCGTGGGCGCGCGCTTCGACGACCGCGTGATCGGCAACCCCAGGCACTTCGCGCAGAACGAGCGCAAGATCATCCACATCGACATCGACCCGTCGAGCATCAGCAAGCGCGTCAAGGTCGACATCCCGATCGTCGGCGACGTCAAGGAAGTGCTGGTCGAGCTGATCGCGCAGATCAAGGAGGCCACGGTGCAGCCCGACACCGCGGCGCTGGCCGCCTGGTGGCAGCAGATCCGCGACTGGAAGAAGCGCGACTGCCTGGCCTACCGCGGCAGCAGCGAGGTGATCAAGCCGCAGATGGTGGTCGAGACGCTGTGGAAGCTGACCAAGGGGACCGACTGCTACGTGACGAGCGACGTCGGCCAGCACCAGATGTGGGCGGCGCAGTTCTACCGCTTCGAGGAGCCGCGGCGCTGGATCAACTCCGGCGGCCTGGGCACGATGGGCGTGGGCCTGCCGTACGCGATGGGCATCAAGCTCGCCAAGCCCGACGCCGACGTCTTCTGCATCACCGGCGAGGGCTCGATCCAGATGTGCCTGCAGGAGCTGTCCACCTGCAAGCAGTACGACACGCCGGTCAAGATCGTCTCGCTGAACAACCGCTACCTCGGCATGGTGCGGCAGTGGCAGCAGCTCGACTACGGCGGCCGCTACTCGCACAGCTACATGGACGCGCTGCCCGACTTCGTGAAGCTCGCCGAGGCCTACGGCCACGTCGGCATGCTGATCGAGAAGCCGTCCGACGTGGAACCGGCGCTGCGCGAGGCCATCCGCCTCAAGGACCGCACCGTGTTCCTCGACGTGCGCACCGACCCCACCGAGAACGTGTGGCCGATGGTGCAGGCCGGCAAGGGCATCACCGAGATGCTGCTCGGCAGCGAAGACCTGTAGTTCGTCGTCAACCGCCGGCTGCGTGGCCAAGGGCCCGGGGTTACCGCCCCGACGTCCGAAGAGCGCGCGGCCCGAGGAATCCCCCATGAAACACATCATCGCGGTGCTGCTCGAGAACGAGCCCGGCGCCCTGTCGCGGGTCGTCGCGCTGTTCTCGGCGCGCGGCTACAACATCGAGAGCCTGACCGTCGCGCCGACCGAGGACGCGTCGCTGTCGCGCATGACCATCGTCACCACCGGCAGCGACGAGGTGATCGAGCAGATCACCAAGCACCTGAACCGCCTGATCGAGGTGGTCAAGGTGGTCGACCTGACCGAGGCCAGCTACATCGAGCGCGAGCTGATGCTCGTGAAGCTGCGCGCGGTGGGCAAGGAGCGCGAGGAGATGAAGCGCATGGCCGACATCTTCCGCGGCCGCATCATCGACGTCACCGACAAGAGCTACACGATCGAGCTGACCGGCGACGGTGCCAAGCTCGACGCCTTCCTGCTCGCCGTGGACCGCGCCGCGATCCTCGAGACGGTGCGCACCGGGGCCAGCGGCGTCGGGCGCGGCGAGCGCATCCTCAGAGTCTGATTTCCACCGGAGAGAGCACCATGAAGGTCTATTACGACAAGGACGCCGACCTCAGCCTGATCAAGGGCAAGCAGGTCACGATCATCGGCTACGGCTCGCAGGGCCATGCCCACGCGCAGAACCTCAACGACAGCGGCGTGAAGGTCACCGTCGGCCTGCGCAAGGGCGGCGCCAGCTGGGCCAAGGTGGAGAAGGCCGGCCTCAAGGTCGCGCCGGTGCAGGACGCGGTGAAGGACGCCGACGTCGTGATGATCCTGCTGCCCGACGAGCAGATCGCCGCGGTCTACAAGAACGACGTCGAGCCCTTCATGAAGAAGGGCGCGTCGCTCGCCTTCGCGCACGGCTTCAACGTGCACTTCGGGCAGGTGGTGCCGCGCGACGACCTCGACGTGTGGATGGTCGCGCCCAAGGCGCCCGGCCACACCGTGCGCGACACCTACACGCGCGGCGGCGGCGTGCCGCACCTGATCGCGGTGCACGCCGACAAGAGCGGCAAGGCTCGCGACCTGGCGCTCAGCTACGCCGCGGCCAACGGCGGCGGCAAGGCCGGCATCATCGAGACCAACTTCCGCGAGGAGACCGAGACCGACCTGTTCGGCGAGCAGGCGGTGCTGTGCGGCGGCACGGTGGAACTGATCAAGGCCGGCTACGAGACGCTGGTCGAGGCCGGCTACGCGCCCGAGATGGCCTACTTCGAGTGCCTGCACGAGCTCAAGCTGATCGTCGACCTGATCTACGAGGGCGGCATCGCCAACATGAACTACTCGATCAGCAACAACGCCGAGTACGGCGAGTACGTGAGCGGTCCCAAGATCATCACCGCCGAGACCAAGGCGGCGATGAAGAAGATGCTCGCCGACATCCAGACCGGCGAGTACGCCAAGAGCTTCATCCTCGAGAACCGCGCCGGCGCGCCCACGCTGATGAGCCGCCGCCGCCTGATGGCCGAGCACTCCATCGAGGTGGTGGGCGAGAAGCTGCGCGCGATGATGCCGTGGATCAAGGCCAACAAGCTGGTCGACAAGAGCCGCAACTGAACGGCCGGCAGCGGCGGTATCCTCCGCGCCCGTGAACCCCGACAGCAAGCCCCCGGCCGACGACGAGGAACCGATGCCGACGCCGGTGCCACCGCGCCGGCGCGGCATCTACGTGCTGCCCAACGCCATCACGCTGGCGGCGCTCTTCTCGGCCTTCTACGGCGTGGTGATGGCGATCAACGGCCGCTTCGACGCGGCCTGCGTGGCGATCTTCGTCGCCGCCGTGCTCGACAGCCTGGACGGGCGCGTGGCGCGCATGACCAACTCGCAGAGCGCGTTCGGCGAGCAGATGGACAGCCTGTCGGACATGGTGGCCTTCGGCGCCGCGCCGGCGCTCATCATGTACCAGTGGGCGCTCAAGGATCTCGGGCGGCTGGGCTGGATCCCGGCCTTCGTCTACATCGCCGGCGCGGCGCTGCGGCTGGCGCGCTTCAACGTCAACATCGGCGTCGTCGACAAGCGATTCTTCCAGGGCCTGCCGAGCCCGGCGGCGGCGGCGCTGGTGATCGGCTTCGTCTGGGTCTTCGACGACGCCGGCATCCGCGGCGCGCACCGCATCGACTGGCTGGCCTGGAGCGCCTTCGCGGTGACGATGTACGCGGGCCTCTCGATGGTGACCAACGCGCCCTTCTACAGCTTCAAGGTGGTGGGCGGGCGGCGCACCGTACCGTTCGTGGTGATGGTGGCGATCACGCTCGGCATCGCGCTGGTGGCGCTCGACCCGCCCAAGGTGCTGTTCGCCCTGTTCTGCATCTACGGCCTGTCGGGCTACGCGGTCTACGCTTGGCGGCGGGCCAAGGGCAAGCCGACCAGCGTGGTGGCGCTGTCGACCGACGAGCCCGACGAAAAGGGCCTGCATCCGTGAGCGCTCGCGCCGTGCGTGCTACAGTCCGCGGCATGACGCTGCGTTCGATCGCGCTACTGCTTCTAGGAGCCGCTGCCCGGCCGGTGCGCTGATCGTCCACGTCCAGAACTCCCCTGTACCGATCAACGGCCCGCCGGCGCAAGCAGCGGGCCGTTGTCCATTTCAGTGCTGCTTGGCCACCCACTCCACCGCGAAGGCGAGACCATGACCGACAAGCTCATCATCTTCGACACCACCTTGCGCGACGGCGAGCAGTCGCCCGGCGCCTCGATGACGCGCGAAGAGAAGCTGCGCATCGCGCGCCAGCTCGAGCGGCTGCGGGTCGACGTCATCGAGGCCGGCTTTGCGGCCAGCAGCAACGGCGACTTCGAGTGCGTGAAGGCGATCGCCGCGCACATCAGGGACAGCACGGTGTGCTCGCTGGCGCGCGCCAACGACCGCGACATCAGCCGCGCCGCCGAGGCGCTGAAGCCGGCGGCGCGCGCGCGCATCCACACCTTCATCGCCACCTCGCCGCTGCACATGGAGAAGAAGCTGCGCATGACGCCCGAGCAGGTGCACGAGCAGGCCAAGATGGCGGTGCGCTTCGCGCGCAACCTGTGTGCCGACGTCGAGTTCTCGCCCGAGGACGGCTACCGCAGCGAGCCCGACTTCCTGTGCCGCGTGCTCGAGACCGCGATCGCCGAGGGCGCGACCACGATCAACATCCCCGACACCGTGGGCTACGCGATCCCCGAGCTGTACGGCCAGTTCATCCGCATGCTGCGCGAGCGCGTGCCCAACAGCGACAAAGCGGTGTGGAGCGTGCACTGCCACAACGACCTGGGCATGGCGGTGGCCAACTCGCTGGCCGGCGTCAAGCTCGGCGGCGCGCGCCAGATCGAGTGCACGATCAACGGCCTGGGCGAGCGCGCCGGCAACTGCTCGCTCGAGGAGGTGGTGATGGCGGTGCGCACGCGGCGCGACTACTTCAAGCTCGAGCTGGGCATCGACACCACGCAGATCGTGCCGGCCTCGCGCATGGTCAGCCAGACCACCGGCTTCGTGGTGCAGCCGAACAAGGCCGTGGTGGGTGCCAACGCCTTCGCGCACGCCAGCGGCATCCACCAGGACGGCGTGCTCAAGGCGCGCGACACCTACGAGATCATGCGCGCCGAGGACGTGGGCTGGAGCGCCAACAAGATCGTGCTCGGCAAGTTGAGCGGCCGCAACGCCTTCAAGCAGCGGCTGCAGGAGCTCGGCATCGAGCTCGAGAGCGAGGGCGAGATCAACGCCGCCTTCGCGCGCTTCAAGGACCTGGCCGACCGCAAGAGCGAGATCTTCGACGAGGACATCATCGCCCTGGTCAGCGACGAGAGCGTCACCCACGAGCAGGAGCACTACCGTCTTCTAGCGCTGGCGCAGCGCTCGGAGACCGGCGAGCGGCCGCACGCGCGCGTCTCCTTCGCCGCCGGCGAGCACGAGCACCACGCCGAGAGCGACGGCAACGGACCGGTGGACGCGAGCCTCAAGGCCATCGAGTCCAAGGTGAAGAGTGGGGCCGAAATGCTGCTCTATTCCGTGAATGCCATCACCAGCGGCAGCACAGAATCCCAGGGCGAGGTGACCGTCCGGCTGCAACATGGAGGCCGGGTGGTCAACGGGGTCGGTGCGGACCCCGACATCGTCGTCGCGTCAGCCAAGGCCTACCTGTCGGCGTTGAACAAGCTCCACAGCAAGGTGGAGCGGGTGGCGGCCCAGGGTTAGTCGGTGCAACAGTTGGCCCGACAACGACACGCCTCGACACGCACACCAGCCAGTACTTGAGGAAAACCCCGCAAGTTCTTGATCTTGCGGGCGTTCCTGGGGCTGCTTACACTTGACCGGGCGTCGTTGGGGATAACGAGTTGGGCATCGCATTCAAGCGTTGGGGGTTGTCTTGTGCCGTGGCCGGCCTGGTGGCCGTGCTCGGGCTCGCGCCCGCCGGTGAATCTGCCGCCGCCCAGCAGGGCGATCGTTCGTCGGCGCGCGGCGCTTCCAAGGCCGCGCCGCAGCGCGCCACCGCGAACCGCCCGCCGCAACGCAGCGTGGCGCGCAGCAAGGCGCGCAAGGTGGTGCGCGCCCCGGCGCGGCCCTCGGTGGGTCAGCTGAGCGGGCTGCGTTCGACCGACGACCCGCTCGAACTGAAGTCCAGTGTCGCGCTCGTCGTCGACGAGCACACCGACGAGGTGCTGTTCAGCAAGAACCCGCAGGCGGTGCTGCCGATCGCGTCGATCACCAAGCTCATGACGGCGCTGGTGGTCACCGAGGCCGATCTGCCGCTCGGCGAGCCGCTGCGCGTGACGCAGGACGACGTGAGCGCCACGGCCGGAAGCCGCTCGCGCCTGCGCGTGGGCACCGAACTGCCGCGCAGCGAGATGCTGCGCCTGGCGCTGATGGCTTCGGAGAACCGTGCCGCGCAGGTGCTCGGCCGCACCTACCCGGGCGGTCTGCCGCGCTTCGTGGAGCGCATGAACGCCAAGGCGCGCGATCTCGGCATGGGCGACACGCGCTTCGTCGAGCCCACCGGGCTGTCCAGCGACAACCGCTCCAGCGCGCAGGACCTGGCGCTGCTCGTGCGCGCCGCGTCGCAGCACCCCGTGATCAGCGAGTACTCCACCGAGCCCGAGGCGAGCGTGCCGGTGGGCAAGCGCCAGGTGCAGTTCCGCAACAGCAACGGCCTGGTGCGCAACCCCGAGTGGGACATCCTGCTGCAGAAGACCGGCTACATCGCGGCCGCCGGCCGTTGCGTGGTGATGCAGGCCCAGCTGGCCGGGCGCAAGCTCATCATGGTGCTGCTCGACTCGGCCGGCAAGTACACGCGCATCGCCGACGCCGAGCGCCTGCGGCACTGGCTGCTGGACGGGCCGCGCCTGCCTTCCCCGCTGCCGTCCGCGCTGCCGCCCGGCACGTCGAGCACGCCCGCCACGGCGCCCGTATCGATCCCGATGCCGATCTCGATCCCGGCGCCGGCGGCGACGCTGCCCGCACCCGCCTTGCCCGTGCCGAGCGTGGGCACCAGCCTGTCCTCGCTGCTGCCCGAGGCCCTCGCGGCCTCGGCCGACGACGCTCAGACGCGATAGCCGAGCGCGGCCGAGATCTGCGCCGCCGTCGCCTTCACGCGGTCCAGCCAGCTCTCCTCCAGCCGGTCGGCCGGCGCCGACACCGACAGCCCCGCCAGCAGCTTGCCCTGGTCGTCGAAAATGCCCGACGCCATGCAGCGCACGCCGAGTTCCAGCTCCTCGTCGTCGCGCGCCACGCCGGTGGCGCGCACCGCGGCCAGCTCGCGCTCCAGGCGCGTCAGGTCGGTGATGCTGTTGCGCGTGTGGCCGGTGAGGCCGGTGCGCGTGGCGTAGGCGCGCACGCGCGCGGGGTCGTCGTGCGCGAGGAAGAGCTTGCCCACCGAGGTCAGGTGCAGCGGCGCGCGCCCGCCGACCGCGCGCACCACCTGCATGCCCGAGCGCTCGCTGTAGGTGCGCTCGATGTAGACGATCTCGTCGCCCTGGCGCACCGAGAGGTTCACCGGCTGGTGCGTCAGCTTGTGCAGCTCGCGCATCGGTCCGAGCGCGGCGTCGCGCACGTCCAGCCGCGCCTTGACCAGGTTGCCGAGCTCGAGCAGCCGCATGCCCAGGCGGTAGTTGCCGGCCTGCGGGCGGTCGACGAGGCGGCCGATCGCCAGGTCGTTGAGGATGCGGTGGGCCGTGCTCGGATGCAGCCCGGTGCGCTCGCTGATCTCCTTGAGCGACACCGGCTCGGGCTGGGCGGCCAGCGTGTCGAGGAGGGCGAAGGCGCGCTCCAGCACCTGGATGGTGGGCGTGGTGGAGTCTTTGCGGGCCATGGCGGTGGGGTGCGGAAGCGGGCAGGGTGATTTTGCATCGCGCAACGCCGGCCAGCATTCTGGAAGACTCTGAGGGCGCGGATGGCCGTGCTCGGCGTGCTGACGGCCACGCTGGCGGCGGGCGCGCCGGCGCAGACCAACGCGCCGACCGGATCGGCTCCGGCGCCGTGGCCAGCCACGCCAGCGTGAGCGAACCGTGCAACCACCTGCGGAAGTTCCCGCATCCGCTGGTGCTGCTCGGTCACCGCCTGCAGGGCGCCACGGCGATCGAGGCCTGCTGGCGAAGCGTGGCCTGGCCGCAGCTGTCGCTGTTCGTCGGCGAGCCGTTGGCGGCGCCGTTCGCTGCTCCGTTCGCGCCCGCGATCACGCGCCGCTGAGGCGCGCCAGCGCCGCCTCGCCGGAGCGCACCGCGCCTTCCAGCGTGGCCGGGTAGGGGCCCTCGACGTAGTCCCCGGCGGCCACCAGGCCGGGCGCGATGGCTTGCGGCGGGCGGTCCAGCGCCGGCGTGCAGCGGAAGGTGGCGCGCTTGTCGGTCAGCACGCGGACGACCTCGGGTCCCACCTGCGCACCGGCCAGCGCCTCGCGCGCCTGCGCGAGCACGGCCGACGCGATGGCCGCGTTGCCGCGCTCCACCCAAGTCCGCGCGCCGCTGATGACGAAGGCGAACAGGCCGGCCTCGCCGCCGAGCGCGCCATGGTCGAAAGCGAACTGCGCGGGCGCCACCGGCCCTTCGAACAATGCCGTCATCGGCGCCGGCAGCCGCGCGCCGGGGCAGCGCAGGTAGACGGTGACGATGGGCTCGTAGCGCAGGGCCTGGGCGCGCCGCGCCCAGGCCGCATCGATGCGCTGCACGAGCCGCGCCGCCTCGCCAGCGGGGCAGGCCAGCACCACGGCGTCGAACGCGCTGCCGTCCACGAGCCAGGTGCCGCTGCCGCCACCACGGCCGCCACCCTCATCGCCGCGCGCGAGCGTGTCGACCCGCGTGGACAGACGCAGCTCGGCACCGTTGTGCTCGAGCCAGGCGCGTGCCGGAGCGGGCAGCAGTTGGGTGAGCGAGCGGCGCGGCAGCAGCAGGTCCGAGGCGCCGGGTCCGCCGAACAGCGCATCGCGCAGCACGCGCAGCATGACCGCGGCGCTGGCCTCGCGCGCCGGCGTGTTCAGCGCGGCCACGCACAGCGGGTCGATCAGCAGCTGGCGCACCGCCGGCGTGAGGCCGGCGCACAGCTGCTGCACGGTGCGCTCGGGCGGGCAGCGGAAGCCGTCGCGCACCCAGCCGAGCGCGGTGCGCGCGAAGGCGGCCTTGTCGCGCCAGTCCCAGCCGCGTGCGCCGCCGGTGGCGCGCAGCAGGCCGAGCCACTGCGGGCCGGGCGGCACGCGCAGACCGCGCCCGTCGGGGTAGCGCAGCTCGAGCGGCAGGCGGCGCAGCACCGTGGCCGGGTCGCAGCCCACGCTGCGCATCAGGTCGAGCGTGCGCGCGTAGGCGCCGATCAGAATGTGCTGGCCATTGTCGAGCACGAGCCCGTCGTGCAGCACCTCGCGCGCGCGGCCGCCGAGCTGGCCGGCCATCTCCAGCAGCGTCACGGCGTGGCCGGCCTGCCGCGCGCGCACCGCGGCCGCCAGCCCGGCCCAGCCGCCGCCGACGACGGCGATCTTCAAGCCCCACCCCGCACGCGAAACCTCAGCGCCCGCGCAGGTGCGTGCGCGCCGCGATCCACAGCTTGCGCAGCGGCGTCAGCGAGGTGCGCTGGTGCAGCACCTGGAAGCCCTGGCCCTCGATCTCGCGCAGCAGCGTGCGGTAGATGTTGGCCATCATCAGCCCGGGCTTCTGCGCCTCGCGGTCGGCGTCGGGCAGCAGCGCCAGCGCGGCGTCGTAGGTGGCGTGCGCGCGTTCGGCCTGGAACTTCATCAGCGCCGTGAAGCGCTCGCTGTAGCCGTAGGGCGGCTTGCGCTCGAGCAGCTCGTGCGCCTTGACGTCGAAGCGCTGCAGCTCGGCCAGCGGCAGGTAGATGCGGCCGCGGCGCGCGTCGTCGCCGACGTCGCGGATGATGTTGGTGAGCTGCATCGCGCGGCCGAGGCGGTGCGCGTACTGCACGGTGGCGTCCTGGCTGCGGCCGAAGATGTTGGCCGCCACCTCGCCGACCACGCCGGCCACCAGGTGGCAGTAGCGCTCGAGCGCGGCGAAGTCGAGGAAGCGCGTCTGCTCGAGGTCGATCTGGCAGCCGTCGATCACGGCGACGAGGTGCGCCGCGCTGATGCCGTACGGCGCGGCGAACGGCATCAGCGCCTGCATCACCGGATGGCTGGGCCGGCCGGCCCAGGCCTCGGCCACCTCCTTGCGCCACCAGGCGAGCTTGGCGGCGGCGACGCCGGGATCGCTGACCTCGTCGACCACGTCGTCCACCTCGCGGCAAAAGGCGTAGAAGGCGGTGATGGCGGCGCGCCGCGGCGGCGGCAGGAACATGAACGCGTAGTAGAACGACGAGCCGCTGCGCGCAGCCTTGTCCTGCACGTACTGCTGCGGCGTCATGGTGGCGGTGCGCGCGCTCATGCGGGCATGCGCAGCGCGCGCCAGGCGAGCAGGGGCAGGTCCCATGCCGTCAACGTCGGGCGCCGCACGAGGGTGGCATGGTCCATGGCGCGGATTCTCTCAACAACGCGCAGGCCGCCCTGGACCACGAAGCGCAGTTCCCAGCCGGCGCGGCCGGGAATGGCGCGGGCGAGCGGCGCGCCTTCCTTCATCAGCGCCTCGGCCCAGTCGACGAGCGAGCACACGAGCGCACGCGCGGCCGGGCCGTCCTCGCACCGCGCGAGCTGCGCGCGCTGCACGCCGTGCGCCGCCTGGTCCGACTCGGGCACGTAGCAGCGCCCGCGCGGGCCGTCGACGCTCAGGTCCTGCCAGAAGTTGATCAGCTGCAGCGCCGAGCACACCGCGTCGGAGCGGCGCAGCGCGGCCTCGTCGCCGATGCCGTACAGGTGCAGCAGCAGGCGGCCGATCGGGTTGGCCGAGCGCCGGCAGTAGTCGAGCAGGCTGGCGCGGTCGGGGTAGGGCGGGTTGTGCACGTCCTGCTCGAAGGCGTCGAGCAGGTCGTGCAGCAGCGCCGGCGGCAAGCCGAACTCGGCCACGCGCGCCGCCAGCGGCTCGAACACGGCGCGCCAGCGCGGCGTGAAGGCGCGGCCGGCGCAGGCGGCGCGCAGGTCGTCGCGGTAGGCGGCCAGGTCGGCCAGGCGCGCGGCGGCCGGCGCCGGGCCCTCGTCGGCGATGTCGTCGGCGGTGCGTGCGAAGCGGTAGATCGCCACGACCGGCGGCCGCAGCCGCGGCGGGCACAGCAGCGACGCGACCGGGAAGTTCTCGTAATGCTCGACGCCCATCGGGGGGCGATTCTCACCGGGTGGGCATTGACAGCCAGATCGCAGGTTTCTACATTACTGACCGGTCAGTCATTAATCTATTGATCGAAATCAATGCGGGCGCACTGCTCCCGCCCCGCGCCTGGAGTCGTGCATGAAGTCCGCCGCCCGCTGGATGCCCACCCTGTCTTCCGCCCTGTCTGCCGCCTTGCTGGCGGCGCTGCTCACGGCCTGCTCTCGCCCCGCGCCTCCGCCCGAGCCGGTGCGCGCCGTGCGCACGATGACGGTCTCGGCCGACACCGCCGGCGGTGCGCACGAGTACGCCGCCGAGGTGCGGGCGCGCGTCGAGTCGCGCCTGGCTTTCCGCGTGCCGGGCAAGCTGGTGGCCCGGCCCGCCGAGCCGGGGCAGCGCGTCAAGGCCGGCCAGGTGCTGGCGCAGATCGACGCGTCCGACCTGCGCCTGGGACAGGAGGCCGCCGCGGCAGCCACCCGCTCGGCCCAGGTCAACCACGACCAGGCGGCGGCCGACTTCAAGCGCTTCCAGGAGTTGCACCAGCAGGGCTTCATCAGCGCCGCCGAGCTCGAACGGCGCGAGAGCCAGCTCAAGGCGGCGCGCGCCCAGCTCGACCAGGCGCGTGCCCAGGCCGACGTTCAGCGCAACCAGGCCGCCTACTCGGCGCTCACCGCCACGGCCTCGGGCGTGATCACCGGCGTCGATGCCGAGGTCGGCGCGGTGCTCGGCGCCGGCTCGCCGGTGCTGCGCCTGGCGCACGACGGGCCGCGCGACGTGGTCTTCGCAGTGCCCGAAGACGGCGTGGCCGGCATGCGCGCGCTGCTCGGCAAGCCGGGTGCGGTGAAGGTCAAGCCCTGGGGCGCCGCGGCCGAGCTGAAGGCCACCGTGCGCGAGGTGGCCGCGGCGGCCGATCCGGTGACGCGCACCTTCCTCGTCAAGGCCGACATCGGCGCCAGCCCGGCGCTGCAGCTCGGCCAGACGGTCACCGCCAGCGTCGAGCTGCCGCGCGTGGCCGGCGTCACCAAGCTGCCGCTGGCCGCGCTGATGCAGCAGCAGGGCCAGTCGGCGGTGTGGCTGCTCGACAAGGGCAGCATGACGGTCAAGGTGCAGCCCGTGCAGGTGGCCGGCGCCGAGGGCAACGACGTCGTCATCGCCGGCGGGCTGAGCCCCGGCCAGACAGTGGTGACCGCCGGCGTGCACGTGCTGACGCCGGGCCAGAAGGTCAGGCTGTACGAGGCGCCCACGCCGCTGGCCAACGGCGCTGCGGTGGCCGGCGCCACCACCAGCCGCTGAAGCGCGGGGCGTCGCCATGAGTGCCGTGCTGCCGCCCGCCGGGCTTGCCGAACCGTCCTCGCGCTTCAACATCTCGCGCTGGGCCCTCGAACACCCGGCGCTCACGCGGTACCTGATGGTGGTGCTGCTGGTGCTCGGCTTCGCCGCCTACTTCCAGCTCGGGCAGGACGAGGATCCGCCGTTCACCTTCCGCGCCATGGTCGTGCAGGCCTTCTGGCCCGGCGCCAGCGCGCAGCAGATGGCCGAGCAGGTGACCGACAAGATCGAGAAGGCGCTGCAGGAGGTGCCGCATGCCGACGTGCTGCGCAGCTACACCAAGCCCGGCGAATCGCTGACCATCCTGCAGCTCAAGGACAGCTCGCCGCCCAAGGAGGTGAGCAATTCCTGGTACCAGGCGCGCAAGCGCGTCAACGACATGCGCGCCACGCTGCCGCAGGGCGTGATCGGCCCGGTCTTCAACGACGACTTCGGCGACGTCTACGGCTCGATCTTCGCGCTCAGCGCCGACGGCTTCAGCCGCGAGGAACTGCGCGTCTACGCCGAGCGCGTGCGCCAGCGCCTGCTCAAGGTGCCCGACGTGGCCAAGGTGGAGCTGTTCGGCGCGCAGGCCGAGAAGATCTTCGTC
>Ga0073934_10005034_pt1 | contig 21125 bp, 26 predicted proteins | sample LarsenN4metaG_FD_76834 | JGI IMG/M metagenome (GOLD analysis project Ga0073934, IMG submission 76834) | Hot spring sediment bacterial and archeal communities from British Columbia, Canada, to study Microbial Dark Matter (Phase II) - Larsen... ...
CAGACGTAGCAGAGCACTTCGCCCCCCACGTTGCGCTTGCGCGCGTCCTGGCCCGTGAGGATGCCTTGCGAGGTGGAGATGATGGATACACCCATGCCGCCCAGCACCTTGGGGATGTCGGCTGCACCGGCATAGCAGCGCAACCCGGGCTTGCTTACCCGGCGCAGTCCTTCAATGGCGCCTTTCTTGCCCGCGTACTTGAGCGTCACCCTGATATTCTTCCTGGGCGCGCCGGTGACGACCACATCCGCAAGATAACCTTCGGCATGGAGGATTCTGGCAATCGCTTCCTTGGCCCTGGAATGAGGGAACTCACAGCTTTTCAGCAGCGCTGCCTGAGCGTTGCGAATCCGGCTCAGCATGTCGGAAATGGGATCAGTCATAATTACCAGCTCGCTTTCGTGACGCCAGGGATTAAACCGTTGAGAGCCGCCTCGCGAAACGTCAGGCGGGAGCAATTGAACTTGCGCAAGTAACCGTGCCGGCGCCCGCTCTTGGCGCAGCGGTTGGCCACACGGGTGGGGCTGGCGTCCCGCGGCAGCTTGGCCAGACCGGCGTAATCCCGCTTGGCCTTGAGTTCGGCGCGCAAGGCCGCGTATTTCTTGACCGTTTCGATCTTGCGTTGCGTTCGGGTGAACCAGGCTTTCTTTGCCATAAGACTTGGGTTATTTCTCGGAAAACGGAAAACCGATCAGCTTGAGAAGATCGCGCGCTTCCTCGTCCGTGCGCGCGGTGGTAACGATGGTGATGTCCATGCCCTGGGTGCGCTTGATTTTATCCAGCTCGATCTCGGGGAAGACCGTTTGCTCAGCCAGGCCCATGGAATAATTGCCCCGCCCGTCAAAGGCCCGCGGAGTCATGCCCCGGAAGTCGCGGATGCGCGGCAGCGTGACCGAGACCAGGCGGTCGAGGAATTCATACATGACATCGCGGCGCAGCGTCACATAGCATCCCACTGGCTGGCCCTGGCGCAGCTTGAAGTTGGCGATGCTCTTGCGCGACTTCGAGATCACCGGTTTGCGCCCGGTGATGGCCGCCAGATCCTTGGCCGCGTCTTCCACGGCGACTTTTTCAAGGTCAGCGCTGACCCCCATGTTAATGACGATCTTTTCCAGTCTGGGCACCTGATGGGGGTTCTTGTAGCCCCGCGTGGCAATCAGGGCGGGACGCACCTCGTTAATGTATTTCTGATACAGTCTTGCTTTCATGCTCGGGGCCTCCGTGGATGCCGGAATTCATTCATGCCTTGGCGGGCGCTCCGCGACGGCTGGCGCGCGCGTCGTACTCAGAGGCTTTCATGACGTTGGAGATGTGAATGGTGCCCTCGCGCTCGACGATCGCTCCATTCGGGTGCTGCTGGCTCTTGCGCAGATGGCGCTTGATCATTTTGCAGCCTTCGACAATGACCCGCTGTTTGCGGGTGATGACCTCGATGATCTTGCCGCGCTTGCCTTTTTCCGTGCCGGCTATCACCACCACTTCCTCACCTTTTTTGACGTGAAATCGTTGCATGGATGGTCGCCTCCTGGGTCAGATCACTTCCGGGGCCAGCGAAATGATCTTCATGAATTTTTTCTCACGCAGTTCGCGGGCCACCGGCCCAAAGATGCGGGTGCCGCGCGGGTTGAGCTCCTTGTCAATGATGACAATGGCGTTGCTGTCGAACCGGAGATAAGAGCCATCACTGCGCCGGATGGCGTTGCGGGTGCGCACCACCACCGCCTCGACCACGTCCCCCTTCTTCACCGTTCCATCGGGAGCCGCTTCCTTGATATGGGCCTTGATGATGTCACCCACCGCGGCGTAGCGCTGGCTGGGCTTGTGCAACACGCCGATGGCTGCGGCGCGTTTGGCGCCGGTATTGTCAGCCACGTCCAGAATTGAACGAACTTGCAGCATATCTCAGTTCCTCGTTGGTAGGGGTCGGGCCTATCGTGCCGATGCCTGCTCGGCCCGGGTGAGGACCTCGACCAGACGCCAGCGTTTCAGTTTGGAAAGCGGCCGGGTTTCCTCGATGCGCACCTGATCACCCGGCCTGGCCTCGTTCCGGGCGTCATGGGCGTAGAACTTCTTGTAGGCCGTGACGATTTTTTTGAACTTGGCGTGCGGAAACCGGCGCTCCACCCGGACAACGATGGTCTTGGCCATCTTGTTGGAGAGCACCACGCCCACTCGTTCCTTGCGGTTGGGGCGGGCCGAGGTTGTTTGAGTCGGTTCGGACATAACGGGGAAAGAGTTCAGGCTTTCTTGGCGGCGGCCGCCAGACGCAGTTGGGAAATCCGGGTTTCGATGCGGGCCACGTCCTTGCGCAACTGGCGCAGGCGGGCGGGTTTCTCGAGCTGGCTGCTGGCCTGCTGGAGCCGCAGGTTGAACAACTCCTGGCGCAAATCGCGGCCTTTGGCGTTCAACTCCGTGAGGGTCATGTCTTTCAGAGCGGACATCTTCATGGCAAATCCTCCGTTCAGGCCAGGCGGTGGCGGGAAATGAACTTGGTGCGGATGGGCAACTTGGTGGCGGCCAGGCGCAGCGCCTCCCGGGCGTTGGCCTCTGGAATTCCATCCACTTCAAACAGGATTTGAGCCGGGCGCACGACCGCGACCCAGCTTTCGAGCGGGCCTTTGCCCTTGCCCATGCGGGTTTCCAGGGGTTTCTTGGTGAAGCTCTTGTCCGGAAACACACGAATCCACATCTTGCCGTGGCGCTTCATTTCGCGGCTGATCGCCACCCGGGCCGCTTCAATCTGCTTGGTGTCGAGCCAGCAGCGCTCCAGAGCCTGGAGGCCGTACTCGCCAAAGGCCACATAGTTGCAACTCATCGCCAGACCAGCGCGGTTGCCGCGCTGCATCTTGCGATACTTCACTCGTGCGGGCATCAAGGGCATAGCAAGGTCTCCTTAAGATTGCAGGTTGGCTGTCGGGGCAGCAGGCGGAGCGGGCGTTTCCGCCGGCTTGCGCTCGGGGCGTCCGGCCGCCTTGCCTTCGCCTTTGCACACCCAGCATTTGATGCCGAGTTTGCCATAGACGGTGTTGGCCTCGGCGAAGCCGTAATCAATGTTGGCGCGCAGGGTGTGCAGCGGCACCCGGCCGCGATGATAAGTCTCGACGCGCGCCAGCTCCGCGCCTCCCAGGCGACCGGCGCAGCGAATCTTGATGCCATCGGCTCCCAGGTCCATCGCCGTCTGAATGGCTTTCTTCATCGCCCGGCGGAAGCCGACGCGGCGTTCGAGCTGGACGGCCACGCCTTCGGCCACGAGTTGCGCGTCCAGCTCGGGCTGTTTGACTTCCTGAATATCAATGTAAACCTCTTTGCCGGTCATCTTGCTTAACTCGGTCTTGAGGTTGTCTATTTCCTGGCCTTTGCGGCCAATGACCACACCGGGCCGGGCGGTCAGGATCGTCACCCGGCAACGGTTGGCCGCGCGCTCAATCAGAATGCGGGGCACGCCGGCTTCCTTGAGCTTGGCTTTGAGCTTCTCCCGAATTTCCCGGTCCTCAGTGAGGAGTTTTCCGAATTCCTTTTTCCCGGCAAACCACTTGGATCGCCAGTCGCGATTCACGGCCACGCGCAAGCCGATCGGATTTGTTTTTTGACCCATAGTCGCAATTATTCGTCGGAAACAACAATCTTGATGTGGCTGTAGCGCTTGATGATGGGGCCGGCCGAGCCACGCGCCTTGGGGGTAAAGCGCCGCAGCCGCATCGCCGTCTGCGCCACGGCCTCCCGAACCTTCAGATTCTCGGGTTTGGCCTTGCCATTGTGTTCAGCGTTGGCAATCGCGCTCTTGAGCGTCTTGGCGACGAGGCGGGCCGATTTGCGCGGCACATAGGCCAGCACGGCCTGGGCCTTGAGAGCCGGCAAGCCCTGGATCTGGCGCACGACTTCGCGCACCTTCTGGGGCGACATGCGGACGTTGCGGGTGATGGCTTGAGCTTCCATGTTACTTGGCCTCCGCCTTGGCGGTGTGAGCGCCGTGTTTCTTGAAGGTTCGGGTCAGGGAAAACTCGCCCAGCCGGTGCCCGACCATGTTCTCCGTGACAAACACCGGGTTGAAGACTTTGCCGTTGTGCACGTTAAACGTGAGCCCGACAAAGTCGGGGGTGATCACAGAGCGGCGGGACCACGTCTTGATGGGGGCTTTGGAGTTTGCCGCCTTGGCCTTCTGGATTTTTTCCAGCAGGTGTCCGTCAATAAACGGGCCTTTTTTGATGGAGCGTCCCATAGGTGATCAAATCAAATTAGCGGTTTTTCATCGGGCGACCATCCCGGCGCACCAGGATGAAACGGTTCGAGTATTTCTTGCGCGTGCGGGTGCGGTAACCCTTGGCCAGAAGCCCCCACGGCGAGGTCAACTGTTGCCAGCCACCGCCCGACTTGGCCTTGCCGGCCCCACCGCCGTTGGGGTGGTCCACAGGGTTGCGGGCCACGCCGCGGTTCACGGGGCGGATGCCACGGTGCCGGGACTTGCCCGCCTTGCCCAGGACCTCCAGTTCGTGGTCGGGGTTGCCCACCTGCCCGATGGCGGCGTAGCAATTCTCGTTCACCTTGCGGATTTCCCCCGAGGGCAGACGCACCTGGGCATAACCCTGGTCCCGGGACATCAGCGTCGCGGAAGACCCGGCTGTGCGCACCATCTGTCCGCCTTTGCCGGGATGGATTTCAATATTATGAATGGGCAGACCCACCGGAATGGACTTGAGAGGCAGGTAATTGCCCACTTCGGGCTGGGCGTTGGGCCCACTCATCACCAGACCGCCTACCTTCAGCCCCAACGGGGCGAGGATGTAGCGTTTCTCGCCGTCTTTGTATTCCAGAAGCGCCAGCCGCGCCGACCGGCAGGGATCATACTCGATGGCCGCCACCTTGGCCTCGATACCGTGCTTGTCGCGCTTGAAGTCCACCAGGCGGAGCTTCTGTTTATGCCCGCCGCCGATGCCGCGCGCGGTGACCCGCCCGTAACAGTTGCGACCGCCTGACTTCTTGCGGATTTCCACCAGGGACTTTTCCGGCGCCTTCCGGGTAATCTCTTCGAAGGACGCTACGGCAATGTAGCGCCTCGATGGCGTAAGCGGTCTATATGTCTTAACTGGCATAAATCGTAATGCTCAATTTCCGACCCAACTCCAGCATTTGCGAGTGAGCCGGCCATCAATCCCGCCCCGGGTCCGGGGATCGGTTATCGGCCGCCCAGCCTTGCTGGCCGTTTTTCCACAGAGGAAAACGGAGCGGGGAGAATATCACGTTGCCTCGGGTGTGCAATAGATTTCTAAAATTTTTTTATCCAGGGGCCGGGGCTGTCCCTTGGCAGTTGGGGCGGGGCATTAAGAGGGGTGGGGATGGCGGAGCCATGGCGTCTTGCCTTCCCCCAGCACTCCGAGCTCGTCGGCTCGGCCTGGATCTGGTGCCCGGAAAGCCTTTTGCCAATCGGCGGCAGGCAGGCAGCGACACGGGGATGGGCGGTAGGAACATCGGCCAGCGCGCGCATCGGTTGTTCCTCGCCGGACACGGCAACGTGCCGCCGCGCATTCCTTCCACGCCCGGGCCTTCCCGGAGAACCCGGGCCGCGTTCAGAGTTGCCCCGGGGAAAAGGAACGAACGGCCGGCGCGGTTGGCCGGGATTGCGCGGGGACGGCATTTACAGCCGCACAATCTTATGGGAAAATAAGGGTATGAGAATTGAATCCCTCCACGTGGGCATGATGGTTCGGCATCCCCAGTACGGCGTGGGGCGCGTCAAGGCGCTCAACGAGCGCGCGGCCGATGTCCAGTTTGAGGAGGGCCTGAGAACGATTGACCCGGAGGCCTCCGGCCTGAGACCCGCGGAGCCAGCCGTGGCCGTGAGCGGCCTCGAGCAGCCCTTGCGCGAGTTCATCGAGCAAACAGTGGCGAATGTGCTGGACCGCCTGAACATTGAACGACCCGCAGAATCGGCCCAGGGCCTGGCGCCGCGGTGGCATGGGGGGCGCATGGTCTTGCATCCGCGCGATGCCACGCTGCAGACCAAGGAGATTCCGCTGGAGGTGTTTTTTCACAAAATCGTGATGATGCGTAATAATCTCCGGGTGCTGGAACAGAAAATCAACGGGCACGACCGGCTCTCCGAGGGCGAGAAGGTGGAACTGCAGCACTACATCACCCGTTGTTATGGCTCGATGACGACCTTCAACCTTCTGTTTCGGGACAAGGCCGATCAATTCAGCGGGGGAAGTTCCGACGCCTGAGAAGCCCTCCGCCCCGACTTCAGAGAGGCACGCCGCTATGATCGAGGATACCATTGAAAGATTGGAGCGCTCCCTCCGGAGCCATCCGGCTCTGGACGAGCCGAAACGCTCTGAACTGCTGGGGCTTCTCGGCACCCTGAAGGACGAGGTGAGCAGGCTGGCGGTGACCGACCAGCAAAAGGCGGCCAGCATCGCGGGCTTTGCCGCCGTCTCGGCGCACGAGGCCACCAGAACCGATCCGAACCCGGAGTTGCGCGAGCTGTCCCTCCGCGGGCTGATGCAATCGGTCTCCGAGTTCGAGGAAAGCCATCCCACGCTCGTCCGCGTGGTCAACAACATCTGCACCACACTTTCCAACCTGGGAATCTGAACGGCCCGGACCCGGTCCCGCGGCGCCAGGAGCGGCCGCAGCAGGGGCTCAGGACGGCCGGAGACCCAGATTCGACAGTATCCGCACCGTGGAATAGGCCTTGTTCAAGGTGTAAAAATGCACCCCGGGCGCGCCGGCCCGTCGCAAATCCAGGCATTGCTGCGTGGCATGCTCGATGCCAAACTCCGTTACCGCCGCATCATCATCCCCCAATTGATCGAGACGCGCGCGGAAGGCCTCGGGGAGGCGAGCGCCGCAAAGTTGCGTGAACTTCCTGACCTGCCGCGCGGAGACGATCGGCAAAATTCCTGGCACCAGGGGCACGGTGACCCCCAACTGGCCCACGAGGTAGTCGCGAAACTCGTAGTAATCGGAGTTGTCAAAGAACAGTTGAGTGACCACGAAGTCTGCTCCGCACTCAATCTTATTCTTGAGATAACGCCAGTCAGCCAGCTTGCCTTCCTGGCAGGCCATGTGTCCCTCCGGAAAGCCTGCCACGCCGACGCTGAAGTCGCCTGTCTCACGAATCAAACGCACCAGCTCCCATGCGAACTCGAAACCACCCTCGGTTTTGACAAACTGCTTCGAGCCTTCGGGTGGATCGCCGCGCAGGGCCAGCAGGTTTCGAATGCCCAGAGCCTGGGCCTGATGGATGATCTCTCGGACCTGGTCCCGCGTCGAGCCCACGCAGGTCAAGTGGGCCATGGTGGTCACGCCGTGCCGTTGTTGCAGTTCACGGACCATCCCCAGGGTTTTTTCGCGTGTGCTGCCGCCCGCTCCGTAGGTGACTGAGCAGTAGTCGGGCTTCCACCGGAGCAGTTCCGGCACGGTCCGCTCCATCAAGGTCTGGTCCCCCTCCGGGGTGCGGGGGGTGAAAAACTCATAAGAGATGGCCAACCGGCCCGCCTGTTGGCACTCGCGCAAAATATCTCGGATGAACCGCATGGCGCTCACTATTCGACAGGACCCGCAGTTAGGCAAGCGCCGGGGTTTTGCGTCCTCGGCGGGAGGGCGGTTGTGCCGCGCTGCGTCCTGGTCTGCGCGGGGCACGTGAGGGGCGCTCGCATGGTCGCGGGTGGTTCACACGGCGGATTCCCACCCTGGAGGCGCACCGCCCCACCGGCCAGCCGGAGGTTTTTGTGGGCAAACCCGTCGCGCTTCGCTACATTTTTTTCGTGAGTTCTCGCTTCAAACCGTTGCGGTGGGCGGCCGGCACCTTGCTGGCGGTTTGGCTCGCGGCCTGGGGCGGTTTTCGCTGGGCGGAAACGTCCCGCTGGACCGCAGAAAAATTCGCTGCCGCCGCGGCGGAACTCGACCTGGCCCGGCTTTCGGCCAGTGAGCGGGAACGCGCACTGCAGCGGTTGGCCGGGCAGTTGAACCGGCTGCCGCCCGAGGAGCGCCGCAAGGTGCGGTTGCGCAGGTCCCCCGAGCGCCTCTTCGAGCAAATGACCGACGCGGAGAAAGCCCGCTTCGTGGAAGCCACCATGCCCACCGGCTTCAAACAGATGCTGAACAGTTTTGAACAATTGCCCCCGGAGCGGCGTCAGCGCGCCCTGACCAACGCTCTGCGACGCCTGCGGGAGTGGCGTGACGAGGCGTTGCCGCCCGGCGCGCCCGCCAGGGACACCCCTCCCATCAGTGAAGACTTGCAGAAGCGCATCCTGACCCTGGGCCTGAAGACTTTTTATCAGGAAAGTTCAGCGCAAACCAAAGTCGAGGCCGCGCCCTTGCTGGAAGAGATCCAGCGGGCAATGGAGAGCGGTCGTTTGTTTCATGGATCCCATGGCCCGCCGCGCTGAACGTTTGCCAGATGCGGTGACCACGCGGGCCTTCACGCTGGTGGAACTGCTGGTGGTCATGGCGATTGTGGGTCTGCTGGCGGGCCTGCTCCTGCCGGTTTTGGGGCGGGCCAGGGCTCAGGCAAAAGGCGCCGCCTGCCTTTCCAACCTTCGCCAGATCGGCGTCGCGCTTCAGCTTTATGTGGATGAGAATGACAATCGCCTGCCGATTCTCTACGACGCGCCTCCCGCTTCTCCCGGCGCGCCACGCACCAACACCCTCGATGTGGTTCTCACAAATCACCTCGGCTCCACCCAGGTGTTGGGCTGCCCCGCTGACCGGGAGCGACTCTTTGACCGGACCGGATCCAGCTACGCCTGGAACACGCTGGTCAATGGGCAGCCGGCCGATCGTCTTTCGCTGCTGGGACTTCCCTTCAACCCCCATCAGATCCCGCTGGTTTTCGACAAGGAGAAATTTCATGCGGCGCGCGGAGCCGGCAAGGAGATCAACTTCTTGTATGCTGATGGGCACATCAAGAACCTGTTGGAAATGGCCGGCTCACGACCCTGATCCCCGGGTTCATGACTCTCGAGGCCCCACCGTTCAACTCGCCGCCCCGGTCCGAACCACCAGCCCGGTCCATGATTGAACTGGAAGGCCTGACCAAACGCTTCGGAAACCGCCTGGCGGTGGACCACCTGGACCTGCGGGTGGAGGCAGGCATGATCTGTGGCCTTCTGGGGCATAACGGCGCCGGCAAGAGCACGGCCATCGGCATGATGCTGGGACAGGTCTGGCCCACCACGGGCCGTGTCACCGTTTTTGGGCGGGACGTGACGTCGGAGCGATCCGAAGCTCTGAAGGAAGTGGGCGCTATTTTCGAATCCCCCGTCTTCTATGACTACCTGAGCGGCTATCGCAACCTGGAGATTCTGAGCCATTACACCGCTCCCACCTCCCGCCAGCGGATCCTGGAGGTGGTCGAATGGGTTGGCCTGAGCGGCCGTGAACACTCCCTGGTCCGCACCTACTCCCATGGCATGCGCGCACGTCTGGCGCTGGCCCAGGCGCTTCTGCCGCAGCCCCGCTTGCTCGTCCTGGACGAGCCCGGTGATGGCCTGGATCCCGAGGGCATTCACGAGATTCGGCGGACGATCCTGCGGCTTCACCGCGAGATGGGCATGACCATCCTCCTCTCTTCACACCTGCTGAATGAGGTCGAACAGTTGTGCACGCACCTGGTCGTCATGAGGCAGGGAAGAAAGGTCTTTGACGGCACACTCGCTGAAGCCAGAGCCCGACGAAAACTCGTCCGGCTCGACACAACCGATTTTGACAGCGCCTTTGCGCTGTTGCGCGAGGCCAACCTGGCCATCGAGAAGCATCCGGGCGGACGGCTGACCCTGGCCCCCGGCGCGGCCACCGAGGAAGTGGCGCGTCTGCTGGTGAACCATCACCTGCCCGTTCGGGAACTCGTTCGGGAGGAAATGACGCTGGAGGATTTTTATCTCGAATTGATGAAACACGCCGCGACAGCCCCTCAGGAAAACCGTTCCAGCAACCCCGGGCTGGCGCCAGGCTGACGTCTATGTTCTACCTGCAACTGCGCAACGAGCTCTGGAAACTCTTCGGCAAGAAGCGGACCTACATCGGCTTCATCATGTTGTTGCTGGCCCAGAACATCTTTAACCTGACCTTCAAGTTCACCGGGGCCTTCCGGCTTTACGAGCGCACCCTCGAGGGCAACGGTTACCCTGCGGCTCCGTTCCTCTCCGCCCTCTCGATTTATTCGATCATGCTGATACCGCTGGCCGCGCTGCTTCTGCCGCTCTATGTGGCCCTGGTGGGAGGCGACCTTGTGGCCAAGGAAGCCGAAGACGGCACCTTGCGCATGATCCTCGCCCGCCCCATTTCACGCATCCGTTTGTTGGTCCTGAAGTGGCTGGCAGGCTTCGTTTTTTGCGGGGTGCTGGTGCTGGTGCTGGGCGCCCTGGGCCTGGGATTCGCCCGCCTCTACTTCCCCTGGGGCAGCCTGTTTTTCTGGAACCCGGAACTGGGCATCTTTGCGGTGTTGGAGGCCCGGGCCGGTTTCTGGCATTACGCCCTGGCCAACGCCATGCTTATTCCGCACGCCTTCACGATTCTAAGCCTCGCCTTCATGTTTTCCTGTTTCAACGTGAAACCCGCCGCCGCAACCATCCTGGCGCTCTCCGGCCTTTTTGTGGATTTCATCCTCCAGAAGATGCCTTATTTTCGGGATTTTCAGGAATACTTCGTGACCTACCACCTCAACGCCTGGCAGTTCGTCTTTCTCGAGCCGGTTCCCTGGTGGCGTGTGGGAGAGTCTCTGAGCCTCCTGGCGGCTTTCAACGTCACACTCCTCGTGGTCGGGGCGGTGGTCTTTCACCTCCGCGACATCAAGTCCTGAATCATGGCGGAGTTCGATCAGCGCTTTCTCGGCATGGCACGCCTGGTGGGCCTGGCAGGTCTGCGCCAACTTGAGGCCGCCCACGTAGCCGTGGTGGGGCTGGGCGGGGTTGGCTCCTGGGCCGCGGAGGCTTTGGTCCGCTCGGGCGTGGGCGCCATAACGCTGGTGGACCGCGACGTCATTAGCCTCACCAACGCCAACCGCCAACTGCACACCCTGGAGGAAACGATCGGGCACTCCAAGGCGGCGGTGATGGCCGAGCGGCTGCGGCGCATTCATCCACACGCCAGAATCATCGGGCTGCAAAAGTCCTTTGACCAGGCAACCGCAGACGAGCTTCTGGCAACGAATTTCAGCGCAGTGGTGGACGCCATTGATTCACCGGCGCAGAAAGCGCTTCTCATAGCTGCCTGCCGCCTTCGGCAGATCCCCGTCTTCAGCAGCGGCGGGGCAGGGGGGCGGCTTGATCCTGGCCGCATTCAGACGGCTGACCTGGCTGAGGCCTGTTACGACCGTCTGCTGGCGGAGGTCCGGCGGCTGCTGCGCAAACATCACGGGTTCCCTGGCGCAAACAAACCTTTCGGAGTGCCATGCGTCTTCTCGTCCGAAATCCCCGTGCGCAGGAGCGGGTCACCCCCGCCCGACTCAGATTCGTTGCCGCCTGCCGGCGCCGGGACCGATTCCAGGCACGGCATGGGCACGGCAGTCTTCGTGACCGGATCCTTCGGCTTTGCCCTGGCGGGTCTGGTAGTCCGTCACCTGGCCGGGTTGCCGGCCAGCCACACCCCAACCTGAAAGGCCTTTTATGATCAACATGCGCGGCACGCTCCTTGTGCTCGGCCTGATCCCGATGTTCGTGAAATCCGCTTCGGTCAACGAGGCCAGTTACGCAGTGCTCACCGTCAAGGATCGCCAGCCGCCGCCGTTCAGCAGCGTGCAGTTGACCCTGGGTCCCATCCAGATGGTGGACGGCCACCCCGCCCAGTGGGTCCAGATGGCCATCCGGACAGACACGCCAACCAATCGCGTCGAGCTTTGTGCGGTGCGTTGGCTGCGCAGGGGGTCTCCCTTCGGAACACCGCCAACCAACGAGTCCATCCTGCGCTATCAACTTCGCATCTCCGAAACCGGCGAATCTCTGGAATTCCGCCAGCGCCACACCGGACGCGCCTTGCTTCCGCGCTGGACGGATTTTGAGCGACAATTCCTGCCCCTGGCCGCGCGCGGCAGCGGGTGGCGCGGGGACTTTCCTGAAACCTGCGAGTGCCTCGGCCATGTCCTGACCCTCCAGCGCGTGTCCAATGGGGTTTTGTGGGAAGACTGGAATGACACGCGCCTTTTGATCCTTGACGACACGTTGCTCGTTGGCAACAGCCGCCCGTTCAAAGACCGCGAAGGCCGGCGGCTCCCACAGCATCCGCAGCGTCAGGACTATTCCTACGTGGCCTTTGATGACGGGGACTACCAGCGCATGTGCGAGGCTGGCTTCAATCTTTTCACTATCAAACCCGATCAGGAGCCATGGGTGCGCTCCCGACCGGTGTTTTACCTGCGCGAGGCCGGCGGACAGCCACCGCTTCGCTACCCGGCCGACCTCTACCGGGCCAACTACCTCGGCCCGGTCATGTTCATGGACGAACCATCCATCCTCATGGTCGGCGATACCAACATCCACCGAACCCTCCACTATTTCTCCGATGCCGCCGCCCTGATCCGAAAACGCACCGCGTTAACCTTTGGTTCGGATGGCCCTTATGGCGCGCATCGCCTGGCCCGGAGCCTTGCCGGGCGTGGCCTCAACCTGGGCGACCTTCACCTGGCGCATGAGGACTATCCCTCCTGGGAAACTCTCTACGAGACGGCGTTTTACCAGATGGAGGGCGGCGGCGCGGGCATCGTTCATGAGGGCCGCTATCAACTGGCCTCCTTCAACGAAGCGGCGGCCCGGTTCACCGGCATCTCCCGCCAGCATACCCCAGCCGAAATGTTGACCTACCACTTTGCCTTTCTGCGGGGTGGCGCTCATCCGTTCGGCAAGAGTTGGGGCACCGCCATCTACGGCCAATGCGATACGAATCTAGCTCCCCTGGCGCTGACTCTTGCCTATGACATGGGAGCCCGGTACTTGTGGTTCTGGAGTTCTGACCACGACCACCATCTGCCGTGGCTTGAACAGCTCGACCTGGCTCGCCATCTCCGCGCTCACGAAAAAGCCCACCCACGGGTTGGCCTCTCCCGGACTCACACCATTGACGTAGCGATCACCATTCCCTACGGATACTTTGTTTCCCTCGATGCCTTGTGGTGGGTGCGTGTCATGGACAAGGAAGGACGCAATGATGCCTCCCGCAAATACCAGCGCCTGGTCAAAGCGGTCCTCGAAGCGGCCCACGAATGCTACGCCCAGGGTTTGACCTACGACATTACGGTGGATCGCGGGACTACCCCCGCTGGCTACCGGCGCGTCGTTCGACTGAGCGCCGAATGAACCCGGAAAACCCCGCTGCGCCCCGATAGACCAGGTTTTAACACCCTGGTTTGATTCCATGTGCTGTGGGAGAGGGGAAACACTTGATCGCCAGCTCCGAGCACAGCGATTGCACCACGCTTCCAGGCCCTCCTGTCTCCCGCCAGTGCTCTTATTCCCTTCAAGCGATCGCGCCGCCTGGCCGGCCCGTAGTCCTTGACTCGAGCCCTCGGCGACGCGGCCCACGTGCGCGCACCCGCCCTTCCTCCTGACCCGCCACCATCTCATCCCACCAGCACTCACACCCGGACGGCCTCCCTCTTTCCAGTGGGGAGTGGGCAGCACGGTGCCTCGCACACGCCGAACTCTTGCCAGCGGATCGGGCATTGAAGGTACTGCCCGGCAAACGTGTGCAACCGCCCCAATCCTCCCTGGGTGCCTGGCGACTCTTTGCTTTGCGCCCCGCTTACGTTTGCGTAACCGGGTAACGGGATGTTCTCCGGCTCGCCGGTGAATCTGTCCCGTAACAATGAGCGAAGTAGATGACATCGTCAGCGGGGGCGAGATAACGCGCCACATCCGGGGCAGACACCCCCTCCCGGTCGTCGGCCTCAGGCTCACCATGCACCGATATTTGTCTGCCATCGGGATGGCGGTTGCCCCATTGGACCTGACCCTGGCTTCGGCCACCGACACCCGTTGCGCCTCGACGTTCTTTGACGACTTTCGTACCTGAGTAGGTCCGTTTGGCCCTGGCTGGTTGAGCAAATTTGAGGTTATTACAGGAATTTTGAATGGTCTCCGCTGACCGGCATCAAAGGAATCCTCCTCGGTCACAGCCATCCTGCAACGCAGGATGGATCGCCTTGCCAACACCTGCTCTGCCCAATGCACTGAACCGCAACTGGCCTGACCACCCGCCCAGGCCCCGTTCTGGTGTTCAACCTGGACCCGGGCCAGATGTAGCTTGCTGCAAGCAAATCGCGCGAATAGAGTTCTTAACAGTTGTGTTCGGCGTGTTGTGAAAACTCGTGCATGCCATAAGGCCCCATTGCCGGGAGCCTGGTTGGGACTCTGGATATGGCTGTCCAGCATGGGGCCATCCGAGTCCCTCGCCGCAGGCTCAACGGAAGATGTCGGCCATAGCACACAGGCACCAATCCGGCAGATTCGCCAGGTCTTCGAATTACCCGACGAGGCGCTGCAACGCCGCCCATTGGTGGAAGTGGATGCGGTTGTCACCTTTGTAGATACCTCGTTGAAGTTGCTATTCGTTGAGCAAAACGGCTGCGGCATTTACGTGGATTGGCCGGGGGCCGACCAGGCGCTCAGGCCAGGACAGCGTTTGCGCTTGCGCGCCGTCGCGCGCAAGGGGCGATGTGCCCATTACCTTGCGGAACCGCGCCTGGAGCTGGGTTCGTCGGGGGCGGTGCCCGAAGGGAAGATCCTCAGCCCCGACGATTTCCATGGTGGATGCCCCGACTCCCAGTGGGCCAGAATTGAAGGCGTAGTGCGCCAGGCCAGACCGCGCGGCGACCGAGGCTATATCGAATTGGTTTCGGGGCCATTGCGGCTTCCCGTGTGGGTGAGCCGGTTCGAGTCCAACGCCCTGCAAAGTTTGTGGGGCCGCCGCGTTTGCGCCCGAGGCGTCGTGATCGGCACGGTCGGCGAACGGGGACAGGTTTCGGGTTATCAGCTTTTCACCGCGTCGCTCGATGAAATCGAACCGTCGAAAGACTCCCCCGCAGGCAAACCCATGCCCCGGGCGTCGTCGGCGCAATCGTTGACCGGCTTCAGCGGCCGCCAACTGAACGGCCAACTCGTCAAGGTCGCCGGTACGGTCGTTGTCTGTTTGCGCCCCAGTCACTTTGTCTTGCAGGATGCGACCGGGCTGGTGGATGTGGAAACCAGGGGCCGCCGAGAGGTGCAGAGTGGAGACGCGGTCGAGGTCACCGGTTTTCTTTCCGCAAGCCCCTGCGGCCCGAAGATTGATGACGCTTCAGTGGTCCGCAGAGAAGCGCCTCCGGCCGCGCCGCTACCAGTCCTTCCCGCTTCGAGCCAGGTCAAACCGCATAATCAGGTGGTCCACCTCGAGGGAAAACTCCTGCATCGGCAATACCACACAAACGGCGCCGCCACCTTGTGGATTCAGTCGGACCACGCCCTGTGGAAAGCGAGCTGGGTAGCTCCAGACCCGAGCAGGGCACTGGCTTACGTCGAGGAGGGAAGCATCGTTCAGCTCACCGGCTTTTGCCGCATGGAAGCCCAGAGCCCGCGGTCAACGGGAAGCGGATGGCCTTGCTGGTGTGGCGGCGCATGCCAGGCGGATCAGGAGACCGCTTCGCCCAGGCTGCGTCCCCATGTCTGGCTGCGACACGAAGCCGATCTGAAGGTATTGCGGCAAGCGCCGCGGTCGTATGCCTCCTTGGGCTTTGCCACTGCGGGCGGGTGTTTTGCCGCCATGCTGGGATTCGCCTATGTCGGATGGCAGCGCCGCCGTGCCGCCGAGCGCGCCTTGGGGCGGCAGAAGGAACTCGAGGAAGTCGTTCAAGCGCAGGAAGAACGCCTGCGCCGGGCGGTCGAGGAGCGGGAACGGATCAGCCGCGATCTCCATGACAACATGATCCAGTCGGTCTATTCGGCCGGGCTGGGTCTGGAGGATGCCCGGCGACTATTGCAGCAAGCGCCCGAACAGGCCTCGGAGCGTATCGGGTTTGTGATTCAGTCGCTCAACGAGGTCATCAGGAACACCCGGAGTTTCATTGCCGGCCTTGAGCCCAGGTTGCTGACTGGACCCGAATTGAAATCGGCGCTCAAGTCCCTCGCCCTGACTACGGGAGATGCCCAGTGCCATTACGACTTTCAAGTGGATCCTTTGGTGGCCCGCGAATTGACCGATCAACAGGCGACCAGCCTCCTGCACATTGCCAAAGAGGCCATCGCCAACAGCCTGCGGCATGGACAACCGGAATGCGTGGCGGTGACGCTTCGCAAGACCGACGCGGGCATTCAATTGGAGGTCGCCGATAACGGGCGCGGGTTTGACCCGGGCCGTCCGCGCGGTTCGGGCCAGGGGTTGCGGAATATCAACCAGCGGGCGAGATCTCTTGGGGGAGAGGCCAAAATCCATTCTGGTGAGGGGCAAGGTTGCCGTGTGATTGTCACTATTCCACGATGAGCGCGATGATGAACCACCAAGAAAAACCGCCGATCAGAATCCTCCTCGTCGAAGACCACCCGGTTACCCGCCTCGGGCTGGCCACCCTTCTGGGAGGTCGGCCGCAGTTTCAACTGGCAGGGGAGGCGCAAACGGTGGCGGAGGCCTGCGAAAAGACACGCCATCTCAAACCCGACCTGCTGCTCTTGGATGTGCGGTTGCCCGACGGCAGCGGCTTCGACGTGTGCCGTCGAATTCGGCATGACGCTCCGGAAACGCGGGTCTTGATCCTGACCTCCTACGCGGATGACGAATTGGTACTTGAGGCCCTGCGCGCCGGGGTGGATGGCTACCTGCTGAAGGAGATTGACGCCACTGGCCTGATCGAGGGAATTGAGACGGTGGCCGCTGGCAGGTCGGTGCTTGACCCCGTGGTTACGCGCAGGGTGATTACCCGCCTGACCGCACCGACCGCTGGAACCCCGCGGAACAGGTTGGATGTGTTGTCGCCCCAGGAACGACGTGTGGTGGCCCTGGTGGCCGAGGGCAAGACCAACAAGCAGATTGGCGAGGAAATGGGCTTGAGCGCCAAGACGGTGAAGAACTACCTGAGCAACGCCATGGAAAAACTCGAGTTGAGCCGGCGCTCGCAGGCGGCCGCGCTTTTCGTCCAGGAGTCCGGACGGCCATCATGGTCAGCACAGGGTTAGCGCGGACCGGACCGGCCGGAATGCGCCGGCTGGGCTGGCAGGGGCGGTGGGGGGGGCTGTTTAGCCTCTGGTGGTAACCGGGAAAACAGGATGTGCTGGAGCGGTGCTCTCTGATTCCCGGCGTTGTGGGGCCGTTGCGGTTTCGCGTGCAGCCAGGCCAGCGGGCGGGCGCAAAAGTGTCGCAAAGAGATCGCCCGGGCAAGCCGGTCATCGAAGAATTGGTCCTCTGTTCTGCGCTCATGCCTGCAACAACATGAGCCGCCTGCCGGGAACCGCGCCGGTTGCAAAGCCCAGCGCATGACGCCCCAGTTCAGAAGCAGCCGCCAGGGGTTTCCAACTGAGCCAAGGCATAAACCGCCTCATGGCGGGTAGTGAGTTTTGGACAAGCCGGTGTCCAGAAGGAGTACAGATATCACTATTATCGAGGCCCATTAAGCCCTATTGCGGATAGGCAAATCTTATTCCTTTTGGCTGGAAGGTGGAGTATGGGTACGATTCTAAATAATTGATAAAAAGAATATTATAAAGCATCACGTTGATCGCTGCTCGTGACTCCATCACTTATCTGATTGTCAGGATTATGCTGGCACCGTGCCTGCTAGAGCTTTATGGCACTATCGGTCTATTAGCCTAGATCCAAAAGCAATCCGACATAGAAACGCGATGTGGTTCATGCATCTCAGCCGGGAAAGACATCCAGCGCGAAGGAGGTGTTTGGTCTGTGTCCGACGCCGGGTCAACGCAGGCGGGTTCAGCCTGGTGGAGACGGTGAGTGCGCTGGGGTTGGCGGGGATTCTGATTGGCGCGGTTGTGTCCGGGTATATGCAGTGCGTGAAGACGGCGGAGTGGTCGGCCTACTCGTTGGCGGCGAACGCGCTGGCGCTCCAGCAGTTGGAGGCGACCCGAGCGGCAAAGTGGGATCGGTGGGGTGGAGTGGACGAGATTCAGGCCTCGAACTTCCCGGTAAGGGTGGAGGTGCTGGATGTGCCGATCACCAAAACCAACATCGTGTGGGCGACAAACCGGGTTTTCATCACCACTGTTTCCAGCATGCCCCCGCTGAAGATGGTGAAGGTGGAGTGCAGTTGGCGGTTTTTTAACAAGGGAGTGTACACCAACACGGTGGCGACCTACCGGGCGCCTGATCAATGAGCATGCGGCGATTAGCACAGCGAGGGGTGAGGTCCTCCGGCGGAGCCGGGCGGGCCTTCACATTGGTGGAAATGGTGACGGCCATGGCGTTGTTCATGCTGGTCCTGGCCGGCGTGGTGGCGGGGCATTTGTATGGGTTGCGGATGATGTCCATTACCACGCCGAAACTGGGATCAAGCGACGAGGCGCGCCAGGCGGTCAGCCGGCTGATCGGGGACATTCGCTCCGCGAAATGGGTGCGGATTGGCAATGGAAGCCTGACGACTTTTACGGAGGTCGGCCCGACGGCGGCACAGATGGGCAGTGCCATCCAGGTGTATCCGACGCTGAACACCAACCATTGGATTCGCTACTTCTGGGACGCGGGGGACCGGCAGTTGAAGGTGACGACCAACGGTTGCAGCGCGGCGACGGTGGTGGCGAGTGCGGTAAGCAACGCGGTGGTGTTCACCTCGGAGGATTTCCGGGGAAACATCCTGAGCAACAACTACAACAACCGCCTGATCGGGCTGCGGCTGGAGTTTTTTCAGATTGAGTATCCGCGGGTGGCGGTTGGGCCCGGCGGACTCTATGATTACTATCAGTTCCGCACCCGCATCGCCCGCCGAACGATCTTATGAATGTACCGAGGACATGGCCGCACAGGCCAGCTTCGCCCGGAGAGCGCGGGCACGCCATGTTGAGTGTGGTGGTGATGGGAGCCATCGGCCTGACGGCGCTGGCCGGGGTGTTGAGCTGGAGCATGACCAACGTGCAGCTTAATCAGCGGAACAACCAGTACTTCCGCACCGTGGCGGCGGCGGAGGCGGCGACGGAGAAAGTCCTGGCGGCGATCTGCACGCATTATCAGCAGGACGGGGAGGCGATCGTGGCGAACAATATGTACAACTACCGCCGGACGGTGCCGCTGCCCAGTGAGGACGCGGTGTGGGGGCAGTACGAGTTTTCGAATGGATACCGCACCGGGCGGACGTGGGTGGAGAACACAGCGCCCCTGGAGTTCAAGGTGTTGGACGCGCAGTACCGAGGGCTGCGCGGATGGGCCACCGACTATCGGGTCATTGCGAACGCACGGGAGCTCCAGGCGCGCTTCAACATTCAGGCAGGGGTCGAGCAGAACGTGCAGGTGGCGACAATTCCGCTGTTTCAGTTTGCCATCTTTTACAATCTGGATCTGGAGATCAATCCGGGGCCGGCGATGACGGTGGACGGGCCGGTGCATGGCAACACCAACATCTATCTTCAGCCGGTGAATCAGTTGACGTTCCAGAGCGACATCACGGCGGCGGCGCGAATTATTCACGGCAAGAAACCTGGGGATCCGATCAACCGCAGCGGGGGAACCATCATCTACCACGGCGAGCACGACTCGGGGGTCAGCACGCTGAATCTGCCGATTGGCACAAACAACAGCCCGGCGGCGGTCCGCGGGGTGGTGGAGATTCCCCCGGTCTCGGAGGATCCAAATTCGCCCATGGGCAAGCAGCGGTATTACAACAAGGCGGACCTGGTCATCCTCGTGCGTGACGCGGCGGCGGGAGGGACGATGGTGACCAGCGGGCGGGCGAACAACTTTGCCACGGTAGTGCCCGCCAGCCAGCACGGCCTGTTCCTGAACACGGCCAAGACGTTCACCAACTTGCGGGAGAACAAGACGATCAAGACCACGGAGATTGATCTCGCGAAACTGGCGCAATGGAACGCGACCAACACGTTGATTCGTCCGCTCTGTCCGATGGGCGACATTCGGGTCATCTACGTGGATGACCAACGCAGCCAGACGAGCGGGACCCAGCCGGGAGTGCGGCTGGTCAATGGCGCGGAGATTCTGCCCAAGGGGCTGACTGTGGCGACCCCCGATCCTTTGTATGTCCTGGGACATTTCAACGCGCCCAGCGCCAGCCGGGGCACGCACGATACCAGCCTGACGCGGCCGGCGTCGCTGATTGGGGATGCGATCACGGTGTTATCTCCCAGTTGGAGCGATTCCAGATCCTCGCAATCACTGAGCAACCGGCGGGCCTCGGCGACCACGGTGAACGCGGCGTTCCTGGCCGGCATTGTGCAAACGGTGTCGGGGAGTTACAGCGGGGGGGTGGAGAACTTTCCGCGATTCCTGGAGGACTGGAACAATGTGCAGTTTACCTACAATGGTTCCATGGTGGTGATGTATCCCAGCCAGATTGCGACCGCGCCCTGGACCGGCACCGGCACGTATTATAATCCGCCGATCAGAGATTGGGCGTGGGACCGGAACTTCGGAGACCCGACAAAGCTGCCGCCGGGCACGCCCTCGATGCGGGCACTGATTCGCGGGCAATGGACTTTGCTCCGCCCCAACTGGACGCCATGGGCTCCCACCGATTAGTTCAACGAGTGTGTCTCGCAGGCGCTCTGATCGCGGGCGTGCTGGGGCTGGCTTTCCCCGGGTGCTTGCGCGGCGAGACTTTGGCCCTGCGCGAGCGGGTATTGGAGCAACCCGAGATGGGGCCAGTGACCTGGTGGGAGGTGCGGTCGGCGGCGGGCGATTTTGCTCTGATGCCGCCGTTGGGTTGGAAACCGCAGCCGCCGCCTGCTCCAGGTGTATTGCGGCTGGCTTCGCCCGATTACACGACCCAACTGTACATTGAGTTCAGGAAGCGAGAGAGCCAGGCGGTGGCGGGCCCAGAGCCGGCCCCGTTGCGTCGGCGCGTCGAGGAGACCTACCCTCAGGCGGTGGTGTCGGAGGAGTTTGAATCCTTCACGGGCGGGACGGCGGGGAAGGCGGTGGACGTGCGCTGGCGTCCCTCGCCAGGCGTCGAGATGGCGGCGCGGATCGTGGAGGTGAGATTCCCGGAGGGG
>Ga0073934_10005035_pt1 | contig 21125 bp, 17 predicted proteins | sample LarsenN4metaG_FD_76834 | JGI IMG/M metagenome (GOLD analysis project Ga0073934, IMG submission 76834) | Hot spring sediment bacterial and archeal communities from British Columbia, Canada, to study Microbial Dark Matter (Phase II) - Larsen... ...
CGTTGAACTCCTCAGGCGTGAGCCTGTTCACAAGCCAAGATAAAGCAGCCAAGGATGTGCTCACTCTGCGCCGGGTCGACGCAGCCGGGGAAGCGGCCGAGGTAGCGGCGCAGATGGTGGAAGAAGCCCTCGGCCAGGTTGGTGGTGCGCAGGCGATGACGCCAGCGCGCCGGCCAGCGCAAGTAGGCCAAGACGCGGTGGAGCTCGGCCTGGAATTTCTCCACCATCTCGGGCGCCCAGAAGCGCCAGCGGCGACAGAAGCTGGCGGCCCAGCGTCGCAATTGGGATTCGTCGTCGGCCTCCCAGATCCACCAGAACTCGCGGCGAAACTTGCGTCGTCGGGCCTGGTCCAGCGCCGGCGTCAGCTCTTCCAACAAGCGAAACCAGTGCGCCAAGCAGAGCTGAGGCGCAGCACCCGCACTCGCTCCAGCGCACCCCACAGCGTCTGCCAGCACTTGCGCCGCGTGTAGCCCCAGCGATAGACCTTCTCGCCCTGCTGCCGCAGTTCGACCACCCGACGATCTCGCTCCGCCACGAGCAGCCCTTCGATGGTTCGTTTTAGCCGCTCCAGAAACTCCTCCCGAATCTCCGCAAACCCTTGCTCCACTACCTGCTTCAGTGTTAGCCTTCCTTCTAGGGTGAACATGGGGGTGTCTCCTTTCTGCCTATAACCAGGCAGGCGTTTTCGGAGACACCCTCTCTCTTCTTTCCCCAACTTTCAACAGAAAATCTTACAGACAGCGCCCTTGGCGCCGTGTGCTACCTCCCCGGCGACACCATCGAGGCCAACGGCGAAATGGACGGGGAATGGGGTGGGCGGGATTTCCCTTAACCTTCGAGGCGATGTGCATCAAACGTCGGTTGCAGAATTTTCACAAAGCTAAGAAGTTCCTTTTTGCAAGTGGTTTATGAAATGACTTAGAGAACCAAAGCTAAATCCCGAGAGTTTCATAGCCCCCTCGCGAGCCACCTCCTGGCCGGGAATCCCGTCTAAGCCTTCGCCAACCACGCGGCAACATCGCTAGCTGGGACTTCAGCCTCCGAGAAACGCAGCCGCCCACTCGCCCCCTGCAAGGCGTAGGCGTGCTGGAACGCCCCGCCGGCGAACGCGCCGCCCGTGTTGTGCAGGAGGAGGGGCGAAGCGGGGGCGAGGAGCGCGGCGCTCTGGAAATCTCCGGCGCGGCGCAGCAGGGGGATGTAAAGCTTCTCGAGGTACGACTCGTCCCTGGAACTTTCGAAGCCCGCCGCATCGGCGGCCACGGCGTAGTCCTGCGGCAAGAATGGCCGCGCCAGCAAGCACCACAGGCCCGCCATGCCCTGCCCGATGACCGAAATCTTCGCGGGCTGCCACGCGGCCTCAAGCCAGGCGAGCGCGGTAAGGATATCCTGCACACGCTCGATCGCATCAGTACGGTTGTAGCAGGGGAAGAACCTGACGTGGGTGTTGCGCTCTTGGTCGCGCGCCGCACCCGTCTGAAATGTGTCGACGGAAAGGAGGAGGAAGCCGCGCTTGAGCAGCTCGCGCGCGAGCGGCGTGGGATCGTCAGCAGCTCCGAGCGCCGCCTGCGCACCATCCGGATGGACGATCAGCGCCGCGGCGCGCACTGCGCCCGAGGGCCGCGCCAGCCACCCCGGCACGCGATCCCCTACACTGCTTCGGCTGATGATCACTCGTTCCCGACCTTTCGTTCCGCCCTCGACGGGCCACCAGCGCAAGTCTTCCGCTCGGGGAGTCTTGGCCATGAGGGCGGTGCGATAGACCGGGCCGAACTGCTGGCGGTAAGACTCGATTTGATCCGGACGTTCCGGCCGCGCCTTGGCCAACTGCTCTGCCCGTGTCTTCAGTTGGCCGTTGAAGAACGCCTGCGTGTTGAGCGCGTCCGCCGGCGGCAGGCGACGGCTGAAGACGAGCGTCTTTCCAGGATCGATGTGAAACTCGCCCTGCTCGCTCAGATTCTGCGCATCGGCCCTCGGCTCCCTGGGAAGCCACCTGGCGAAGAATCGATACACCGCCTCGCGACTGGGGCGGTTGTAGTTGTGATCGTAAGTGAGCTGTTCGTGGGCCACGTGGTCGCGCGCGCCCACCAGCCCGAAGATGTTGGCGATGGCCGGATACTCGATTCGTTCCGAGTCCCGCGTCCAGTCACCCGTGGTGGAGACCAGCAAGAGCGGCCGGGGCGCCGACAAGGCGCCGATTTCCATGTTGTCGGTGTCGATGCGGAGGTTCGGGCCGTTTTCACAGATACATCCGCCTTGCATGAAGTGCGAAATCATGTTGACGGGTGCGCTCACCTTGACGCGGTCATCGACCGCCACAAGCAGGAAGGTCTGCGTGCCGCCGCCCGAAGCGCCCGTGACGGCGATACGTTCGGCATCGACATCGGGCAGGGAGGTGATGAAGTCCAGGGCGCGGATAGAATTCCAGAGCTGCAACCCCACCTGGCTCACGCCCCACAGCCAGTGACGCATGGCCTCGGGCGTAAGCCCCCAGGGGGCTTTGTCGTCGAGACCGAAGCGATGGGGAACTTGGAAGCTGTCGTTGTAACCCACCATGTCATAGGCAAAGACCACATAGCCCTGCATCGCCAGGTTCATCGCCCGCTGGGGGATCGAGCCGCCGTTCGGGTCGCCCGGGTTATGCTCCAGCCGGCCGTAGTTCCAATGGCCGTGGGGGCAAAGGACACCGGGGAAAGGCGGCTTGCGATCCCCGCCCTTGGGCCGGTAGAGATTGCCCGTCGAGAAGAATCGCGGATAACTTTCGAAGTAGACCTTTTCGACGGTGAAGCGCTCCTCCTCGATGCGATCGAAGACCTGAGCGTTCAGCGGCGTGCGCTCGGGCATCGGCCACAGCCCGCACGAGGCCAGGATCTGGTGGCGCAATTCTCGGGCCCGCTCTTCCCACTGGGCGCGCGTACCGAATTTGGCGGGCGTGCGCGGGCTGTCCAGAGTGCGCACTTCCAGGCGGGCATCCTTGGCGGGCAGATCCCGGGGATGGCCCGGCGGCATGGCGAGTCCATGTGTTCTCGTGGCTGCTCGGCTGCCCTGTGCCGCCAGCAATCCCGCGGGAATGCTCATCCCCGCACCTGCCAGAAAACGTCGGCGCGATGGCCTTTTCATTTCTGCCTCCTCAACCGGATGGGACCGAGCATCATAGCAAGGGACTGACTTTGAGAACAGGATCTGAGCTAGTCCTCCGGGGTGGCAATTCACTACTTCCTGAGGGCTTGAACCAGATTGCTGTAATCGTCGGTCCAGAGGCGGGCGCGCGGGTTGAAAAACTGCTTGGGGCTGACCTGCTTGGCGACCTCGGGCGAATCGAGGAACGTTCGATCCGGGGCCAGCACCACCCAGTCACTCGGCCCGGCGATGCGCCCCTCTTTCGGCGTGTGTATCCACGCGGCAACGAGCCCGAAGTGCTCGGCCGTTTTCCAAAGCACGGGCCGCAAGTCCACATAGGCGTTCGAGATGTGGACAACGAGCAGGCCATCGGGCTTCCTCAAGTGCCGGAGGTAGATATCAAAGGCCTCGCGGGTGAGCAAGTGGACGGGAATGGCGTCGCCGGCGAAGGCATCGAGTACGAGCACGTCAAACTGCTGCGGTTCATTCCGCTGAAGTTCTGCTTCCATCGAGAGCCGGGCATCGCCTTCGATCACGTCCACGCGAGCCGGGCAATCCCTCAAATAACTGAAGTACCGGCTCGAGGCAAAACGAATGACGTCGGGGTTGATTTCGTAGAAGCGCAGATAATCGCCCTCTTCGCCATACACGGCCATCGTCCCTGCCCCCAACCCAAGAATCCCGATCCGCAGGTGTCGATCATCACGGCGCTCGGCCGTCCGTCTGGAATGGTGGAGCGCAACGAGGCCTGCACCACCGAGTTTTCCATAATACGTGGTGCCGAGGCGGCGTTTGGATTGCTCCTGGAACTGCTTACCGTGGAGGATGGGTCCGTGGCTCAGTCCGTAGGCGCGCCACTCCGGGTCGGAAGGAGCCGACTCGCTGATCGAAAGCACCCCGTAGAAGTTACGGGCCGCCTCGATGGTGGGTCTCCGCGCATGGATGAAGAGGATGCCACCGAACATGATCAGCGCGGCTACGAGACTGAATTTCGCGAGATCCGGAGAGCCGGCCATGGCAGGTTCGCGGTGGTCACGGCGAGTCACCTTCACAACGAGAGCAGTAGCCAGGATTGCCATGACGGGCAGGCGCCAGTCCCTTGGGATCGTGCCGCCGTTGACGGAAAGCGCCAACCCCACCGGAAAGAGACAGGCGGCCACGACGATGAGGATCGGCAGCCCACTCGGGCAGTGGTAGAGCCAGGATTGCTTATCCCGCCAAAGGACTATCAGAATCAACAACGCCGATCCCCACAAACCGAGGTGATACTCCCAATAGCCGTTAAAGACTGCGGGCGCGAGCAAGCTGACGAAGGCGCCGCCCAGCGCTCCGCCCGCCGCCACAAGCAGGTAGAACGCCGTGAGGCGGCGGGGATCGGGCCTAAGCCGCACGAGTTCACCATGGCAAACCATGCAGCAGGCGAACAAGGTGAACGAGTGGATTGCGATTTCAGAGATCAGCTTCAAGTGCGCTTGGTGGTAAAGGGCGATGCTGGCGAGAATGGCGCCCAAGGCAAGGGCGGGGTGGAATATCGCGCGCTTGTACCACCGTTCGCTGTGGAAGCAGATGATGAAGGTAAGCAGGTAGAGGCTCAGCGGGACGAGCCAGAGGAACGGAACCGCCGCCACGCTCAGGCACAACTGGTTGGTTGTCGCCAGCAGCATCGTGGAGCCGCTGGCGGCGAGCCCCAGCCAGAGAAGATATCGTCCTATCGCGGGCCGGGCAGATTGCCCCGCGTTTGTACCTGCCAACGCGGGAGAAGCGTAGGGCTGTGAGGTTGACGACCCTGCTTCGCCTGACCCTGAGACTCTTACGGTGCAGAAACCACAGCAGAGAGCGAACCCGAGGTACGCCCACGACCAGGCGCGCGCCTGCGTCTTGAGCGGGAGAAGCCACTCGATGAGGAAGGGATAGCCGACCACGGCCAGGAGGGAGCCCAGGTTCGAGAGGGCGTACAGCCGGTACGGCGACGCTCCCGGGAACCTCTGGCCATACCAGTTTTGGAGCAGTGGCGCGGTCGAGGCCAGGAGGAAGTACGGCAATCCGATGCTGATCGTCAGCAGCGCGAGGATGCGTGCAACTGGCGGCGTGTGGACGTCAGGTTTCCAATTGGCGTTGGCAGTGATAGGGGTCTCCCATACCCGCCCGAGATAAGACAGCAAGAGAATTGACAAAACCAGCAGAAGGACGTGCACCCACCTCTGCCCCCTTGGATTCAGCCACTTGCTGATCCCATGCGCATAGGCGTATCCACCGAGCAGGAGAACCTGGAAGAAGAGCATGCAGGTTGTCCAAACGGCCGGCGCCCCACCAAACCACGGAAGAATGTATTTGGCGATCAGCGGCTGCAGTTCGAATAGCAGGAAGGCGCTGAGGAACATCGTGAGGGCGAAAGGCAGAGTTTTCAGCCCGCGTCGGTCTTTGGAGGTGAACTCTGCCACTGGAGATTCGGCTCTCACGCTTGCCCTATGGACTTAGGCGGGTTGGGGCCCGTCTGTCAAGATTGTCGAAGATAGCAACGGATTTCAGTGAATACTCTGCGCAACATTTCAGGGGTCAGCCGCCTGGTCTGCGTGTTCTGTTGGCTGGGGTGGTAGGACGCAAACAGCCGTGGCAACCCGCCCGGCAGTTGGTAGCTTTCCCCATGCACAAATCGCAAGGCCGATTTTCTTGGAAAGGTCTGCGGTTGCCAGACGACGCGTAGGTAGGCATCAAAGGCAATCTTCCCCAAAGCGAGGACCGCGCGGACTCGCTTTAGCAGACGTAGTTCCTCCTCCAGAAACGGCTGGCAGTTGCGCAATTCTTGGGGCAGCGGTTTGTTTCCCGGCGGCGCGCAGCGGAGGGAAGCTGTGACGAAGCAGTTGACCAGCCGCAGGCCGTCGCCGCGATGATTGGATTCCGCCTGACTGGCGAATCCCGCCTCGAACAGCGCGCGGTAGAGGAACTCCCCGGATCTGTCTCCTGTAAACATGCGGCCAGTTCGATTCGCCCCATGCGCCGCGGGGGCCAGACCCAGAACCAGGAGTTCCGCGTTGGGATCGCCGAAGCCCGGCACCGGCTTTCCCCAGTAGTCCTGATCGCGGTACATCCGCCGCTTTTCCCGCGCCACGCTTCGGCAGTAGCGAACCAACCGCGGGCAGCGGGTGCAGGCAACAATTCTCTTCTCAAGGGCTAGGAGCTGTTCTCTTGGGATGGTCATGAGGGAGTCTGAAATCTGCCGGGAGGAACCGCCTGAACCGCACCTTCACAGCCCGGAAGCAGTCCCCAGGCGCATAAGAAGCTCCCGCAGCAATTCGCGGTGACGGATGCTGAGATGCGTGAACTCAAAGGCGATCCCCCACTGCCGGCAATCGGGGCTTGGCGACAGCCATCCCATGGCACCTTTTGTGGCCTATAGGGATAGCCAGCTTCCCCATGCGCTCGAGCGCCATATCCTCGTTGCAGGGCAGCAGCATACCGGCCGTGCTCAAATCTACCCCGTCACCGGTGAAATGATTGCTGCCCCCTGGGAACGCGACGGGGATCGTTTCTGACCTCTTGAATCGTTCCGCTCTTCCTCCTGCCACGTCTGAAACCGCGTGAGGCGGCCAACCGGCCGGGTCACTCGGAAAGAGGCTAACATTTCGTCTCATCGATGTGAATAGCCAATGCCACCGCGGGCGGTGGATTCGGCGAGGGCTTTGGGGAGGGAGCGCGAAATCAAACGGTGGAGAGCTGGTCCCTAGTGGCCGTGCGCGGCGCACCGGCCGGGGTTATGTGTCGATAAGGAACGCGGGCGGTTCTTGCTTCCGACATACATCGGACAGAGGGAAGGTCGTACGCAAAGAGGGCTTCCGCCCCGGTCAGGACTTCGCCTCTTTCCGCGAATGCCTCGCCGGACTCATCCCACCAACCGGGTCGGGAGCACTGCTCAGTCCCGACCCGCTCCTCAGGCGCCAGGACGTCCCGATAGCACGTTCGGCACACCGGGGAAGAACCCCTTGGGGGTACTCAGGTAACCCGCGACCGTGTCCTTGCCGAGCTTGTTGATCACCAGCTCGAGCGCGCTCGACGCACCCTGCACATAGAAGTAGATCGGTTCGTTGATCGCTTTGTCCTTGCGCTCGGTTTTCTTGTCGTCAAAGTAGAGATTGAGTGTGAACTGGTTCTTCTTCAGGTTGGTTTTGGTCAGCTCAAGCGTCACCGTACCTACTTTTTGCTTGATATTCTTTTTGGGGAGATTGAACTCAAAGTAGTCGCGGTCGGTGCGATGGGCAAGTGCCACCAGCTCATCGTGCGTCCGTGCTATGGCGCTGGTCAGTTCACCTTTGGCGCCCGCCAGCGCTTGCTTGGTAGCTTCCAGGTCAGCCCTTGTTCCGGCGATATCCCCCGTCAAAGTCCCGAACTTCAAGTTGGCGTCAGCCTGGAGTTTGTTCACTTCCTCGGCCCCGGCTTTCCGTGCGATGGCGTCGTTAAGTTGACGGACGGCGGCTTCCTGTTGCTTGCGGAGATTCGCCGCGACGGCGCGTGCCTGGGCCAGTTCCTGCTCCGTCAAGCCTTGCTTCTCGCTCATGGCCTGCACCAGGCCGCGCAATTGCGCGTAGCGATCGTCGCTCGAGTCCAGGCGGCGTGTAATCAGCTCCAACTGGTCCGCATGCCTGGCCGCCTGATCCGTCAACTGCCGGCGCGCGGTGAGAGTCAGGTAGAGGTTCACAACGGTCGCAATCACCAGCAAGACGACGAGCAGGATGACGATCTGTCCGCCCGAAAAGCTCCACGGCGAGGGCGGCGCGGACTGCACGTACACGGGCGGGGCGGGACCAGGCCCTCCCGCCGCAGGCTTGGAATCATTCAAGCCGAACATCGCGTGTCCCGCGCCACGCTCCTTATGCTCATCTGCCATAGACATTCCTCCTGCCTGATCACGCGTCAAGCCCAAATCTTACCCCAGGTTCGATGCTGAATTCTGGCGACACGCCGGGTACAAGAGATTCTAGCGCTTGACTTACTTTGTCAGTATCGCATCAAGCGGAGCCAAATTCAAGGGGAGCACGCGACCAGGGTTACTCGTTACCAGCCCGCGCCGGGAAGGGTTTGGCGAACTGCCAAGCGGGAAAGCGGATAGGCCCCGCCGGACGAAAGCGGCGGAGCCCGAAAATAATTCCTGGCATTCGAGAGGCGAGGCGTGTATAATAAAAATACTTGATCAGTTTTTGTGACCTAGTGACAGTTGCAAAGGGGCCACAGAATCGTTGATTTTGTGGCCATTTTGTTTTGTGGCGAGTGGTTGCGAGAGCAGAACAAGAAATTTCAAAAACAAGAGGGTTGAAGTACAACATGGAAAAAGAACAAGGAAAAGTAAAGTGGTTCAACGACGCGAAGGGGTACGGATTTATCCAGCGTGCCACCGGCGACGATGTCTTCGTGCACCACTCGGCCATTCAGGCCACTGGGTTCAAGTCGCTTGCCCAAGGTGAGTCGGTAGAATTCACCGTCACCAAGGGGCCCAAGGGCTGGCAAGCGGAGAACGTGGTTAAGTTGTAGTCTTTGGCGTGAGGCTCTCGCTCCGGCGGGAGCCTTACCAAACGAAATTGTGGGTCAACGGATCATAGATGGTGATTCAGTACCTAGGCTTCCGGCTCAAGCCCCGCGGCCGTGATTACAGCTACCGGGTCGTGGGTCCGAAGAACGAAACTCGCGAATTTATCCTGACCATTTCTAATCAGGCCTTTGCCGACCGGCAAGTGCCTTACCAGGATGCAGCGGACCTCTGCTATCAGAAGTTGCGGAGAGATCTCGCCGCGGAGACCGCCGAAAATCCGCTTGGGCGCCACCACACCGTCTCCAATCAGGAACTCGACGAATACCGCCAGCGGCACCGGCCCGTCAAAAGACGCGGCGCCTGAATTCCCTCATTCCGGAAGTTGCGGATCGGGGTCTCCGGAATTCATTTTTCACCCGATCGTCTGATATTCTCCTTCCGCTCACTTTGGTGTTAATCTCGCGGTTCGCTTGCAGCCAGGAGACATCGTCGATGCCGAAATATGTACTGGCGCTGGATCAGGGGACGACGAGTTCCCGCGCCATGCTGTTTGACCAGGACGGGAACGTGCGTGCCTCGGCCAACCAGGAATTCAAGCAGCATTACCCGCAGCCCGGCTGGGTCGAGCACGACGCCGAGGAAATCTGGCAGTCCCAGCGGGCGGTGGCCGAAAAAGTGCTGGCGGGTGCGACGGCTCGCCCCGAGGAAGTCGCAGCGATCGGCATCACCAACCAGCGTGAGACCGTGGTCATCTGGGACCGAGCCACGGGCAGGCCCATTCACCACGCCATTGTCTGGCAATGCCGCCGCACCGCCACGATGTGCGATCGCATCAAGTCGGAGGGCTTCGACCGCACGCTGCGCGAGAAGACCGGCTTGGTCACGGATGCCTACTTCTCCGGGACGAAGATCGCATGGTTGCTTGAAAACGTCCCCGGGGCCCGCGCGCGCGCCGAGCGGGGCGAACTCGCCTGCGGCACGATTGACGCCTGGCTCATCTGGAATCTGACGCGCGGGCGCACCCACGCCACCGATGTCTCCAACGCCTCGCGCACCCTGCTCTTCAATTTGCGTTCCCTCGCCTGGGACGATGGGATTCTGGAATACTTCCGCATCCCCCGGTCTTTGCTGCCAGAGGTGAAATCCTCGGGCGCAGTGTTGGGGGTGACGGACTTGTTCGGCGGAACCATCCCCATCGCCAGCGCCATCGGCGACCAGCAGAGCTCGCTTTTCGGTCAGCAGTGCTTCGCACCCGGCACGGTGAAGAATACTTACGGCACCGGCTGCTTCCTCCTGATGAATACGGGTTCGGAAATCCCCCATTCGAATTCGGGGTTATTGGCGACGGTCGGGTGGCGGCGAAACGGTCAGACCACCTACGCGCTCGAGGGGAGCGTCTTCATCGCGGGCGCCGCCATTCAATGGCTGCGCGATGAGTTGCAGATCATTCGCGACGCGGGGGAAACGGAAGCCCTGGCGCTGGCCGTGAAGGACACGGGTGGCGTGTATTTCGTTCCTGCTTTCGTCGGTCTCGGCGCGCCCCACTGGGACCCCTACGCGCGCGGCACGATCATCGGGATCACCCGCGGCACGAATCGCAATCACCTCGTCCGCGCCACGCTTGAATCCATCGCCTATCAGACGCGCGCGGTGGTGGATGCCATGGCGCATGACTCCGGCATTCGCCCCGCCGTCCTGCGCGTCGATGGCGGCGCGGCGCGCAACGATTTCCTCTGTCAGTTTCAGGCTGATATCCTGGGCATTCCCGTCGAGCGCCCGGCGACGACCGAATCGACCGCCCTGGGTGCGGCGTATCTGGCGGGACTCACAACCGCCTTCTGGAAAGATGAACAAGACCTCATGGCTCACCTGAAGATCGCAAAACGCTTCGAACCCCTCCTGCCCGCCGCCCGCCGCGACGAACTCTACGCCGGCTTCGAGCGCGCCGTCGAACGCGCCAAAGCCTGGGCGGAATGACGTGTCGGCAATCCGGCAGAGAAGGTTGATCTTTTTCGCCGGATGGCCGGCTGACGAGAGTACTGCCTCTCGCCGCAGAGTGGACTTCCTGGGCGGGCTTGGCACTTTCGCTTGCGCTTCATGGTTGGTCGCCATGGGGCTTCCACCCGCCTCAGCCGGCGAACAAAACTGAAGGATGGATAGCCCGAGGAGCAGCGGCACACTTCTGTTACCCCTCGCCCCGCGTCTTGTCCAAGAGCCGGCTCGTTTGTAGCCGAGCTCCGCCAGCACGAACGCGACCCCCACCCTCAGTCTGCCCTCGTCAATGCAATCGCGGAGCTCTGCAATCCCCTACCCCAATCCGGTCGGGGCCGCGAAGCTCTTTCCCGAAACTGCGGCCATGGGCAAGGAAACAGCGGGGTTTTGACACCTCACGCGCCCTGTGTGAAGATGAGCGCGGAGGAATACCGTGGCTCAGGATCGTCGTGCGCGTTATCTGCTGGCCTTGTTGCTTTTCCTGCTGGTGCTTGCCCCGATCTTCACGGGCGGCGTGCGCTTGGTGGTCGACTGGCTCTGGTTCCGGCAGGAGGGCTATCGCATTCTTTTCTTCAACGTTCTCAAAAGCCAGATCGAGCTGAGCGGGCTGACCGGCCTCGGCTTCATTCTGGTCGTCGGACTGAATCTAATCGTTGCCCAGGCGCTCAGTCATCGCTACGGTTTTCGGGTCAACGGGGTGACGGTCGAGGTCTCCCCGCTCGACCGCCTCAGCTCCGCCCTGCGCTGGATGATCTGGTTGGGCATGCTCTTGGTCGGCTACGGCATGAGCCACTGGGGCATGGCGCACTGGGACGAGTATCTTCTGGCCCAAAACGCTGTCCCGATGGGCTTGAGCGATCCGCTCTTTGGCCTGGACCTCGGCTTCTACCTGTTCCTGCTTCCCTTCCGCTGGTTCCTGTTCCATTTCGCATTGGTAACGGCGCTTGCGTGTTTGGTGAGCGCGGTCTTGCTTTACTTTGTGGCTGGCGGTGTGTGGGCGACACGACGCGGGCCACAGATGGCGCCGGCCGCACGCGTTCATCTGATGGTGCTGGCGGCAGCCGTGATGGTCGTCGTCGCCTACCGTGTGCGTCTCGCCATGTACGGCCTGATGTACTCCGGGCGCGGCGTCATCTTCGGGGCGGGCTACTCGGACGTGAATGCGACCTTGCCCGTGCTGAAAGCGCTGTTCTACTTGTGCCTGGGGGCTGCGCTGCTCTTTCTTGTCGGCATCGCCCGAGGCAGTTGGAAGCCGGGCATCTACGGCATCCTCTGGGCGGCGCTCTTCGGCATCCTGGGCGGGCTCGTGTACCCGGAACTGATCCAGCGCTTCATCGTCACCCCCAACGAAATCGACAAGGAGGCGCCCTACATCGCGCGCGCTATCGAATTCACGCGCCGCGCCTACGCGCTCGACCGCTTTGAGGAACGCGAATTCCCTGCCGTCGAGGATCTCATGCCGCAGGACATCCAGGCCAACCAGGCCACCCTCCGCAATGTGCGCCTGTGGGACCACCGGCCGCTGCTCACGACCTTTGCGCAACTCCAGGAAATCCGCACCTACTACGACTTCCGGAATGTGGACAACGACCGCTACTGGATCGACGGCATCTACCGCCAGGTCTCGCTTTCGCCGCGCGAACTGGATTCCAGCAGCCTGCCAGGCCGCACCTGGATCAACGAACACCTCACCTTCACGCACGGTTATGGAGTCGCCCTCGGCCCGGTGAATGAGATCACGAAGGAAGGTTTGCCGGAGCTCTTCGTCCGTGACATTCCCCCCGTATCGACCACTTCCATTCGCATCCAGCGCCCCGAGATCTATTTTGGCGAACTCCCCAACGAGTATTGCCTGGTCAAAACTAAGGCCCAGGAGCTCGACTACGCCTTTGGCGACAAGAATGTGTACACGGTCTATCAGGGCGAGGGCGGGATCCCCGTGGAGGGGTTGCTCCGACGGCTGCTGTTCGCGATTCGCTTCGGCGAGCGCAACATCCTATTCTCGACCGACATCACGAGGGAGAGCCGATTGATGATTTATCGTCGCGTCCTCGAGCGTGCCGCGCGGCTCACGCCCTTTCTGCAATACGATAATGACCCTTATCTCGTGGTCAGGGACGACGGGGCGCTCGTCTGGATGCTCGATGGCTACACGACCTCGCGCTGGTACCCCTACTCGGATCCCACCCCGCGCATGGGCAACTACATGCGCAATTCCGTGAAGGCGACGATTAATGCTTATACCGGCCAGGTCAGGTTCTACATCGCCGATCCGACCGATCCGCTGATCCAGGCCTATTCCCGCATCTTCCCGGGCGTCTTCCAGCCGCTCGCCGCTATGCCGAAGGACCTGCGCGCGCACATCCGTTATCCCGAGGATTTCTTCTCCATTCAGGCGCGCAAGTATGCCCTCTTTCACATGACCGACCCCCGCGTCTTCTACAACAAGGAAGACTTGTGGCGCGTGGCGGAAAGCTCCGTGCGCAGCGCCTCGGCCGCATCGAGCGGGCTGATAGACATCTCCCTCATTGGCCCCCGGCAAGAGATTCAACGGAGGATGGATGACGCCATGCGCGCCGCCCCCGGCGGCCCCGGGCCCATGACGCCCTATTACACCATCATGAAACTCGCCGGCGTGGGCCAGAGCGAGGAGTTCATCCTCATGGTGCCGTTCACTCCCGCGCGCAAGGACAATATGATCGCCTGGATGGCGGCACGCTGCGATGAGCCCAACTACGGCAAGGTCCTTGTCTTTGCCTTCCCGAAACAGAAGTTGGTTTACGGCCCGCGCCAGATCGAATCCCGCATCGACCAGGACCCTTTTATCTCCCAGCAGCTCTCGCTCTGGGACCAGCGCGGCTCGAGCGTAATTCGTGGCACGCTGCTCGTTATCCCCGTTTTGAATTCCGTTATCTACATCCAGCCTCTTTACCTTGCTGCCACCGCCGGCGGCGGATTGCCCCAACTCACCCGCCTCATCGTGGCCTATTCGGACCACGTGGTGATGGAGCCCACCCTCGAAGCGGCCTTGAATAGAATTTTCGGCGGTGCGACGACCCCCACCGCGCCGGTTGCCGCCGGCGCCCCCGCTGCTGCACCCAGCGCTCCCCCCGATCTTCCATCCGTCATCCGCGAAGCTAACCAGCACTTCGAGCGCGCCCACGAGCTCCTCCGCCAGGGCGACTTCGCCGGCTACGGGGAGGAGATCCGCAAACTGGGCCAAGTCCTGCGGCTGGCAGCGGCCCAGTCAAAGTAGGGGCGCCTGTTTTGCCCCCCCCGAAGCAGGGAGAAGGGAGGGAGGAAGGAGATAGAACGCTGATTGTAGCGGGATTGCTGCTTTGGGGGGAATCGTGAAGGAGGATGCGACAATCAGGCCGGGGCGAATCATGACTTGGCAAGAGAGGATCAGTCTCAATCCAGCCGTTTGCCACGGAAAATCCTGCATCAGATGATCTTGCGAATCACCCCCTGCTTGTCGATCACGGTGGTGATGCGGCTCGCCCAAAGGGACAGTGCCCCAAGGGCGAATCCTCTTGGCAACCCTTGGGAGTTTCTGGTATTCGTAGATATTTCGGGATGGGACGTAGGTCCTCTGTGTGAGCCCCGCGCCGCGGGCGCTGAAGACAGAATCATCCCGTGACTGTCCATGCCCATGAGTCGTCGCCGCGACCCATGGACCGCAAGACTCCGACACAGGATGGAACCGCATGATTGAAGTTGCAGGACTGAGCAAAAGCTACGGGCCGACGCTGGCCGTCTCCGACGTCAGCTTCGAGGTACGCAAAGGCGAGGTGCTGGGCTTTCTTGGCCCGAACGGCGCCGGGAAGACCACGACGATGCGCGTCATCACCGGCTACCTGCCGCCCAGCAAAGGCAAGGTGCTGGTGGCCGGTTACGATGTCGTCGAGGAACCGCTGGAAGCGAAGCGCCGCACCGGCTACCTGCCCGAGGCGCCGCCGATCTACCCCGATATGACCGTGGTGGAGTATTTGAGTTTTGTCGCCCGCATCAAGGGCGTGCCGCGCAAGGAGATCAAGATGCGCGTCGGCGAGGTCAGCGAGAAGTGTGCCATTACTGACGTACAGCGCCGCCAAACCGGCAAGCTCTCCAAGGGCTATCGCCAGCGCGTGGGACTGGCGCAGGCGCTCATTCACAATCCCGAGGTTCTGATTCTCGACGAACCCACCGCCGGACTCGATCCGAAGCAGATCATCGAAACCCGCGAGTTGATCCGGCGGCTGGCCGGGCAGCACACCATCGTACTGAGCACGCACATTCTGCCGGAGGTTTCGAAGACGTGCGAACGCGTGATCGTGATCAATCAAGGCAAGGTGGTGGCCGTGGGCGCGCCGGCCGAGCTGACCCATCGCCTGCAGGGTTACGAGACCGTGTTGATCACCGTCCAAGGCCCGGCGGGGGAGGTCATGGAAAAGCTGCGGCGCGTGGGCGGAGTCCACATGGTGGAGCCCCGGGACACCGCCGACTCGCGCACGACCTTCGAAGTGCACGCCGAGAAGGGTCAGGACGTGCGCGCCGAGCTGGCGCGAGCGGTGGTCGAGGCGCGCTGGAACCTGCTCGAACTCAAGACCAGCGGGCTGAGCCTGGAAGATATCTTCCTCAAGCTGACGACGGAAGATTTGAGCGAGGAGTCAGGAGTTGGGAGTCAGAAGTCAGAAGTGGGAAGGCAGTAGTCCCTGGAACGGAATTCCACGGTGGAGCCCGGGTAGTGGGGCAACGGACGTTAGACTGAGGAAGGAACCCGAATTATGCGCAACGTGCTAGCTGTTGCCGGCAAGGAACTCCGGCACTACTTTCATTCCCCCATCGCTTACCTGGTGATGACGGTTTATGCGGGGCTCTGCGGCTTCTTCTTTTACAGCTTCACCGCCACCTACGTCATGCAGAGTTTTCGCATGCAGGCCATGGGCGGGATGGGTGCGCCGCCGATGAGCTTAAACGAATATATTATCCGGCCGCTCCTCGCCGGGGTGCTGACCGTGGTACTGCTGCTTTTGCTGCCGCTCATTACGATGCGCCTTTACGCCGAGGAGAAGCGCTCCGGCACAATCGAGCTGCTGCTGACATCTCCGCTGACCGATATGCAGATTATCCTGGGCAAGTTTCTGGGGGCGCTCGCCCTCTACGCGATGATCGTGGCGATGACATTTCTCTACATCTCCCTTCTGTTCATTTACGGGAATCCCCAGGCCAGGCCGCTGATCGCCCAGGCGCTCGGCATCCTGCTCTACGGCGCGGCGCTGTTGGCGCTGGGGATGTGGTTCTCGACTTTCACCAAGAATCAGATTGTGGCCGGCGCGATTTCTCTCGCGGTGTTTCTGCTGTTGTTTGTATTTGATTGGGTGACGGCTTACGAGAGCGGCACCGTGAGCCGCGTGATCGCTTACATGTCGCTGACTACACATTTTGAGAATTTCTCCAAGGGTGTTATCGATCTGAGTGACGTGGTGTTCTATTTGTCCGTGGCCGCGCTGGGCGTTTTTCTGACCGCACGTTCCGTCGAGGCCCTGAAGGGGAGGGGATAGCCATGGGATGGAAGGAGCGTATGCCGGGGGGGATGGGGCGGAAACTGCTCGCCGGCACGAATATCGTGGTCTATACGCTGGCGGGCCTAGCCATCGTCGTCCTGCTCAACTGGTTTGTCGATCGCAACAACAAACGCTGGGACCTTACCCCCGACAGGAAGTTCAGCCTGTCGGAGCAAACCCTCAAGATCCTGAAGAACATCAACGAGGGCAACCGCGATGTGACCATCTACGTCTTCGACCGCGAGCGCGGTTTCCGCGCCCGGCGCGATCTGCTCGACAACTACGAAGTCGGGTCGAAGAAGGTCAAAGTCCGCTACGTGGATCCGGACCGCCAACCGGCCCTGGCCAGGCAGTACGCCATCCGAAGTTACGGCACCGTGGTCGTCGCGACCTCCGACAAACATTTTGAAGCGCAAGACGACACGGAAGAAGGCGTGACCAACGCCATGGTGCGCCTGCTGAAAGGCCAGAAAACGGTTTACTTCATTCAGGGTCACGGCGAACGCGACATTGAGAGTTCGGACCGCGGCGGCTATGCCAACCTCAAGAAAGCATTGGAGAATGAGAACTACGCCATCAAAACGCACGTGTTGATGCAGAAGATGGAAATCCCCGCCGACTGCTCGTTGCTGGTGATCGCCGGCCCGCGGAACGATTACCTGCCGCCGGAGATCGAAGTGATCAAGAAATATCTGACGGGTGGCGGCCGGGCAATGTTCATGCTCGATCCGGCCGTAGAAATTCCCAATCTCGCCAAGTTGCTTTCCGAGTGGAACGTTACGGTGCGGAATGACCTCGTGATCGACGAGAACCCGGTCGCGCAGATTTTTGGCACACGGCCCGAGATGCCGTTGGTCATCAAATACGGATCGAGCCCGATGGTGCAGCCGCTGGCGCGGGTGGCGACGCTCTTTCCTCTCACCCGGTCGTTTGAGGTGGGCAAGGAGTTCAAGGCCGGCGTCACCACCGACTCGCTCTGCGAGACGACTCCCGACAGTTACGGGGTGGCCGATTTCCATCCCCGGATGACGCAGGTTACCTTCCGCCCTGGCAAGGACTCCCAAGGGCCGCTCAGTGTGGCGGTTTCCGGGTCGATCTCCTCCGGGAGCGGCGAGGAGAAAAAAGAAGGGCGCTTCGTGGCGCTGGGATCGTCGCTGGTGGCGGCCAACAACTACCTGGGCTTCCAGGGCAATCGTGACCTGGTGATGAACATGGTGAACTGGCTTTCGGCCGATGAGGATCTGATTTCGATTCGGCCCAAGCCACCCCAATCGCAGCAATTGAATCTGACGCGGAAGCAAATGCGCACGCTTTTCTTTGGGGGCATCGTGGGACTGCCGCTGCTCATTATCGTGGCGGGGACCACCGTGTGGTTTCGGCGCCGCCGGTAGTTTTACGCGCGCGTGCCGATGCGTTTCTGCTCGCCGGGCCTTACATATTTCTGAATCACATCCATGCAGAAGAAATATCTCAACACTCTGATCGCGGTGGCTCTCGTCGGCGCCCTTTATGGCGGGTTCGCCTACTGGGAAAAGCGCAAGTCCCAGGAGCCGGCCGCGTCAGACTCCGAGACCTCGAGCGAGAAGCTCCTCGCGGTCGAAGCGAAGAACGTGCAGTCCCTCACCCTCAAGCCGCGCGAAGGAGAGACCCTCACCTGCCGGCGGGAGGGAGAGAGTTGGAACATCGTCGAACCCAAAAAACTCTCGGCGGACAAAGCGGCGGTCGAGTCGATTCTGACCAGCCTGCTGGGGGCCTCCATCGACCAGATCATTGATCCGAAGCCGGCGAGCCTGAAGGAATTCGGCCTGGACTTGCCCTCCATGACGCTGGAAGTCACCAGCAGCAGCAAGCCGGAGAAATTCGTACTCACGTTGGGTGACGACACGCCCACGGGCGGCAGCGTGTATGCCCAGATGGCGGGGAATCCGCGCGTCTTCACGCTGGCGAGCTATCTGAAGTCGTCGCTCGACAAGAAAGTATTCGATCTGCGGGACAAGCGCATTCTTTCGATCCCGAGCGGACAGGTGAATCGTATTGAGGTGAGAAGCAAGACTAAGCGCTGGACGCTGAGCAAGAATCCCCAGGGGATCTGGGACCTGGTGCTGCCGCCCGCCGTGCGGGCCGACCGCTTTACCGCGGAAGGCATTGTCCGTCGGCTCGAAAATGGCACGATGGAGAGCGTGGTGGCGGAGGACAAGAAGAATGTCGGCAAGTACGGGTTGGGCTCACCGGAAGTAACGATTCGCGCGAGCGGCGCCGGGCTTACGCAGACGCTGATAGTGGGTAGGAAGGAAGACTCGCGTTACTACGCCATGAACTCGGCGCTCCAGCCTGTCTTTACGCTCGACGCCAGCTTCTTGACGGACTTTCAAAAAGAAGCGAGCGATCTGCGTTCCAAAGACCTGTTCACTTTCTCCACCTTCGAGGTGAAGCGGTTGGAAGTCGAAAGCCTAGTCGGCGCGAGGATCTTCGAGAAGCAGCCGCAAAACAAGTGGAAGCAGACCGCGCCCGAGGCTAAAGATATTCCCAGCGAAAAACTCGAAGCACTTCTCAACAAACTCCGGGGCCTGCGCGCCGAGTCGTTCCCGCCCGGCGAGAACCTTGAGCCGTACGGCCTGACAAAGCCCGCCTACCGCTTCAAAGCGCATTTCGGCGACGCCAACGAAACCGAGTCCGTCGAGGCCGCCAAAGTCGGCGAGCACAGCTACGCGCGCCGCACGACCGACATCCTGGCCAGCGAAATCTCCAAGACCGCTTTAGATGAGATTGAAAAGGCGCTGAAAGAACTCTAAAGACGGGACTCGCCATTCTCGACTCGGGTCCCACGCGTGAAGGCTCATTCCCGAACCCCGAGCCCCGAGTCCCGAACCCCGTTATTTGTTCTTCCACACCGGCTTGCGTTTCTCCACCATGGCGCGCAGGCCTTCTGGTGGGTCTATCCCCCAGTGGTTCGAGGGGTTCAAGGCAGGCGGGCGACAATCTGCACTTGGATGCGGCGAGCGGCGCGGAGCATCTCTCGTCCTTCCAGTTCGCTGGGTTCGAAAAGATCGTCTGGATAACGAGAGGAAACTGCAAAATAGGTCAGCTTCCGGCAGTCATACTCCAAAACCACCAGGGTGGGATCGATTCCCACGCATGCGGCCAATAGCGCCACAAGGTCGTGCGTGCGGGTGAGAGGCTGGCCGTGGTAAATGAGGAACGCCTTCAGAATTTTCTCTGCGGCCTGCTGGGCATGAAAGCAGACCGTGTCCCATGGAATTTCGGCGGCCGACAGGTTGTTGGCGATGTTCAGGAAGTCATGTTCCGCCTTTTGCAGCCACGCCCTGTAGTTGGTCTTAGGGGCGGGCATAGAGCACTTTCCCCTCCGACTCGATGACGGAAAGCAGGGTCCCGTTCACTTCGCGGAGTCTATTGACCTCCTCGGGCGTGTACACGACGACGTCCATAGACCACGGGCGCAAACCGAACAGGGCGGTGATTTGCGCCACGCGTTCAGGCGGCTTCTCCGACGTTTCCATCTCGACAAACAAATCAAAATCGCTGTCTTCCTTGGCCTCGCCGCGGGCGCGACTGCCGAAAAGGACCACACGTCTCGGGTTGAATCGCTCGACGATCTTGCGCGTGACGTGGTCCAAGAGTTCTCTTTCCGTCATGTTGCCAGGCGGCCTCTCCTACTTATTCTTCCACACCGGCTTGCGTTTCTCCACCATGGCGCGCAGGCCTTCCTGGGAGTCTTCCAGCGCAAACAGTTGGTTGAGGTAGATGTCCTGGGAGCTCTTGAGGGCCTCCTCGAAGGGCTTCCAGGTGGCTTCGAAGGTGACGCGTTTGATGAGGGCGAGCACGGGACCGCTTTGATCGGAGACGCGTTTGGCGAGTCCCTCGACGGTTTCCTGCAGCGCCGACCGAGGAACAACGCGATTGACGAGTCCCATCACGAGGGCCTGCTGGGCATTAATTGGATCGCCGGTGAGGAGCATTTCCATCGCGCGTTTAGGCCCGATGACGCGCGGATAAACCACGGCGCCCATCGGCGGGAAGACCCCGAGCTTGATTTCGGGTTGGAGGAAGCGGGCGTTTTCTGTGGCGATCACCAGGTCACAAAAAGCCGCCAGCTCACATCCCGCTCCGGTCGCCACGCCGTCCACCACGGCGAGCACGGGCTTGGAAACTTGCACCATGGCCAGAAGCAAGCTGTGAAATGCGTCCATCACCTGGAAGGCTGTATCGGCCTTGTATCCGGCGGCCTCGACGCCGGCGGAGAAGTAGCCTTCGCACTCCGGGGCGGAGTCCAGGATGACCAGCCGGACGTCGTCGCGCGTGTTCAGGCTCTCGATGGCGCGTGTCATTTCCCGGAACATCTGAATGTTAAAGACGTTGTGCTTGGGGCGCGCCATGGTGAGCCGCGCCACGCATCCGCTAGCATCCCAGCGGATGAATTGGAAGGGCCTTTCCTCTTCTTCCTTCTCCGCACCGGTCAGGAAATCCGTCGGTTCCTCGGGCATGGCGTCCTCCTTGATTGTGGGGCGTGCTGCTTTCTATTTGGATCGACCTTGGGCACAGGCTGCTGCCTTCCGAATGCAGTCAGCCTTCAGTCTTCAGCAAGCGCAGGCTGACGGCTGATTGCTGAAAGCTGACGGCACTAACCATGCGTCTCCGTACCCATCAAGATAAGATCATTTCAACTTACTTCCGCATTTGCCGCAATAGTCAAATTGCGCCGGGATGCCTTTCGCCCCGCACTCCGGGCACGTGCGGGTGGGAGGTCCCCAGAGGAATTCGCTGGAGCCGCCGCGCGCCGCACGGTCGCGGATGCCGCGGAAGTCCGCCGGACGCTTTTCGACAAACGCCTGCACGCCCTCGTAGGGCTCCCAGGAGGTGGCATGGACGGCAAGCCAGTCGCGCGCGTGTTCGGCCGTCAGCGCCCAGGCCAGATCCTTCCAGAAGTTCGC
>Ga0073934_10005036_pt1 | contig 21124 bp, 14 predicted proteins | sample LarsenN4metaG_FD_76834 | JGI IMG/M metagenome (GOLD analysis project Ga0073934, IMG submission 76834) | Hot spring sediment bacterial and archeal communities from British Columbia, Canada, to study Microbial Dark Matter (Phase II) - Larsen... ...
GGCGATTGCCTGCGCGTCGTCCTACATTGTCCTCTATTTCAACAACCTGATGGACTACATGCAGTTGATCGGAATTCTGTTTATTTCCCCGTTTTTCATCGTCTTCTTCCTGGGGATGTTTTGGAAACGGCCGTCGGCGACGGCGGGCTTCTGCGGCATGGTGGCGGGACTTTCGGGAGCAACGCTTGAATACGTGCTCTACCGACTGGGGGTGCTTGAGTACACTTCGCCTATGGCCTCCAATGTCTGGATGGCCGTTTGGGGATTTGTGGCCGGACTCGCGGCCGTCGTCCTGGTCAGCTTAATCACCAAACCGGCGTCGGAAGAGAAAGTCAAGGGCCTGGTCTATTCTGGGGCGGCGAAGGAGCAGGATTCAACTCCCTGGTACCGAACCCCGGTTTTCTATGCCGCGATTGTGTTAGCGATGTTCGTGGCGCTCAACATCAAATTCTATTGAGAGTCGCGGTATCAAAGACGTCGCTTTGAGTATTCCTTGCCTGCGTGGCACAGAGTTTCCCGCCACCCAGAATAACCCAGTCCAGAGAAGCGTGTCAGGTAGGGACGAGGAGAACTTACGTGACCGCGGCCGAAACGGTACCCCTAAGACCTGCTTTGGCCCTGGCGGTGACTTCGTGACACAAGCCTAGGACAAGATCTATGATCTCATCGGCTTCTTTCTGGTGCGCTTCACTCAAATGCAATGTGGGTTCTCGCAGCCGGTCGGAAGAAATGACGCCGCGACGCTTTAAGACTCTTTTCTCCATAATCATGTTCATTTCCAGATGTTGCAGAGCAAAGACCAGATACGGCAACAGGCGATGAAGCAGCGACTCGGCTTCCTTAGTTTGGCCGGCATCATAAAGATCGATAACGCTCGCGTAGAGATCGGTGAGAGCAGCGCCGGGCATGATGGCAGTAGCCCCGTGACGGAAGCCATCCACCATGTACACGCCGCCCAGACCGTAGAGGACCTGCAACTTCCCCCGGGAAAGCCGAATGATCTCTTCGCATTTCGCTCCAGGTAAGGCGGTCTCCAGTTTGGCGAAGAGGAAATTGGGGCAACGCTCGGCAAGCTCAACGAACACTCTCGCTGGCAGGCCACTCCCCGTGAAATCGGCGTCCTGAAGCATGATTGGGATCTGCACGCTTCGGCAAACCCCTTCGAAGAAAGCGAAGATCTCTCTGGGCCCCAGCGGTGACACTGAGGGCGGCAGGACCATCAGCCCTTGAGCACCGATGGACTCCGCGTATTGTGAGAACCTTACAGTTGAGTGGACGGAGCCAGACCCCGTGCTGATGAATACGGGAAGCCGACCCCGCGTCTGGTCGATGGCCACCTCGGCCACTCGATACCGCTCTGGGTCGGAAAGTTTGTAGAACTCGCTCGCGAACCCCGGCGTGCAAAGTGCAACTGCTCTGTTTTCAATCGCAAAGTCGACTACCCTGCGAAGGGACACCTCATCAATGCTCTCGTCATCAAGAAAAGGGGTTTCTAACACCGCAACGACGCCGTGCAGTCTCATGGACACTTCTTCCGCCTCCCAGGAAAACAGCTTGTGCGAATCGGTAGCACTCAGCCCTTACCAGATATTCTTTATACTACGAGTGCTATTTCCCGTCAATCTTTTTTCGGAATAGGTTCCGCATGAAGTCCAAGCACCAATCCACCTCGGCGGAGACGTTGGTTCTCAGCCTGACCTCCGGTAGTCTGAAATCTCCAGGGACCGTCACTAGGCGGTGGGTAACAAGGCCACTTCGTCCTAGCTCCCTTCCACATACTTTCCGACTATGGAACAATGTTGAAACACCCCAATGGGGCGGGATATGCTTTGACACCTGCACCGTGGGATCATTTCTTCCAGTTTTCCCTACCACGGGAGATAGAGTATTGGGCATTGAGAACCTGCGCAGGAAACTGTCGATCACATGAGAACCGAAGGGCAACTCCGCGAGAGCGTTCAGCGTTTCCAGGAAAGCTTCTGGGACAAGAAAAGGGCGGACCGCCCCCCGGTGGGCATCTATGACGAACGCATATTCATGCCCATCAACTTTCTGCGTCAACCCTTCTCGCAACCGACCGTCAGCCCGGAGGACGTTAACAACGAATTGGTGATGACGGAGTATGAGTACAGTTTTGCGAATCGGGCCGTCTCCTGCGACGATTTCGTGGCATTCTCCGCAGCGTGGCGCGGGGTTCCGTGGCTGGAGGCCTGTTGTGGCTGCCCGGTGCGGTACTCTGAGGGGTCGCTGGCGCCGGGGCACTTCGTCGAGACACCAGCGGAGTTGGTCGACTTGCCGATCCCCGCTCCCAACGGCTGGTTTGACTGCTTGCGGCGCGAGACCGAGCGGCTGGAGGCCCAGGCGCCTGCCGATTGCTGGATTAGCCCTTCGATCCTTCGCGGGCCCTCGGACGTCCTGGCGGCCATGTGCGGGCTGAGGGAATTCTACATGGATCTGTACGATAGTCCCAAGGCACTGTCAGAAGCGGCCACCCGCGTGAACCAGTTGCTGATCAAGGCGCTGGACATGCACTACTCCATTGTTCAGCCCAAGCTGGGAGGCTTCGGTCACATTTTCGGATACTGGGCGCCGGGAAGAACGGTCGTCATTCAAGAAGACGTCATGGGCATGTGTTCACCCGACATGTACCGTGAGATTTTCATGAGGAACAACGCTGAACTGGTTAACCATCTGGGAAAATACGTCCTATTCCATTTGCATACGACGGGTTACAAACACTACCAGCATGTGCTGGATATACCCGGCATTGCGGGGCTGGAAATGGCGATGGAATCGATCGGGCCCACGGTCCTGGACCTCGTGCCGGTGTTCAGGGAGATCTTGGAAAAGTCCCGCCTCATCTTGCACATCGGCGCCGGCTTCGACCTGTTGCCTCAGGTCTTGCGTCAGCTCCCCACAGAAGGACTTTTCCTGGCCGTCCCCGACAAGTACATCCGAAATGACCAGGAGTTTCGCGAATTCACCACCATGACGTGGAAGTCCTGAGACCATGAGAAAAGCTGCGCCCTGATCGAGAGCCCGTGGCGGCCGCTTCCGCCAGCCACGATCCTCAAAGCGTTGTCGCGAATCAGACCAGACTGAATTGGGCAAGTACTCCACCAGACTTGCTCGCGAAGCTTACAGGAAATTTCCTGCCGCGTTCGGAATCACGAGCTAACATGCGCATGAAACGAGACCCCCGATCAGGGAGGAAACCACTGTGCGACCACAGGCGACAGTCCGATTTGTCCTGGTATGGGCTTTTGTACCTTTCGCCGCCCTGTCCGCTGCGGCACAAGATAAGCAACGCCAACGCGTCCTGGTGGAGCAGCACGAAAACCCTGTCATCACTGTCAAATCCCCGGGAGCAGAAGGGAACAAGCTGGGCTTTGAGGGCGGGCGCGTGATCAAGCTCCGGGGCACGTACCACCTGTTCACTTCGGAAATGGTGGATAAACCCCTTGGGGTCAAGATGAAGTTGGGGCACTGGACAAGTAGCGACCGCCTCCATTGGAAACGGATTTCGACCTTGTATGAATCCAGTGGCGAATATGCGGGCAAAGACCCGCGGGCGGCGCTCTGGGCGCCTATGCCCGAGTATAACGACCAGGAAGGTCGCTGGAACCTATTTTATGTCGCCTACCGGTGTGCGCCCAGTACGCCCGAAAAGTGGCTGGAGAACCACGAGGGCAAGATCTGGCGGGCGGTATCCAAGGTCGAGGGTCCCGACGGGATCGGCGGGCCGTACGATGATGTCGGCATCATTCTCCAGCCGGGTGCCGAGTCGCAACCCTGGGAGGGCTTGCAAGGAACTGACTCGTTCTTTCCTTACAGAGTCGGCGCCAAATGGTATGGCTTCTACGGTAGCGCCGACACACAAAAGAAGCCTGTCCAGGCGTGGAAGGTCGGACTGACTTCGGCCCCGCAACTGGCTGGGCCTTGGAAAAGGCTGCCGGAAGGTAACCCGGTCCTGATCGAAAAAGTTTTTATCGAGAATCCTGTTGTCACGAAACTCCGCGACGGCACCTTTGCCGCAGTTTATGACTGCCTCGTCCCGAACGCCGTTGGCTACACTTTCTCACGCGACGGCATCCACTGGGAATCCGGCCAGGCGTTGGTTGTGCAGCCCAAGGGTAAAGGCCGTTGGGCCCACGATGTCCGGACGCCACTGGGCCTGATTCCGGAAGGCGGCGACGATTTCACGTTGTTCTACACGGGCCTTTCCAATGTGCCAATATCGTCCCCTGATGGCGGCAATATCGGCGATTATGCCGTTGGGCTGGTGACTGTCCGGTTGACTAGTGACGGACCCCGAAAGCCGTGACGCTGCCAATTGGCGGGACTCCCTCCATCCACTTCTATAAAACCGCGTTTCATCATCCCGACATTGGGTTCACGCCGTTAGACTGAGGACGCCCACGCTGGCAAGAATCATTCCCATGGCAGTCCAGAAAGTTCTGAGGGCCTCGGGCGGCGCGCCGTTCCATTCGCCCGCCTTCCAGCCCAGCACGCTTGCGAACAGAATCGTGAACGACCCATAGGCGAGATATCCAAAGGAGGTTCCATAAGTTCCCAAGAAGGTTGTGGCGATCCCGTAAAACGTGGTTGCCAGGATCCATGCGACAGCCATGAGGAGAGAGCGCAGGAAATCGCCTGAATTGCCGGCTGAGGCGAACAACTGTGCCGTTTCGTTCCTGCGCAGCAAGTAAAGGCAATAGGCGGCGTTCGGCAAAAAGCCTGCGGCCAGCAGGATCGCCCAGACTGCGTAAGTTGAAACGGTCGGCGTATTTCCCATCGACTCCGCGCGGCGCATGATTTCCTTGCTTAAGGCGAATCCCACGTTCATCGCGCCGCCCAAGATGCCTGTGAGCAGCGCTAGTAGGAGGCCGCGCGACGATCTCTTGGCACTGGATAATGGCTCTCGCATCCGGGCCGCGCGGCCGTAAGCGAAGAGCCCGGTAACAAGCAGAATCGTGCTGAGAAGAAGTATGATCCCCAGTTTTCCAACCATGGCCCTCGGGTGCTCTACAAGGGCTGGCGTGACAGAACCCAGTACAATTGATAAAGCGCCCACCACGGGCAGCGCAACGGAGACACCCAAGAGGTGTATAGCCAGCCCGAAAGTTGCCTGGGCTATCCCCCACAAGAAGCCGAACGCCAAAGCCGGCGCCATGTCCCACAAGGCCAACGAGGTCAGCAGATCGCCCACGTGGCCTACAAGAAAGGCCACCAGGAGCCAAGGCAAGACGATCAACGAAAACGCGCAGAAGACCAGCCAGGTATTCTCCCATTTCCACACCCGGTTGTAGCGCATGGGGATGGCAAACGCGGCGTTGAGCAGGCCCGCCACCAATACGATCCCGGCGCCCCAAATCTGGTCGTTCAACGTGCTCCCTTCCAATCCTCGATTCTCTCAGCCTGAACCGTGGTCGGCACCTTCAGGCTGTCTCAGCCGTCAGGGCGAAAAGCATGAGCGGGAATTGCTGTCCATTCAGCGTCCAGGTGACGCTGTCAACTTTGCCGCCCTGAGTCGGGACGGAAAACAAGAGGACCTGATACTGCTCCCGGACCACATCCTTTACGAACACGAGCGCTCGCTGGGCGGCTGCGGTATCTGGGTTAGTCCGCGACGCGGCATGTACTAAGTTTGCAGCCGCCACCTCGAATCCGTTGCGCAACCGGACTTCCTCCGTCCGACCACCACTATAGTGGATGGTGTAACTCGCCACGACTTCGCCCGCTGACCCAACCATGGGAAATCCCGACGGCAAAGTCACTTGGCCTAGGAAATGGAGCCGCGTGCACTCCAGGTCCAACGGGATGTCAATCTGAGACACCTTCGGGGTAAGTACCAATGGTCGAACGTATTCATCCACGACTGGCGCCCGAAAGCTCACACCCATGATTTCCAAGCCGGCGCCTTGCCAAAACAGCAGCCTCTCCCCGGTTCGTTTCCACTGGCCGCGAGTCAACCAGGTCCGGTCCCAAAACTTGGCAAGCTGGTTTTCCAGCTCAATCCAGGCTTTCCGTTCCACAGTCCCCTCAGCCAACGCCTGCAGGTCAATTGGCCGGAACTTGCCCCGCACAGACCATGGCTGCCATCTCAACGGGACCACTGTCGGCCGCGCCGCGGCGGGCGGTTCCTCATAACGACGGCCTTGAAACAGCAGGGCGACTTCGCCGTAAACCTGTTCCCGGACTTCCCGCGCTTCGGTGACCACACCGGCGGAGCAGATCCCGTTTACCATTTCGAGGTCGATCCGCCCGAACTCCGGCCAGTCATTCCAGTCGAAGAATAGCTCGCCCGCCAGTTGGTCTTTTTCCATCAATCCCAGTAGGCGGTCTACCTGCTGGTGCATGAGAAGCGGGGACTGGCCGATGGCCCTGCCACCCCACTCAGAGAAGACCAGCGGTTTGCCGGAACCATAGGCCTCCGATACGCGGTTGAAGTCGTCGGTGTTGAATGTGTAGGGATGGGCACAGTAGAAATCCAGTCCCGCTTCGTCAAAGATCGGCTTGGCCTTTTCGGGCGCCATGTTGTTGGCAAAAGAGACTAGGCGGCCCGGGTCAAGTTTGTTGCACAGGGCTTTCCCTTCCTGCAGATACTCGACCGCCAGGTTCGACTCGTTCCCAAGTATCCAGGCCATTACCGAAGGCGAATTCCAGTCGCGCCGAATGGTTCGCTCCAGGATCCCTAATCCCAGATCAATCATCGAGCGGCGGATCTTCGTGAAATCCACTTGCCAATAGCCGGGCTCCTCCCAAACCAGCAGGCCGAGTCGGTCGGCCAGCTCAACAACATAGCGGTCCTGCGGAAACAAGTGCAGCCGGACACAGTTTGCTCCCATCCCCTTGATACCCTGCATATCCTGCGCGAGCTGCTGGCGGCTTAAAGTGAAGCCTTGGTCTTTCCACAATCCCAACCACGACAGGCCGTGCAATTGCAGTCGTCCACCGTTCAGGTAGAAGCGTTGTCCGCGAACCTCAAGCTTACGAAAGCCGGCGAGGCAACTGAAATGGTCCGTACCCATGGGTGACTGCAAGGTCGCAACGAGCCGGTAGAGATGGGGCCCTTCGGGTGACCAGAGAGTGGGAGCGCTCAGTTCGAAGCTGAGCTCGAGTTCGGTGATACCGGCCCGAAAGCTGACCGCCTTTTCTGCCCGAACTGCGACCGTCGTGTCACGCTGTAACGACACCTCCACTTTGCCTTGTCCTGCCTGGCTCGCAGACAGGAACACTGTCACCTGGCACTTGGCCTTTGCGAAGTCCGGTGTGAAGTCATACGTCAAACGCAGGTTGTCAATAAACGCCGCATGCCGTATCTCCAAATAGACGTCCCGGATGATGCCACCGTAGGCTTCCCAGGCGGGCGTGATGCCGAGCTCGACCTCGTCTCGCCCGGCGCCACCTGGCTCGGGGGTCAGATCCACAATCGCCAACTCAAGGTTGTTATTCCCGGGCCGCACATGGCGGGTTACGTCAAATTCGTAAGGGACGTAGGGGCTCATCGTCCCGAGCTCGGTTCCATTGACGAACACCCGGCCGTGCAACGCAATGGCGTCGAAATGGAGGATGGCCCGTTCGTCTGTTGAGAGCGCGGGAAGCACGAAAGTCCTCTTCATCCGATAGGACCCGAGGACCCGTTGCGATGAAGGGACGTCAATGAGATCGTATAACGATCCGTAAAGATACCTTTGCCACACCCCGTTCAGGTCCAGGCGGGTTCGCGAGTCGGGTTGCAGTTCGGGCGGGAGAGGCGGGGCGCCCAGCGCGACAGCAACCGCCGGAAGAACTGCAGAACCCCCAATCGATCCCATGAATCGGCGTCTCGAAATCATCGCTTTTCTCCTATAGAGGGGCTCAAATGGCCAAAACTCAGGTGGAGAACATCAAGGACAACTCGCGTTTACCTCACGGCTTCGTATCGGCGGAAGCGGTTTCCGATAGCGGTCTCAGAAGTCCAGGATGGCCCCATCGGCGGCTGCGGCTTGATTGGCAAGTATGATTTCCTGTCGAAAAGGGTGCTTGGCGGCTTCCTTTTCGTCCACCTCAACGCCCAGGCCCGGCGCCTCGGACTTCAGCCAATAACCGTCCTTGGTCTCGAGAGAATGCTGCACTATGTCCCACCGCCACGGAACATCTGAAAGCATGTCCTCCTGAATCAGAAAGTTCGGCGTGGCCAGGGCAAAATGCAACGCCACGGCATTTGCGACTGGCCCCAGCGGATTGTGTGGTGCTACTCCCATGTAGTAGACCTCAGCCATAGCGGCGATCTTTCTGGCCTCCAGGAGGCCGCCGCAGTGGCAGAGGTCGGGTTGAATGACGTGGCAGGCCTGCTGCTCGAAGATTTCGCGAAACTGGTAGCGGGTGACCAGCCGCTCGCCCGTGGCGATGGGCACCCGAACCGAGCGTCGAACCTCCGCCAGCGCCGCGACGTTTTCGGGTGGCACGGGCTCCTCACAGAAGAAGGGGTGGGTATCCTCTATGGCGTTGATGTACTGGATGGCCATCGCCGGGGAGGTGCGCCCGTGAAAATCGATCATGATGTCCACAGAGTCACCGAGCGCCAAGCGCAACTTTTCGATGGTCTGAGCGAATCTCCGGACGTAGCTTAGTCCCATCAATGGCTCTGAGAAGGGGACGCAAACCACTTTGATTGCCGAGTACCCGCGTGCCACAACCTGCCGCGCCAGATCGATCAGGGGTTCAGCGTCAAAGGTTTTGTACACGGCGTTCATTTCGCCGCCGCCCAGATGGGTATACATCCGCACGCGCTCGCGCACGGCCCCACCCAGCAGCCTGTAAACGGCAACATTCAGTGACTTTCCCAGGATATCCCAGCAGGCCTGCTCGATCCCGCTGATCGCGCTCATGCCGATCACGCCAAGGCGAAAAAAGGATTGGCGATAGAGCTTCTGATAGAGGTATTCAACGCGGGTGGGATCTTCGCCGATGACGAGTGGAGCAAGGTCTTCCACAGCTCCAACCACCGCTCGGGTTTTCAGTTCCAGGCTGGCTTCTCCCCAGCCGCATAACCCCGACTGGTCAGTCTCAACCTTCACAAAAACCCAGTTGCGCAGTTCCGCATTTACCACAACTGCTCTGATTGCGGTGATTTTCATGATCCAGATCCGGAAAGGGAGGGAGCTATTCTGACTCTGTCTGCCTCTGAGGATGCTTGGCCAGGGACATAGGTCGTACGTTCGGCCGTCGCGAATTCAAATGCTTGGGTCAAATGCCTGTCCTGGTCTTCCTTTGGGACAGGGTCAAAAGCGGGACACCGATGAGCTCCATAGGAGTCATCGGTGTCTCGCTGATAGGGTAGGCGGGTTGGTTTACCAATGCAACTTCAAGGCAAACTGCATGACTCGTGCAGGAACGCCAAATATGCTCTGCTCGTTTCCTCCCCCCGCGCCGCCGCCATAGCCCTTGGTCGATGTGATACGGGCGAAGGCAGACGAGGCCGGGTTGTTGTTGGGATTGGAGAAGTGAGCCCGGTTGAACGCGTTGAACATCTCCCAACGGAACTGGATGCGATAGCGCTCCTTGAACGGGAAGTTCTTGGAGATCCCGAGGTCGACCACGTTCATCCCGGGGCCTTGGAGCAGGTTCCGCGGCGAGTTGCCGTAAGTACCTTTTGCCGTCCGAGCGAAGGCGGCGGTATTGAAATACTTTAGGAGCCATTGAGCCTTCTCTCCCTCGTGGGCATTAAAGGGCTGACCGGTCAGATCGGCGCGCTCTCCACCTACGAATGAACCCGACGGGTTGCCTCCCCCGCCGAAGATACCAAACGGGTCTCCGGACTGAAGCCGCCAGATGCCGCTAATCTGCCAATCTCCCAGAATTCCCCGGGCAACAGGGTTAGATCCCTTGAGGCCGGGAGTCTGATACACCCAATAGTTGCTCCAGATGTGCGGGTAGTTGATGCTTGAAAGCCCCCTGTCATGATTGGGGTTGAAGGGGTTTGTGTATTGGCCTCCGAACACTCCCGCCCCAGGGGCAGTGTTGTCAATGCTCTTCGACCACGAGTAATTGGAGGTGAATTGCAGGCCACGACTGAACTTCTTCTCGAAGCTCAACTGCAGCGCGTGATAGGAGGCGGTGCCAAAGGTAACATATTGGAGCACGCTGCCGAAATCCGGATAGGTTATCCGTCCTAAGGAGCTTTGAGAAACTGGGTCGTAGATGCCTGGATTCCGCTGGAGAAGATTCGGGAGATCATACGCCTGGCTCCCCACGTAAGCCACCCTGAAGAGAACATCTGTAGAGAACTGCCGCTCAATAGAGAGATTCCAGGACTGGTGTTTTGCCAGCGAGTAATCGGGGGCAAAGCTTTCCCCGAGGGTCACAGGCAAAATGAAGAAGGCATCGGCCTGTGAGGGGACATAACCTGCCGATGCGAAGGGTGGAAACGGACTCTGGTACCCCGTGGGTGCAAATACACTCCACGGGTCGTCGAATGGAATAGGTGCGTTGGGTACAGATCCCCCCGGATCCATCGGGTACGTCGGAGCGAACGGTGGGGCGTCCCCGGCATGGTTATAGGTGGACATGGCGGGTGGGGCAATGAAGATGCCCAACGCCGCGCGAATCGAGGTGTTGGGTAAAGCCTTGGGTTGCCACGCCAGCGAGATTCGAGGCGAAAAGTTGGCATAAGTGTTCTGCGTTGCCCCGTCGCCCACACCCGTATCCCCGGGGAAAACCAGCCCCGTGGGTGCATTGGGATACCGCGAGCTTTGCTGTCCCGGCCGAAATGCCGGCATCCTCCCCGCACTCGGCTTGAAAGCGATATACGGCTCCCAACGCACACCCAGGTTGAGGGTCAAGTTAGGCTTCAATCGAATCGAGTCCTGAATGTACGGTGCCCACAGTGTGCCGGTAACCTTATTGAACTCGCCAGAACCCTGCTCAAAGTAGGCCATCTTGCCCAGCAGGAAATCTGAGAAGTCAGATCCCGTCCACCTGCCGTCAAACGCCATCAGCGGGTCAGCGAGCCAGTCGGTGCCCAGATCCCAGAAGTGGTACAGCATGTCGACGCCGCCCACTACCGTGTGTTTACCCTTGGTCCAGCTGATGGATTCGGCGAGCGCGATGTTGTGCCGATTAATGTAGTTGGTATTCTGGGCGGCCCAGAAACCATTTGTGTAGAGTATGAGGTTTGGCGGCGTAGTGGGATACTCCTCGATGTTCATCCCCATGCACTTCCCGCACACCGGCCCGCCGTCTTTGGTCTTAAAACCGGGCTCACTGAACGTGTTCAGCCGGCTATATGACAAAACCAGATTGTTGAAGAGGTTTGGTCGGATCGTCCAGAGCCAGTTCCCGCCATAATTCCCGTAGCGGGCCGTCCAGGAGCGATCGGCAATGATTATGTTCCCGCCGCCATCGAAACTGGGGGCCTTGAAGTCATTGAAATAAATCCGGCCGCTGATGTGATGGCTCTGCGTCACATACCAGTCTGGCTTGATGGTGAACTCGTGGTAGTCCTGGATGTTGACGCGGCCTGTAAATGGTGTCGCCCCTGTGGGATCATCGGTGCGAGGCATCGCCTTATTGATGAAATTCATGGCCACGGGGCTGAAGGTAGCTGGATCGAAGTAATTGAAGGGAACAGGTACGCCTGTATCCGGATCCTTGAGCTGACCTGACGCGACGCTGCACATGCCTGTAACGCTGTCGATGCTTCCCCCCGCGTTTGTGCACACGTCAGAGAAATCACCGTTGATCATCTTGTTGTTGGGAACGAAGCCGGCGGTTCCACCGCCTGAAACTCTCCGCCGCAGGGTGGTTCCCTGGTAGTTACCGAAGATGAATAACTTGTCCCGGATAATCTTTCCCCCTGCTGAAGCTCCGAATTGGTTGCGCTTCAGTAGATCGCGCGACGCGGCAAAAAAGTCGCGTGCGTTCAGTTTCTCGTTGCGGATGAATTCGAACACATCGCCGTGCCAAGTGTTGGTGCCCGATTTCGTCACAATACTCACCACGGCGCCTGGTGAAAATCCGTATTGGGCGTCGAAGTTGTTGGTCAGGACGCGAAACTCCTGGGTCGCGTCGGGATTGGGAAACGGCTGCGCGTTATTGTGGTAATTGTCCATGTTGGTGCCGCCGTCCAGCATGTAATAGGTGCTGCCCTGGCGGCCGCCATTCACCGAAGAGGCGGTTTCGGTCGGAAAGGTTGTGTAATACTGACGAGAGAATTGACCTGTCTTCAAGCCATCGACCGCTCCCGGCGCCAGGAAGACGAGCTCGGCCGGGTTGCGCCCGTTAAGCGGAAGTTCCACGATCGTCTTCTGTGAGACCAGTTCGCCGAGGGCTCCTGACGTGGTGTTAATCAATTCGGCCCCGGCGGACACCTCCACGGTCTGCGTCAACTCCCCAACCGTTAGGGAAAAATCGAGCGTCGCCTTCTCGTCGGCGGTCAGCACCACTGCGGTGCGCGTTTCGGTCTTGAATCCGGCGTGGCTGCAAGTTGCGGTGTAACTTCCCACCGGCAACAAGGGAACTACGTAAGTCCCATTATCGACGGTTTCGGCTGTCCGACTCACCCCTGTGTCATTACTGGTGACGACGATCTTGGCCCCCGGCACGACCGCGCCGGTCGGGTCGGTTACGGTGCCGCTGATGGCTGCCCGACCACTCTGCCCGTAGATAGACGACGGTCCCAGCACCAACACCGCCGCACAAGCCAGAAACCAGCCTGTCCACCCCTTTCGGGATGAGACGACCAACCACGTTTGCCTAGTTCTCATCTGTCCCCTCCTGTCCTCGATGTTCGACCCGGAAGTGCAGATTGACGCCTGTTAGCTGAATACCCGCAGCCCTCGCCCGCCACACGCGTCCCGCCGGCAATACGCAAATCCCCTACCCGACGCCAGGTAGCCTTTTACGCCTTTTGGCTTCGGCTTGTCAAGCACTATTTTGATTTCGGAATCCATCCCGAACACAGGAATATTTCCCCACGGCTCTAATCATCCTCCTTACACAACTTCCTACAATGGCGCGTGGGGTCAGGGGGCGTGATCGGAAGTGATGGATGCTCTATTGAGGCAGATTAGCGCTTGGGAGGTGGCAAGGATTGCGGAATCAAGGATTCTGCGGCACGCCGCGCGTCTTCCAGTCGAGCTACGATCGATTTCTCCCGATCTCCCTCTTGTTTCTTCCCCAGACGGTGGTAGACGCGGGCCAATGCAACGTGGGCTTCGACCAGTTCCGGCCGTGTGCGGGTAACATCTTCCAGGAGCACCTGGCTTTCCTCCAGCCTTCCCTTCTTTTCGTAACACAGTGCAAGTTCGAGCTTACATTGCATGTCGGACGGATCGCGTTCCAGGAGTGTTTGCATATACCGGATGGCCTCATCCAACCGATCACCGCCCTGTTTCCTCAACAGTTGGGCGAGTGGCACAAAATTCGAGGCCTTCCCAGGATCCAGTTCGATAGCCTTCCTGAAATGGGTCTCTGCCTGCTCCAGGTGGCCTGAGGCCACGTGGGAAAGGCCCAGGAACAACTGCACCAAATCGGAATCAGGGCGCTGGCGGGCCACTTTCTCAAGTTCGGCAATCGCTCGCGGGTACTCTCTGAAGGAGTAATAAGCCAGCGCTAACTTGTATTGGAACTCGGGAAGCGTTCCAAAACGACCCCTGACCGCCGTCAGGAATTTGATGGCGCCCTCGGGATGCTTCGAGAGCAGCAAGACCTCTGCCAATCCGATCGCGTATTCGGGTGAATCCGGAGCTAATTGCACAGCTTTTCTGAGATGGCGATACGCCTCCTCAAACTGATTCTTCATTGACAGGAGCAACCCCAGTTTCCCTTCTGCTTCGGCCGATTCCGGCGAGGATGCCACCAAGCGTTCCAAAACCACCTGAGCTGTGTCCAGTTCGCCATCTTCGACGAGAGTCCCTGCTAAGTTGAGCTTGTCGGTTTCTGAGGCGGTCGGAACCTCTAGGAACTGTTGGATCTCCTTCTCGGCCTCAAGCTTCATACGACTCTTCCCATAGCATTCAATGAGCGCGCTCCGAACGGAGAGATCAGACTCATTGGCCGCTTTGAGTTTCAGGAGAGGGTCTATCGCCTCCCCGTAACTCTGGGCCCTCATGAGCAAGAAGGCATAATTCTGGTTGGCGGGGAGATCGTTCGGGTCGATCTTTAGACCGCGCCGGTACATTTCAAGCGCTTTTTCCGGCTGGCCCCTGTACCCGTAAAGAAGGCCGAGGTTGAAATAAGCGGGAGCGTGTCGGGGGTCGATGGAGACGACCTTTTCGAAAGCTTCGATCGCCGGAGCCACTTCCGTAAGTTTGGAGCGGGCTATGCCCAGCAGGAACCATAGGGAAGAATTTTGGGGTGAAGCCCGAATCGCCTTTTCGAGCTTCTGGCACGCGACGGAATACTTCCCCAGCTCCAGGTCTTCCTGAACCTGGCGGGCCAGGGGGTCAGGGGAAGGCACACCCGGAGCGAGTGTGGCCATGAAGATTAGAGTGACCACCATCACCGATTCCGTGTCTCCTTCCCCTCAACGAGCGTGTAATAGCGACTTACCGAAGGGTCGGTAAACCGATCGACACGCATGCTTGACTTCGACCAGTGAATCTGCACCCAATTCACCTTGTCGGAACTGCCCAGGCCCAAAACTTCGCGAGGATGGTGACTGGACATAAAGCTGCCTCCGGCTGTCTTCGGCCTCGAGTGCACAACGACCTCCACACTCCATTTGATGATTGCGCCCGTGGCAGTCGGGTTCGCAGTGGCACCCATCAGGTGGAAACCAATCCAGTTGTTCTTGCTTTCGCCACTATTATAGAGGAGGAGCGGTGGGCCTGCCTTCAGTGCCACCACCTCGTCGTAATCTAACATAGCGACGTCGGGGAGCATGGTCTCCGGCAGAAAGCGCTCTTTGGACATGGCATTGTCGTGGGTCCAGCTAACGCCCCTCTCCGACGCGGGAACTTCTCGAAAGGCCCCCGGATTCGGGGCCGTGACCGCGAGGAGAACCAGCAGGGCACTCGGTAGAAGCCACAGGCGCATCAAACAACATCCTTCCTTATGCCGACATCACTACATGTATACAGTCATGAGCATTCTCTCACAAGGACATTTCACGCCTGTTCCAGCCTCATCCATGCATTGGGATACTCTTTTCCGCCCGGCACCCGCATATGACGCCGGTGCGAGACACAGAAAAGGACTTTGCCGGGCGTGAATGGCGCCCTGTTCCCCAAGTTCACCGAAGATTGCCCGCCCCAGGCGGCTATGATATTTTTCGAGACGACTCCCAAAAGAGTGGTTTGGCCATTGAGGAAACGCCGCCCAAGCAGAATCAAGGTCGCCGCGCTTGCACCTTGCCTCTTCGCTTTCTGTTCGGTGGGGTTGCTCACGGCGCAAATTTCCACGGGGGAAGAGCATGCCACGCGAGCCGGACAGTTGCTCCAGGCGGGCGATTTGAAAGGCGCCGAAGGGGAAATGCGCCAGGCCGTGGAACTCTCGCCCAAAGAACCTCTTTACTTGCTTCGCCTCGGCGTGATTCTGGGAATGCAGCAGCGGCCGGAGGAAGCCAGCGTGTGTTTCGAGAAGGCCCTCAAGCTTGACCCAAGTAACCTGACTTTGCGCCGCAACCTGGCAGCCAGCCAGTGGCAGTTGGGTCGCCTCGGGGCCGCCAGAGAGAATCTCGAATTCGTTCTGAAGGCTGAACCGGGAGACGGGCAAGCTCTCCTGCTTCTGGGCATGGTTTTCGTGAGCACCAAGCACTATGCTGCCGCGCTCGCGCTGGCCCAAAGGGCGGCGGAGGCCTTGCCAGGCTTTTATAGGGCGTATGCCCTGAAGGGTATGGCCGAAATGCGGATGCAGCGTTACACCGACGCCGCTAAGTCGTACGCACGGGCGGCAGAGCTCAATCCCAAGGCTCCCGAGGTCAACCTTGGCCTGGCGATGTCTCAATGGGCCGCGGGAAACGTGCAGCAAAGCTTTGCGACCTTTGAAGAAGGTCTCAAACGGTTTCCCGGTGATGCCTATCACTGCCAAGAGTACGGCCGCGCGTTATTGAAATCAGGCCAGCCCAATGAGGCCGCCGAAGCTCGGGCCGTGGCGCTCTGGCAGAAGGCCATCACTCTCAATGGCTCGCTCTCCCTGCCTCACTACTTGCTCGGAGATCTGGCGCTGCGAAAAGGGAACGCCGAAAAGGCCGTGCAACATCTGGAGCAGGCAGCCAAGCTTGATCCCGAAGGGAGCAAGGTCCATTTCGCGCTCTTCCGCGCTTATCGCCGACTGGGCCGGAAGGAGGAGGCCGCTCGAGAGTTGGAGACATTCCAGAAGCTGAAGGCCGCGGAAGAGGCGGCTCCCGCGGCGCCGTTACTCATCGGAGGGCTGGATTAAGGTGGAACGATGACGAAAGGCCTCTGGGGAAGATTGAACATCCTGTGGCTATGGTCACTCCTGACGGTTTGCCTAGCCGTAACGGCTTTTCTATATGCCTCCCGCTACTTCGGGGGACAGGTCACGGCCAGCATATTCACTGACGTGACCGATGCGGCAGGAATCACCTGGAAGCACTTTAACGGCGAGTCGCCGGATGCCTTCCTGTTCGAGACCAAAAGCGGTGGGGCAGCTTTCCTCGATTACGACCAAGACGGCTTGCTGGACATCTTCTTGGTGAATGGCGGTGAGACGCCGCATGGAAAGAGTCCCACGCCGGTGCGCAACGCGCTCTATCGCAACCTCGGGAACGGCAAATTCGAAGAAGCAGCCTCACAGGCGGGCGTCGATCATCTCTCGTTTTACGGCATCGGGACGGCGGTCGGCGACTATGACAACGACGGGTATCCGGACCTGCTAGTCACCGGCTATCCGGAGCGCGCGCTATTTCACAACAACCGCAACGGGACCTTTACGGAAGTCACCGAGAAGGCCGGCGTCAACGGCCTCGGCCGGTGGTCAACCGGAGCCGCGTGGTTCGATTACGACCGCGACGGGTTGCTTGACCTTGTGGTCTGTCATTACGCCCGGTTCTCCTTCGCCTCCGCCCCGCATTGCGAATTCAGGGGCACACCCTCTTATTGCACGCCGCGGTCTTACGGCGAGGGCGCCCAGGTAGTCCTTTACCACAACAACGGTGATGGAACGTTCGCCGACGCGAGCGGCCAATCCGGCGTTGACAAATACGTCGGGCGCGGCCTGGGGGTAGTGGCCGTGGATGTTGACGATGACGGCTGGACTGACCTTTTCGTCACGCGCGACCTTTCACCCAACCTGCTGCTGATCAACCAGCGCAACGGCACGTTCCAGGACTTCGCCATGGACGCCGAGGTCGCCTATGATCCCAACGGCGTGGCCAAGTCCGGAATGGGCGTGGATGCCGCCGACATTAACGGCGACGGTTGGCCGGACTTCGTGATGACGGCCTTCAATTCCGAATGCCATTCGCTGTTCGTCAACCCCGGCAGCTTCCCCTTCGAGGACTGGACCTTCAACTCGGGCCTGGCGTACCTGACCATGCCTTACGTGGGCTGGGGGACGCATTTCCTGGATTACGACAATGACAGCATCATGGACTTGATGATCGTCAGCGGCCACGTCAACAAGATCGTGGAGCTGACCCGGTCGGATGTCACTTACAAGGAGCTGCCGCTGCTTCTCCGCAATGACGGCCGAGGAGTCTTCCAGAACATGCAAGAGTCCGCGGGCCCGGCCTTTCACACCCAGTATGACGCTCGGGGCTTGGCCGTGGGCGATGTCGATAACGACGGCGACACCGACGCGATCTTCCTCTGCCTGCAAGCGAGACCTGTCCTGCTGCGCAACAACGTGGGGCAGGACAATGTCCGGATCGGATTCCAGCTTGTGGGCACGGGGAGCAATCGGGACGTCATCGGATCCAGATTGACGGTTCACCTGGGTGATCGCAAGCTGGTGCGCTGGATTACCGGCGGCGCGAGCATTTTCTCTTCGCACGACCACCGAGTAATCTTCGGTCTCGGCAGTAAACCAGGCCCGGACGCCGTCACCGTCGAGATCAGATGGCCGAACGGCCCAACCCAGACGGTGACCGGCCTCGAACCCAATCGCTACCACCGCATCATCGAGCCCGCTCCCAGCACGCCCTAGCCCGCTTTGTCACTCTCAGTCCGGCGGCGAAAGGCACCGCCAACCACAGCGCACTACCCGGTGCCGGGCGCAGCGTCACCCACATCGTCGTTGGGCTCCGTGGCGGATCTCAGTCCTGTTCCGCCCGAAAGGTCTTGAGTGGAATTTCGTCCCGCGCGCGGCGGCGTTAGGCACGTTCGGCAGTCATCGCGAAAATCAGGAAGGGCTGCTGACTCCTCAGCGAACAGGTCACGCGGGAGACCAGTTGCCCTTCGGTGGGCACCGAGAACAGGAGCACCTGGTACTCCTCGCGTGCGACGTCTTTGGCGAAGTGCAGGGCCCGCTGAGCTTGAACGGCGACCGGATTCATGCGCGTCGCGGCACAGATCACATTTCCGCGAGCGACTTCTATTCCGTTGCGGAGCGGTACTTCCTTCGACTTCCCGTCCGCGTAGAGGATGCTATAGGAGCCGATCACTTCACCCGGCTCTCCCAACACCGGAAAGCCAGTTGGCACGGTGATGTGCCCCAGAAAATGCAAGCGATGGCAGGCTACCCCCACCGGGATGTTGATTTCGGGCATCTCTGGCATGACCACGATCGGGCGGGCATACCCATCAACTTCGGCCGTGCGGAAGACCGCGCGCTGTATTCTCAGCTCGGCGCTCTGCCAGAAAAGGAGCTTCTCGCCGCTCCGCTTCCACTGATTTCGACCCATCCCGGTTTCGTTCGACGTCGCCCAGTAATCCGCCACACGGCTCTCAAGCGAAGCCCAGGCTTTCCTCCCCTCGGGAGAGTCCGCGAGGGACTGCAAGTCAACGGGTTCGAAGGCCGCATTTACAGACCAGGGCGACCGTCGTAGCGGGACGATTGTTGGATAGGGCTGGGCAGGCGTTTCAACAACCTCGCGCTTCCCCTGAAACAGACCAGACAGTCTGTGGTAAAGGTCCTGCCGCACCTCGCGGCTTTCCTTGACCACGCCCGAGAACAGAATGCCGTCATGAGTGGCCCAGTCTCGACGGCCGAACTGCGGATAGTCATTCCAGTCGAAGAACATATGCCCCGCGATTTTGCCGGCCTCGACGGCATCCGCTAGCAGATCGAAGTTGCGCTCCCAGAAAAGTGCTCCACCCTCCCAGGATCTGACTTCCCATCCCCACTCACTGAGGGTCAGGGGCTTGCTGGACCCAAACACTTCAGGCAACTTGGCAAACTTGTCTTCGTCATCGAACTCGTAGGCATGCCAATCGTAGAAATCCAGCCCGGCTTCATCGAAGTACTTCTTAGCTTTTGCGGGTTCGTAATTCTGATGAGCCATGGAAACGGGTCGGAAGATAGGATCCAGACGATTGCAGAGTGCCTTACCTTCGCGCAGGTAGCTGACCGTAAAGTATGTCTCATTCCCCAGGAACCACAACATCACCGCCGGCGAGTTCCAATCGCGACGAATCGTGCGCTCGAGCACGTTAAGTCCCAAGTCCACAAAGGAGCGAGGGCAGGTCTCCAGATTCGCCCACCAGTAGCCCGGCTCCTCGCTGACAAGCAACCCCAGCTCGTCGGCCAGCTCGATGATTTCGCGGTGATGCGGGAAGGGTTGCAGGCGGACGAAGTTGCAGCCGAGCATTTTGATCCCCTGCATGTCTTGCTGCATCTGCTGCCGGGTCATCGTGAAGCCCTGGTCTTTCCACAGCTCCATGCGGCAGATCCCGTTCAGGACCAACCGCTTTCCGTTCAGCAGAAAGTCGCGGCCTTGAATGGCAATATCGCGAAAACCCGTCCGACACCGCCATTGGTCGCTGCCCGTGTCCGTTTTCAGTCCCGCCACCAGATGGTAGAGGTTCGGAGCTTCCGGCGACCACAGCGCTGGCGCATCAACACCAAAACAGACTTCCGCTTCATTGTTGCCAGGCTTCACCTGGAGAGATGTTTCCGCCCGCGCGATTTCCGATTTTCCCCAGAACAACACCACTTCTAACTGGCCCGACCCTGCCACCGCGGACGACACGTAAACCTGCGCTCGGCAGGCCGCGCGGCGATATTCATTCTCCAGCTTGTACCCGAAGCGCACGTTCTCGATAAACGCCGCGGGGCGAATCTCCACGTACACATCGCGGATGATTCCACCGTACACTTCCCAGCCCGTGACGACCCCAAATTCAATTTCATCCTTTCCAGCGCCCCTCGGGTCTGGACGGATATCGGCAATCGCTACGTCGATGGCGTTGGCGCCCTCCCTGACGTGTCGAGTGATGTCGAATTCGTGGGGAACGTAGGGAGCCATGGTCCCTAACTCAGTGCCGTTGACGAGCACCCGCCCGTGGTAAGTGATCGCGTCGAAATGCAGCACAGCGCGCTGCTCGGATGGCAACTTCGGCAGAACGAACTTTCGTTTCAGATGGTAGAAGCCCGCAGGCCGGAGCGAGGAGGGAACCGTGACCAGATCAAGAAACTTGCCACCGATGTGCCGCTCCCAGGAGCCGTTGAGGTCGATCCGCTGGCGTGCCGCGCCGCTCGACTCGTCGGGGCGCCAGGCCACGCCACGCCCTGCGGAAACGGCCGGCAGAAGCGTCGGAACTTCCAGGAGATTCCCTAGCCTGCGACGGTCCATAGGTACCCTCTTCCCGCGTGATATTCTTGCCCAGACACAGTATCCACCCTCTGGAGACCCCCACCACTCTCCTTCAGGGGAGCTCGGCTGTAATCGCGAAGATCACCAGCGGTTGCTGCTCCCCGTTCAACTTCAGGTTGAGGCTGGTGATCTTTCTTCCCTCTGTCGGCACCGACAGCAGCAGAACCTGATACTGCTCGCGTTTCCATTCTTTAACGAATAGCAGCGCAGGCGGCGCTTCAGTCGCCACGGGCTCGATTCGCGTCGCCAAATGAATCAGATTGCCGCGCGCCACTTCCCTGCCATTTTGCACGGCCACCTGCTGATCCTTTCCTCCCGCGTACCGAACCGTGTAGGTTGCCACCACGTCGCCGTCTTCCCCCTCGAGAGGGAAGCCCGTCGGCAAGCTGATCTGCCCCAGAAAATGCAGGCGGGTGCATTCCA
>Ga0073934_10005037_pt1 | contig 21124 bp, 19 predicted proteins | sample LarsenN4metaG_FD_76834 | JGI IMG/M metagenome (GOLD analysis project Ga0073934, IMG submission 76834) | Hot spring sediment bacterial and archeal communities from British Columbia, Canada, to study Microbial Dark Matter (Phase II) - Larsen... ...
CCAATAATCGACATCCCCCATGCGCGATACGTATTCGATTCTGCTTTTGTTGAAAATCGTGGACCCTCTATGGTGATGAACGACCCGCCGCGATGCACAACGCCTCCCGCCTCCCTTGCGGCTGATTCCAGTTGGGAGGAGAGATCCGCACAGAAAGGATCTGCCACACTGATATGTGCCACCAAGCCCTCACCAAAGAACGATCGTGGGCGGTGGTGCGTGTTATCGTAGATATTGTCCGGTATAACGATGTTTCCCGGTGCAAATTCTTCCCGCAATGATCCACACGCGCTGATGCTGAGGATTCGTTCCGCTCCCAGCGATTTCAATGCGTAGATATTGGCGCGATAGGGGACTTCAGTCGGTGTGATGTGATGACCAATTCCATGACGGGCAAGGAAAGCAATCGCTTGTCCTTCCAGAGTGCCGGTCACGACAGGGGCACTGGTTTTTCCAAACGGTGTTTCGATCACTCGTTCTTTTGCATCCTCAAGTCCCGGAATTGAGTACAAGCCTGACCCGCCAATAATGGCAAGTGTGAACTGATCGGTCATTGGAGCCTCCGGTTTCTAATTTTTTCCTGACGGTCCATCATCGGGGTCGATACGAAGAGCAAATCGTGTGTTGCCGCATCTGAATTCATCGTCTGTGATTACAACAGCAGGGGTGGTCAGTTGGGAACCGTTCAAGAAGGTGCCATTTGTTGAGCTTAGATCCTCGAGCCACCATTGGTTATGGTGGTGTGCAAGACGCGCATGTTGGGAGGAGACCACTTCATCCGATACCGATATGTCGCAATGTGTGTGGCGCCCGACGATGATCTCTGTTTGAAAAAAATGGAACTCGAGGTCTTTGCCCTGATCCGATTTTTGGATGATCGAAATCCCCACTTTTTTCTTACTGGAAAGGTTTGTTGCCTGTTGCTGTAGTTCCTGCCACAAAATCAATAATGCCCATGCCAGGAAAGTGTATAAAGTGATCGTCAGTGCCAGCCGCAGGACAAGTACAACTGTCGCGATCATTGCTTTGATTTATCTTGCTTGAGTTGATCCGTTTTGATGTCTATGGTTTTATGTTCGATTGAAGCGGTAGGTCGTTCACTCGCGCCATTGCGTTGCCCCTCAAGCGGTGAGGTTTCTGCTAGATCGGGACGCACAGGTGGGTTATCCTGACCAAAAATCAGAGCGACTCCTGCGAGTGAGATTACATCGCCCGGGTAGAGGACTGTCTGGCTCGTGCGTTGACCGTTTACGAACGTTCCCCCTGTCGAATTAAGGTCAAATAGAACGAATCTCCCTTTGATGGATCTCAATTGTGCGTGATTCCGTGAAACCCGGGGGTCGTCAATGACAAGATGATTTTCCAATCGTCGGCCAACATTGATAACAGGCTCGGTGAGGGAGTACACTTTGACGCCCTCGATGATCAGGAATGCATTTTCCGGGATAGCTTCGCCCGCGTCCAGTTCTGATGTGGGTGTCTTGGTCGGCATGCCTTTGGTGTCTCCTACAGGTTCGAGTCTGTGAGACGCAACCACGCTGATGTCGTCACTCGAGAACTTTTCGTCCGTTGTGATCGTGATCGTTGGATTGCCAGTAAATTTCAGACCCACTTCTTTGCCAGCTGTAATGATGATGTTTTTCAACACATCCAGAGTACTTTGCTCCTTCCACATGGGGGAGGAGTCCGGTGACACGATCAGCGTATACACGTTCGGTGCGATGGTACCCTCTCCGCTGTTTTCAACGATGTTCTGCTTGAGCGCCGTGGAAAGGCGCTGAATGACCCGGTCTTCGATGCGCAGACCGGGCAAAATTCCCACCAACTGATCTTCCACGAGCGATTGTAGCTTTGCTTCCAACTGGTCAAGTTTATTTTTCATTGAATCCCTGCCGGAGGGGCACAGGAATATTATAGAAGGGACGGTAAAAAACTGCAAGATTGCAATCTTGCAGTTTCAAAATATACAGAACTGGATTGAAATAGATTATTGGAGTTTTCGGTTGCAGTTGGGGCAAACGGATTCGTCTGCCCTGACCACAAAACCGCAGTTCGGGCAGGTTGTAGGCTGGGCATCCCCCAACGGTGCTCCACAGGCGAGGCATGAGCCTTCTCCAAGAGGATTCGCAGTTCTACAGTAGTCGCATGTAATTCGAGCAAATCGTTCCGATAAGGTGTGTGATGCGCCAAGTGTGGCTACAGCCTTATCTATCGTCTTCCAGATTTTTTCAGTCAATTGAATATTCTCTATGTCCTGCGCGAGATCGTCCAGCCTGGACAACAAGGTGAAGGGATTTCGCAAGGCGGACCATGCTGTTTGACCCAGACTAGCCGCAATTCCCAGCCAGGCCTGCTGGCCCAGTTCGATCATTACCCCGTCTTCCATCTTCTGGATGCCAACTGTGAGAGCAGTCTGCCCCCCAGACATTGTTCCCATGCGCGTGGCGATCTGAACTGCCATCTTTTCCTTACTTCCGATGACTTGCGCGTGAAGTGGTCCGCGATTGAACTCCGCCATTAATGCCTGGGCAATATCGCCTGGCTCGACGCTCCCGTGAAAAATTCGCCTGTCCATGTTTTCGATTATAATCTGCTTCATCAGCGACGACGTTAATGTCGTCGCGTTGTATCTCTCGATGAATCTATACGTACAACAACGGTTTTGGTTTAAGAATTTCGCGGGATTGCTTGCGGTTTTCTGCCTGGGTGTGGGTGGTCTTTTGTCGCCGAGGCAGGTGGAGGCGTATCAAGATGCGTCTACTCCAGCGGGAATCGTCATCACGGTGACGTATACCGATCCGATGAACGTTCGCGCGGGACCCGGTACTTTTTACGATATCATCGGTCAGTTGTTCCCCGGCGATGTAAGACCTGCCTTGGGGATTTCGCCGGGCAGAGAGTGGATTCAGATCTCCTACGAGGGTGGAATCGGATGGGTATACGCTTCATATGTCAGTGTTTCGGGCGGCGAACTACAAATCGTCGAACCGCCTCCAACGCCCACACCGCTGACAACTGCCACCATCGATCCAACATTGGCAGCTCAATTCAATACACAGCCCACCGAGACGCGCATGCCCACATTTACTCCTCCAGCGCCGCTGACTGTTCCTCAATTCCCTCCACCGAGCGCGCCACAAAATCGAGGGCTTCCCTTCGGGTATTTTGTCATCATCCTTGGGCTTTTGGGTGGGTTGGGGCTGGCTTTTTCATTCATCTCCAGAAAATGAACGATGCTGTGCGGGTTTCAAGCAGATCATGGATTTCAACCTTCCTTTCTGCAATGATTGGTTGTCTCCTGCTGCTTATTTTTGCCACAGGCGGTACACCTCCCATTGTTCACGCCCAGCAACCTACAGGCTCCATTCCCACAGTCACCGGAACTGCCTCGGGTCCTATCGTCCGAATCGACCCAAGCATTACCCAGGTTCGTGTCTATGCGGGGCCTAGTTCATTTGATTACCCTGCCATTGGAGTGATGGTGGCTGGGGAGACAGCTCCAGCGCTTGGTCGCGCTCGCGGCAGAGAAGAGTGGATCAAGATCTACTATGCAGGTGTCCCTGATTCAACGGCTTGGGTCTTTGGATTGTACGTATCTTTGTCACCTGGTGCCCTCCTACCACTGATCGATATTCCGCCAACACCAACGCCATTCTCGACGCCGACCATTGACCCGACTCTCGAGGCGGCTTTTATCGGCCAACAGACCCCGACTCGCCTACCCACGTTCACTCCTCCACCCCCACTGGAATTGCCATCATTCGATTCTTCCGCCACCCCCGCACCGGCGGGTGTGCCTGCCGGGTTAATTATCGTTGTGCTCGGATTGTTCGGTTTTTTTGGAGCCGTCGTTTCCTATTTACGAGGCAGATAAAAAAAGACCGGGAGCCCGGTCTTTTTTTATCATAGTGAAAAAAACTTCGTTAGTTCTGGCAGGCGCACGAACCGCCGCACCCACAGCCGCTTTCGCCATGTTCGTGACCGTGAGATTTGACGTTGGGGCTGTCTACCGCAAAGCCGGCGCCTCGCTCGGGGTCGTTTACAAAATCGATCTTGGCGCCGCGCAGATATTCGAAGGATACTTCATCCACAACAACCTTGACGCCGTCGATCTCAAAGGTTGAATCCAGGTCGCGGAAATTATTATCAAGCGCCATGCCGAAATTGACACCACAACATCCGCCACCGGCGACGTACACCCGCAAAGCGTACCCTTCGAGGTTTCGCTCGCTGAGGATGTTCTTAACTGCATCGGATGCCGCGCTGGTGAGGGTCAGCATCGGTGTATCGGTGGTAATGGCGATTTGGGAGTCCAATTCTTGAAGCATTCTTACTCCTTGAGGAGGGTTGGTTACTGATTGCAGAGAAATCTTATCCGATTCGGGGGTACCTGTCAACAGGAAACGGAACAGCTCGCGTTTCTTGACACAATAACTTTGCGCCTGTAAAATCCGTCTGCTTTGCCGGGCAGATGCCCGGAAAAAATTTTGTTCGGGAGGAATCACCCCCTATGTACGCTATGGAAGGACTTACCCAACTGGAGGCAATCGCGATCTGGGCTGTGTTTGGCGTCGCCATTCTCGGCTTGTTGTATGCGATCTTCCTTCGGTCCCAAATCCTGCGTGAAGATAAAGGAACGCCAAAAATGCAGGAGGTCTGGAACGCGATCAAAGATGGAGCGGACGCCTATTTGAGACGGCAGTTGCGCTCCATTTTGCCTTTGATCGGCATATTGACAATCGCGCTGTTTTTGTCGGTTTATATTGTTCCACCATCGCCTGAAGCGCAAGAACGCTTTCCAAATCTGACGGACGCTCAACTCAAGTTTTGGATTGGCGTTGCCCGTGCATTCGCCTTTGTGATGGGTGCAGGCTTCTCGCTTGCGGTGGGGCAGATCGGTATGCGGATGGCTGTCGAAGCCAATGTGCGTGTAGCGTCTGCGTCCAAGCGCTCGTTCGGCGATGCGTTACGGATCGCCTATCGCGCCGGAACAATCACCGGCATGCTCACCGATGGGCTGGGTCTGTTGGGCGGCACGATTATCTTTATCGTCCTCGGCATTGCTGCACCAGATGCGTTGCTCGGTTTCGGATTCGGCGGCACATTGCTCGCATTGTTTATGCGCGTGGGCGGCGGTATCTTCACCAAAGCGGCTGATGTTGGCGCCGACCTGGTCGGCAAGGTTGAAGCAGGCATCCCTGAGGACGACCCGAGGAATCCCGCTGTGGTGGCAGACCTCGTGGGCGATAACGTTGGTGATTGCGCCGGTATGGCGGCGGACATCTTCGAATCCTACGAAGTGACGATCGTTTCCGGTTTGATTCTTGGTCTCGCCCTTTGGCATACGACCGGGCGCCTCGAATGGATCATCTTCCCGCTAATGGTTCGTGGTATCGGTGTATTGTCTTCCATTATCGGTACGTATTTTGTACGTGGCGGTGAAACCGGAAAAGCGCACGACGCGATGACCGCGATCTTCAGCGGTTTTCTCACATCCGCCGTGATTTCGGTTGCCTTTTTTGCCCTGGCTGGTTTTCTGTACCTGAATACCCCCGCCATGAACGAGTGGGGCGGTTGGTGGCGTTTGCCGGCTGCGGTTGCGGTAGGTGTTGCGCTTGCCATCGTCATCGATCGTTTGACCGAATATTTTACTGGCACGCACGCCAAGCCTGTAAATGACATCAAAAAATCTGCGGATACTGGTCCCGCAACGTTGATCCTGAACGGTGTTTCGGTTGGTTTCGAATCATCCGTATGGTCTGTGCTTGTTATTGCATTGACCATCGTGGCTTCGATCTTCATCTTTGGCACCATCCCTGGCGTAGAAGGTTCAGAGCGTGCTACATTTATCTTATATGGCGTTGCGATGACCGGCATCGGCATGTTGACGCTCACCGGCAACAACGTGGCGATGGATTCGTTTGGTCCAATCGCGGATAACGCTAATGGTATCGGCGAAATGTCGTGGCATGGAAAAACTGATCGCGCTACAAAAGATGCTCAACAGATCATGGCTGACCTTGACGCGGTCGGTAACACGACCAAAGCGATCACGAAAGGCGTCGCAATCGGCTCGGCTGTGATTGCGGCTGTTTCGCTCTTTGGGTCTTTCCTCGTGGATGTGTCCCGCGCTCAAAATGCGCTTGGCATCCCAGTTGATCAACAGATTCAAGCCCTCGGTATACGCGTGGATATTCCTCAAGTATTTGTCGGCATGTTGATCGGCGGTGCCTTGCCGTGGTTGTTCTCCTCGTTCGCCATTCAGGCTGTTGCCCGCGCCGCATCCTTGATCGTTCTGGAAGTTCGGCGGCAGTTTAAATTAGGCGTACTCAAGGGCAAAGTCAAGCCGGATTACAGACAGGCTGTGGAGATTTCGACTGCGGCGGCTCAGAAGGAACTTGTTTCGCTTGCCTTGCTCGGTATCGTCACGCCAATCGTGGTCGGCTTGACCCTGCAGGTGGAAGCTCTCGGCGGAATGCTGGCTGGTATCATCGTATCCGGCCAGTTGCTGGCAGTGTTCCTCAACAACTCCGGCGGAGCATGGGACAATGCGAAGAAATTGATCGAAGACGAACCAAAGAACCCCGCCAAGAATACCGGTAAAGGCTCCGAACGCCACAAGGCTGGTGTTGTAGGTGACACTGTCGGCGATCCGTTCAAGGATACGGCGGGTCCAGCACTCAACCCGATGATCAAAGTGGTCAATCTGGTCGCTGTGATCGTTGCTCCGATCGTGGTTCAGTACTCAGGTGGCGGCTCGATCTGGGTTTGGTTGATTGCAGCAGCGCTGGTCGGTGTACTCGGCTGGGCAGTCGTCCGCTCGAAAGCGCCTGCCGAGGAAATGACGAAGTAAAAAATCTACACCATTTTGTTAAACAAGCTCCCAAGCTTTACTTGGGAGCTTGTTTACGTTTTTGTAATTATTTAACTTATGGCGGGTTGTTGACGTGCGGCTATAATCTTTCTGGACACTTCGAGATATTATCCTATCATGCATCATATAAAAAAGCTGCTGCCGGCGAATAAGTTGTATTTATATCTAGGTCTTGCGTGGATTGGCGCATGGGTACTGCCTTGGGGTAAGGTGATTTCATCAGATGGAAATTTATATGGAATGTTTATCCTGGATATGATTAAGTTGGGTTTCGCTTTCGGGATGTTCCTTGTGCCCGGAGCGCTTCTTTTTCTATTGTTGCAAAGGAGGCCAAATGGAATGTCAAGCGGGTGCAGCGGCGTACCTGCAGTAGGCTTTGCACTTTCCGTAGCAATGATTGGTATGATCGGCCTTGTCGGGCGGATTATGGGGCTGCCGTTTCTCTTTGTTAAGTACGCCTTCGCGTTGATTGGTATGGCTGAAATATTCCTTATGCATACCAAAATTGCCAGAGCGGAAGCGCCGAAAAACGATTTCTCTCGGCACATCCGTGAATTTATTGAAAATACGCCTTTGTTGTTGGCTTTGATGATCTCCGTTTCCATAACGTTCAATGGACATCAATTCTTTATCGACGATACAACGTATGCTGCCTATTCGATGAACTGGCAACATACCGCGCATTTGGGTTTTTACAATATTGTGCATCGCACAGATGTAGCTGAACAAGCGCGGTTTTGGCTGGCTCTGTATCCTATGAGCCAGGCGCTTCTTGCGGATCTGAGCGGAATTCCGGTTATCTTGTTGTTCAGCAACTATCTGGAATTGTTTCTTGTGCCGCTTGCCTTGATTACATCTTATTGGTTTGCGGGTGTCTTGGGGCTTTCTCGCTTCGCCGCCGGAGGCTCGGTCTTAATTCAATCAACTCTTTATGTGGCTATGATTTCTGAATCTTGGCCCGTCGGTTTTTGGTTCTATGAAAATATGGTGGAAGACAAAGTGTCAGCGGTTTTTTTATTATCCCCTGTATTTTTCACTTTTGTTCTAAGGTCGCTCCAAAATCCTGTAAATGGCAATGCTATGCTTGTTTTATTAAGTGGAGTTGGCTTGGCGCTAACTCATCCTGTTATTCTATTTTTTGCTTTCACAATTGCCGGAGGAATGACTCTTTTGTTGTGGTCTTTAAGAAAGGTAAATGTACGTCAAGTGGCTGGGCTATTCCTTGTTTTGATTCTTCTCGCAATGCCTTCTACCGTCATACGTCTGTACGACCGTTATTCTAGTTCGCATCTCCCGTTTGACGCTGAAAGTGCAAGTTCAACTTTTCAGGCTGAAAAATATGTCACTGTTGTTGGTGGCAGGTATTATGGATTGAACATCGAATTACTAAAGCTTTTTAATGAATCTTCTGATAATAACTATTACTCTGTTTTTCAGTATGTGAGATTACTTCCTATTGTTCTTGTTTTGTTGGCGCTGGGTCTTGCGCTTTATAAGGTAAAGTTTGGGGCTTTATATTGGTATGTGGCAATCTGTAGCTTGTTGATAACGTTTGCCGCAATTCCATATACAGGTTGGATGTTGGGTTACTTTGTTTCTGCAAGGATGGTATCTCGAGCTTCGTGGTTCTTGCCGCTGGGCTTATCCGGGGTTATGTTGATCGATTTCTTCGCGATGCGGACGGGGCTAAATCAATTAAAGGTTTTTCGGCTACAAGAAAATCCTCTGGATCCCTATACTCGTAGTATTATGACAGGATTGGTGTTTGCGGGCATTTTGCTGGCTTTAATTGTTGCTCCGCAAACAACCGGCTATTTTGCAACGTTGGATCGGAATTCGCAATTGGCGCGCGTCGGGGAGTACATTGACCGTTCCTCTTACTCATCATCAACCATAGTAATCGCGCTGGATTATACGGATCTGCAACTGTTGCCCAGCGTTTCCTCTCGCGCTTCCCTGATTTCCTTTCGAGAGGAAAAGGAGTACAATCCCCACAACTATTTCATGTCAATCGATGAAGTTGATAACAGATTATACGCAAGCAACACGATCCGCTCTTTAGAGCCTGTAATCCCGTCGTATGAAAGGTGCAGGTTGATTGAGATTTATGACGTAAGGTTCGTGCTAGCGAGGGTGGAAGATGTTAAGCTATTTACAAACCTGACAGTTGACTGCGGAAAAGGCTTTTCGATTTCCTTCCAGACCGCTAATATGGTGTTGTTGGAATACCGGTAGATCGGGATAAGACAAATGAAATTGGTTATTTATATGCCGGCTTTGAACGAGGCGCAAAATATAGCGGCGGTGATTACAAGGCTTCCTCGCTCCCTGAATGGCTTCGATGAAATTCAGTGCCTTGTTGTTGACGATGGCAGTTCTGATGAAACAGCATTACTTGCACAGGTCGCTGGCGCTCATGTGGTTTCTCATGGGAGAAACTTGGGGCTCGGAACCGCTTTTCAGTCGGCTGTCCAGTTCGCTTTGGATTCTGATGCGAACATATTGGTTGGAATCGATGCAGACGGACAATTTGATCCATCGGAGATTCCTTCTTTGATAAGCCCCATCATATGTGGAGATGCCGAAATGGTGATCGGGAATCGATTTTCGGCAGGCATTCCCCAATATATGCCGCGATTGAAGTATTGGGGAAATCAAAGGATGTCTCAACTAATCCAGTTTGTAAGCGGGCAAAAGTTTCAAGATGTCTCCTGTGGGTTTCGGGCATATGGTCGAGAAGCGCTTCTTCGTCTGAACAACTTTGGCGACTTTACATATACTCACGAGACAATACTGTCTCTGGTATTTCAGCGATTGCGGGTATTGGAGGTGCCGATTCGGGTGAGTTACGATCCCGCCAGGAAGTCGCGAGTGGCCGGTTCCTTAGTCCGCTATGCAGTTCAAACAAGTAAGATTATCCTGCGGGTTTTATTGGATTATCGTCCCATGCGCGTGTTTGGCACGTTGGGCAGTTCATTGGTGCTTGTTGGATTCCTGCTGGAAGCGTTCTTAATGGGGAACTACCTCCTCACAGGGGCGTTCACCCCCTATAAATCGGTGGGCTTCATCGGGTTGGGCTTCTTTATCTTTGGCATGTTGGTATTGATCATCGCGCTGGTTGCCGACATGCTGAACCGGCTGCGGCTTACCCAGGATAGACTTCTTTATGAATTGAAACAATCGAAATATGGAAGCTAAATACCCAGTATATTTCGTGATTGGTACGAGGGCGCAGTTTATAAAAGTGGCGCCGGTCATGCGTGTTATGAAAGATAAAGGACTGGCATATACCTTGATCTATACTGCCCAGCATCAAGAGAATATAAAGGAAATTCTGGACGTGTTCGACTTGCCCGAGCCCGATATGGTCATGTATGATCACGCGGAAGCAAATACCCGGACTTCCTTCGTTCGATGGTTTATTGTTATATTAATGAAAATTGTGTTCCGGGCGAAGGAATATGTTCCGGTGCCGGGTGTGCTCCTTACGCATGGAGACACATTTTCCGCTTGGTTAGCTGCGCTTTTGGGAAAAAGAGCAGGTTGTTTAGTCGGACACATTGAATCTGGATGTCGTTCCTACAATATCTTCAGTCCCTTCCCAGAGGAAATAAGTCGTCTAATCGTGTTTCAACTGGCAGATCTGTATTTTTGTTCTGACGAAACGGCAGTAGGAAACCTCTTGCGATATAAAGGCGAAACAATAAACCTCGGCGCGAATACCATGCTCGATGGCGTGAGATATGCGCTTCAATATTCGTCGAGGACTCGCTTTGCGTTCCAAAACTCTCCGTATGGAATCGTCTCTATACACCGCTTTGAAAATATATTTACCAACCGCCTCTCGAAGACCATACTCCCGCTTCTCATGCACATCAGCCGGACGCGTCGCCTTGTTTTGACGCTTCATCCTACGACGCGGGAGCGTCTGACCGCGTTGGGCTTGTATAACGAATTGGCAAATCATTCAAACATGGTGCTCCACGAACGATTCAACTTCGTGGATTGGATCAGTGTCTGCAGTGGCGCGGACTTCGTCATTACTGACGGGGGTTCGAACCAACAGGAGCTTTCCTATCTTGGGGTGCCCACATTGTTGCTGCGGAATGAAACAGAAAGCCCGGAAGGATTGGGCAGAAACATCGTCCTTTCGAAATTTGACGAAGAATTGATAGCTGCGTTCATCCAACTGCCAGAGAAATACAGAAGGCTGCCCGCCCTTGGTGATGTTTTTCCATCCGAGAAAATTGTGCAGAAAATTTGTGCACTTCAACTTTCTCAATAGGTAGTTCTCGGTTTGGTCGTATCTTTATGAATAAATTGCGCATAAAAATTCCGGTTTTGGATATGATCGCCGATACAGTTCGCGCGCAGTGGTTGTCTAAATTTCCGGGCTCAGGACTCTACTGGGAGAACCGTTATCGGCAAGGAGGTAATTCGGGCGCCGGTTCCTTTGGTGCTCAGGCGAAGTTTAAGTCCGAGATCATAAATGGTTTTGTTGCGGTGCATGGCATAAACTCTGTTATCGAATTTGGATGCGGCGACGGCAATCAGTTGAAACTCGCTAACTACCCGCGCTACATCGGGATTGATGTCAGCGAATCCGCAATTTCGTTGTGCCGGGAATTGTTTTCATCGGACCCAACAAAAGTTTTCCGTCTACTGAAGGATTACGTCGGTGAGACAGCAGAGCTTGCGCTCTCTCTAGATGTGATTTACCATCTTGTGGAAGACACTGTCTTTGAAGAGTATATGACGAATTTATTTGATGCCGCCCAGCGCTACGTGATTGTTTATTCGAGTAATACGGATTCTCAATCATGGTTTCAAAAGCCCCACGTAAAACACCGGATATTTACAGACTGGGTATCTACCAATATGCCTCAATGGAGGCAGGTCCGGTTTCAGGAGGGAACTTCCGCAGATTTTTACATCTTTAAGAAAAGTGAAGTTCACAACCTGCCTTGAAGTTTCTCGAATCAATCTGGCTTCGGATGATTGGCTTTCTGTACAGGGTGGAGAGCTCGTGATGCGTTCGCGTGCTGGTTCTGCGGTCTTCTTGGTCATCGGTTTAGGGACGATCCTTGCATTTGTTTATTACCTGCACAGTAATTGGGGCGCCTACTCGAAACTTCTACGGATATCCCTGATTCCCGTTGCGTTGATTCTGACAGCCACCTCTGTGTCGTCGTACATCAATGGTTTGATAACAGTCTTTCTTTATAAGGGATTAGGGATCGTCCTGCCTCTTCGTGAAGGGTTCTTTCTGGCTTCTGTATCCACTCTGGCAAATCAACTTCCAGTTTCAGGAGGGATGATGACGCGCGCGCTGTATCTGAAGCACAAGCATGACCTTTCCTATACAAAATTTATCAGCACATCCTTGGCGCTCTATTTTTGTTTTGTTTCCGCCAACGGTTTCATCGGCATGTTGACATTGATCTGCCTGTACCTGTTTAGCGGCGCGAACATTCCTGTAGCCCTCACGCTTGGTTTCCTGCTCATGTCATGCTCCGTCCTGTCGTTCATGATCCCTGTCGAGCGGATCACCGCCCCGGGCACGTTGCAACACCGGTTGATACAGGTCCTCGAAGGCTGGAGAATACTTGGCAAACAGCCCGTGATGCTTGGCAGGATATTAGCATTGCAGACGCTGCTGATGCTGTTGTTGGCAATTCGCTACTGGCTGGCATTTCAGATGTTGTCACAGGAGATAAGCATGGCGCACGCCTTGCTATTTTCATCAGCGTCGGTGTTGACGCAGTTGGTAAGCATTGCGCCTGGAGGTTTGGGTGTAACTGAGGCGATCGTTGCAGGGGTTGCCACCTTACTCGGCTTTGACACAGGAGTCAGCGTGATCGCGGTCGGGCTTGACCGTCTAATATCCACATTGATCATAGTCTTTGTCGGTGGGATTAGCGTTTTGGCATTGGGACACCAATCTTCAGAGTCCCGCTCTGAGGAGTTGTGAGTAGCGGGCTGTTTTGACCGCCTGCTACTTCGTAAATCTCCTCTGCCACTCGAACAACTTATTCAATGCTTCGATAGGGGAGAGGCTGTTTACATCAATTTCTTTCAGTTCGTCCAGTATTGGACTTGATTCTGGAAAGAGAGCGGCTTGCTGTGCAGCGTGCGGATTGATCTTCACCGCACGGCCGGAAGTCTTTTCGAGTTCTTCCATGATCTCTCCAGCACGCTGGATGACCGGCCCAGGTAAACCAGCCAATTGTGCCACGTGGATACCATACGATCGGTCTGCGCCGCCCGCGACGATCTTGTGCAGGAATACCACTTTGTCGTCCGCTTCACTGACTGCCACGTTGTAATTTCGGACGCCGGGCAACAATTCAGCGAGTTGCGTCAACTCGTGGTAGTGAGTTGCAAATAATGTTTTTGCGCGCAAATGCGGATGATTGTGTATGAACTCGATCACAGCCCACGCGATCGAAACGCCGTCGTATGTTGAGGTCCCGCGCCCGAGCTCGTCGAGGATCAGCAGTGAACGCGAAGTGGCATGGTGTAAAATGTTCGCCGCTTCCACCATCTCGACCATGAATGTGGATTGTCCGGCATGGATCTCATCCTGCGCACCGATGCGCGTGAAGATTCGATCCACTAATCCGATGCTCGCCGACGCGGCGGGAACGAACGATCCCATTTGCGCCATCAACACGATCAGTGCAGATTGCCGGAGGTATGTGGACTTACCCGACATATTCGGTCCTGTGATCACTCGCACCACTTCGCCTTTTTCAAAAACGATATCGTTGGGGATGAAACGTTCCCCCTTCAGCATTTGTTCGACCACGGGATGCCTGCCTTCACGGATTTCCAGCCCGATTCCTTCGTGGACGTGAGGCTTGATATACCCACCCAACGCGGCCGCCTCCCCAAGAGCTGACAAGACATCCATCTCTGCAATGGCGCGCGCTGTTGACAAAAGTTGATGGGCGGTTTTGGATATGGCCGCACACACCTCGCGGAACAAACGTGTTTCGATTTCTTTAATTCGTTCCTCAGCGTTCAGCACTAACGTTTCGTACTCTTTCATCTCCGGTGTTATGAATCGCTCGGCATTGACCAGAGTCTGCTTGCGGATGTAATGCTCGGGTGCTTTCTCTGCTGCACCGCGGGAGATTTCAATGTAATAGCCGAATACTTTGTTGTAGCCGACCTTAAGAGTTTTAATGCCTGTTTTCTCGCGTTCTACAGACTCCAAGTTTGCTATCCAATCGCGCGCATGTTTTGATGCGTCAATGACGGAATCCAATTCCTGCGAATACCCCGCACGGATGACGCCTGTGGTCTGGAGAGTAGCGGGTGAGTCATCGTTAATAGCAGATTGAAGCAGGGTTAACGAATTTCCCACCGGGTCGATTGTTGGCAGGTGGGCTGTTTTGTTGCTATTCGTTGTCGCCTTGACCAGGTTTGGCAGACTCTCAAGCGTGTTACGCATCGCAACCAAATCGCGCGGTTGCGCCTGCCCGGAAATCACACGGTTGACGAGCCGTTCAAGATCGGCGATAGGTTTTAAGGCTTCGCGTGTCTCTGCGCGCACCATGCCATTCTCGAAGAAATATTCCACACCTTGTTGCCGCTGGTTGATTTTTTCCACGTCGAGCAAAGGCTGGCTGAGCCATTGATGGATGAGACGCCTGCCCATCGCTGTAATCGTCAAATCGAGTGTCCCAAGCAGGGAACCTTTTCTTTCACCGCGCAGAGTCTCATCCAGTTCGAGGTTTCGGCGTGTGGACGCGTCCAGAATCATGAAATCAGAGAGATGATACGTTCTGAGCGATGTAAGCAATTTCATCGCATCGGGCTGGGTTTCCCTGATATATTGAAGCAGTGCCCCGGCGGCGCGTACGGAAATTGAGTTTTGTTTCAGACCAAAACCATCAAGAGTTGCCGCATTGAAGTGCGAGATCAGTATCTCTGTGCATTTTCCGGGTTCGAATTTCCACGATGCCAATGGTGTGAGGTGAGTGGAAGACTCGTTTGGCAACGGCTGATTATCGGGGTGCAGAATCTCAGCGGGATGCAGGCGCGTCAATTCGGCTCGCAGGGAATCTAGCGGCATTTCCGTCACAGCGAATTCGCCGGTGGTCACATCTGCGTAGGCGACTGAGGCAGTTGTCCCGTCGAGAAGAGCCGAAGCGATGTAGTTGTTTGCGTCGCCGGGCAAGAGTCCCGGCTCGGTCACCGTTCCCGGGGTGACAACGCGTACCACTTTGCGTAGGAAGAGCCCTTTAACCGGCATTTCCCCGACTTGTTCACAGATGGCAACGTGATAACCTTTTTCAATGAGGCGCGCGAGATAATTTTCAACGGCGTGGTAAGGGATGCCCGCCAACGGTGCGCGAACTCCCTTGCCGATGGGTCGTGAAGTTAATACGATGTCAAGTTCGCGCGCGGTGATTTCTGCATCTTCGTCGAAGGTTTCATAGAAATCGCCAAGGCGAAAAAACAGGATCGTGTTGGGATACTCGCGTTTGATCTCGAGATATTGCTGGCGGATGGGGGTGACATCATCGTTGGGCATACTATGATTTTACGGTCAAGCCTCAAATTGGACAAGGCGTATGTTCTCTTATATAATCTTCAGTATCGCTATATTGATATGATAAAAACAAAGGATATTCTCCCTGTGTGTGGCGTGATTGTGGCTGTAATCTATAGCTGGAATCTCTATCGCTTCGTTTGGATTTTACCTAGTTGGTTGAAATTTTTAACGGTTGGGGAGATTTTTAATATCCTTTCCATGACGCTTGCCATCAGTTTTTTAGATACCTTACTTGTTTTAGGATTGCTCATTATTGTTGCACTGATTGTTCCCTTTCAATGGTTTCGAGACGACTTCGTATTTCGCGGCTGCCTCTTTGGGCTTTACGTGCTGATTTTCGCCGTTTATTTAGCGTCGAATGTGGTTCCCCTAAATCTCCTTCCCGTTTATTCCATGGGGTCTTTGGTTGTTTTCATATTTCTTCAGTTGTGGGGCGGTCGGGTATTACGTATTCGATCCCTGGTTTTAGTACTTGCTGATCGTGCGATTGTGTTTCTTTATGTTTATCTCCCAATGACCTTGGTTGGAATCGTGAGTATTGTGCTTCGGGCTATCTGGTGAATCAAATGAGAAAAATAAAACGTCGTGAATTTTTAAAGATGGCGTCAGCCATTCCCGCAGGAGTTGTCTTATCGAACATCTCCCGGCGTGTTGCAACTCAATCGCTGTTCCAAAATCATATTATCGTCCTTGTGTTGGATACCTTGAGTGCAAGGAACATGTCTTTGTATGGATATCCGCGTGACACAACTCCAAATATCAATCGTTTCGCCGAAAGATCTAACGTATATCATGCTCATTATTCGGGTGGGACCTTTACGACTTCGGGTACTGCCTCACTCCTAACCGGCACGTACCCGTGGACCCATCGAGCGATAAATCTCGAAGGGCTTGTTAGTCGTCCACTTGCGAAAAGGAATATCTTTCAACAGTTCGATTCGCATACGCGGCTGGCTTTTACACAGAATTACTTTGCCCAATACCTCTTGACCCAATTTGAAAATGATATTGAATCACATTTACCGATGGGGGCGTTTAGTGAACTTGAGCAGTATGTGCTTGATACTTCGGGTGCGAAGTGGATATCTGAATTTCGTGCTGTTACTGATCTTGCCTTTGCTCAGAAGCCCGGATCGCTGGCGCTTGGAATTATTAGTAAATATTTGAAGGCGTACCGTCTAGCTGCAATAAATACTCAACTTGCCAATGTGCAACGCTATGGGGTGGAATTGACATTTTCTATTCGGAAGGTGTTTGCGGGTCTGGCCAATGAGTTATCCCGGCTGGAACGACCTTCGTTGTGTTATCTTCATTTATTTCCTCCCCATGGCCCATATCAGCCTCATGGAATGTTTAACGGATTATTTGTCAACGGTTGGAAGCCAAAGGCAAAACCCAGGCACGCTCTATGGAAGGAGGAAACATCATCTAGAAAAACCCTGAATGATAAGAGATTGAAGTATGACCAATACCTGGCAGATACAGATCATGCATTTGGAGAATTCATCGACCAGCTTGATTCAACAGGTGTTCTGGACAATAGTTATTTCATCCTAACATCTGATCATGGGGAGTCTTTCGAGCGCGGTTATTTTGGGCATGCGGGTCCCTACGTGTACGAGCCGAGCATACACATCCCGTTGCTAATTTCTGCTCCCGGGCAGGTGACGCGACGAGACTTTGATTCGGTCACCAATAGTGTAGATGTGCTTCCAACCTTGCTTTCAATATCCGGTCGAGAAATCCCAGATTGGTGTGAGGGTGAGGTGCTCCCCGGTTTTGGTAGGGAAGTGCGCGATCTGCAAACCCGTGCGACCTTTACTGTGGAGGCGAAGTACAGTTCTGCTTTTGGAACCTTGCCTACGATTTCGATAGCCATGCGGCGGGGTAATTTCAAGATGATTTATTACAAGGGATACAATGACATAGCCGATCCGTATTATGAAGGTGTTTTCGAGATGTATAATTTGGCAGAGGACCCGGAGGAGTTGAACGATTTGGTGAATGTGGAGTTGTCTCTTGCGCGCGACATGAAAGACGAACTCCTGTCGGCGTACGACTCTTCAAAACAAGTTCGGCCGCTGTAGAGAAGCAAATGAGACAAAACCTCGCATTTCCAATTTCATGTGTCTTTGGAACAAGAATCTGCTGATTGACTTTTCACGGATGGTACGGTATAACGCCAAGTCGAAAAAGGAGTACAACATGTATATTGATCCCAATACCGGTGGCATACTCTTTCAGGCTCTTGCGGGCCTTTTTGCCATTGGATCCGGTGTTCTTTTTTTCTTCTCCCGCAATATCCGCGAATTCTTTGCGCGCCTGCGCCGCCGCAGCCGCAAGGACGAGGAAGATTCTGAAGAATAACTTCACTGCATGAAAACCCTGATCCTCGGATTTGATTCATTCGACCCCGCCGTATTTGAAAGAATGGCGGGGCAAAATTTGCTACCCAACTTTCAAAAGTTCGCAAACCAGGGCGGATATTCGCGCTTGGATGTCTGCTCGCCGCCCCAGACCGAAGTCTCATGGACGAGTATCGCCACAGGCGCAGACCCCGGCGGGCATGGGATTTTCGATTTTGTCCACCGCGACCCCGCGACATACGCGCCTTTCGTTTCAATCCTGCCAACCAAAAAGGGAATCGCCGGTGAGCAGTTCGTGCCTCCCTACACTGCGAAAACATTTTTTGAAGAAGCCGCCGCTTTGGGTTATCCCGCTACCGCTTTGTGGTGGCCCGCCATGTTCCCTGCTCGACCGGAATTGCCGGTGATGACACTGCCGGGGCTCGGCACGCCGGATATCCGCGGTCAACTGGGCGTAGGTACACTTTTCACTTCGGAGAACGAGACAAAACCAAAAACCTCTGTTGCAAAACTGGAACCAGAAGGAAGGAATCGCTTCACTGCCGCGTTACCGGGACCCCAGACTGCCGGCCGAGAGGGTCCGCGAACGATCGTTTTGCCCCTCAGCCTGGAAGTGATTGATGGTAAATTGGCGCGACTGACGATAGATAAAACACAAGTTGATTTGAGACTCGGCGAATGGAGTGAAATCGTCGAATTGAAATTCAAAGCGGGGATGTTGTTGAACATCCATGCGATCACGAAATTCATTCTAACGAGCTTGAACGGTACAGTTCGGTTGTATGCCTTGCCCTTGCAAATACATCCTGCGCACACGATTTGGCATTATTCATCCTCAGGTTCGTTTGCAAAAAAACTATGGAATGAGGTGGGTCCGTATCTCACTCTTGGCTGGCCCCAGGATACGACAGGTCTCGAAGAAGGTTGCATCACCGATGAGCAATTCCTGGATTTGTGCGCGAAGATATTCGAACGTCGAATTCAGATCCTTCTTCATCTGATGAAGAATTTCGATGAGGGAGTGCTTGCAAGTATCTTCGATGACCTCGATCGTGTTCAGCACATGTTCTTTCACGACCGTATGGATATTGTAGAAGACTGGTATAAACGCCTTGATCGCTTTGTGGGCGACGTAAGTGCAAAGGTCGAAGCGTGGGGTGGAAAATATCGCTACCTGATTCTATCTGATCATGGCTTTAGTGATTTCAGGAAAAAAGCACACGTCAACCGCTGGCTGGATGACAATGGTTATCTCGTAATGAAGAACGGCGGCAACGATCTCTCCGGCGTTGATTGGGGAAAAACCAAAGCCTATGCTGTCGGGCTGAACAGCGTTTACCTCAACATCGCTGGGCGAGAGGGTCAGGGTATCGTTCAAGCAAATGACATCGACGGATTGCTTGCCGACTTAAAAACAAAATTATCCGCCTGGAAAGATGAGGATGGAAACACTGTTGTCGAAAAAGTGCGACTCAAGCACGAGATTTATTCCGGACCGTACACACGCTTCGGTCCCGACCTTTTGATTGGTTACGCCAGCGGATTCCGCGCCTCTTCGGAAACGGGGCTGGGAAAGGTCCCGGCAGAATCGTTGGAGCCTAACCGAGACCATTGGGGTGCAGACCATTGCATGGACGCTGATATCGTTCCCGGTGTGATCTTCGCCAACCGCGACCTCACCGATTTCGGCGGCATCTCTTTCCGCGATATTCCATTCCTTGCCATCGGAAAACACCTCGACCAATCTCATCTGAAACCACCGACCCAAGCCGCAGGCGAAGGGCAGAAAAACCTTGAAGAGCGTTTGAAGGGTTTGGGTTATCTGTAATTATTGGAGATAATGCCATGTATAAATTGGTTCTCGTCCGTCATGGTCAGAGCGTGTGGAATCTCGAAAACCGTTTCACCGGTTGGACAGACGTCGGGTTGACCGATCAGGGCAGGGCAGAGGCTCACGAAGCCGGGCGCCTGCTCAGGTCGGAAGGATTCGCGTTCGATGTCGCGTACACATCCGTTTTGAAGCGCGCGATCCAGACGCTTTGGGTTATCCTGCAGGAATTGAATCTTGAATGGATTCCCGTGACGAACGCGTGGCAGCTCAACGAACGGCATTATGGCGCATTGCAGGGATTGAATAAATCTGAAATGGCTGAGAAATACGGGGAGGCGCAGGTGAAAATCTGGCGTAGGAGCTACGATGTGCCGCCTCCGGCATTGGAATTGACCGACGAGCGTCATCCAAAATTCGACCCGCGCTATGCTTCATTGACGACAGAACAACTCCCAGCCACCGAATCTCTCAAGCTCACGCTGGGTCGCGTTCTGCCATACTGGCATTCAGCGTTGAGCCCGATGATCAAATCGGGAAAGCGCGTGATCGTTGCCGCCCATGGCAACAGCATCCGTGCGCTGGTCAAGTATCTCGATGATATTTCTGATGCCGAGATCACCGAGTTGAATATTCCAACTGGCGTTCCGCTGGTGTATGAACTGGACAAAGAGTTGAAGCCGATCAAGCATTATTATCTGGGTGACCCGGAAGAGGCTGCGAAAAAAGCCGCCGCGGTGGCGAGTCAGGGAAGAGCGAAGTAGGCATGCTTGCTCGATTGCGGGAACGACTGCCTGCCCGAGGTGAAGTTCTCGGCGTATTCGCTGCAGCCGCATTCGTTGCCTATACATGGACGCTGTACATTTCGTTTTGGAGACTGCCTTCCTGGTTCTTCTTCTTAAGTTTGGGGGAAATTGTTGCGTTATACGCCTACGCCTTCGTTATGAATTTTGCTGAGAGCCTCCTGCTTTTGAGTATTGCTCTTGTCCCTTGTCTGGTTTTACCTCAGTCGTGGTGGAGGAATTCTTTTGTTGCGCGCGGCGTGGTGTTGGTTGTTGTCGTCTTTGCCTCAGCTCAAATGCATTTATCGAAATATCCAACGCTCGATCTGCGCGAAGGGTTCGTGGGGAGTCAATTTTCATGGTGGCTTCACACATTGTGGATTACCGCGTTTCTCGCCTTGCTGGCGGGTAGGATTGGCTGGTTCAAAATCGGGTTGGAAAAATTCGCCGATCAACTTTCCATTTTCCTTTACCTTTATATTCCGATGACAGCCATCGGGTTGGTGGTGATGATCGCACGGAATATTGGGTGAGGCAAAAATGAAAAAGATCTCACGCCGAAAATTTTTAAAACTTGCGCCGTTGGTTGCGGCAGGGACATTATCAGCCGTTGGCAGGCAAGCCCTGACGCAGGCGGACCACCCGAATATCATCATTATATTGTTCGACGCAATGTCCGCGCTGAACCTGTCACTCCATGGGTATCCGCGG
>Ga0073934_10005039_pt1 | contig 21116 bp, 10 predicted proteins | sample LarsenN4metaG_FD_76834 | JGI IMG/M metagenome (GOLD analysis project Ga0073934, IMG submission 76834) | Hot spring sediment bacterial and archeal communities from British Columbia, Canada, to study Microbial Dark Matter (Phase II) - Larsen... ...
GTTCGAGCAGGCAGACCATGCGGTCGAGCGCGGGATGCACGAGCGTCTGGCCGGCGACCGTCGGCGCCGGCTGCCCCCCGACAAAACCCTCGACGAACTGGCCCTCGCGCGGTTCGGGGACGCGGGTTTCCGGATCGTAGTAGAAGTCGTAAGTGATCTCGCCATCCTCCATCATCGGCCGGTGATAGCGGATCAGGTTTTCGACCTTCAGCCGGCGGGGCGAATCGCCGCGGATCGCGGCCTGGTCGCACATCAGCACGCCGTCTTCCAGCCGCCAGGGATACGGCGACTGGCCGGTGGCGGCGCCGTAGTAATCAGCGAACCAGCTCGCCAGGTCGGGACCGGCCAGCAGGTCGAGCTCATCAGGAATCTCGGGCTGCCCGGTGATGACGACGTTCCGCGCTGCGCGCGTGGAATGTCCCACCCAGCCGACGATCGCCACCCACGGGTCCGCATTCGGCGACAGCACCGTTTCGTAGACCATCTGGTCGTTGACGTAGCAGGCATACCGGCCATCCTGCACGACAACGCGGTAATCGGCCCAGCCCCGCACCGGCGGAGCGATCAACGCCGGCGTGGGCAGCTCCCGCACCGCGGTCCGCAGACCCTGCAACTTGACGGCGTCCTGCGTGTACTTGACCACGTTGGAAATCCCCGCGGCGAAGGGCATCATCTCCCGCCAGTCGAACTGCGACAGCCGGGCCCGCACTTCGTAGTTGCCCCGCAGCGGCGACTGGAAGTAGGCCATGTCCAGTTCGTGCCCGCCGCGAAGCGCGAGCTCGTGACCAAGCAGATCGAAGGCGCCCGGGGGGTGTCCTGCGCCGCGGGCACTGGCGCAGGACTGCGTGGTCACGTGCCATTGCTTCAGCGGCGGCGCAGCCCCGAACGTCGCCGGATCGCCGCCATAGAGCAGATAATGCACCTGCCCGTGCAGATGCCGGGCGTAGCGGCTGAACTCGGGGCTGCCCGGCTGTCCGGCCTGAACCTGCCGACGACGCAACCGATCCAGCAGTTCGTAGCTGGCCTCGCGCGTCACGGGATGCAGCATCGCCAGGCTGCACAGGGCCAGTTCGCGCCAGCGGTCGTGCTGCGGACCTGGAGGCGAGTCGCGGAGCAGCCTGGCGCTCTCCCAGATCGCGCTCAGTGCTTCGTCGGGATGGTCCTGCAACAACGCGATGATCCCCAGCAGCGCCGAACGAGCCCGCGCAATGCCGGGACCGCTGCCCGCATCCACGCGGAAGACGGCATCGAACAGCTCATCCAACCGATTGAGTTCCGCCGCCGTGAAAACCAGCAGGATCGCCGGACAGACAAAGCTGCCCCCCGTCTGCACCCGGCGTGCCGCCCCCAATTGCCGGGCCTCGGCCGTGGCGACGTCGATGGGGTTTTCGGCGAGTGCGGGGGGAGACGGATGCGTCGGTGTAAACGCCCCGGCCAGACGCAGGCTGCGGTGCGTGTCGCCCGGCATCACCCAGCGGTAGAGAAGGTCGTACCGCGCTGCCGCATCGAGCGCCAGCGCCCGTCGATAGACGGCATAGGCATTGTCGGCGAGCAGCGGCTCCGTCACGATGTCCGCGAGAAACTGTTGCTGCGCCAGAGGGTTCGCCGGCTGCGGCCGCTCGATCGCCGAGCGCTCTGTTTCGGTAAACGACCGCGGCCAATCGTCGCCGCGGAGCACCGCGTGACGAACCCGCAGAGATGTCCGGCCGGCATCGTGGTAGAACCCGAACTCCCGGCTCTCGACGGCGGCGAGCGGCTGCTCGAAGGCCGCTTCCCCGTTGATCCGGAACTCGACCCGGTCCGCATGCATCGCCACCGTCATGCGGTTCCAGTCGTCCTCCTGCAACGGCAGCGGCCGCGCATGCAGGAGACCATTGTCGCTCCGCAGACCGTGGACATCGAAGTCGCCATCCGTCAGCCCGCGCACCGTCACCCCGTGCGTTCCGAGCACAAACGCCCTGCGGCCGACGAGGGGATGGGCTTCGATTTCCCCCTCCCGGTGGAAGAACTCGTAGGTCAGCGTCTCGCCGGGTCGCAGGGGCCGATGATATGCGATGTGGGATTCGACCACGCCCGGCCAGAACGTCGTGCGCCGCAGCGACTGGAGTTCACCGTCGCGAAAGGTCCAGTCCGTGTCCGGATCGGTCGCGGTCGCCACCACGCCATTCGACAGGACAACCCTCTGGCCGGTGCCGTCGGGGCCGGGTTCGGCCAAGGGATCGCGGCGGGATTCCCCGGTCGCCACGGTCACCCAGCCGCGGAGCCGCACGTCGGTCAGCAGGTTCACCTCTTGGGGGATGATGGGCGTCCCCGTGACCTGCAGGTTGCGGTAGATCGGCGTGCGACCCCAGTCGGCTTCCAGCACGAACCACGGCGACGATTCGCCCGGCCGGTCTTCATGCACGAGCTGACCGTTGACGAAATACCGGACGACGCCGTCGGCCACCTGAATGTTCTGTCGATTCCACGGCGTCCGATTCAGCAGGTTCGCCATGTTCGGTCCCGACACGTAACCGAGGCGGCCGACCCCGTGGAGCCCGGCCTGATCGGCGTACGCGTTCACGGCGAACTGCGCGCCACCGTAGCCCGCGCCTCCCTCGGCCCAGCCTCCTTCGCGGCGTTCGAACGACACCTCAAACTCGCCCGCGAGCGGAAAGGCAAAACACAACAGCGAATCATAGGCCCCCACCAGATGCTGGATGTAATCGTCATGCGCCACCCACACGCCGGGAAGCGATCCGCTGGCATGCTGACCAGCCGATTCGTGACCGGCCTCGATCCAGTGATGCGGTTGCAGGCTCTGCCAGGCCGCGGCCACTTGTGCGGCTCCCTGGGGCGCCAGGCCCGCGGGATCGCTCTGCCGCCGCTGCACTTCCGCCCAAGTCAAGCGGACGTGATTCCGCGGGCGGTCCCACTGGATGCGCTGCGTGAACTCGATCAGCCGCTGCAGCAAGGACTCGGCAAGACTGCTCCACTCGGGATGCCGGGCGGCCTCCGAGGCGACCACGTAGGTCAGCATCGGAAACGGCGGTCTGGGTTCGACGTTCGCTGCGGAGACGGACTGCTCCGTCGCAAGCAGCAGAGCCTGCAAACGACCGTGCGCGGCCCCCGGCTGGACGGTCACGCCATCGGACCGGCCGGACGTGCCGTCACGCATCACCGCTCCGAGCGTGCGGAGCGTCTCCAATGACGGCGAGGACGGCACGATGACGGCCAGATCCTGCAGCAGGGCCTCCAGCTGGCCCAACTCCCTGGCGGTGCGCAGCAAATCCCAGCCCGTGCTGTACACGTCCTGCAGGAGCCCCGCAGCGGGCACGTCGACCAACGCCAGTTCCGCAGGAGGTGCGGCCGGCACGAAGTCCGTCAGATCGCGCAGGGTCGTTCGGTCGCCTGCAGGCAACACCCAAGCCTTGAGCAGTTCGAATCGATCGGCGGGCGGCAGCTTCTGCAGTTCGCGACCCAACCGGGCGGCCACGTTCGGCATGGCGTAGTATTGCGTGTACCGCGACTCGGGCGCGTCGGCCCAGGGGCCCAAGCGTTCGAGGGCATCCGCCACGCGGCCGGCGTCGAGCAGCACCGTGATCGCCTGTGCGACCTGCATGCGCTGCAGGTATTCGCCGAAGTCCCCGCCGTAGCGTGGATCGAGCACCGGCCGGTTCGCCGCCGCGATGGCCAGCCGGACGCCGTCGTCGATGCGACCGGCCCGCACATGCCGCTGTGCGGCCTGCAGCCGCAGCCAATTCAGCACAATCGGCTGATCAAACGGCCCAGGGTTGTCCGCGGCCGTTGTTTTCTCAAGGACCGCCTCCAGCAAGGACAGTCCGGCGGCCTCGGTTTCCGACGCCCGCACCGCGGCGGCGACGGCCTGCAACGAAGTCGTCAACGGCGGGGCCGGGGCGGCTCCGTCGGTCACTGCGGTCTGCAGTGTCCGAAGGCAGCGGTTGGCGACGACATAATCGCCCTCGGCCACCGCCAGTTCCGCCGCCAATCCGAAGGCGACGCTGTTGGGCTGGGGCGCAGCGAGCAAAGTTTCCAGCCGCTGCCTGAGGGGCTTGATTTGCCTGGCGCGAATGGCCCAGTCCACCAGCTCACCGGCAACGCTTTGCGGGGGCGCCAGCCGCGCGCCGGAGGCGACGGCGCTCCACGGCTGGAACTCCGCTCCCCACGGAAGCGCATAACCGCGAACTTCGGCAGAGGCCTCCGGCGGCAAGACGATGTCACGGAGCACATCGGCAACCGGCTCCGCGGGGGCCTGCCGCGTCCGCCACAGCCGCGACAACTCCACCAGTTGCGAGGCGACCATCGGACCCGTGGGATCGTCGGGTGGGAACGGCCGCTTGACGGTCTGCATCGCCTCGCGGACCAGCGCGAGGGACTTCGCGATGTCCCCCCGTTCGGCTTCGGCGCGGGCCTGCAGCAGTTGCTGCTGCCCCGCAAACGGCTGAGTCGCCGGGCGCGGTCCCAGCAGCGAACGCAGAAAATTGAACTGGGCCAGGCTCGCGCGCGGGACAGCAAGCATCGCCACGAGGGCAAGCACTCCGAACACCGCGGTCCGACGACGAGCATCTCGAAACTTCATGAAGCCTTGTCTCGCGAGGTGGGTAATCATTCCGTCGCGGCCGCGCCTTCCAATCGGTTCACGCCAGGCCGACCACGCGCCGCCAGACCCATTCCGCCGTCAGCAGACCCAGCAGCCAAATCCACAACCACCAGGTGCTCCACAGCGGCGTCTTGCGGATCACCGGCGGACCAGTTTCCAGGGGCACGTTCCGCAGGACATCGGCGAGCTGGGAGGCTTCCTGGATCACGGTCCCTCCCGATGACTTCGCAATCGCGGCCAGCAGCTCGTGATTCGGGAACGGATTCTGCTGCTCGAAGGGATCGTGAAGAATCTGCACATCGAGCGACGTGCTGTCAACCTGTGTAAAGTCCTCCATCGCCGTCAACTCGACGCGGAGCGACTGACTCGCCGAGCCGACCGCCAGGGCCTCCGCGATGGGGAGTTCCAGTCCGAACGCGGGTTTGCCTCCGGCGGAGTCCCTGCGCGGCAACTCGAACTCCTCTCCCCAGGCGATGAACGGGCCGACTTCGCCACTCTCGCGCGTTTGCCCGTCCGGCCAGCGGATCGGTGAGTAGTTCGATTCAAGGTCGTTAAGCGACATCTGCGGCTCGATCATCCCGGTGATGCGGTACGAACCGGTCTGATTCGCGGCCTCGTCGAACGCCGTCGCTGACAGCGTGAGCGTCTCGCCCGGCCGGTAGAACCGCTTGTCCGCGGTGACGATCAGCCGCCGCCGGCCGATCGACGAGTTCTCGGTGAGCCAGTACACGGCATTCCGCCAGAACTGGCCGTAGTGCCGGGCCGTTCCCGTACCCCAGTTGGTCAGAAACTCGTTGGCCCAGGGGGACGTAATCGGCATGGCCATCGCCAAGGTGCGGCCGCGGCCGTAACGCCCCGCGACCACCGCCGGCTGGTTGGAGGCGTTCGCTTCCAGGCCCGGCGCGCCGACCGTGGGATTGACCGCCTTCGGTGCGGGCATTGCCGGCGCGGCCTTTTGTCCCAGCAGGTTCCGCCGCAGGGTGTCGAACACGCTGCGGCCCGTGGACGGCTGCGGCGCGCTCGATGGCGGAGCCGCCACAGGCGGAGGATCGGCGGCGGCGAGATTTGAGACTGCCAACACCGTCGCGAAATTGGGCTTCAGCCCCTGCCACCGATTCGCGCCGAAGAACGACGGAAACCGGCCGACGATCTCGCGATTCAGCCGCGAATCGGCAGCGATCGACCACAGCGGATGGCCGTAGGCCGAGGGATCGACCTGCACGCTGACTTGCGTGCCGGGGAGCCAGTCCCCACCGGCCCGCAGTTCGATGGGAAGCATCTGTGCGACGGGCGTATCCTGCCAGCCTCCCGAGGCGAAGCTGCGCGGTCCGCCGACCATCAACAGCCCGCCGCCGCGCTGGCCGATCCACTGTTCCAGCCAGGCCAGTTGCTCGTCAGTAAACGAATCGGCGCCGATGTCGCTGAGAATGATCGCGTCGAAGGCCGCCAGTTCGGCGATCGTCTCGGGAAAACCGCGGGTCGTATTCAATCCGCCGGCTTCCGCCACGCGGGCCAACCGGTTGCGCCCATAGGCGGCATGCAGGACGACGCACTCGATATCCTCATCCTCGATCAGCGCCTGTTGCAGGTCGGTGTAGGGGCCGCGGACTTCGTAGCGGTCGCCGCGCTGCACGGGCTGCAGCGGCTGGGCGCTTCCCTCGACGTACAGCACCCGAATCTTGGTGCGGTCGATGGCGACCTCGGTCTGGAAGACGTTGTTGGTCGTCGAAACCTCATCGGGAAGCGACGAGACCGCCACGCGCAGCCGGCGGGTCCTGGCATCGCTGCGGAAACTCAGCCCCACGGACTGAAACCCGTCGTGCAGCGTGACGGGCAGCGGCGGAGCCAGCAGCCGATCCCCGTCCTCTTCCCCGGGGCCCGCCGGTGAGGTCAGGGCGATCTCGCAGCGGCGGCCCTCGTAACCGTAGCTTCGCAGAAACACCTGCACCTCGACTTCGGTGAACCGCCGCACCCGGGCGGGCACGACGCACGCCACAATGGACACATCCCCCCCGCGGGCGTTGTCTCCCACCGGCACGACGTGGACCGGAATGTTGAGCCGCGAGAACTGCTCACCCAACGGTTCGACCCCCGAATCCTCGCGGGCCCGTCCGTCGGAGAACAGCACGATCGCCGCCGGCGGACGCCGGCCAAACCGGCTGGAGACCTGCCGCAGCGCCGTCAGCAATTGCGTGTCCGAGTCGGTCGGCGACAGCGGCAGCGACTTCGCCGTTGCCGACTCCGACGCATGCACCTCGCGCGACCACGACGACGACGGGGGCGGCGGCTTCTGTTCCGCCAGGCCGACCGGAGACAAGTCCTCGACGGCTGCCAGCCGGTGACCGAACCGGAACAGCCGCACCTCTGCGCTGGCTTCGGGATCGGTGCGAGACTGGGCCTCGCGCATCAACCGCAGGGCATGGTCAAACCGCGTCTCCCGGTCCCCCACCGCCATGCTCTGCGAAGCGTCGAGGAGATAGAACACATCGGGGCGGTCAATCGGCCCCGGCGACTGCGAGACGTTGGAGGGATTTAGCAGGATCAGCGCCAGCGTCGCCACTGCGGCCCAACGCAGCCCCCACAACGACCATTTTCGGGACGCCGCCGCCGGAGATCCGCCGATTGTGCGGAGCAATCCGAAGCCCAACAGCAGCGCCAGCACCAGGCCCAGGACGACAGGCACCGTCAGCGGCGTCAGCAGGGAGATGTTCGCCAGCATCATGTCCATTCACAGGTGTCAGATCGTTCGGGGACTGACGTAACCGTACCAGCGGGTCATTGGGGATTCAGGGACGGATCGATTTGGCCGACTTTTGCCTCGACGTATGGGTCTTCCGGGCTGCGCGGATTGCGCCAATAGCCGCCCACACTCCAGATTTGCCTGTCGTCGAGATACACCTCGACGGGGGACGACGTCATCTTGGCGACGCTGAACCACCACTGCGGCGCGTCTCCGTCGCCGCGGCGGGCTTCGAACATCAAGAGCAATTCCGGATCGGTGGTTTCGGCAAACCCAAACAATGCACCGTCGATTACCCCGTCCGCGGCGTGATCCCAGCGATACAGCGGCTGAGTGAGCAGCCGGCCGTCCTGCCAGGCCTCGCGGCGCTCTTCCCGCAATCGAAACCGCCGGGCCAATTGCCGCATCTGAATGAGCCTTGCCGCGGCGGTCTCAGCCGGTGGCGGCGCTTCCGGAACTCTCTCCGACGGATGACCACCGGACTTTGGTTTCCAGACGACGGAGCCGTTTCGGCTCAATCTCAGCGGTTTGTCGGAGAGCGACGACAACTCCCAATAAATCGCTCCGTCGTCCCGGATCGACGTGCTGACTGCCGCCACGGGCCGCCGTTCGTCAAGCCAGAAATACATGACCCCCTCGGCGAAGCGGGAGGTGACCGGGTTGGTGTATTTCAGCACCGGATGCGCCGAGCGGGCGAACGTCTGCGGCGGAGACGTCGCGGATTGCAGCTCCACCGCGTCGACAACAGCCTGCAGGGCCTCCAGCCGGGCCGCTCGCCGTTCGTCGGGCGGCATCGACTCCGCCGCCTCTCCGAACAGCGTCGCGCACATCACCCAAGTCGTCGTATAACTCACGCTCATGTTCCTTCAAGGTCCGCAATCGCCACGGTCGGTCCTCAGGGCGATGGCTGTTTCTCCCCTTGTTCCCGGGACAGCACCTGGTAGTAGCGCTCGACGAGCGTCTGGAACCGGGGGGGCGCCGCCTCATCGGCCGCCGACACGATGTCCCCCAGCAGCAGGGTCTGAATGCGGGACTGCACGTCTTCCTGCAGATGAATCAAGGCGACCAGATACCCTTGCGGCGCCACATACCGGCCGTCCACGATGCCCCACGCCGAGCGATTGAGCGGCCCGTTCACGCCCACGCCGGCCTCTTCCATCTGCTTGAGCAGTTCTTCCCGGACGGCCTCGCTGATCCCCAGTTCGGCGGCCCGGTCGAGCAGTTCCCGCAGTTGCCGGTGCAGGGCCGCCACCTGCGCGGGCGTCTGCAGATCGCCCAGCTTCTCCCGCAGGGTCAGCAACTGCTGTTCGAGCTCTCGCAATTCCTCGGCCTGGGGCGCCACCAGCGCCCGGTACGCCGCATCGAGACGCCGGGTCATGATCTCCATCCGGTCGGCCACGTCCAGGGCAGCGAGGCGGGCTTCCAGCAGGTCGCGACTCTCGATCTGGCCGGCCGCCTCCCGCATGGCTTCGATCACCGACGGGAGATCGGTTTCCTTCAGCAGCGCATTGACCTGCGCCACCGCCTCGCGGTCGCCCGGTTCGGTGGATTGCGCGATGGTCTGCAGGATGTCGAGCAGCGTCTCACCGCGCTCCGCCAACTCATCGGCCCGGGCTGCCAGATCCGCACGGCGTTCGTCGTCGGTCATCGGGTCGCGTTCGCCACCGCCGCCACGTGATTCAGGCCGCCCGTCCTGATCGTCCCGGCCTGGTCCGTTCCCGCCGGCTTTGGATTGCTCCTCGGTTTTTGGCTTCTCACCGGATGCGCCGCCGGACTCTCCATCCTGCGGCTTGTCGTCATCGGGCTTCGACGATCCACCACCGGACTGCGCTTCGTCGTTCGGTTTCTGGCCGTCGCCCTTGGCTTGTTCTTTGCCACGACCCTGTTGCTCGGCGGCGGGGTCTTGCGCTGTTGATTTTCCGGAACCGTTGCGCGGCGTCTGGGGATCGTCCTGTTCCGATTTGCCCCCGGAGCCCTGTCGGCTGACTGACTTAGGGGGCGTCTGGGAACGGGGATCGCCCTTCCCCCGCCCCGATTGCTGCGGATTCATCGCCCCTTCCAACTGCTGCGCCAACTGCCGCTCCATGCGCGTCAGTTTCGCAGCCAATTCACGGGCGGCCGCGAGCTGCTGCGGCGTCTCTTCCGCCAGCAGCGCCTCGAGCTGCCGCGCGATCTCCTCGAACATCTTCGCCGTCTGCTGGGCGCCGGCCCTGGCATCGGACGAGGCTCCCCGTTCCAGTTGGTTGGAGACCTCTTCCGCGAGTTCGGCAGCCTCCGCGATCCGTTCCTTCGACAGATCGGAGGCCCGCTTGAGCCGCGTCAGGATCCGCTCGATGTCCCGCGCCTCCAGGGTCACGTCGAGCTGCTTGTCGCGCACTTCCGACCGCGACAACCCGGTCGTCGGCGGCGAGTCGGCAGAGGGCGTCTCCTGGGCGGCCCCCACGGTCGTGACCGTCAGTCCCAGCACGAAGGACGCGGCGAAACGGGTCAATGCATGCGGCATGATGGCGTTCCTGTCAGCCCGTGATCTACGGGGCCTGTCGGTCGTTTCCACCTTCTCAATCGTTTGTGATCACGTCCGCCGAGTCCTTCATGGACTCTTCATTCCTCTTCGTTCTTCTCGGCCGGAGCTTGCTCCGTCGACGCCGGTTCCTCCCCTCCCAGCGCATCGGCGACGGCCGCCTCCTGAGAGACCAACGCCTCCAGTCGGCGGATCAGCTCGCGGGCTTCTTCCTTGTCGGTTTTCGGACGCCGCAGCTTCTGGGCCTGCAATCGGTCGAAGGCCCGCAAGGCGGCCAGGCGGGCCGGATCGGGATTCTTGTTGATGGCCAGGGCGGTGCGCTCGCGCTGTTCAATCAGCAGCTTGAGGGCGTCCTTCATCTGCAGCGTGGCGTTCTCCCATTTTCCAACGGAAAGCGAATCCACCGCGAGCAACATCGCCGATTCCGCCTGGTAGAACAGTTCCGTGTCGTCGAACCCCCGCGACTCCAGCCCCAGGGCCGTCTCTCGCACGTTCTGCGCCAGGTCGGTCTCGAACTGCATCAGTTCGTCGAGCGTGACGGCGTCGGGTTTGCGACCCGCGGCGGCCCGTTTTTCGATCTGAATTGTGCGGTTGAGGGCAAACCGCTGCCGGTAGATCAGCTCTTCCAGCGACTTCAGCGAGATCCCCATCATGCCATTGCCGGGCATCGGATCGGGGTCGACCACCCGGTACTCGCGCTTCAGCGGGCGAATGTCCAGAAACCGCATGTCGGTCTCCGTGCGCTGCGGGCGGTCGGGCAGATTGTCCTCCGCATAGGCGTAATACATGACGCTGTCTTTTTGCGTGAGCTCGAAGTGTTCCAGCGGCAGGATCTGCTCCAAGGCCGCCTGGGTCGTCGGCGAGATCTGCCCCTCGGCCGCGGCTTCCCGCAGAGCCTCCGTCACCACGCCGAACTCCTCGGCAATGAGCGGGATCTCCTGTTCGTTGTTGATCTGGAAGATGACCCCCGCGCGCGACACGCCGTAGTCGTCCCGCACGCGGACCCGCATCGGAATCTCCGCGAGCCCATGCGTTTCGGTCCGGTCTTCGGGGGACTCGAAGAACACCTGCGGCGGCTGGTCCCGGCGAACGCGGATGCGGTGCCGGTTCTCCAGCAACTGCGTGCCGTCTTCCGCCTCGGCGAAAATGCTGTAGTGTCGGTCCTCGGTGAGCGTGAGTTCGACCACGCCCGTGGTGTTTCCCGCGGTGAGGACGAGCGGCCGGTGCTCCGGTTCCTCGGGAGCGTCGTCGTCCGACAGCCGAGACCTCGGAGCCAAGATCAGGGCCGCCGATCCCACGGCCTTGTCGAAGCGGATGGCAAATCGCGCTACAGTCCCCTCCAGTACGGAAAGATTCGCATCCTGCACGGTGGCGGTCGGCTGGCCGGTGTACGCCGGGGGAGTCAGCTCGACGCGGATCTCGTCGATCCGCACCGGCCGGCGGATATCGATGCGGTAGATGTCGCTCGCCAATTCCCCGGCCGCGGCCCGGTATTCGAGCGGCTTCGTCAGCCGGTCCAGTTTGAGCGCAAACTGCATGCGCGGTTGGTCCGCCGTTGCGTGTGCGGTCTCCGATTCGGCCGGCTGTGGATCGAGCGTCCGTTCGGTCCAGGCGGCGTCGGGATCATCGGCGGGCCGCGTGGACAGCGTGACGATGCGGTTCGTCCGGCCGACGAGTGCGACGGCGATTTCTGTCCCCGCCCCCTCATCCACCGTCACCGCCCCTGGCTGCACATCCAGACGACGGTACGGCTGCTCGTTCAGCAGCACGCGCTCCGTCGCCAGTCGCCATTCCCAGTTCAGCCCCCACGCGGCGGCCCAGACCGCCACGCCGGCAGTAAACGCCCCCGCGGCAAGCCACAGCCGTCGCGACGGAACGACGTCTTCAATCGTGAGCGGCAAGGCCCGTTGATGCGTGGCGTCGACCAGCGCCTCGACCAGCGTGCCGGCCACTCCCGCAGAGGCCGCGTGCCCCGGAGGCAGGTTGCCGTATTGCACCGACGTGCGGACCGCTTGTCCGAGTTGGGGAAACGCGGCCTCGATTTCCGCCGCGGTCATCGGCTGCGCGCGGCGTCGCAGGAATGCCTGGAGCGACCGTACGCCGACGGTCATCATTCCGGCCGCCACCAGCCCCAATCCCCCGACCCGCGCCGGACGGGGAAGCTCGAAGACAAAGTCGGCGAGCGCCACCAGTGCGAGGCCGACGATCCCCCACACCAACACGCCGATCCCCACGCGGCCCAGTTCCACGCGCTGCTTGCGGGCCCAGACCGTATGGAACCGTTTGAGAAAGGAGTTCGTCATCACATCCCCCTGATCGTTCGTCCGCCTACGCCGTGGTCCGATTGCCGACAAAACCTTCCAGCAACAGCACCCCCAACAGCACGCACGCCACCCAATGCCAGAACTCATCCTGCCGCAACTCGAGAGCGGCCCCGTTGGCCTCGACCGCCGACCTTTGCTCCGGATCGACGAAGCGGATCGCGAACCGGTTCTCGAAGTCCTGCCTGGTGCAGCGTTCCGTCTCCGATTCCCGCGGACTCGGATTGGTCACCACCGCATATCGATCGAACTGCCACACGCCGGGCGTGGCCGTTGCCCGAGTTGCACTCGCATCGGTTCCCGAGGTTTCTCCCACAAGTCGCGGCCGGACCCTTCCGCCGGACGTCAGCCCCACCTGATAGCCGAGCAGTTGATGCACGAGCGGCAGGAACAGCGGGCTTTGGCACCAATCGCTCCACTCCCGGCCGCACGATGCCGTCACCCACAGCACGCTTCCTGAGCCCACGGTCCGTTCCAGCACCGCCGGCGATCCCGTGCTGAACTCCGCGAGCACCGAGGCGTCGTCCGCGGGAACGACGTCGGTGTACGCGGCGAAAATCCATCGCCGCAAATCGCCGTGCTGCGGGTCGCTGAGCGGCTGGAAGATCGGATGCCGCTCGTCCCACTTCTGCCATCGCCAGGGAAGATCGACGGCGATTTTCATCTCGCCGATGGTCCCGGGAGTCAAACCCGCCTGTGCGAGCGACTGCAGGCTGGCCGCGGTGGTCTGGTCGCCGGTGAAGACGAGCAGGCCGCCGCCGCCGCGGACAAACGACGCCAGTTGGGACGCCGCGGTCGGCGCGACGTCGGCCACGTTGGCAAGGATGACGGCGTCGAAATCAGCCAGTGCGGGCCAGCCGCCATCGTCGGCGGAAATCACCGTCGGCAGGAACGGGCTGTCGGTAAACTCTTCGTCGGGAGCCGCAAGCCGCAGGGCCGTCTCCAGGAAATACGTTTCCCGGGCCGGGGAACGTCCTCCGAGACCGTTGTTGACGACGAGGACGTGATGCGCCGGCGTGGCGGAGACGGCGAAATATCGCTGGTTGTCGAACGCCAGGTCGTCGAGGTATTCGACGACCACGCGTCCCTGCCACAACCCCTCGTTCAAGGCAGGCAGCTCAAAGTCGATGGTGACCGTCGCTCCGGGTTCCAGTTTCACCCGTTCGCGGCGCGTGATTCGTTCGCCCAGCCGGGCGAAATCGGTCTGAGCCGGAAACTCCCGGATCGTCTCGCCCCGGGCGGGCACGCGGCCAACCTCCAGCAACACCACGACTTCCTCCAGTGCGAACGCTCCACCGTGCGACACGGCGGCCCGAACCGTCGTCGATTCCCCCGGCCGCAGCCACAGCCGCGGCGTGCGAACGTCGGTGACGGCCACGTTGTTCACCACCGGCTTGCCCAGATCGTGCAGGAACGGCTCGACATCCGGCGGCAGCGGCTCCACGTCGGTCCAGTCCAGTCCGGAGCGCTGCAGATCCGTGAACAAATGCAGTCGCTTCGCGCCCGGCGGCGCCTTGACGCAGATGTCCCGCGCCCACGCCACGGCAACACCAAAGTTCGTCGCCCCGAACGACGACGCCGGCGGCTCCAGCCGGGCCAGCCAGTCGGTCGCGGCAGATCCTGCGGCATCTCCCGAGGGCGTCAGCGGCCGCACGATTTCATCGAAGAACGCGACTTCCACGCGCGTCTTGGGTCCGACGGATGCGATGAGTGCACGGGCTTCGGCCACAGCCTGGTCGACCAGTCGGGCGCGTTCGCCCTTGAGCTGCATGGTGGCTGATTGGTCAATGAGCACCACCAGCAGGTCGTTTCCGCCTCCGGTCGCCGCCGCTGTCCAGTACGGGCGGGCGAACAACAAGACCAGCAACCCCACCACTCCCATGCGCAGCGCCAGGAGCAGCCACCGCATCACTTTCCGCCGCCGGGCGTTCTCCTCCAGAACAACCTTTAGAAAACGGATCGTCCCCAGCTCCACCCGCTTCGTCTTGAGGCGAAAGAAGAGGTGAATCAGGATCGGCACGGCGACGGCCGCGGCGCCGAGCAGAAACGATGTTTGCAGAAAGCTGGGCATCGATTCGAGCAATCAATCAGTCGTTGGGACAAAAGTAGGTCCAGGTGTCGAAGACGTGTCCCTTGCCGGCCGTGTGGGGAAACTCCCACACCGTCTTGTCTCCCAACTGAACCACGAGACCTTCCGCGGTCATACCGGCAAAACCGAAGCGCCAACCCTCGTCGACCGTCAGATCCAGCAGAAGCAACAGGTCGGGATTCGTGCCGGTGCCGGTGAAGCCGAACACCGCGCCGTCGACGGCCGACTCGGCGGATTCGGCATAGCGGAACAACGGCCGGGGGAGCAGCCGCATCTGCGTCCGCTCTTCGACATCGGTCCGGCGCACCAGTTCGGCGGAGAACCGGCGGGCGATTTCGCGCATCTGCAACAGCCGCGCGGCGCGCGAATTGGCCGGCTTGTCGCCGAGCGATTGCCAGCTCACGCCGGGCTCCCTGGCGCGGAACGTCGCGGCCGTCGTCCACTCCGCAACGGCCAGTTCCGTCGACAACGACGCGAAACAGTACAGCCACGGCCGGGGATGCACGCCCGGTTCGTAATGCTCCACCTTCAAGGCAGCGACCGGTCGCCCTCCCTGGGTCCAGATCCAAATCCCCGCGTCCCGGATGTGTCGCAACTGGTCGCTGTACCGGAACACGGGCGCGGCCTCGAACTGCGGCTCGGCGGACGAGCCGACGAATGACAGCCGAGTTTCCCGGGCCCGGTCCCGCAGGATCCGCAGCGAGTCATCCGCAGCATCGGTCTGGCCGACGACCGCCAGCACCCAAAGCACGCTCATGGCCGACATGGCGTCACCTCACACTTTGGTCCGATGCACCAGGTAATCCAGCAGCGCCTGGTCGAGCGGTTCGTCGGTCGTCAGTTCCACCCGGTCCACGCCGCGGTTCAGGCATTCCCGCTGCAGCTCGGTGCGGAACTGGTTGACCGCCTTCAGGTAGTTTTCCCGGACCCCCTCGGCGTGGGTGGTGATCTCGGCGCGGGTCTCCAGGTCGGTGAAGCGGACGTTGCCGTCGAGCGGCAGGTCGCGCTCCCATCGGTCCCACATCTGGAACGCCAGCACCTCGTGCTGCCGGTAGCGAAGCTGGTCCAACCCCCGCGTGACGGCGGGCAGTTCATCGAAGAAGTCGCTGACAATCGCCACGATGCCCCGATGCCGGCACAACTCCGCCGCCTGATGCAAGGCCCGGGCCGCATCCGACTTCGGCCGGGCCTTCGTGTTCGCAATCGCCCGCAGGATCTCGTCCAACTGGTGCGGTTTGGCCCGCGGCTCCAGGTGCAGCAGCACTTCGTCGGCGTACAGCGTCAGTCCCACCGCATCGTGCTGCTTGAGCGCCAGATGCGCGAGCGCCGCAGCCAAGGTGGTCCCGTAATTCAGCTTGCTGACGCCGGTGTTCGCGCACTCCATCGACCCGCTGATGTCCACCAGCAGGTACAGGTTCATGTTGGTTTCGGCGTCGAACTCCTTGACGTACAGCCGGTTCTGCCGGGCGAACAGTTTCCAGTTGACGTGCCGGAGGTCGTCTCCCTGCACGTATTCGCGGTGCGAGGCGAACTCGACGCTGAACCCCACGAACGGACTGCGGTGCAGGCCGTGCAGAAATCCCTCGACGATGCCGCGGGCCCGCAGCTCGAGGTTGTCGAGCCGGGAGAAGAACGCGGGGTCGGTAAGGGCGGGGGGATGGATCATGAATCACACTCTCAGAAGCCCAGGGGTTGCAACTTCTGGGCTTCGCTATTTCCGTTCCTCCATCGGCACCGCTTCCAGCAGGCGGTTGACCAGCACGTCGGCGTCGAGGTTGTCGGCCCGGGCGTGGAAGTTGAGCACCAGCCGATGCCTGAGCACCGGGTGCGACACCGCCTGGATGTCCTCGAAGTCCACGTGATACCGCCCGGCGAGAATCGCCCGGGCCTTGGATCCCAGCACCAGGAACTGCGAAGCCCGCGGGCTCGCGCCGTAGGAGATGTACTTGTGCACGCCGTCGATTGGCTTGCCCGCGTGGCCGGGCCGCGTCGCCGCCACCAGCCGGGCGGCATAACGGACCACGCTGTCGGCGATGGGGACGCCCCGCACGAGGTCCTGCAGTCGGAGCACCTCTTCGGCATGCAGCACGGGCGCCGCCTGCGCCGTGATCGTGCTGGTGGTCCCCTTGATGATCTGCACCTCTTCGTCCACCGTCGGGTACTTGACCCTGAGATTGAACATGAACCGGTCGAGCTGCGCCTCCGGCAGCGGGTACGTCCCTTCCATCTCGATCGGGTTCGGCGTCGCCACGACGTAGAACGGCGGCTTGAGCTTGTACGTCTCGCGGCCGACGGAAACTTCCCCCTCCTGCATGGCCTGGAGCAGCGCGGCCTGCGTTTTGGGGGGCGTGCGGTTGATTTCGTCGGCGAGCAGGAAGTTGGTGAACACCGGGCCGGGCATGAATGACACGCGGTGCTTGCCGGTGGCCTGGTCCTCGTCCATCACGTCGGTGCCGGTGATGTCCGCGGGCATCAGGTCGGGTGTGAACTGGATGCGGCGGAACTCCATGTCCAGCGTTTTGGCCAGCGTGCGGGCCATCAGCGTCTTGCCCAGGCCGGGCACGCCGTGCAGCAGGATGTGTCCCCGGCAGAGCAGCCCGATGAGCAGCGAGTCGATGATCTCGTCCTGCCCGACGACGACCTTCCCCAGTTCCTGCTTGATCCGCGTCCGGGCTTCGCGGAGGCGGGCGACGGCGGCGGCATCGTCATTCGGGGGCGTCGTGTTCATCGGCGGTCTTTCGGAATCATCCGGAGGGTGATCAACAGAAAACTTGCGGCAGCCGTTATGGCCCGGCGGCCGTGGATGGCTGTCGGCGCTCCAGGCTGACCGCGGCGGCGGCCTCCTGGGGGTCGAGGAGTTCATCGCGGTCGGCATCGAGCGTGTCAAAGGCATCGCGCGGCCCGAGGAACTCGCGCCACGTGATGTCGCCGTCGTTGTTGCGGTCCCACCGCTGGAACCAGATCGGTCCGATAGGCCGGGGTTTCGCCGCGGCGACCACGCCCGGCTGCTGTGGATCGGCAGGACGGTCGGGAGATCCAAACGGATTGAACACGCCGCGAACAAACTCGATCCGATACCGCCGGGCCGGTTCCGTTTCGCCGAGGCCCGGATCGGCGTCGCGCTGCATGCCGGTCAGGGTCTTGTTGGCATACCGCATTTCGCGCATCGAGATGCGGCGGTCGCCGTTGGCGTCAAGCGCCGAGAAAAACCCCGCGCCGTCGTCGTACACCGTCACCTGACACGTATTGGCCACCGGTTCGCCGCGGGAATGGATGAACGCCCTCATCTCGTCGCCGAAGATCTTGTCGTCGCCGTCGGCGTCAATCTGGTCGAACAGCCCGCGGGCGAAACGTTCGCGGAGCATCGACTCCTCGCGGTCCAGATAACCATTCTGGTCCTGATCGAGTTCGTTGAAGGTCCGCATGGCCAGCGCCATCGACGCCTCGTAGGGATCGACTTCGCGGGCCGAGAAACTGACCACGGCGCTGGGCAGCGTGATCGTGGCCAGGTCCGAGTAACGCCCGCCATCGCTCCGTTCTCCCGTCGCCGACAACAGACGCAGCATGGAGCCTTCGGCCGGGCGGACCACGTCCACCGCCAGTTCGGCATCCACCGGCGAACGGTGCAGCCCCGAGAGCTCCTTGAGGCTGAGGCGCCCGTCCCGGTCGGCGTCGCAGGTCGCCACGCGCTCGGGGGACCAGCCGAGTTCCGCCGCCGACAGCTTGCGGTCCTGGTCGCGGTCGTACTTCTGCAGGAGCTGCGCCGGCAGCAACGTCTGGTGCGTGTCGCGAAGCAGATCGGCGACGGTCGAAGCCGCGGGGGGAGGGGTGGGGACGCCGGTCAGCATCTCGGCGGCCGAGGGTTCTCGGGGCGGAGCGACCTCTTCCAGCGTGACGCATTCGTCATCATCGTCGTCGCGGGCCAGGAGCAGGTCGACGGCGTTGAACATTTCATTCTCGTCGACCACGCCGTTTGTATCTTCGTCGAGCAGCTTGAAGACCGCGGTGTCGTTGTCCGACGTGGTGGTATTCTGGCGATAGATGACGGTCTCGCCTCCGTACTGCTCGAATTTCCGCTCGACATCGCGCGGGGACAGCGTCAGCCGGGCTCCAATCGACTGCAGGAACTTCTCCGCGCCGGGCCGCTGTTTCTCGCGGAACAGCGGTGAACGCTGGGCCTCCTCGCGGGACAGTTTGCCGTCGCGGTTGGAGTCCAATTCCGCAAACAGACGCGTCACGCCGGCCCGCCGCGCCGCCGCCGGGTTCTGCCCCCCGACCGCCACATGCAGCCGCAGATGCAGCGGCCCCTGCTCGAGCAGCAGGATGACGTCCCGGGTTTCCGCCGCCTGGGGCGCGGGGACTTCCGCCGCCGAACCCGCGATCGGCAACCACGCCAGCCATGCCACAACCCCCACCCGACACAGCAGGCGCAAGCGGGACGACGGCGATCGCGGGGAGATGCTCATGTCGGCTTGTACAACTCGTCCGATAACACAGGATCGCGGGAAATCAGGGCGTCAGATCAACATTGTTCGTCGTCGGATCAACCGGTCGGCAACGAGAGGATCTCCTCAATCACACGGCCGCCCCGGTCGACGATGGGAATCGGACGTCCTTCCGGCGAAATGTTCTCGTGCCCCGGATCGATGCCCAGGGCGGCGCACATCGTGGCGTACAGGTCCGGCGTTATGACGGGGCGACTGACCACTTCGGTTCCCGCTTTTCCGGTGTCCCCGACGACTTGCCCCCCCTTGATCCCCGCCCCCCCCAGGACGGTGGACCACGCCGCCGGGAAGTGGTCGCGGCCGGTGGTGCCGTTGATCTTCGGCGTCCGGCCGAACTCTCCCAGCCAGACGATCAGCGTGGAATCGAGCAGCGAGCGCTCGCGAAGGTCGTCCATCAGCGTGGACCAGGCGGGGTCGAGCATGTCGCTCAACCGTTTGACCTGGTTGAAGTTGTCGGCGTGGGTGTCCCAGCCTTCGAGGGTCACCTCGACGAAGGCCACGCCCCGCTCGATCAGCCGTCGGGCGAGCAGACAGCCCTGGCCGAAGCGGTTGCGGCCGTACTTGTCGCGGAGCGCGGCGGGTTCCTCATCGAGTTTGAAGGCGCCTTTGGCGTTTGAGGCGATCATCCGCATGGCGCGGTCGTAGTTGGCCTTGTGGGCGTCGGTCGAGGCCCCTTTCACGCGCTGCGCGAACCCGGACTGCAGAAACCGCGAGATCTCGAACCGCTGCTCCATCGACTCCCTGCTCACCCCCGGCGGGGGCTTGAGATTCTCGATCGTCAGGTTGGCCCGCGCTTCGGGATCGTTGCTGTCCCCGGAAACCACCAGCGGGGCATAATTGGGGCCGAGAAACCCCGGCCCCCCGGCATCGCCGAAGCGGAACGGGGAAACGCTGATGTACGACGGCAAATCGTTGGTCGCATCGCCGAGCTGTTTGGCGAACAGCGAGCCCAAGCTGGGATAGTTGATGCCCGATGCGCCCGGGCGGTGACCGGTCAGCATGTGTCGCGTGGCCCGGTCGTGATCTCCCTCTTGTGTGGTCAGACTGCGAATGATTGCCAGATCCTTCATCCGCTGGGCCACGCCGGGCAGATGTTCACTGATCTGAACGCCCGAGACGGCCGTCTCAATGGCTTTGGACGGTCCGCCGTTGGGATGCCCCACCTTCAGATCGAAGGTGTCGGTCTGCGTCGGCCCGCCGGCCATCCACAGCAGAATGCACGACTTGTGGGCCGGGGCCGATTCGGCGGCCCGGGCCAAGCGAGGCAGCCAGGCGGACCAAGTCACCCCATACGCCGCGGCCAGCGACAGTTGCAGAAACTCCCGCCGATGAAAGTCGGTGCGTGACATGGACAAGCTCCCGAACTTGAACTGTTGACGGGCATTCGCCGTTGACTGAGGACAGACCGTTCGATTCCATTCTTCGACACGGACCACGGACGAATCCCTAACGTTCCAGGACGAACTCGGGACTGTTCAGCAGTCCCCAGAAGATTTCGGCGAACGCCACTTTTTGTTTATCGTTCTCGGTCTGACGCTGAATATGGGCCAGCAGAAACTGGCGCTCCTCGGGCTGCGGCAGCCGATTGAAGGCCGCGAGATACAGCGTTTCCAGTTTTTCCTCCGTGTCCAGGAACGGCGCTTCGAGCACGCCCCGGAGCGTGCGGCTTTGATCGAGGTCTGTCGCTTCGGAGGTCAGTTGACCGTTCATCAACAACAGCGCCTGAGGGACGCCGCCGCGGTACTCGTCCGGAAGAGCGGTGGCGGCCTCGTTGAGTCGGGCGATCAGTTGCGCCCGCAGGCCGTTGAAGCGAGCGCTGCCATCCACGCGCGACACCGGCAGCGACAACGCCTGTTCCAGCGCGTTGAAGACCTGCTCGGGAGCGAGCGTCTTCACCGCTCGCAGTCCCGGCGCCTGAGGCGGGCCATGATCCTCGGAGACAGCGCATTCGCGCTGATACAACTTGCTCTGACAAATCCCGGCGATCAGCCACCGCAGATCATAGCCCGACGCCGCAAACCGCCTGGCCAGCTCGTCCAGAATCCGCCGCTCCTCGGGGGACGCCTGATCGAGATCGTCGACGGAGTCGGTCAGACCGCGGCCAAGCAGATGCAGCCACACGCGGTTCACGGCCGTGGCCGCGAACTGGGGATTCTCAGGCGACACCATCCAGTCGGCAAGCGCTTCGCGGGGGGTTTTCCCGCCACGGATCTGGGCCTCCTGTCCGCCCAGATACACCGCCGTGTATTCGACCGGGCTGTTTTCGGGACGAATCCGGGCGGCGGGGACATCCTCCACCTGGCCGTTCCTGACGCCGGCGAAAAACGCGGCCATCCCCCA
>Ga0073934_10005040_pt1 | contig 21111 bp, 21 predicted proteins | sample LarsenN4metaG_FD_76834 | JGI IMG/M metagenome (GOLD analysis project Ga0073934, IMG submission 76834) | Hot spring sediment bacterial and archeal communities from British Columbia, Canada, to study Microbial Dark Matter (Phase II) - Larsen... ...
GTTCGTCATCACCGAGCGGTTCGCGCGTGCGGAGCTGCAGCTCCAACACGCTCGTGTCCGCGTCGGACGGGTCGCGGCCGTTGGTTTGACGCCGGCGGACCCGCTCCCGCAGCGTCGCCTCGTCGGCCTGGATGTCGAGCAGCGCGAACGGCACGCCGTGCTTGCCCGCCAAGGCGCGGAACAGGTCCCGTTGCCAGCGGCACAGGCCGGTGGCGTCGATCACCGCCGGGAATCCGCCGGCGAGCACCGCGGGGACCAAACTCGCCAACCGGTCGCGATACACCTGCTGCGTGACTTCGGAAGCGTACAGATTCCCGCTCAGCGGTGACGCGACCGGATCCCCCCACTGGCCGAACAGCCGCTTCCGTTCGACGTCGGACCGCAGGCGGATTGCGCCGAGCTCCTCGCAGAGGCGTTCAGACACCACCGACTTGCCGCTGCCGGAGACGCCATGCGTCATCAGCACGGCGGTCGGTCGCGGCTGGGTCCAGCGCTCGGCCAGCGCGAGGTAGTTGGCCAGCTCGTCCCGATGGTGGGCCCGCTCGTCGTCGCTCTGGTCCGGCTGTTTCAGCCGCAGCGTGGCGACCTTCGCGCGGACCAGGGCGCGGTACACGAAGTACCACCGCCACGTGACAAGGCCGGCATAGTCCCCCGTCTGTTCCAGCCAGCGGTTGAGCACGCGGAAGGCGAAGTCCGCCCGGCCGCGCTCCTGCAGGTCCATCACCAGGAACGCGATCTCGCTGACGACGTCGATCCACCGCAGCCGGTCGTTGAACTCCAGGCAATCGAAGGCCTGCACGGCGTCCTCCAGCAGCACCAGGTTGCCCAGGTGCAGGTCGCCATGCCCCTCGCGAACCCGCCCGGCCCGTTTTCGCGCGGCGAACGTGTCGGACAGTCGGGCGAACTCCGCATCGGACCAGTCCCGCAGCCGCGCGACGATGGCCGCCTCTTCAGTCAGTTGATCGAGCACCTGGAAGTTGCCGGCGATCGGGGCGCGGACGGCGTCGGGGTCGCCGTAGGGGAGCGCGTCATCGGCGATGGCGGACTCGCGCTGGAACCGGGCGATCTCGACGGCGAAGCGGTCCAGGTGGTCCGACCGCAGTTCCCCCCGCGCGAGGACGTTGGGCAGCAGGGCCGACTGCGGGAACTGCCGCATCCGCACGGCGAACTCGATCGGCTCGCCATTGCCGACGAACGACGCCTGTTCGGCGGGGCCGAAGATCGGCTGCACGTCGAGATACAGTTCGGCCGCGGTCCGCCGGTTGAGCCGCAGTTCCTCGTGACAGAACCGTTCGCGGCGGTCGAGCGTGGTGAAGTTGACGAACCCGAAATCGACCGGCTTCTTGATCTTGTAGGCGAACGGCCCGGTGAGGATCACCCACGAGATGTGCGTCTCCAGCAGTTCCAGCGACGACACCGGATGCGGATAGGCGTCCGGCCGCAGCAGACTGCGGATGAGGGGGGGCATGGAGGGGAGTCCGGTTAGGGTCGACGTGGAAACAATAGTCGCCTTTCGCTCCGCGAAAGGACGTCCTTTCGCGGAGCGAAAGGCGACTATGTGACAGCTATTCCTGTGTCGGACACTTACTGATCAGTGATAAGTCCTCGGTGATCAGTGATGAAGCACCGACATGGAAGCCGCGGTGGTTCAAGCACTCCCCACTCAACACTTATCACTCATCACTGCTTCACCCTTTCGCCTGCTTCGCCATCACCCAGTGCAAGAGCGCCTGGCGCTGCAGGGCCTCGGGGGAGTCGAACGTGTACTGGCCGGCGGGTTGATGGTCGAGGTAGGCCCGGGCGGCGGGGGTCTTCCAGGCGCTGACGGCGGAGGACGCGAACTCCGCCGCAAACAGCCGGAAGTTCGCCGTCGCCGAGTCGGTCATCCGCTGGCCCAGCGTCTCGTAGTTCATCTGCCGGTGATCGAGCCGGTACACCTTGTCGTTGTCGGCGGTGATCCACCACATCTCGGGACCGGCGGAGACCGGGACCGAAACCGTGGACATGCCCGATCGCCCGGCCGAGGTGACCAGGGCCTGCGTGGTGCCGGTGTCGCGGCGGGCCGTTTCCAGCGGGACGTCCCCGATGGCGAGGAGGGCCACCTGCGGCCAGGCGATCCGCTCGGCGACGTCGCCCCGGTAATCCAGGATGTCCAGCTTCTCATCCCCCAGCACGGCGTGATGCACGACGGTGGCCGCGTCGAAGTTCGGCAGCTCGGCGGCGACGACCGCCGCGGCCTGCACGCCGAGACCGTTCAACAGTTCCACCACCTTGGCGGCCTGCCCGGCGGTCATCCGCGGGATCAGGACGGCCGGCGCCTGATGCGCGTGGATCACCGCGTCGGTGCGGTTTTCGTGCAGCACGTCGCACAGGATCTCCGCCAGCGGATGCGGATCGCCGATCTCGCCAAAGACGGCGACCCGATGCGTGGCGTTCGCGGCAGCGTCCATGAAGCGGACTCCCGGGAAAAGGTGGCAGGTGATGGGTGGTCGGCAGAAGAGACAAGAAGACAGGCATTGCCTTCTCTGCCGACCACCGATCGCCGACCACCTCGTTTCCCAGTATCACCCCCCGCCACCGTCGCCGCGAGTGAAATGGTGCAGAAAAATGCCGGCGGCGACGGCGACGTTCAGCGAATCGGTCTCCCCCTGCATGGGGATCGTCAGCCGCTGCTGACAATGGGCGACCCATTCCGGACCCAGGCCGGCGTGTTCGTTGCCGAACAGCAGGCCGAACCGCGGCGACCGCGAGGCCCGATGCAACGGCGTCGCCGTCGGGTCCAGCAGCGTGGCGGCGAACTCGAACTGCCATTCGTCACGCAGCCGGTCGAGATCCTTTGCCAGATCGCGCGACTCGATGACCGTCATCCGGAACGCCGTCCCCATCGAGACCCTGAGCACCCGCCGCGAGAACGGGTCGCAGCATCCCTTGCCGAGCAGGATCGCCTCCACGCCGAAGCCGCAACTGATGCGGATGATCGCCCCGAGGTTCTCCGGGTTGTCGCAGTTGGGGCAGACGACCAGCGTCAGCCGTTCGGCATCGCGGGGGAGGACCTCGTCGATGGTGGGACTCGGCACGCGCTTCCCGCAGGCCACCACCCCCACGTGGAAGTTGAACCCGACCAGTTGCGCCCCCAGATCCTGCGGGATGATGTAGACCGGAATGTGCGGCGGGATACGCGGCAGCCATTCCGCCTCGCGTTTTTCGCTCAAGAGGACCGACGCCGTTTCGTAGCGGCTGTCGAGCAATCGGGCGACGAGCTTGGTTCCCTCGGCGATGAACAGCGTCCCGTGCCGCATCAGGTTGCTGGCCTTCAGATCGCGGTACGGCTGGACGCGGGGGTCGTCGAGGGAGTCGATAAAGATGCGGGGCATGGTGGAACGAAGGAAGTAGTGGGCGAGTCAGCGAATTGAAATCACAATTCCGAAATGCCAAATCCGAAGGAACTGCTGAATCGCAGATTCTAAGCGGGCGCCGATGCGCCTCGTTTCGGATTTCGGATGTGATGATTCTTTCGGATTCTGGATTTGGAACTTCGGATCTCCGGGTCACACAGGGTCCGAAGCCCAGGGATTGCAATCCCTGGGCTTCACGCCGCGCGGCGCCGGGGCACGGCATACAGCCACGCGTGACGCCGTTTGCCGATCGTCTCCACCGCCTGCATGTTCCGCAAGCAATACGCGATCTTCTGCGCCCACCAGCGGGGCAAGTCGAGCGCCGCGGCGAGTTCGACGGTGGTGAACTCGGGAGGCAAATCGTCCGGCAGCAGCCTGAGCAGGTCGTCCGCCGTCTGAAACCGATGGCGTTCGCCGAGCCGCCTGAGGATGCGGTCCTGCACGGAGTGCGCGCGGCGTCGGCGGCGGGTCGGACGCTCGTTCCGGTATTCGTCGATGTCGACCAGCACCACTTCCAGCGTCAGCCGCGGGTGCGGGAACACGTCCCGGAAGTGGACGAGCTCGAGGAACAGGTCCCAGACCGTTTCGTGCTGCGGACTGCGCCGTTGCGAGACGATGCGGTGCGACTTCGGATCGCGGCGGATGATGAGTTTGTTCGCGGCGAGCGGCTTGACGATCAGCACGCGATGTTTGTCGAGCAGCGTCCGCACTTTCGTCCGCAAGGCGGACAGCGAGGCCTGCTGGATTTCGATCAGCCGGTCGGAGACCACGGCGTCGATGCGGTAGCCGTCGACCTGCACCTCGCACGCGGCGTCGGGGCCGGCGTAGAGCGCCTTGAGTTGGCGGTGCAGCGTGGTTTCCATCCCGGCCTCATTTCGCGGGGACCGCACCCGGTGTGGCGGGGCGGCAACCCGGCGGCAGGCGGGATGGTAGCGACCGTCGCATGAGCGGTCGAGACCTTCCCGGTCAGTCCTCCTGGGACTTCTTCCTCGGCTTCTTGACCGGTTTCTTCGGTTCCTCTTTCTTCAGCTCTGGTTTGGGCAGGTCGTTTGGCTCCGGGGCCGGTTCCAGACGGGTTTCAATGGGGTGCTGGGCCGCCCGCTGGGCATCGACGTGCTCGCGGATCAGGCCGATGTCCGCCGCCTCCACGCCGCACAATTCCCGCAGCGAAACCTCGACCGGTGGCTGGGTGTAGTACGACCCGGCGGTCCAGGCCCGGCAACTCGACTGGCCGACGAAGCCGTAGCTCTGATCGAGACTGCGGATCGCGTAGCCGACCTCTTTCAGCTCCTCATTGACCGCGGTAGCGACGGTGGACAGGCCGACCGTCACCCCGAGGACGGCGACCGTGCCGACGAGGACCACCTCGGCGGTCAGCACCGCGCCGGCGTCGTCTCGCCATAATGCCTTCAGAATATGCATGTTGCGCCTCGCTCTGGACCGGATTGGAGACCCCCCGGCGGCGTTCCGGTTGTAACGATTGTGCCGGTTCTGACGACTGTAACGCTTTTGCCGACGGATGTCAAAATGGAAAATCTGCACAATGTGGGATAAGCAGATTCCGCCGCCGTCGGAGTCCCGCCGCTGCGCGGCTGATGGGTTCGCGGAAGCGGAGCGGCCCGCCGTCACGGCGGACTCCAACGCGGTCCCTTGCCCGCGGGTCAGACGGCGGGCATCATCACGCATTCCATCCGCACTCCATTCGCCCCACCACCCGAAAGGCCCTCCGATGCAGCGGTCCCCGATCGCCCGGCTGTCGGTGATGATGTTCCTCGAATTCTTCATCTGGGGCGCGTGGCTGCCCCCGAGCTTCGGCTACTTCGGCACCGGTGCGCTGGGCTTCGACGAGTGGCAGCAGTTCGGACTCAACATCGCCTTCCCGGTCTCGGCGATCATCGCGATGTTCTTCGGCAACCAGTTTGTCGACCGCAACTTCGCCGCCGAAAAGTTCCTCGCCTTCAGCCACTTCGTCGGCGGGCTGGCGATGCTCGGCTTCGGCTATCTCGCCTGGACCGCGTTCCAGGGAGCGGAGGCCAAGGTCCCCGATTACTGGCTGTTCTTCGGCTGCATGGCGGTGCACTGCCTGTTCTATGTGCCGACGATCTCCGTCACCAACGCCATCGCCTTCGCCAACATTCAGGACGCGCAGAAGGACTTCGGCAAGGTGCGGTTGTGGGGCACGATCGGCTGGATCGCCGCGAGCTGGCCGTTCATCTTCATCCTCGCCGACTGGGCCAAGATCCCGGCGATGGATCAGGCCGGCGGCTTTGTGAACTGGCTCGGGGCGGCGCTGGGCACCAGTCTGTCGGGTCAGGCGCTCAACCAGGGCAAGGCGTGGGCGTTTTTGACGTCCGGCATCGCCTCGATCCTGCTGGCCGTGTTCAGTCTCGGCCTGCCGCACACGCCTCCCAAACCGGCCGCCAGCGCCGAAAAGTCACTCGCGTGGCTGGAGGCCATGAAGCTGCTCCGCTATCCGTTCCTGTTTGTGCTGTTCATTGTGACGTTCATCGACGCCACCGTGCACGACGGGTTCTTCTACTTCGCGTTCACGTACCTGGGCAAAGTCGGCGTGCCGTCGAACTGGATTCAGCCGGCGATGAGCGTCGGCCAGATCGCCGAAATCGCCACGATGGCCTTCCTGGGCGTGGTGCTCAAGGCGTTCGGCTGGCGGGCCACGATGATCGTGGGCATCCTCGGCCACACGGCCCGGTTCGCCGTGTTCGCACTGGTGCCTGATCCGTACTGTGCCGTGGCAGTGAACGTGCTGCACGGCATCTGCTATGCGTTCTTCTTCGCGACGCTGTACATCCTGGTCGACGAGGTCTTCCCTAAGGATGCCCGGACCAGCGCGCAGGGCTTGTTCAACTTCCTGATTCTCGGCCTGGGCCCGATCGCCTCACGCTATCTGTGGCCCGCCCTGGAGAAGGCTAACACCGTCGACGGCGTAGTGCAGTACAACCCGCTGCTGCTGTACCCGTCCGGGGCCGCGCTGTTCGCGGCGGTGCTGCTGCTGCTGTTCTTCCACCCGCCGAGGAGGGAGCCGGTCCCCGAACCGGTGCCGACCGACTTCAGCGAGCCGTAACGGGCCGGCCTTCGGGCGGGGACGTCGTCAGGGAGGGTCGTTCCCAATCGCCGCCAGTTAGTCCGCCGTCGGAAACTCCCGGACGCGATAGCGGATGGGGTACAGGTCGTCCCGCGGTTCCAGCAGGTCGCCGGCGACGTTCTGCACGCGCTCCCACGGGCCTTGCGCGACCACCTCGTCGCCGGCGACGAACACGACGTGCCGTGCGCGCGGCAGCAGCGTATCAACCCCCTGTGTCCAGACGCAGTAGGAATGCAGCTGGCCGGTTTGTTCGTTCTCCAATCCGCTGAACTGCGCCACGTAGGCGGCCTGTCCCTCCTGTTCGTGGAGGGCCTCGAGCAATCCCGCCTGCTCGGCGTAGACCTCGGCAAGATACTGCAGTTGCAGCCTCTGAAACCGGGCCGCCAGCGGATGGTCCTTCGGGACGGTCCAGTCCTCCCAGGCGTCGTCCACCAGTTGCAGCGGGAGCGGCGCCAGCGGACGCGGCTGCTCTTTGAGCGTCTGCTCCGTGAGGTCCAACAGGATTCGCAGCCCGGTCTCGTCGTCGCTGCCGGTGATGTACAGGGCATCGCGCTGCGGGACCATCGCCACGGTGGCGCCGGTCACCGGCATCTGCCGGATGCGGTCGATCAGCAGGATTCGCGACGAATCGTAGCTGTCCCCCGAAAGGGCTGTGTGGAAACCGTCACCGATATGGGAGTAGGCAACGGAAGCCGCCTCCAGATTCTCCAAGGCCGCCTCCATCGCCTCGCAGTACGTCACGTCCCACCGCTCGAGGTCTTCGTGCGAGATGGACCGCATCGACGTCGGCAGGTCGTAAACCAGGGCCGACACCAGATGACTGCCCAGCAGATAGGTTGGCGCGTTGAGCCCCTTGCCTCCGCGCAATCGCCCCTGCAACTCGATGTTTTCCATGGACGCGCGACTCCAGATTTTCGGCCGCAGATGCGGGCGCGCCTCGTCGAATGTTTCGGGGGCCTCGTCGTCGCCTTGTCGGAGCGATTACGCGAGTTGCCGCAAATGGCCGCTCCGCTGGCTGCGCGGCAGCTGGCAGTGCTCCCGATAGATGTTGGCGAGATTGATGATGCCCGCCCCATCGTCGGCGACCAGTTGAAACTCGGCCGGGTCGTACCGCAGCGTTCGGGGATTGCCGGTGCGCCGGAATTCCGCGATCAGCTTCTGGGCGAACCGCTCTTGGGACGGCGGGCCGAGCCACCAGGCGAGCCACTTCATGGGGTCAGTCCTGCTTTGGGGCCGGAATCCACGAGTTTGCGGGAGCATTGCCCGCGTCTGCGGCGTTTGCAACCGATTCACCGGTCGATCGGGAGCGGCGCTGGTCGCCGTGGGCGGAACCGGTCGGCCGGGCAGTTCCCAGCGCCCGCGCGCAAAGTCTGTTTGCAATCGTTTCCACAGCAGAATCCGCGGTCGATCATCCCGCCGTCGGGCCTTTCGCGCGACATTTCCCCGTAGGGTGACGAGGCGACATCCGCGAACCGTTCGCCGGATGCTCGGCCACGCCGACGGGGTTGGCGATGCGCATCGTGCTGGCGATCTGGGAGTTTCTCGCACGCTGGCTGGGCCGCGTTTGGCGGGCGGCTCGCCAGCGTTTGGGTCGGCAGGGTAGGATGTGCCGGTCGTTGCCACTCCCCCTCCCCAAGGACGCCGGTCTTGCTGGATGCGCTCCACGAAGCGGCCCCGCGGCTGGTCGTTCTGCTGGTGCTTTCTCCGGCGATCGGGGCGGCGATTGCCGCGTTCGTCGGCCGCGGAAACCGCGAGGCGGCCCGGCACGCGGCGATCGTCAACAGCGGGCTGACCGCGACGATCAGCCTGATTCTGGCCGTCGCCTTTCACACCGCCGACCACGATCCGCAGGCGATCCAGCCGACGTTCGTGGCGGCGATTCCGTGGCTGCACATCGAACGGGGACCGCTGACGGACGCGGCGACCGGGCTGCCGCACGGGGCGCTGAGGGGGGTGCTGTCGTTCGGCGTCGACCGGCTCAGCATCGGCCCGCTGACGTGGCTGCCGTGGCTGCTGGTCGCCGCGCTCATCGGGCTGAAGCTGCCGGCGACGGCCCCCACACGCCAGTTCAGTCTGCTGCTGTGGCTGGAGAGCGGGCTGCTGGCGACGTTTGCGGCACAGGATGCGATCACGTTCTGCCTGGTGCTGGCGCTGGCGATCCTCGTGGCGTGGGGCCTGATCGCCGGTTGCGGCGAAGCCGAACGTCGCCAGATCGCCGGGGGATTCGCCCGGGTGCAGGGCTCGGCCCTGATGTGGTCGGGTCTGGGACTGGCGGGGTTGGGGATTTCGGCGGCGTGGTGCCGGCAGGAGTTCTTCACGCAGATTCCTCCGATCGACCTCCGCTGGCCGATCCTGGTGGGACTGCTGCCGGATGTGGTGCGGCAATCGGTGTCGGCGCTTCGGGTCTGGGACGGCGCGGAGTCGCTGCTGTTTCTGATGATGCTGCTGGGTCTGATTCTTCGCGGGCCCTTCGCGCCGCTGCACACGTCGGTGACGCTGGCCGTGCGAAGCGCGCCGCCGCTGACGGGTCTGCTGCTGATCGCCGCCTGGCCGATCGTGACCGGATCGCTGTGGCTGCGGATTGTCGTTCCGGTGTTTCCGCTGTCCCTGCTGGCGACCAGCGGCTGGCTGACGCTGTGGGCGGCGGCGACGGTGCTGGCGGGGGGGATTGCCTGCTGGCGGACGACGTCGCCGCAGGTGTTCGCAGCCCGGTGGACGTTCGCGCTGCAAGGCCTGGCGTGGATGGCGCTGATCGCCTCGGGACCGGAGGGCCAGCGGGCGGGTTGGCTGCTGCTGCAGGCGGCGGGCCTGGGCGGCGCGCTGTGGCTGTGTCTGGCGGAGGGGATCAGTCAACGGGCCGAACGGGGCGCGTTCCGCCGCTGGCCGCGGTGGACGCTGCTCGCGCTCGCGGCGCTGACGCCGCTGGTCGCGCTGCCGGCCGTGACGTTCGGCCCGCACGATGTCCAAACCACGGGGCTGTTGCTGCTCGAACATCCGCTGGCCTTCGCGATCGGCGCGACCGGTTGGTTCGCGACCAGTTGGGCGGTCCTGCGGCGGCTGTGGCGCTTGTGCCGGCAGGCCGACCCCACCATCCCGTGGGAGACCTCCGCATCCGCGGACCTGACGGCATCCGAAACGATCCCGTGGCTGACCTGTGCGGCGGCGGTGATCGTGGCGGTGGGTTGGCCGGTGTTGTGGCGGGGGTGGCCATGACCGTCTGGCCCGGCGTCTGGCTTCCCCTGGCGTGCGGACTGCTCGGCCTGTTCTGGCCGTGGCCCGCACGATCTCCGGTTGCGTGGATCGGCGCGTGGATCGGCGCGTGGCGCGGCCTGTGCGCTGGTCTGGGCGTCGTCGCGCTGCTGCTCGTCACCGGGACGGTCTCGGCCACAGCGTGCGAGTTGTCGGATCTCGCCGCGGCGAATCTGGTCCCGGTCGCGCTCTGGGCGGTTGGATTCGGGTGGATGCTGTCGCGCGATGCCGACGACCTCGTGGACGAGTTCGGGCAATCCGGGCTGATGCTGGCGGGCCTCGTGGTGGCGGCGACGTCGCGGGATCTGTTCACGCTCTCGCTCGCCGTCGAAATCGTCCGCCGGGCCACGGAACGGGAAGACGCCCCGGAATCTGGCGTGGCGACTGCGGGGCCGTTGACGCTGTGGGGGCTGATGCTCGGCCTGGCCGGTTGCCTGGGGGTGACCGGCTCGCTGGAACTGGACGCGATCCGCAACCGGCTGGCGGGCTGGTTTGCCGCCACGGAACCGGACCTGTCGCTCGGTCGGCCGCCGCTGGTGCTGGTGGGAGGCGTGGCGTTGTGGATGGTGTCGGTGGTCGCCGGTCCCTTGCTGCGGGGGATCGCCGTGCGGACGGAGTCGCCGCGGGAGGCGATCGGCCGGCAACTCGCGATGACGACGGCCCGAAACCTGACCGCCGTGCTGGCGTTGTCGCAGGTGGTGTCGCGGGGACTGCCGGGCCTGGAGCGGCCGGTGCTGACGCTGCTGCTGGTCCTGTCGGCGCTGGCGGGCGGTCTCGCCGTGTGGTTGATCCGGGACCGCGACCGGCTGGATCGCGTGCTGGGAGGATTGTCGCTGGGAGTGTTCGCGTGGCAACTGCTGTGGCTGGTCGCGTGGTGGTGCGCGGTCGAAACCGGCACCCCCGCGCGGCCGGATCAGATCGCCGCATGGGTTCGCCTGGGCTGGTCGCACGATGTTGCGGCGCTGGCGGCGATCGGAGCCGTGCTCGCGATGTGGCTCGGTCGGGATGTCCGGCCGGTGTTTGTCGAGGAGCTGCGCGGGATGGGAACGACGCGGCCGTTGATCGCGGCGGCCTTCGTGATTCCGCTGGCCAGTTTGCTGGGGGGGCCGCTGCTCGCCGGAGGCTGGCTGCGATTCGTTGCGGTGCTGCAGTTGCTGGAGCTGCACGCCGTGGGGGCCGATGACCTGTGGCTGCCGCGGCCGGATGTCCGCTGGGGGGTGGTGTTTCAGGCGGTCGTCTGGATGCTGCTGGTCGGAGGGGGGCTGACGATGGCCCGCCTGGCGGTGCTGGAATCGCCGCGGAGGGTGGTGACGCCGCAACCGGGCCGCTGGGTCCGCGGCGTGGCGATTGTCGGGGCGCTGGCCCTTGTTCTCGCCGGGTGTTGCCCGATGGTGCTGACGCGGCTCGCGCGGCCCGACGCCCGCGGGTTGCAACCCGTGGGCTTCCTGCCCCGCGACGGGGAGCGCGCCCGGAGCCCGCGCCGCTTGCCAGTGGCCGCGGGGCAACCTATCATCGTGTCACTCAGACGCCCCCTGTGGATGCTTGGACCGGAACCCGATGGCCGACTACACGAAGTACGATCCCCGCGTCGATTCGCTGGTGATGGAAACCCGGACGCTGTGGGATCCGTCGGTGGGGAAATTGTCCGACGAGGACAAGGCCTGGCTGGCGAAAGTGGTCCACGAGACCCCGGCCCAGGCCGCGAAGATCGCCTACGAACGGACGCACACCGGGTTCACCCGCGAGATCACCGTGACGGCGGACGACGTGGCCCGCATCTACCGCGAGAAGGTGGCCTCGTAGGTCAGAGCCGGGCCGTGCCGGCCCGGTCTTGCCGGCTGCAGGCAAGGCATCGGGGCGATACGCCCCGGCTGTCAGTGCGCCGTCTTCCACAGCCGCGACGGGGTTCGCGCGGCGAGTCTCTGGTAGGGCACCGACGGGCACGATTGCAGCGCGGCGGCCAGCACCTGCAGGTCGTCGGTCAGGATCAGCTTGTCCAGGTCGTCCCGGTCGATGGTTCCCTCGGCGACGAGCGTGTGGCGCATGAAGTCGAACAGCGGCTGCCAGTAGTCGACGCCAAAGAAGATCAGCGGGAAGTTGAAGATCTTCCCGGTCTGCACCAGAGTGGCGGCCTCGTAGGCTTCGTCGAGCGTGCCGAAGCCCCCGGGAAAAATCACAAACGCCTGCGAATACTTGATGAGCATCACCTTCCGCACGAAGAAGTAGTGGAAGGTGACGACCTTGTCGACGTACGGATTGGCGTGCTGTTCCTTGGGGAGCACGATGTTGCAGCCGACCGACCGGCCGCCGACTTCTTTGGCCCCGCGGTTGGCGGCCTCCATGATCCCCGGCCCGCCGCCGGTCAGCACCACGAAGCCCAGTTTGGCCAGTTCCCGACCGGCCTGCCGGGCCAGTTCGTAGTACCGATGCTGTTCGTCGAAGCGGGCCGAACCGAACACCGTCACGCATGGTCCCAGGAAGTGCAGCGCCCGGAACCCGCGGATGAACTCCACGCCGATCCGCAGCACGCGGAGGAATTCGTTGGTCCGCGAGCGCGGTCCGGCGAGCAGCCGGCGTTCGCTCCGCAGCGTGCTGTCCGAGGCCGGCGGAATGCGGCGGCCGGACGGTTCGAGGCGTTCCGTCGTCATCGGGCGTCGTGTGCTCCCCACGAATTGCGGATATGATCGACCACGAGACACTGACTTCTATCCCAGGTGGCTGTGGAATGATAGAGCACATCGAGATCGACGGCGTCCAACTGAACCTCAGCCGCCCCGACGATTCCGCCGGGGAATGGATCGGCCAGCGCGAAATCCTCAAGCAGCTCCTGGCCTGCTGGCTGACCGTCGACGAGCGCGACCTGCCGCTGGCCCCGAGAATCGTGGGGACGCCGGGCATCGGCAAGACGACGCTCGCCGTCGCCGCCGGTCGGGCCCGCCAGCAGCCGGTCTACATCTACCAGTGCACCGCCGACACCCGCCCCGAAGACCTGCTGGTCACGCCGGTCCTCGCCGAGAGCGGCCGCATCAAGTACCACGCCTCGCCACTGGTGACCGCCATGGTCCGCGGGGGGATCTGCATCCTCGACGAGGGAAACCGCATGAACGAGAAGTCCTGGGCCAGCCTGGCCCCGCTGCTCGATCACCGCCGGTACGTGGAGTCCATCGTCGCCGGAATCACCATCCACGCCCACAGGGATTTTCGGTGCGCGGTGACCATGAACGACGACGAATCCACGTTCGAGATCCCCGACTACATCCTCAGCCGGTCGCAGCCCACGCTGACCGTCGGCCATCCGCAGCGCGACGACGAACTGGCCATCCTCCGCTATCACCTGCCGTTCGCCGAAGCCGAGATGCTGAACCTCACCGCCGCGTTCCTGCAGCAGGCCCACGAGCTGAACCTCGATTACTCGACCCGCGACGGCATCCACGTGCTGCGGTATGCGATGAAGCGGCTCGCGCAGGATCCGTCGCACCCCGTCGGCAAGGACCGCGACTGGGCCGAGGCGCTGATCGCCTGCCTGGGTGAAGAAGCCGCCGACTTGCAGGATCTGGCCGAGCGAAAACGCCGCACGCTGGGGGGCCAGGCGACGCCGATGGGGCTGGGAGACTTCTTCTTCGATCCCGACGACCCGCTGCATCCGGACGCGGAGGAGGACGATGACGAATAGTCGGGGAGAGAGGGGGAGGGGGAGCCGGCTTATTCCCGGCTGCAAACTGGTCTGGCCGCGTTTCTGGTTCCGGTTTCTAATGGAACTGCACGGAGGCAGACGGGAACGCGCGGCGCAAGGTGGCGTTCCAATCGTAGAATTGTGACAGGGAATCGGCAGGTTTGGACGGACCCCGTCCCGGCGGTCCGTCACAGGGTTTGAGGTGTGCCATGAGCTCCGTGCTGTCGCCGTCATCGACGCCCCCCGCCGTTGATCCGCGCCCGTCCCGCCGTGGCGAGCCGACGTGGGAAGTCTCGCGCTTGTTCCCGTCGCAGGGGACCTGGACGGAGAACGATTTTCTGGCGCTGGACGCCGGTTGTCTGGTGGAATTGAACGAGGGAGTCCTGGAGTTCCCCGAAATGCCGGACCGCGCGCAGCAGTGGCTCCAGAAGATTCTGCTCCGGCTGCTCGACGACTTTGTGATGAAACATCGACTGGGCGAGGTGCTCGGCGCTCCGACGCCGATCCGCCTCCGGCCCGGAAAGCTGCGCGAGCCGGATGTGTTCTACCTGTCGAACGCCCGCCGACCCGCGGATCGGCATGCGATTCCCGACGGTGCGGATCTGGCTCTGGAGATCATCAGTTCGACTCCCAAAAGCCGCCGGCATGACGAAGTCACCAAACGGGTCGAATACGCCGAGGCGGGCATTCCCGAGTATTGGATCGTCGATCCCGAAACCGACACGATCACCGTCCTCACATTGCCCGCCGGTGCGAGCGAGTACGCCGTCCACGGCGAGTTCCGGCCGGGTCAACAGGCGACGAGCGTGCTGCTGCCGGGCTTCGCCGTGGACGTCGCCGCGTGCTTTACGGCGGCGAGGGGGGAATAGCAATGAGCGCCGTGTTGAAACCATCCACCGCCGACCCGCGACCCTCGCGCCGCGGCGAGCCGACGTGGGAGGTCGCCGCCTATTTCCCGACACAAGGTCGCTGGACCGAAGCCGACTACTTCGCGCTGCCCGACACGCGCATGGTGGAACTGCGTCATGGTTGCCTGGAGTTCCTGCCCGTGCCCACCCGCATGCACCAACTGCTCGCCCGTTACCTGTTCCTGCTTCTGCACCAGTATGTGGAGAAGCACCATCTCGGCGAGACGCACTTCACCGGACTGAACGTCCGGCTGGAACCGAACGAAATCCGCGTCCCCGACATTTGCTTCCTCGGCAAAGCGCGGCTGGGCGACCCGCGGCAGGTGCAGGATCTGGCCGATCTGATGATCGAAGTGGTCAGCCCCGGCAGCGAGAACCGCGAGCGAGACCTGGTCCATAAGCGCACCGACTACGCCCGCACCGGCGTCGCCGAGTATTGGATCGTCGATCCCGAAACCGACACGATCACCGTCCTCACATTGCCCGCCGGTGCGAGCGAGTACGCCGTCCACGGCGAATTCCGCCCCAGTCAACAGGCGACGAGCGTGTTGCTGCCGGGCTTCACGGTGGACGTCGCCGCGTGCTTCGCGGCAGGGAGGGGGGAGACACCATGATCCAGCTCACCGACGCCGAGCTCGACGCCGCCCAGCAAGGGCATCCCGTGCGGCTGACCGATCCGTCGCGCGACGGCGAATTCGTTTTGGTCAGTGCCGCGCATTTCGCCCAGTTGAAGGCCCGCGTCCTTACGGCCACGGAGGTCGAAGCCGGATACGCGCTCTTGGCCGATGTGGCCCCCGAGGACTGGGAGGAACTGTCCCACTACGAGGAGACTGGCGGTCATGCCCCTGCGACGCGGTGATGTCGTGTTGCTGGATTTTCCCTTCAGCGATGGGACGGCGTCGAAAGTTCGGCCCGCGCTCACCGTCCAGGGAGACCGCGACAACGTCCGCATGACGGCGACCATCGTTGTGCTCATTACCAAGAATCTGACACGCGTCGACGTCGAGCCAGCGCAATACCGCATCGACCTCAACAGTCCTGTAGGACGTGATGCCGGATTGAAAGCGGACTCCGCTGTCATCTGTAATCATTTGTTTACGGTGCCCCAAAACCGTATTCGTCGTCTCATCGGCCATCTGCCCGATCAGGCGATGAGAGCCATTGACCAATGTTTGCTGGCGGCGCTCGATTTGACGCCCAGCTCACTTGGGTCCAGCGCAGGAGGCCACACGCCATGACCCGTGCCATCGATCGCGACAACCAGCGCTTCAAGGAGATCGTCCGCGGGAAGGTTCGCGGGAATCTCAAGAAGTACATCACGCACGGCGAAGTCCTCGGCCGCAAGGGACGCGAGGTCGTCTCCATCCCCGTGCCCAACATCGAAATCCCCCACTTCCGCCACGGCAACAAGGGCTCCGGCGGCGTCGGACAGGGGGACGGCGACATCGGCCAGCCCATCGGCAAAAGCCCCGACGACGGCGACGGTCAGGGACAGGCCGGCGATCAGCCCGGCCAGCACATCCGCGAGGCGGAACTGACCATCGACGAACTGGCCGAAATGCTCGGGCAGGAACTCAAGCTGCCGCGGATCGAACCCAAGGGGCAGAACACGATCAAGTCCATCAAGACCAAGTACGACAGCATCCGCCAGACCGGACCCGATTCGCTGCGGCACTTCAAGCGGACCTACAAACGGGCCTTGCGGCGGCTGATGGCGTCGAGCGATTACGACCCCAAGAACCCCATCGTCATCCCCACCCGCGAGGACGAACGCTTCCGCGCCTGGACCGAAAACCCCGAGCCGCAGGCCAACGCGGCGATCGTGTACATCATGGACGTCTCCGGTTCGATGACCGACGACCAGAAGGAGATCGTCCGCACCGAATCGTTCTGGATCGACACCTGGCTCAAGAGCCAGTACGACGGCATCCAAAGGCGCTACGTCGTGCACGACGCGGTGGCCCACGAGGTCGACGAAGACACGTTCTACCGCACGCGGGAATCGGGCGGCACGCGGATTTCGTCGGCGTACGTGAAAGCCAAGGCGATCATCGAGCGCGACTTCCCGCCCGCCGACTGGAACATCTACATCTTCCAGTTCTCCGACGGCGACAACTGGGGCGAGGACAACACGGCGTGCCTGAAGTCGCTGCAGGAGTTCTTCCTGCCGACGTGCAACCTGGTCTGCTACGGCCAGGTGGAGAGCCCCTACGGCTCGGGGGACTACATCCGCGAGCTCAAGAAGATCGCCGGCAAGTGGGAGAACCTGGTCCTCAGCGAGATCAAGGACAAGGACGGGATCTACGAGTCGATCAAGACGTTCTTGGGGAAGGGGAAGTGACGGCCATGAGCCTCGTGGAAAGCCAGCGATTGACCGCCAACGACCTGCTGACGATGCCGGACGGGAACCGGTATGAGCTGGTTGACGGCCAGTTGGTGGACACGGGCATGAGTATCGAATCAAGTTGGATTGCCGGCGAGATCTTGTTCCTGATTCGCTGCTTCCTGGCCACGAACCCGATTGGTCGGGTTTTTCCCGAAGGGACTATGTACCGATGCTTCGCGGACGACACCGACAAGGTGCGGAACCCGGATGTTTCGTTCATTCGTCACGGACGCGTCTCCCCCGACCAGATCCAACAGGGATATTGCCGCATTGCGCCGGACCTGGCCGTGGAGGTCGTTTCACCCAACGATCTGCACGAGGAACTGATGCGGAAACTGGATGACTATCTCGACGCCGGGGTGCCACTGGTGTGGGTCGTGGAGCCGGATCTGCGGTGCGTGACCGTGTACGAAGCGCCGGGCCAGACCAGCCGTCGGCTGCGCGAAGCCGACGAACTCACCGGCGGCGCGGTGTTGCCGGGATTTCAGTGTCGGGTGGGCGATCTCTTTCCTCGCGTGGAGGCGACGTCATGACCGTGGCCCTCCACGACTGGACCGCCGTCAATCCAGGGCTGTTCCACCATTTTCATCAAAGGTGGATTCAAGCGATCTCGGACGCATTGAACGCCGGTGCGTTGCCGGCAGGCTATTACGCTTTAGCGGAGCAGCGTGTGCCGGCCTGGGAACCGGATGTGTTGACGCTGCAACTGCCACCCAACTCAGAGAGCAATGGTCACGAAGACGGTGGCGTCGCCGTGGCGACCGCACCGCCGCAGACGCGGTTCGTGCTGCAGACCGACGAAGATGTGTACGCCTCGAAGGCGGACCGCATTGCGATCCATCATCCGCTGGGGGATGTCGTGGCAGTCATCGAGATCGTCTCGCCGGGAAACAAAGGCACCCGGACGGCGCTCAGAACATTTGTCGACAAGGCCGTCGAGTTTCTCCGCAACGGCGTGCATGTGCTGATCGTCGACCTGTTCCCGCCGTCGCCACGCGACCCCGAGGGCATCCACCCGCTGATCTGGAACGAATTCCACGAAGAGCCGTTCGCGTTGCCCGCCGACAAGCGGTTGACTTTGGCCTCGTATGTCGCGGGTCGCGCCAAGACGGCTTACGTCGAGCCGGTCGCGGTCGGCGACGAGCTGCCCGACATGCCGGTCTTCCTGACGGTGCAACACTACGTTCCCGTCCCGCTGGCGGCGACCTACGAAACCACCTGGAACGTGTGCCCGCAACCGCTGCGGGACGCGGTGCTGCATCCTCAAGTTCGATGAATTGCCGATGACCACGCCCGCCACCGCCGTCACCGAACCGCCGCGGTTCGCCTTTGGGCGCAACTGGTCGCGGTTTCTGCGCACGGTGACGGAGGAGCGGATCGCCGCGGCGACCAATTCCCTCATCCGCGCATTCGGCCATGCCGGACTGCAGGGCAAGCGGTTTCTGGACATCGGCTGCGGCAGCGGATTGTTCAGCCTGGCGGCCTATCGTCTTGGGGCCACCGTCCACTCGTTCGACTACGATCCCGACTCCGTGGCCTGCGCGGAGGAATTGCGGCGACGCGAGGGGGCTGCGGCGGATCGCTGGCGGGTTGAACAGGGATCGGTGCTCGATGCCGGGTACCTCGCCGGGCTGGGGACCTTCGACGTGGTCTATTCGTGGGGTGTGCTGCACCACACGGGCGAGATGTGGCGGTCCCTCGATCTGGCGGCGCTGCGGGTCGCGCCGGGGGGGATGTTGTGGATCGCCATCTACAACGATCAGGGGGTGTGGAGTCGCGTGTGGCGGGGCGTGAAGCGCGGATACGTGGCCCTGCCGAAGTGGTTGCAGCCGGCGTACGTAGTCGTGGTGGGCGGTTCGTGGATGCTGCAGCGGGCCATGCTGCGGCTGGTGCTCGTCGCGGGGGGCATGCTGCTGCGGCTGGTGACGCTGCGGAATCCGCTGCGGCGGTTCAGCCAGGCCCGCGCGGAGGCCGCCGCGAGTCAGCGCTCGCGGGGCATGCATGTGTGGTACGATCTGGTGGACTGGATCGGCGGCTATCCGTTTGAAGTGGCCCGGCCCGAAGAGGTGTTCCGTCGCCTTCGGGACCAGGGCTTTCGACTGCACGACCTGACGACCTGCGGCGGCGGCCTGGGCTGCAACGAGTTCCTGTTTCGCCGCGATTCGGAATGGTCGGCCGGAACTGCGCCCGCCCGGCCGGCGGAGAGGACGTAGGAAACCACGAGGGACCGTGACATGGGCATTTCGACGCATCGCCGCCTGCCGCCGGAAATCCAGGACATCCAGCAGGAGATGGAGGCCCACGCGCGGGCCTACGGCCTCGACTTCTTCGAGACCATCTTCGAGATGCTGGACCTGGAGGAGCTGTGCATGTTCGCGGCGTACGGGGGCTTCCCCGTGCGCTATCCGCACTGGCGGTTCGGGGCCGAGTACGACGAGCTGCTGAAGACCCACATGTACGGTCTGCAGCGGATCTACGAAATGGTCATCAACAACGATCCGTGCTACGCGTATCTGCTGAACACCAACCTGCTCGCCGACCAGAAGCTGGTCATCGCGCACGTGTACGGCCACTGCGACTTCTTCAAGTGCAACGCCTGGTTCGGTCAGACCAACCGCAAGATGCTCGACACGATGGCCAACCACGCCACGCGGATTCACCGCTACGTGGACCGCCACGGGTACGAGAAGGTCGAGGAGTTCATCGACGCGTGCCTGTCGCTCGAGGACCTGATCGACCCGCATTCCGTGCACATCCGCCGCAAACCGGAAACCACCCCGCTGCCGCACGCCGCGCTCCTGCGGGACGATGACTTCGAGTTTCTGCGGCAACAGTCGCGGTTTGCGGCGAAGGGGTACATGGACTCGTTCATTAATCCTCCGGACGTGCTCCAGAAGGAGGCGGAAGACCGGAAGAAGGAGGAGGCCGAGAAGGAGGCCAAGCGATCCTTCCCCGATGAGCCGCAGCGCGACATCCTGCTGTTCCTCTTGCAGCACGCGCCGCTCAAGGACTGGCAGCACGACATCCTGTCGATCATCCGCGACGAGGCGTACTACTTCGCGCCGCAGGGTCAGACCAAAATCATGAACGAAGGCTGGGCCTGCTACTGGCACACCACGCTGATGACCCGCCACGGCCTGACCGACGCCGAGGTCGTCGACTACGCCGACCACCACTCGGGCACCGTCGCCATGAGCCCGCAGCGGCTCAATCCGTACAAGATCGGCCTGGAACTGTTCCGGGACATCGAGGAGCGCTGGAACCGCGGCCAGTTCGGTGCCGAGTATGACGCGTGCGACGACTGGGAGACCCGCCGCAAGTGGGACAGGCAGCTCGGTCTCGGCCGGGACAAGATCTTCGAGGTCCGCCGCGTGCACAACGACGTGACCTTCATCGACACGTTCCTCACGCCCGAGTTCTGCGCGAAGCACAAGCTGTTCAGCTTCGCCTACAACGAGGGGGAGTCGACGTGGGAGATCGCGTCGCGCGAGTTCACGGACATCAAGCAGCAACTGCTGACCAACCTGACGAACCACGGCCGGCCGTTCATCTACGTGCAGGACGCCAACTACCGCAACCGGGGCGAGTTGTACCTCGCGCATCAGTACCAGGGGGTCGAGCTCCGCGCCGACTACTGCCGCGACACGCTGGCCAACCTGCAGAAGCTGTGGGCCCGGCCGGTGCACATCGAGACCGTGATCGACGACGCCGAGTCGGTCTACTCCTTCGACGGCCAGACGCACCAGGTCAAGGCAAAGTGACGGCGGGCGGTCGCTGTCAGGGGAGCATCACGATCGTGCTGACCATCGCGTCCCGGTCATCCGTGATTGTGAGGAACCACGCGTTCGCCTCGGCGGGCGGCTTGGGAGCGGTGATCACGGTTCCCTCAATGGCCGCGGGAACGGAACTCCACGACCGCTCCGATCGCAGGCCGTTGTCGGTCGTGTAATGCAACGTGGCCTGTCTGAGTGGCGTCTGGCCGATGCAGGTCACGCGGACCAGCTCCCCGTCGACCTGGGGCGTCCCGGGAATCGGCAGCGGCGTCCCGGCGCGGCAATGCGCATCGATGAACAGTCCAATCTCTCGCGGCGCCCAACCGGGGGGATGACCGTGCCGCATGTTGACCTCGATCCGCATCTGCTTGGGACCGGGGACCACGCTGAAGCTCTTCATGTAGCTGTCGAGCGGGTAGTGCACGTCGTTGGTGCCATTGACGAACAGGATCGGCACGCGGCAACGGGGCAGCAGCGAGCCGGGATCGTATTCGCGGACCCACGCCTCGCGGCGGTCGCCCAGTTTGTCGATGCTCGGCTTCTGGACCGATTCCCCTTCGTGCAGGAACCCGCAGCCGTACACGGGCACCGCCGCGCGAAACCGGTCATCGAGCGAGGCCACCA
>Ga0073934_10005042_pt1 | contig 21106 bp, 17 predicted proteins | sample LarsenN4metaG_FD_76834 | JGI IMG/M metagenome (GOLD analysis project Ga0073934, IMG submission 76834) | Hot spring sediment bacterial and archeal communities from British Columbia, Canada, to study Microbial Dark Matter (Phase II) - Larsen... ...
CGACGCCCCCTCCCATCACCTTGTCGAGCGCATCGATGGCGAGGCGCTTGCCGCGGGGCACGCCGCACATGTCGACGATGATGGCGTCCACCGTTTCGATGGCGGGCCAGGCCGCGCGGAACGCCGCCGGATCGTCGGTGCGCACGGGTGCGGTACCCGTGCCTGTGCCCCTGGTCGCCACGCCCACCCCTCCCTCGGGCGGGGCAGGGCCCCGCTCCGCCGTTGCATCCCCCAGCGCGAAGGCGGGCTTGCCCGTTCCCGCGTCGGCCGCCGCCGCCGGATCGGCGGCGTAGAAATCGTTGGCGCGCACGGCCCCGCCGCTCGCCTTGGCGATGCGTTCCAGGATGGCGCTGCGCGGCACCCGCTTGCCCGCGACGTAGCGGCTCATGGCCGCCTCGGTCACGCCCACGCGCGCCGCGAAGGCCCTGACCGACAGCCGTTCCCGATCGAGGAAGTCCCTGAGCCGCACGGGGGACGTTCTAGGCCGTCCCTACCGGATCGGCAAGCCGGCCCGATCGCCGGCTGGCGAAGCGACGCGGCCTAGACGACCGAGTCCACCCACTCGTAGAGCTTGCCCTTGGGCAGGGCGCCCACCTTGGTGGCGGCGACCTGGCCGCCCTTGAAGACCATCAGGGTGGGGATGCCGCGCACGCCGTACTTTTGCGGTGTGGTGCGGTTGTCGTCGACGTTGACCTTGACGACCTGGACCTTCTCGCCGCGCTCCTTCGAGAGGTCCTCCAGCGCGGGCGCGATCTGCTTGCAGGGGCCGCACCACTCGGCCCAGAAGTCCACCAGCACGGGCGTCGTGGACTTGAGCACATCCTGCTCGAAGGTCGCGTCGGTCACGTGCTTGATGGCGGACATCGCGTGCTCCTGGTGGCGGCCGCAGGATCATGCGGCACGGGGAAGGGGAATCTAGGTAGGCCCCCGAGGCGGGTCAAGGAATCCGCCGGGAAGCCACACCCCGCGAAGGGTTGCGGTCGGCGCAACCCAGCGTTGCGCGGCGCGCCTAGAGCGCGGTGCGCAGCAGGTCGGCGATGGCGGCGGGATCGACCTGGCCGATGGCGCGCGCGGTCTCGGCCTTGCCCTTGAAGACGACCATCGTGCTCTGGCGATCCACGCCAAGCGCCTTGCGCGCGTCCTCCTGGCGGTCGTAGTCGACTTCGAAGGCGGCGAAGCCGCCGAACTCCGGCGCGGCGAGCAGCTCGGCCACCACCGGCTTCTGCGCGCGGCAGGTGCCGCACCAGGGCGCGGTGACGTGGACTAGGACCGGCCCGCCCGCCGCCTGCGCCGCCTGGAAGGCCGCCGCGTCGAAGGGCTGCATGGCCGCCGCGCGGGCTGCCGTGGGGCGCAGCAGCAGCAGGGCGGCGGCAAGCGTCAGAAGGGCGCGGCGGTCGAAGGACATGGCAGAGCCTCCCATAGATGGTGCGGCTCCAGCTTGCCCCAGCAAGGGGCGCGCGGGCGAGACACGGCCGCACACGTCTGCGCGAGCGGGCACGGCGGCGCCGGCGACAACAGCCCTTCGAGGCTTGACCTGGATCAAGGCGTGACCTTGCAACGCGGCGTAGGGAATCCCCATCTGCTCCACCAAAGGTGCCCGCAGGGCACGCATTCGCAAGGAGGTGAACCATGAGCCTACGCGACCTGACCCCGTTCCGGGGCGGACGCAGGCCGGCGCACCCGCTGCGCAGCCTGCATGACGAGATGGACCGGGTGTTCGACGACTTCCTCCGCGGCTTCCCCGCCCTAGGAGAGGCCTGGGGCGGCGGCGCGCCTAGCCTGGACGTGTCCGAGACGGACGCGGCCATCGAGGTGTCGGCCGAGCTGCCCGGCGTCGACGAGAAGGACGTCGACGTGACGCTGGCCAACGGCGTGCTGAGCATCAAGGGCGAGAAGAAGGCCGAGAAGGAGGAGAAGGGCAAGAGCTTCCATCGGGTCGAGCGCAGCTACGGCTCGTTCGCCCGCTCGGTCACGCTGCCCGCCGATGTGGACGCCGACAAGGTGAAGGCCGAGTTCAGCAAGGGCGTGCTGAAGGTGACCCTGCCCAAGAAGGCCGACGGCGGCGGCAACACCCGGAAGATCGCCATCAAGGCGGCCTAGCGCCGGCCCTGCCCGCAATCGCGCGGCCGCGGCGGGTTCCCAGCGGGGATCCCGCCGCGGCGCAGCGGATTGATGCCTCGCAAGCGCCGAGGCTAGAGTCGCTCCACCCGGCGCGGACCGCTGCGCGCCCACGGCATCCGGCACAGGCCATCGGGGGGAGAGCGACATGCGGGTGCGCATCGGGGCGGTTTCGCGCCGCCGGTTCCTGGCAGGCACGGCGGCGGCGGGCATGGCCGCGTCCTCCCCGCGCGGAACGCGGGCCCAGGCCGCAGGCACCGACACGCTCCGGGTGCGCAGCTACGGCGACCTGCAGGTGCTGGATCCGGCCTTCCTGGTGTCCGCACCCGAGACCGACATCATGGAGTGCCTGTACCACAAGCTGATCGCCTACAAGCCGGGCGAGCGGTGGGAGTGGGAGAACCAGGCAGCCGCCACGATCGAGGCGAAGGACCCCACCCACATCGCCTTCACCCTGCGCAACGATCTGGGCTGGAACAACGGCTTCGGCGAGCTGACGGCCGAGGATGTGAAGTTCTCGTTCGAGCGCATCGCCGACCCTGCCTTGGCCTCGCCCTATGCCGACGACTGGGCGACGCTGGACCGTGTGGACGTGACCGACGCTCGCAGCGGCACGATCGTGCTGAAGCAGCCCTTCGCGCCCCTGTGGTCGACCACGCTGCCGGCGACCTCGGGGATGATCCTGTGCAAGAAGGCGGTGGAGAGCCTGCCCGAGAAGACGTTCACGAGCGAGGCGCCGGCGGCCTCGGGCCCCTACGAGATCACCTCGTGGGTGCCCAAGCAGCGCACGCTGCTGGCGACCAACCCGGCCTACCGGGGGCCGAAGCCCGCATTCTCCCGCATCGAGGTCGTGCCCATCGAGGACGAGCTGACCGCCGAGAACGGCTTCATGGCGGGCGACCTGGACTACACGACGGTGGCGCTGTCGTCGCTGCCCGGCCTGCGGGCGGCCACGCCCGCGGGCGCCCGGCTGGTGGAGCGGCCGTCGCTGAAGTATGTCTGGGTTGGCATCAACCAGGGCAACCCGCAGTTCGCCGACGTGCGCGTGCGCCGGGCCGTGCAGCTTGTCATCGACGTGGAGGCCATCCTGGAGGCGGCCTATTTCGGCGTGGCGAGTCCTGCCACTGGCATCGTGCCCCCCGGCCTTGTCGGCCACCGCGACGCCAACAGGTACGGCGGCACGCGCGACGTGGCGCAGGCCAGGGCGCTGCTGGCCGAGGCGGGGTTCGCGGAGGGCTTCTCGTGCCGCATCGACCTGCAGAACAAGCAGACCTACCAGAGCATCGCCCAGGTGGTGCAGGCCAACCTGGCCGAGATCGGCATCCTCGCCGAGATCAACGTCCACGATTCCGGCGTGTGGTGGAGCATGGGCGACGAGTCCAAGGGCGAGCAGTGGAAGGACCTGCAGATCATGGTCAACCGCTTCTCGTCCAATCCCGACCCCGGCTGGTACACGATGTGGTTTACGACCGAGCAGGTCGGCGTGTGGAACTGGGAGCGGTTCTCGAACAAGGAGTTCGACGATCTGCACGCGAGGGCCCTGGTCGAACTCGACCCCGCCCGGCGCGATGCCATGTACCGCACCATGCAGGACCTGATGGAGGAGTCGGGCGACTACACCTTCATCACCCACGAGCTGACCGCCGCCATCCACCGCGACTGGGTGGTGCCAGCCCTGCTGCCCGACGGCGCCATGCTCTGGCGCGCCTTCGGGCGCGCCTAGCGCACGAGCAGCAGCGGACTGTCGAGCGCAGCGGCCAGCGCCTCGACGGCGCCTTCCCCGGCCAGCAAGCCGGCGGGAGCGGCCACCACCAGGGCGCGGCCCCGGGCCTCGGCGACCCGGGCCAGCGCGACCGGATCGCCGACCGCGGGCGCGACGCGCCCGGTCACGCCCTGGGCGGCGAGCCAGGCCTCGGCCGCCAACGCCAGGCGGCCCGCGGCCGCCTCGTCGGGGGCGGCGGCCAGGATCTCGAGCGTCAGGCCCAGGTTGCGCGCGATGCCCGCGGCCACCGCCAGGGCCGCCTCGCCGCCCGTGTAGAGGGCGGCGACGCGCCGGCCCAGCGTGCCGTCGCGCTGCAGCACCAGCAGCGCGCAGCCGGACCGGGCCATCACCTGGCGGGCCGTGCCGCCCAGCGCCCGGCGCGGGGCGCCCGGACCCGCCTTGCCCACCCCCAGCACGTCGCACGCGCGTGCGGCCTCGGCCAGCGCATCGGCCAGGGCGCCACGCGCCACGCTGAACGACCAGGCGACGCGGCGGCGGCGGGCGGCCTGCTCCACGGCATGGCGCGCGCGCGCCGCCTGCACGCGCAGCGCGCGCTCCATCACCGCGGGGTCCATCGCCGCAAGGTCGGCGGCGGCGGCGCTGTAGGCGCGGGCGAAGGGCAGCCCAGCCAGGCGCAGCAGGTCCTCGTCCTCGACGAACAGCCCGGCCAGCTCGGCGTGCATGCCCGCGGCGATCTGGGCCGCGGCCTCGAGCACGGCAAGGCTGGGTGCGGAGGCATCCACGGCCACCAGGATGCGGCGGATGACGGCGGCCTCGACCGGGTTCACGGGGCGGCCCCGTCGCGGAAGGCCGCGGCGCCGAAGCGGCGGCGCGCCTCGGAGAAGGCGCGCAGCCGGGCCTGGACGCGGCCGTTGATGGTGTCGGGCGGGAAGTGGCCCTGGGCATCGGCCTCGCCGGCCGGGATGCCGGTCAGCAGCGCGATGCCCTCGTCGATGGTGGCGACGGGATAGACGTGGAAGCGCCCCCGCTCCGCCGCCTCCACGACACGGCGGTGAAGCATCAGGTGCTTGACGTTGGCGGCGGGAATCAGCACGCCTTCATCGCCCGCCAGGCCGCGGGCGGCGCACAGGTCGAAGAAGCCCTCGATCTTCTCGTTGGCGCCGCCGATGGCCTGGACCTGGCCCAGCTGGTTGACCGAGCCGGTGACCGCGAGCGACTGGCGGATCGGCGCCTCGGCCAGGGCCGAGAGGATGGCGTAGAGCTCGGTCGAGGAGGCGCTGTCGCCGTCCACCCCGCCGTAGGACTGCTCCATCACGATGGTGGCAGATAACGAGAGCGGCAAGTCAGCGGCATAGCGCGCGCCCAGGTAGCCGGCCAGGATCAGGACGCCCTTGCTGTGCAGCGGGCCACCCAGCCGCGTCTCGCGCTCGATGTCCACCACTTCGCCACGGCCCAGCCGCACGCGGGCGGTGATGCGCGAGGGACGGCCGAAGGCATGGCCGCCCAGGGCCATGACCGACAGGCCGTTGATCTGGCCCACGCGGGCGCCCGCCGTGTCGATCAGCACGCTGCCGCGCAGCGTCTCCTCCTGCATGCGCTCGCGGACGCGACCGTGGCGGCGGGCGCGGGCATCGACGGCGGCGGCCACATGCACAGCGCCCACCGTGGCGGAACCGGCCTCGCGCGCGTAATGGTCGGCCTCGGCCAGCAGATCGGCCGTGGCGCTGACCTGCAGCGACAGGCGTTCGGCATCCGCCGCGGCGCGGGCGCTCTCCTCGGCTACCAGGGCCACGGCGGCGGCATCGAGGGGGCGGATGGCGTGACGCCGCGCGACCTGGGCGACCAGACGGGCGTACAGCAGGCTGGATTCCGGCGTGCGCTCCATGCGGTCGTCGAAGTCGGCGGCCACCTTGAAGTGCTCGCCGAACTCGGGGTCGTACTCGGCCAGCAGGTAGTAGAGCAGCCGGTCGCCGATCAGGACGACCTTGACGTCGAGCGGGATGGTCTCAGGTTCCAGCGAGACCGTGCTGATGAGCCCGACGCGCTGGCCCAGCGATTCGATCTTGATCTCGCGCGTGCGCAGCGCCTGCTTCAGCCCGTCCCAGGCATAGGGCTGGGCCAGCAGCTTGTGCGCCTCCACCACCAGGTAACCGCCGTTGGCCCGGTGCAGGGCGCCGGCCTTGACCAGCGTGAAGTCGGTGACCAGCGCGCCCATCTCGGCACGGTGCTCGACCCGGCCCAGCAGGTTGTCGTGGGTGGGGTTCTCCTCGACCACCACGGGCGCGCGCTCCTGGCCGTCGTGGCCGACCAGCAGGTTGACGGCATAGCGGGCGAAGGGTCCGCGCGCGGACCCGAGCGCCGCACGGCGCGACGGCCGGCCTGTGCCCTCCTCGCCTTCGTTGTCGCCATTCTCCTCCCGGCCCTCGTGCTGGCGCAGGAAGGCTTCGGCGTTGCCCACCATGTCCTCCTGCACCGCGCGCAGCCAGGCGGCCACATTGGCGACGTCGGCGTAGTCGCGCTGCAGGTCGTCGATCAGGTTGCCCACCGCGAAGATCATCGTCTCGCGGTTGAGCTGGGCGATCTTCTCGCGGGTCTCCTTCGCCCAGCGCGGCATGTGCTGCATGACCTCGGCCATGCGCTCCTGCATGGCGGCCATGTCCCCCTCGATCTTCGCGCGCTCCTCCTGGGGCAGGGCGTGAAACGCCTCGGGGCTCATCACCTTGCCTTCGCGCACGGGAGCGAAGGAGAAGCCCACCGGCGTGCGCATCAGGGCGATGCCGCGCTCGCGCGCCGCCTCCTGCACCGCGCGCAGCGCCTGCTCCTGGCGCTCGCGGAACTCGTCCTCCACGATCTGGCGGCGGGTGCGGTAGTCGTCGCTGTCGAAGGCCGCGGGCACGGCGGCGCGCAGGCTCTCCACCAGCCGCTCCATGTCGACGCGCAGCACCGCGCCCCGCCCCGCCGGCAGGCGCAGGGCGCGCGGACGGTGCGCCTCCTCGAAGTTGTGGACATAGCACCAGTCCGACGGCGCCGGGCCGCGCGCGGCCTCCTCGGCCAGGAATCGCTCGATCGTCGTGCGCTTGCCCAGGCCGCTGGGCCCCAGCAGGAACAGGTTGAAGCCCGGGCGCTTCAGGCCGACGCCCAGGCGGATCGCCTCCACGGCGCGGGCCTGGCCGACCACGCCGTCGGGGTCGGCCAGATCTTGGGTGGTGGCGAAGCCCAGCGCGGCGGGGTCGCAGCGCCAGCGCAGGGCAGCGGCCGGCAGGGCGGAGGGCGGGGCCATGCCGGGCCGCTCAGCAGGGAGCGACGTCGGCCAGGTGCGCCGGCAGTTCGTGCAGGGCGACCCTGGTGAGGTCCTTGTCGATCTCGGCGCTGACGGCCTCGCGGACGGCTTCGGTCAACAGCCTGCGCAGGTTGCCGAGCGCCGCGGGCGGCGCCACCACGACCAGGCGCTGGAAGCGGCCGGCCCTGAGCTCCTCGTCCAGGAAGCCGGCGAGCTCGGTTTCGAAGGCGACCTTCTGCCCGCGATGGAAGTCGACCCGCGGCTCTATGCCGTGACGCTGGGCGCCCACGCTCTCGAAGGCGCGGCCGGGCGGGCCGGCGCCCAGTTCGGAGGTCTTCTCCAGCGGCATGACGCGCTCGTTGACCAGCTCGAACCCCTGGCCGATCCCGCGCGCCGCCAGCACGCGGGCGCGCCCGCCGTCGGCCACCACGACCCAGGTCTTCGGCTTCCTCGGCATCGCCCGCTCCCGCTGTGGCCGCCCCGCGCCATGCGGGGCGGATGGATGAGGCCCGCCATCGTGCGGCGGCGCCTTGACCTGGATCAAGCGGGGTTTCTACTCGGCGGCGGCCTCCGCCAGCCGGTCGTAGGCCGGGCGGTCCAGGTTGCGGCGGGCCAGCAGCATGTAGGCGGTGGGCACGACGAAGAGGGTCAGCAGCGTGCCGAAGGTCATGCCGCCCACAATGACCCAGCCGATCTGGTGGCGGCTCTCGGCGCCCGCACCTTCGGCCAGGGCCAGCGGGATGGCGCCCAGCACCATCGCGCCCGTGGTCATCAGGATGGGGCGCAGGCGCAGCGCCGAGGCCTCGACCACCGCCTCGCGCAGCTCGCGGCCCTGCTCGCGCAGCTTGTTGGCGAAGTCGACGATCAGGATGCCGTGCTTGGCGATCAGGCCGACGAGCGAGACCAGGCCGATCTGGCTGTAGACGTTGAGCGTGCCGCCCGTCAGGTCCAGCGCCAGCAGCGCGCCGGTCATGGCCAGGGGCACGGTCAGCAGGATGACGAAGGGATCGATGAAGCTCTCGAACTGCGCCGCCATGACCAGGAAGATGAAGACCACGGCCAGCAGCAGGGTGACGGCGAAGCCCGCGCTCGCCTCCTTGAACTCGCGCGACTGGTTGGCGTAGTCGATCTGCGCCGAGGCGGGCAGCACCCTGGCCGCGGCGGCATCGAGGTACGCCAGGCCGTCGCCGATCGTGAAGCCGGGCAGCAGGGTGGCCGACAGCGTGACCGAGCGCAGCTTGTTGAAGTGGTTGAGCTCCTTGGGCGCCACCGACTCGTGCATCGTGACGAAGTTGGAGAGCGGAATCATCTCGCCCGCGTCATTGCGCACGTAGATCTGCGTCAGGTCGCCGGGATTGCGGCGCTCCTCGGCCCCGGTCTTGACGATCACGTCGTACTGCTTGCCGGCGTACTTGAAGCGCGTGACCTGGCGGCCGCCCAGGAGCGTCTCCAGCGTGCGGCCCACGGTCTCCACGCCCACGCCGAGGTCGGCCGCCTTGTCGCGGTCGAGCTGCACCTTGAGCTCGGGCTTGTTGAGCTTGAGGTCGGTGTCCAGGTTGACGAAACCCGGGTACTTGGCGGCCTCGGCCATCAGGGCGTTCACCATCTTCTCGAGCTCGGCGTAGGGCTCGGACGACTGGATGACGAACTCGATGGGCTTGGACGAGAACTCCTGGCCCAGCGGCGGGGGGTTCAGCGCGAAGGCCAGCACGCCCGGCAGGCCGAACAGCCGGGGCCCCAACTCGGCCGCCACTGCCTGCTGCGGGCGCGGGCGCACGTCCCAGTCGTCGAGCACCACGAAGGCGATGGCCTGGGTGACGACGGGAAAGCCCGGCACGATGCCGAATCGGCTGACGTCGGCCGTCTCCTTCAGGATCGCCTCGATGTCCCTGGCGTAGCGGTCGGTGTAGTCGATCGTGGAGCCCTCGGGCGCCATCGCGAACGCGATCAGCACGCCGCGGTCCTCGACGGGCGCGAGCTCGGTGGGGATGCGCTGGGACAGCAGGTAGCCGAAGGCACCCACCCCCACCGCCGCCAGCATGACGACCAGTCGCAGCGACAGCACGGTCTCCAGCGCCGCGCGGTAGCCGGCGGTGAGCCCGTTGAGCCCGCGCTCGATCAGGTTGAACAGGAAGCCGTGGCGCTCCTGGTGCTTGAGCAGGCGCGCGCACATCATGGGCGAGAGCGTCAGCGCCACGAAGCCGGAGACCATCACGGCGGCGGCCAGCGTGAACGAGAACTCGGCGAACAGGCGGCCCGTGCGGCCCTCCTGGAAGCCCACGGGCACGTACACGGCGGCAAGCGACACGGTCATGGCGACCACGGCGAAGCCGATCTCGCGCATGCCCTTGAACGCCGCGGCGATGGGGTGCAGGCCGTTCTCGATGTGGCGGTGGATGTTCTCGATGACGACGATGGCATCGTCCACCACCAGGCCCACGGCCAGCACCATCGCCAGCAGGGTCAGCGTGTTGATGCTGAAACCCATCGCCAGCATGAAGGCGAAGCTGGCGATCAGCGACACCGGGACGGTGACGACCGGCACCAGCGTGGCGCGGAACGAGCGCAGGAAGACGAAGATGACCAGCACCACCAGGCCGATGGCCTCGGCCATGGTGCGGAACACGGCGTCGATCGACTCCTGGATGAAGATCGAGGTGTCGTAGGCGACTTCGACCTTCATGCCCTCGGGCAGGCTGGCCAGGATGGAGGGGATGACGCGCCGCACCTCCCGCGACACGTCCAGCGGGTTGGCGGTGGACTGCTTGACCACGCCGATGCCCACGCCGTTGTTGCCGTCGATGCGGAAGATGACGCGGTCCTCCTGCGGGCCGACGACGGCGTGGCCCACGTCCTTGAGCCGCACGGGATAGCCGTCGGCCTCGCGGACGATGACCTCGTTGAACTGGTCAGCCGTGCGCAGGTCGGTTTCCGCCAGGACGGTGAACTCGCGGTCGGTGCTCTCGATCCGGCCCGCCGGGATCTCGACGTTCTGGGCGCGCAGCGCGTCCTCGACGTCCTGCACGGTGATGCCGTATCCGGCCAGGCGGGCCGGATCGAGCCAGATGCGCATGGCGTAGCGGCGCTCGCCGAAGATCTGCACGTCGGCCACGCCGGTCAGGCTCTGCAGGCGGTCCTTCACCAGCCGGTCGGCGGTGTCGGACAGCTGCATGGCGGTGTGGCGGTCGCTGGTGAACGAGATCCAGATCACCGGCTGGGCGTCCGCCTCGACCTTGGCGATGATCGGCTCGTCGATCTCGTCGGGCAGCAGGTCGCGGGCGCGGCCCACGCGGTCGCGCACGTCGCTGGTGGCGGCGTCGGGATCGCGGTCCAGCTTGAAGCGGATGGTGATGGAGCTCTGCTCGGCGCGGCTGATCGAGCTCATCACGTCGATGCCCTCGATGCCGGCGAGCGATTCCTCGAGCGGCTGGGTGACCTGGCTCTCCATGATCTCGGCGCCCGCGCCGGGATAGGTCGTTTCCACCGTCACCACGGGCTCGTCGATCTTGGGGTACTCGCGCACCGTCAGGCGGTCGTAGGCCACCAGGCCGACCAGGGTGATGAGCAGGCTCATCACCGTGGCCAGCACGGGTCGCCGGACGCAGATGTCGGAGAGGCGCACGGAGGGCCGGCTAGGACGTGGGCTCGGGGATGACCGAGACGGGCGAGCCGTCGCCGATCTTCAGCAGGCCGTCGGACACCACCACGTCGCCCTCGGCCAGGCCCTCGAGGATTTCGACCTCGCCCTGCCGGCGCAGGCCCGTGGCCACCCTGGTGAGGGCGGCCTTGCCGTCCACCACGCGGAACACGTAGCTGTCCTCGCCGAAGGGCACGATGGCGCGCTCGGGTACCAGCACGGCCTGGGGCCGGCGCTCCACGATCACCGCCACGCGGGCGAAGAGGCCGGGGCGCAGCGCGCCGTCGGGATTGGGGATGCTGGCGCGCACCACCACGCTGCGGCCCTGCTCGTCCACCAGCGGGTCGACCGCGTAGATCCGGCCAGTGAACGACTGGCCCGGCATGGCATCCACGGTGATGGCGATCTCGCGCCCGGGACTGGCGATGCCCAGCGCCGACTCCGGCACGCGGAAGTCGACCTTCAGGGGGTCGATCTGCTCCAGATTGATGATCGGGTCGCCCGGGTTGACGTAGGCCCCCACGCTTACCCGGCGCAGGCCCAGGTTGCCGTCGAAGGGCGCCACGATTCTGGTCTTGCCCAGCCGGGCGCGGGCCAGCGCCACGGTCGCCTGGTCGCGGGTCAGGCTGGCCACGGCCTCGTCCAGGGCGCGCTGGGTGCCGGCACCCTGCTTCACCAGGTCGGCGGCGCGGCGGTGGTTCTGCTCGCTGAGCGCCAGGCTCGCCTCGGCCTGCAGCAGCTCGGCGCGGTAGATGTCGGAGTCGAGCTCGACGATGGGGGTGCCGGCCTTGACGGCCGCGCCCTCCTCGACGTCGATCTTCTGCACGCGCCCGGGCACCTCGGCCGCGATCAGCACGCTCTCGTTGGACATCAGGCTGCCCACCGCCTGGACCTGCACGACGACCTCGCCGATCCGCACCGGATGGGCCTCGACCGGCATGGCGAAGCCGCCGGCCTGCTGCGCCGCGTCGCCCTCTCCGCCCTGGCCGCGCAGGAACAGGTACCAGTACCCGCCGCCGGCAAGCCCGGCCAGGATCAGCAGGACGAGGACGATGCCCACGGGCCCGGCACGGCGGCGCGGGGCCTGGGGCGGCATCTCGGCGCCCAACGGCAACCTGGGCTGGTCGACAGGCTGGTCCATGCGTAGTCCGCCGCGCGCTTGATGGTCCCCGGGGCGCGGCGTCCCGCCGCCCCGCATGGCCTCGCCTGCCGGGTTTGCCCCGGCCGGCGACAGCACCGGCGATATATAGGTAGGCCTGCTGCGATGCACAACAAGGCTTCGTGAGGCGCGTAGCGGGGCCCTGTGGCGGCAGTTCCGCGGCCCCCTTCCCCGCGCGGGGCGACATGCTAGTGTCAGCCCCCGATGCGGCCCCCCCCAAGAGCCGCCGTTCCGCTGGAGATTCCCCCTTGCTGGCCGAGCCGATGCCGTTTCCCGCCACGATCCCGGCGGGCTTCGTCCCGCTGTCCGACGAGCCGCGCTTCGATCCCCGGCGCCACCTCGCCCTGACCAGGCCCGAGCGCATCTGGACCCTGGCCGAGCTCGGCTACGGGCCCGACGAGGTGGCCCAGTGCGCCTCGCCGGTGGCCGTGACCGCGCCCTTCCGCATCCTGTCGGACGAGGGCGCGCGGGCGATCCGCGAGGTGCTGCTGGAGCTGAAGAAGCAGAGCTCGGTCGCCACGGGTTCACGCCTGTCGGTGTTCGTGCGCGGCGCGGTCTACATGTCGCGGTTCCTGCGCGACCTGAACGCATGCCAGCAGGTGGCGGACCACCTGTCGGAGATCGCGCAGACGCCGCTGGCGCCCCACACCATGCCCAACATGCAGGGCTACGTGAACTACGCGCCCGAGGACCTGAGCCGCGCGGTCGACACCTGGCACACCGACGCGACCGGGTTCGCCTACGTCATGATCGCCAGCGATCCCGCGACGCTGCATGGCGGACGCTTCCAATGGTTCCACGGCACCAAAGCCGAGGCCGCGGCCTTCTTCGGCACGACGCCCGAGAACCTGCACCGCGGCTATGCCGAGGGCCTGCCCGCCGACCGGATCAACAGCGTCGAGTTTCCCGCCGCCGGATGGGCCGTGTTCCAGCAGGGGTACAAGCTGCTGCACCGCGCCGCCGCGCTCACCCGGCCGGGCGAGCGCATCACCTACGTGCCGAGCTGGGTGTCGCGCCAGGTGGAGTTTCCCGATCCCACCAACACGCGCTCGATGCGGCACTACGGGCAGATGGGTCTCTTGACCGAGATCGCGCGGCACGCGGCGTGGCTTGCCCGCGCCAAGCTCGACACGCTGATCCGCGAGATGCCGTTCTCCAGCGATCCCGCCGAGCTGGCCGCCGCCCTGCGCCTGGCCGTGGCCGACGCCACCCGCATCGCCCACGAGCTGGAGACCGCCGAGGCCGAGCGCCCCAAGCGGGACTGAGGGGTACAAGGCTCCGACCGCCCGTCAGATCGTCAGGCCGCCGTCCACCACGAGGGTGTGGCCGGTGACGTAGGGCGCGCCGGCGCACAGGTACAGGATGGCGTCGGCATAGTCGGCCGGCGTGCCGACGCGGCCCAAGGGCGCGCGCCTCAGGCTCTCGGTGTTGTCGAAGCGGCACTCCCAGCCCGATTCCACCATGCCGGGCGCGATGGCGTTGACCCGCACCTCGGGACCCAGGGCGCGGGCCCATTCCTTGGTCAGGTTCACCAGCCCCGCCTTGGTCGAGCAGTAGACGCTGGACGAGCCGCCGCCGCCGAAGGCCGAGATCGACGCCGTGTTGACCACCGCGCCGCGCGCGGCCTTCAGGTGCGGCGCGGCCGCCACCAGGCAGCGATAGGGTCCAATCAGGTTGATGGAGAGCAGGCGCTGCCAGAAGGCCTCGTCCATGCGGGCGAAGTCCGACGGCGGGATGGGGGCCCGGGTGCCGGGCGTGCCGGCGTTGTTCACCAGATAGTCGAGCCCGCCCATCGCCTGGGCGGCGTCCTCCACCATCCGGCCGGCCGCCGCCGGGTCGCCCACGTCGCCAGGAGCGGCCACGACCTTGAGGCCCTGGCCGCGCAGCCGCTCGACCTCGCGCTTCAGGTTGGGATTGGCCGGGATGTCGTTGATGGCGACGGTGGCGCCCAGCGTGGCGAACAGCTCGGCCGCGCCCAGCCCGATGCCCGAGGCCGCGCCGGTGACGAGCGCCTTCTTGCCGGTGAGGTCGGCGGTGATCATGGAGGTGCCTCCTTCGGGGCATCGCTGCGAGGCCGCGATCCTGCCAGAGCGTGCGCCGCGGGCAAGGGGCCCCTCGCGGCCTTGACGCGGCGGCTGGGCGCGGACCACTCTCGCCCGGCACGGGGGCGCTGGACATGGCGGACGGGCGGTTCGACCTCAAGGGCAAGACGGTGATCGTGACCGGGGCCGGACGCGGCCTGGGCCGCGCCATCGCCAGGGGGATCGCCAAGGCGGGCGCCACGACGATCGTGGCCGGGCGCACCGCCGCGGCCCTGCAGGAGGCCGCGCACGAGATGCGCCAGGCCGGCGGCGATGCACGCGCGGCCGTGTTCGACGCCACGAAGCGCGAGGACGTCGATCGCCTGGTGGCCGAGGCCGCCCCCGGCGGCCGGCTGGACGCCATCGTCATCAATCACGGCGTCTCGCTGTCCAAGGCCGCCGAGGAGACGACAGAGGCCGAGATGGAGGCCGTGCTGGCCGTCAACGTGCGCAGCGCCTTCTCCTGCGCCCAGGCGGCGGGGCGGCGCATGATCGCCCAGGGCGGCGGGTCGATCGTCTTCGTGTCCTCGACCGCCAGCAAGGTGGGCTTCGCCAGCCTGGTTGCCTACGGCGCCTCGAAGGGCGGCGTCGACCAGATCGTGCGTCAGCTCGCCGTGGAGTGGGGGCCCAAGGGCGTGCGGGTGAACGCCATCAACCCCGGCTACACCACGAACGACATGGCCGGCACCGAGAAGCGCCACGCCGACCCGGCGCTGAACGCCGAGATGCGGCGGCTTACCCCCATGCAGCGCCGCGGCGAGCCCTGGGAGTTCGCCGGCCCGGCCGTATTCTTCTGCTCGGACGCCTCCAGCTTCGTGAACGGCTTCTGCCTCGACGTGGACGGCGGCTACTGCGCCATGTGAGGCGGAGGGCCGCCTAGGGCAGCGCCACCTTCAGCTCGGCGGCGAGCTTGCCCAGGTCGGCCCACACCACGTCGTCGAGCGGGATGCCGTTGCGGCGGCGGTCGTCGGCCAGCCGGTGCTCCTTCTCGCCCGGCAGCAGGATCTCGGCCGTGCCCGCCGCCCTGGGAACGGCCTTCAGCCGCGCCACCTGGCGGTCGAGATGGTCGCGGAAGGCGGCCGGGTCGCCGAAGCAGGCGGGGTCCAGCGCCATCAGCGAGACGCCCTGCGCCTCCCATCCGATGGCGCCGCCGCAGCCGGTGCCGGGCAGGGCGCCGCCCAGGAAGTCCACCACCAGGCCCAGGCCATAGCCCTTGTGGTTGGCCATCGGCAGGATGGCGCCGCCGGGCTCGGCGAAATATCGCGCGGGATCGGTGGTGGGTTGGCCCTCCGCATCCAGGATCAGGCCGGGCTCCACCTGCTCGCCCTTGCGGTGGCGGGCGGCCAGCGCGCCCCAGGTGATGGCGCTGGTGGCCGCGTCGAAGACGATGGGATGGGGGCCGCCGGTGGGAAAGGCCCAGCACATCGGATTGGTGCCCAGGATCGGCTTGATGCCGCCGAAGGGCGCCACCACCGAGGCCGAGTTAGCCACCATGTGGCCCACCAGCCCGCGCTCGGCCGCCATCATGGGATAGTCGGCGAGGCTGCCCGCGTGGTTGCAGTTGTAGACGCCGACCCAGGCCACGCCCGCCTCGCGCGCCTTGGCGATGGCGATCTGCATGGCGAAACGGCAGGTAGTCTGGCCGAAGCCGAAGGCGCCGTCGACCAGGGCGGTCGCCGCCGTCTGGCGCACCACGCGCGGCGTGGCGCGCGGCACGATGGCCCCGCTCCTGACGAATCCCGCATACATGTTGATGGCGCGCACGCCGTGGCTGTGCACGCCCCACAGGTCGGCCTTCACCAGCAGGCCGGCCACCGTGGCGGCCTCGTCGGGGGCGGCGCCCAGACCGCCCAGCAGCGTTTCGGCGGCGCGGGTCAGGCGGTCGGCGGCGATGACGGGCATGGGCGCTTCCCCGGGAGCGTGGCACAGTGGCGGAGCGCGGGACGTTAGCACCGCGCACGGGCCCGGCAAGGGGCCCCGGAGGGCGCGAGGATGCACCCGGCGATGGCCGAGGCGGCGGCGGCGGTGGCGGCGCTGGCCGCTCTGTTGCGCGAGCGCGGGCTGGAGGCCCGTCCCGGGCGCCAGGGCCACGCCGTGGGCTGCGACCCGGCGGGCGGCCGGGTGTGGGCGGTGTGGGACCACGCGCAGGCCGACATGCACGGCGCCGCCGTCGACACCGGGCGGCTGACCGTGCGGCTGGATCCGGCGACCGGCGCCTTCGCCGGCACGCTGGCCATGACGGTCGGCGCGGTGCAGCCCGGCGTCGCGCGCGGCCCGGGCGAGGAGCGCGAGCACGCCGTGCGCTACGTCGACGCGGCCGCGCTGGCGGCCGAGCTGCGCCGCTGCCTGCGGCTGATCGACTGAACGCGAAGCAACCTCCCTATTAGAGTTGGCCCAGCAGGTGCTGAGATGACTAAGATGTGTAGCAGCCGCTACTAGGAGGCCAACGTATGGCGACGAAAGAGACTCTTGGGGAGTGGGTACTAGATGCCTTACGCGCGCATGGTGGTGAAGCCAAGCTGGTAGATGTAGCGAAGTATATTTGGCATAATCATGAAGAAGAATTGCGGAGCTCAGGAAATCTATTCTACACGTGGCAGTATGATTTCCGCTGGTCTGCTACCCAGCTACGCAAGCAAGGTAGGTTGGGCGGAGCTATCAACTCCAATAGAGGTCTGTGGAGCCTGAAGCGGCCTAGCGCTTGATACAGTTTCGAGCCAGCTACATATAAACCACCGTCGCCTTGCCATTCTGAATTCTGCACCTGGGTCTGCTGTAGACCAGAGCTAGGGGGATTGCATGAGGCGAGTGACCCTGGCCGCGCTGGGTGTGCTGGCGGCGGCGCCGGCGATGGCGCACCACGGCTGGAGCACCTATGACGCGGCGAACCTGCTGGTGCTGAGCGCGCCGATCCTGGAGGCGACCTATGCCTATCCCCACGGCGAGGTGGTGATCGAGGCCGAGGGCAAGCGCTGGCACGTCGTGCTGGCCCCGCCCTCGCGCATGGAGCGGCGCGGCCTGGCGGCAGCCGATCTGACGGTGGGCAAGTCCATCACGGTCGAGGGCTATCCCAGCACCGTGCACGACGGCGAGATGCGGGCCGAGCGCGTGACGCTGGACGGCCGCACGATCGAAATGCGCTAGGCGCGCGGCCGGCGCGGTGCGCTGGGCGCATGGGGACAACCTGATGGAGCACGCGGGCGAGCCGGCCTGGGCGGCGGCGCTGGAGGCCTCGGCGCTGGGCGTGCTGATGCGCGAATCCACCTGGCTGTACCCCACGGCCAACGTGCTGCACGTCCTGGCCGTGGCCGTGCTGGTGGGCGCGGCGCTGGCGCTGGACCTGCGCCTGCTGGGCGTGGGGCGCCGCCTGGTGCCGGCGGAAGGGGCCGTGCGCCTGCTGGCGCCCCTGGCGGCGGGCGCGCTGGCGCTGGCCCTGCCGATGGGCGTGCTCCTGTTCGCGGCCGACGCGGGCCCGCTCGCGGGCAACGTCATGCTGCAGGCGAAGCTGGTGCTGGTCGCCGCGGGTATCGCCAACGCGCTGCTGTTCCAGGCCCTGTGGCGACGACGGCTGGGCACCTGGGACGCCGACGCGCCGGCGCCGGCGCGCCTGCAGGCCGCGGCCTCGGCGGGAGGCTGGATCGCCGCCGCCGCGTGCGGCCGGCTGATCGCCTACCTCTAGGGCCTCAACCCAGCTTCCGGATGAGCGCCCGGGCGGCGGCCGGGTTGCGCGCCTTGGCGCCGGCGATGACGTAGACGAAGACGTCGCCGCGCCTCGACCAGGCCTTCGCCTGCCTCGCCCACCCGGCCAGGGCCGCCGGGCCATAGCCCCTGGCCAGCTTCGCGCTGGTTCCCATCAGGCGAGCGTACGTGAAGTCGGCGGTGGGCTCGTCGATGCGCGGGAACTCGTCGCTGTCGGCATGGACGATGGCGGCGTTGTGCCTGCGGCAAAGATCGAAGAAGCGCCTGTCGGCGAAGCTCGCATGGCGCACCTCCAGCGCGTGGCGCAGGGCCACGCCCCCGACCGAGCGCGGCAGCAGGGCCAGGAAGGCGGCCATGTCGGCGGGATCGAACGCCTTGGTGGCCATGAACTGCCAATTGATCGGCCCCAGCCTGTCGCCCAGCACGGCCAGGCCCTGGTTGACGAAGCGCCCCACCGATTCCCCCGCCTGGGCCAGCACGCGGCGGTTGGTGCAGAAGCGCGACGCCTTGACCGCGAACACGAACCCCTCGGGCGTCGCATCGCGCCACTGGGCCCAGGTCTCGGGCTTGAAGCTGGAGTAGTAGGTGCCGTTGATCTCGATCGAGGTGAGCGCCCGGCTGGCGTACTCCAGCTCGCGCTTGTGGGGCAGGCCCTTGGGATAGAACGTCCCGCGCCACGGCTCGAACGTCCAGCCGCCGACGCCCACCCGGATCGTGCCCGTGCCTCCCGCCGCCACCTCTGCACCCCGGTCCTCGCCGGGCTCCGCGTCCGGCGAGGGAGAGGATACAGGGAGCCGGGGGGGAAGGCCCATGCCCGCCACCGCCGCAGCGCAGGCATCGGAAGCCGCCGCCCAAGCACGGTCATCCATGCGAGGACGGCTTCCATCGCACGAGCCGCCTTGAGCGCCGCTTCCGCGGACGCGCCGGCCGCTTTGTCCATTCGGCCCCCTGCGCTAGGCTCCCGCGCGGGGGCCTGTAGTTCAATTGGTTAGAACCCGCGGCTCATAACCGTGTTGTTGCAGGTTCGAGTCCTGCCGGGCCCACCACCGCCGCCCCCCTTGCCGGCCGTGCATCACTGCGTCGGCCACGGCCGCTCGGCGAACCAGTAGGGGGTTTGCGCGGCCCATTCCGTGGCGCCGTAGCGGGTGTGGAGCAGGGTGAAGGCGCCGCGGGAAATCTCGCCGTAGGCGGCGTCCTTCGGACAGCCGAAGCGGGTGGCGCGCACGGTGGCGGCCAGGGCCTCGGCCAGGTGCTCGTCGCGGCCGAGCAGGCGGTCGAGCCAGCCCATGCTCTCGGCCCACTGGATGGCCCGCGTGCCCAGCAGGCGCGGCGCGTTGTCGACGCTTGCCAGGCGGGCCAGCTCGCCCGCGTCGATCAGGGCCACCAGCGGGTGGCGCTCCAGCAGGCGGTCGCGCACCAGGCGGAAGGCGATGCGGTCGGCCACCGGCGTCTCGCGCATCGTGTCGAGCCTGAGCGCCTGGTCGTAAAGGACGGCCGGCAGGGCGGCCTGCAGCGGGCCCGCATCGAAGCGGCACCACCAGTTGTTGTCGGCCGGGTTGTAGTCGTCGATGCGGTAGGGGTCCTCCTCCAGGAAGTAGTCGTCGGAGGAGAATCGGAGCCCCAGCCGTGGCGAGCGCAGCATGGCGCGGTCCAGCAGGCGCTCGCGCGTGGCGTCGAACCAGGCCTCGTCGGCGGGCGCCACGTCGGCGGCGAAGTCGGGGCTGAGTTCGCGCAGCAGGGCCGTGGCGCGCTCCAGCGCGCCCTCCTCGCCCAGCAGGCGGGCGCGCGTCCAGGCGACGCGCACCAGGCGCAGCCGGTCCTCGGGCGCCCAGCCTTCCATCCCCGCCAGGTCGAGCATCGCGCGCACGGGCAGCAGGTCGACGAGGATGGCGAGGCCCGCGCCCACGCGCCGCCCGCCCTGCACGTGGACAAGGTGGGCGAGGTCGGCCGCCACGAGCTGGCGCACGTCGCCCGGGCCGCTCCACAGGTCGAGCCAGCGCTCGCCGATCAGGGCGTCCAGCCGACGGGCGAGGTCCACCTGGCCGGTCGCCACCAGCCAGCGCAGCGCCTGGGTGAAGGTCTCGGCGATCCAGTCCTCGGTGCCGGTCAGGCGCTCCAGAACCGCGAAGGCCCCGTCGGGGTCGTCGCCCGTCAGCATCAGCCGCACGGCGTGGAAGGCGAGCAGCGGATAGGCCAGCGCCGCGGGCTCGCCCGCCGCCAGGGCCTCGCACGCGGGCGGGTGGCGGATCGCCACGCGCAGGGCGGCCAGCACCTCCTCGGCGTCCTCGCCGCCGGGCGTTGCGCGCATGGCGGCGGTCACCAGCCAGGGCAGCGCATTCCCCTCGCGCCAGGGCCAGGCGCCGGCCGCGCGCAGGCGCGCCATGACATGCGCGGTGGCGGCGGCATAGGCCGGGCTGCGCACCGGCTCGGCCACCGTGGCGAGCCAATAGGTATGCAGGCGGTTGGACTTCGCCGTGGCCTGCAGCCAGTCGACCAGGCCCGAGTCCGCGGCCCGGCGGGCCACGGCCGAGGCGCGCGGGTTGGCGGCCATGAAGGCCGGGTCGGCCTCGGGCGGACGCAGCCACCAATCCTCGGCGAAGCGCCAGCCGGGATGGATGAAGGCGGAAAGGTCGGCCACCGCCTGGCGATAGGCGGCCACGCCCGCGGGGTTGGCCTCGAGGGCGCCGCGCTCGCGCTCCAGCGCCGCGACCATGCGGTCGAACTGCCTGGCCAGCAGGGCGGGGTCCTGGGCATGCCAGGCGACCGCCCCCAGCAGCTCGCCGGCGATGGCGTGGACCTCCGCCGCCGCGGGATCCTCCAGCAGGGCCTGCAGGAGGGCCGCCGCCTGGTTGAGCCTGGCCGGCACGTCGGGCGGGGTGGGCCCCGCCTGGGTCGCGCGCAGCACCGAGCGCGCCGCCATGTAGACGGCCAGGTAGCGATACGGCGACAGGGGCTCGCGCGCGATCTCGGCGTAGAGCGTGAACGCCTCGCCGTAGGCTTCCTTGTAGAAGAAGGCCGTGGCCTGCTGGTAGGCGGTGGCGGCCTCGGCCAGCGCCTGCACGGCCGGGTCGTCGTAATGGCTCTTGAGCGCCGGCAGGGCGATGGGCTCCTTCGCGTCGGCGGTGCAGTTCTCGAAGACGGTCTGCTGGTTGGCCGCCCATTCGCGCACGAAGGGGTGGCCAGCGCCCAGCTCCGCCTTCAGCGCGTCCAGCCGTTCCACCGCCACGGCCTTGTTGCAGGGGTTCCAGCCCCACGGGTCGGTCGGCGGCCCGGGCGGCAGGCCGAGCGCCGCGATCCGCTCCTCCCAGAGGGCGGCCGGGTCGGCGGCGGGCGCCTCCTCCTCCGGCGCGTGCAGGGCACCCAGGCCGGTGGCGGCGCGCCAGAACGAAACCTGCGCCTCGAAGTCGCC
>Ga0073934_10005043_pt1 | contig 21104 bp, 20 predicted proteins | sample LarsenN4metaG_FD_76834 | JGI IMG/M metagenome (GOLD analysis project Ga0073934, IMG submission 76834) | Hot spring sediment bacterial and archeal communities from British Columbia, Canada, to study Microbial Dark Matter (Phase II) - Larsen... ...
ATCGTCCTCCCGCAAACACAAATCCCTCCCGCCCCAACGGGCGAGAGGGTTTCTCGCGGTACCACCCGGGTGCGCGCCGGCCTCGCGGTCGGCGCCTCAGCGGGTACGTCCACCCCACGGTGGAGATACCCCGGCTCGCTATCGGGAGCGCCCGGACGGGACTACTCGATCGACCGCTTCACCCCGTCGGCTCGGAAGCCATGTTCCCTGCGCCTCCGCCGCCGGCTCCCACCCTCCCGGCTCGCTCCCGGCCCCGGCACAGGTACGTCCGCTTCCTCCTTGCCGTTGCCGAGAGTGTACTGTCGGCGCCGCGAAGGTGTCAAGCCGCCCCCGTGGCAGCGGAGGCCGCTGCGCTCGGGGCGACGAAGGAGCATCTCATGGCTGCCGGCGCAGGCCTGCCCGTGCCGCGGGGGCCACTCCGCGAGGTCGCCGCCGTCTTCCTGCGGCTGGGAGCCATCGCCTTCGGCGGCCCGGCCGCGCACATCGCCATGATGCGGGATGAGGTGGTGCGCCGCCGGCAGTGGCTCACGGAGGAAGAGTTTCTCGATTTACTGGGCGCGACCAACCTGATCCCCGGGCCCAACTCCACGGAAATGGCGATTCACCTGGGCTACCGGCGGGCCCGGTGGCCCGGCCTCCTCGTGGCCGGGGCATGCTTCATCCTGCCCGCGGCGTTGATCGTGCTGGCGCTGGCCTGGGCGTACGTTCAGTTCGGGACGACCCCGCAGGCCGGCTCGGTGCTGTACGGCGTGAAACCGGTGGTCATCGCGATCATCCTGCAGGCGCTGTGGTCCCTGGGTCGGGCCGCGGTCCGCACACCCCTGCTGGCGGCGATCGGGCTGGGCGTGCTGAGCCTCTACCTGGCGGGCGTCGGGGAGATTGCTCTGCTCTTCGGGACGGGGTTCCTGGTCATGGCCCTCGCCGCAGTGGGCCCGCTGCGGCGTCTGCTGGCGGTGCTGGCCGCCGTGCTGGTCCTTGCCGCCCCCGCCCTGGGGCGTGCGGCGGCCGCCGCCGCGGACGTGCCCGTCAGTCTGCGGAAGCTGTTCCTGATCTTCCTGAAGATCGGGTCGGTGCTCTACGGCAGCGGGTATGTGCTGCTGGCTTTCCTGCGGCGGGATTTCGTGGAGGGACTGGGCTGGCTTTCCGACCGGCAGCTGCTGGACGCAGTAGCCGTGGGGCAGTTCACGCCCGGGCCCGTTTTCACGACGGCGACCTTCGTCGGCTACATCGTCGGCTCATGGCCTGGCGCGCTGCTGGCCACGCTGGGGATCTTCCTGCCTTCGTTCATCTTCGTCGCCGCGAGTCACCCGTTCGTCGCCCGGCTGCGCCGCTCCCGTCTGGCCGGAGGGTTCCTGGACGGCGTCAATGTCGCCGCGCTGGCGCTGATGGCCGGCGTCACCTGGCAGTTGGGCCGCGCGGCGATCACAGATTCCCTCACCGCCGCGCTCGCCGTCGTCGCCGCCGCCCTGCTCTTCCGCACCAGGCTCAACGTCACCTGGCTCCTGCTGGGAGGCGCCGTGGCTGGGGCGCTGGCGCACCTGTGATGCGCCGCAGCGTGCTTGCAGGTCAGGCGGGGGTAACGCCTTCGGCGGTCTCCCGGATCACCTGATCGACCACGGCCTTCAGGTCGCCGGTGCGCCGGTAGGTCGCCAGCTGCCGGTCGGCGCTACTGCCTTCCTCCAGGATGCGGTAGGCGTACTCGACCTCCTGGCGGCTGCCCAGTTCGTCCACCACGTCGCCGATGAACCACTCGAGCAACTCGCGGATCAGGTCGCGCGCGGGCAGCTCCTGCTGCTTCCCAAAGTCGATCAGTTTCCCATCCAGTCCGTACCGCACCGCGCGCCACTTGTTCTCCTCGATCAGGTCCGTGCCGTAGACGCGGAAGGTCAGGTTATCGCGGCGCAGCTTCCAGAGTTTCGCCACGATGGCCTGGAAGATGGCCGCCACGCAGACGGCCTCGTCTACCCGGGTGCACACGTCGCAGATGCGGAACTCCAGGGTGGGGTACTTCCAGTTCGGCCGGGCGTCCCACCAGAGCTTCGTCCCATCGGGAATGGAGTTCGTGCGGACCAGGGTTTCCACCAGGGCCTCCAGGTCGCCCCAGGACTGGAAGATGCGCGGGATCCCGGTGCGGGGGAAATTACGGAAGACGATGCTGCGGTACGATTTCAGCCCGGTGTTCCGGCCGATCCAGAAGGGCGAGCTGGTGGACAGGCAGAGCACGTGGGGCAGCATATAGCGGGCGACGTTCAGGGCGTCCACCAGAAAGTCCCGGTCCTCAATCCCGATGTGCACGTGCGTCCCGAAGATGAGCAGCCGCTGGGCCAGTTCCTGCATGTCCTTCTTCACGCCCAGGTAGCGCTCCAGCGGGGTGATCTCCTGCTCCAGCCAATGGGAGAAGGGGTGCGTGCCGGCGGCGGCGATCTTGTACCCCTTTTTGCCGGCCAGGCGCATGATCTCGCGGCGCAGGCGCACCAGTTCGGCGCGCGCCTCCGCCGGGGTCCGGCAGACCGTGCTGCCGATCTCCACGATGGACTGGTGCATCTCCGGTTTGACCTGTTCGCGCAGCACCAGGCGCCCTTCGTCCAGGATCTCGGTGATGTAGGAAGTCAGCGCGCGGGTCTCCGGGTCGATGATCTGGTATTCCTCCTCGATCCCGATGGTCAGCGAGGGAGCCTGCACGGGCCGATCACCGCCTCTCCACCACGAACGTGGTATTGGTCGAGCCACCCCCCGCCGTCACATTGAGCAGCGAGGCCGTAGAGAGGCGGGTCACGCACCCTTCCACCTGCGCCCCGTAGACGACAAAGGGATCGATGTCCAGCATCCGCGGGGTGACCTCCAGCCGGCCGTCCCGCAGGCTCGGGAACGGCTCGGTCGGCAGCGCTACGCGTTCCTGGACCACAGCCGGCTCCTCCAGCGCGGCGCGCACGGCGCGTTCCCAGCCGGCGGCGTCCGTCTCCCACCCCAGGACGATGCCTTTACCGCCGTACTCATCGTTGGACTTGAGGAGAAACTGCTCGCGCCGTTCCAGCACGAACGGCACCAGGTCGACGGATCGGCCGCGGTAGACGGTGCGCCGCTCGGTCAGGCGGCGGGTCCAGGGGATGTGCGCGTCCACGGCCTGACGTTCCGCCGGGGAGAAGAGGTGCGCGTTCTGTTCGTCGCTCAGCACCGCCAGGCTCGCCTTCTTGTGCAGGATCTTGCAGCGAAACGGATTGACCATGCACACCGCGCGGTCGCGCACGGCGCGGATGACGGGATGGTCGCGACCGCCGCGGTCGACCAGCTCACTGAGCAGCACCCGCTTGTAGATCAGGTCCACGGCTCGGCCGCCGGCCCAGAGCCGCCCGCCGGCGTACTCCACCTCCCGCGGGTCGGCGATGACGCAGGCCAGACCCTGAGCGGTGAAGTACTCGGTGAAGAGGACGAACTCGCTGTAGGTGGGCACTTCGCGCCAGTCCAGGATGGCGATCTGCGGGACGGCGCGGCGGCCGGCCCACTGCTCGTAAGCGTCGAGCAGAGCGTGGAGCACGCCGTGCCGCGCCGGCAGCGGCCAGACGGCGTAGTCGCGCAGGAATGCCCGCATGACCGGCAGCCCGAGGAAGACCTCCGCCAGGGCGTCCGTGTAGGCGGCGGCCGCCGGCGTCTCCGCATTGTACTCGGAATAGTGCAGCGCGCCGCGCTCGGGATCGAAGAACGCATCCAGCCGGGAGGTGGGGCTGGGGTCGCGGAACCCGGGATCGACGCTCACCAGGTCCTCTTCCCAGTCCGCCAGGGCGAACTGGGCACGCACGGTGCGGTCGGCCAGCGCCGCGGCGTACGCTCGGGCGAAGGCGCGCAGGATCAGCTGCGACTGCGCCACGACGAAGCGGTACTGCTCCGCAGTGATCAGCCGCGGGCGCAGCACCGTGCAGAGCGGCCGTTCCCCGAAGAACAACCCCCGGCGGCGCTGCTGCTCCTCCAGGTGCGCCTGGGAGGCCGCGGCCAACTCGGCGGTCAGCAGGTCATGGTAGGTCTGGATGGCGTCATGCAGGACCATCGCCCGACCGATCCTCCGCGGCATATGCCCGCCGCCCGACCAGCCAGTCGTCCCAGCGCAGCGCCTGCCGCTGGGGTCGGGGTTCCCGGGCCAGCCGGATGGCCAGGTCCGCCATGTGCGTGACCGCCCACTGGAAGTAGTGCGGCGTCAGCGAGTAGATGTCGAAGTCCGGCGCCGGGTTCATGAAATCGATGGCATAGGGAATCCCGTCGCGAATCGCCCACTCGCAGGCGTCCATGTCGTACCCGAAGGCCCGCACCAGCTTCAGCGAATCCTCCACGATCCGGCGGCCCAGCTCGGGGCTCAGGTGGGCGTGGTTCACGTGGTAGCGGCGCTCCCGGGGATCGTACTTGATGGGCAGGACCTCCTCCTGCCCCAGACAGATGCAGCGGACGTATTGCTCCCAGGCGATGAACTCCTGCACGATCATCGTGCGCAGGCCGGACGCGTCGTAGTGGTGCAGCAGTTCCTCCGGGGTGTGGCAGATGTAGACGTCCTTCCAGCCGCCGCCGTGCGCGTCTTTGAGCACGCAGGGCAGGCCCACGTAGTCCAGGACCCCCGCCCAATCCAGCGGGTAGACCAGGTTGCGCAGGCTCTCCGTGTGCACGATCCCCGGGACGTAATCCTTGTTGGGGAGGGCGACGGTCTTGGGGTGGGCCACCCCCAGCGCGGTGGCCAGCGAGGCGCCGAAGAACTTGTCGTCCGCGGCCCACATGAACGGGTTGTTGATCACCGTCGCGCCCTGGCGGACGGCGTGCTTGAGGTAGGTGCGGTAGTAGGGCACCTCGTGGGAGATGCGGTCGATGAGCACGGCGTAGGGCACGGGGTCGTCCATCCGGGTACCGCCCAGGCGCGCGTACTCGGCCACCACGCCGGCGTCCCGCCGGTTCACCTCCTCGATGAACGCGGGGGGCCAGGACCACTCCCGCCCCACCAGCAGTCCCACACGCAGCGTCATCGCGTCCTCCTCAGTCGTGTCCCCCGATGTAGCGGGGCAGCATCTGCGCCCACCAGGGCCAGTCGTGGGCGAACCCGTCCCAGATGCGCAGGGCGTGCCAGATGTCCTTGCCCCAGAGGATCCCGGAGAGGTAGCGGTTGTTCTCCAGGGCGGGGTCCTCCCGGCCGATCGCCAGAATGATGCTCATGGCCCGCAGGGCCTCCAGCCGGTGGGGGTCGTGTTCGTGCACCAGGTAGTCGCAGGGGTTGTTGAAGTAGACGTTGTCGTCGGAGTAGCCCTCGGTCCAGCGTTTGAGGTCGTAGTAGCCGCTCATGCCGATGACCCGCCCGACCTGGTTGGGATAGCGGAAGGCGAAGTTCACCGCGTGGTAGGCGCCGAAGCTGGCCCCGGTGGTGATCACGAAGGGATTGGAATTCAGGCGGGCGCTGAAGGGCAGCACCTCGGTCAGCAGGTACTGATCGTACTGGATGTGCCGGCGGGCGCGGTCCGCGGGAGGAATTGCCTTATTGTACCAGGACTCCCCGTCGACGCTGTCCACGCAGAACATCTGGATCCAGCCGCGCTCCAGGTGCTCGGTCATCGCCGCGATCAGCCCCCGGTCCTCCCAGTCGAAGTATCGTCCCTTCGACGTCGGGAACACCAGCACGCGCGCGCCGCCGTGACCGAAGACGAGCAACTCCATGTCGCGCTGGAGGGCCGCGCTGAACCAGCTGTGCAACTGCCGCTCGACCGCCATGGATGCCCGCGTGAGTGGGAGGACTGTTCGCCCGGCCGCACAGGCTTTCCTCCGGTGCGGGCGTCCGCCTCGCTGCTCCTGCTGTGCTGTGCTATCGTGGGTCGCGGATCGCGGAGGATCGCCTGATGCGCGTGCACCATCTCGCCCCGGATCTCGTACTGATCGACACCGGCTACCAGGGCACGCCGGATGCGATCGCCGTCTACCTGCTGCTCGGTGAGAGGCCCGCGCTCATCGAGACCGGTCCGGCATCAGTGGCCGAGGCGGTGCTGGCCGGCGTGCGCGCCGCCGGGGTGGACCCACAGGACCTGCGCGCGGCCGCCGTGACGCACATCCACCTGGACCATGCCGGCGGAGCGGGCACGCTGGCCGATCGCCTCCCCCGCCTGCAGGTCTACGTCCACCCGGTTGGGGCGCCGCACCTGGCGGATCCGGCCCGGCTGCTGGCCAGTGCGGGGCGGCTCTACGGGGACGCGCTGCAATCCTTGTTCGGCCGGACCATCCCCGTACCCCCGGACCGCCTGCACATCCTGGAAGATAACGACGCCGTCCTGCTCGGCGGTCGGCGCCTCCGCGCCCTGCACACGCCCGGACACGCCAGCCACCACCATGTCTACTTCGACGATGCGTCCGGGGATCTGTTCACAGGCGACGTCGCCGGGGTGGTCAAACCGCGGTCACGGTACGTCGCGCCCCCGACGCCGCCGCCGGACCTGGATTTCACGGCGTGGCGGAAAACCATTCAGCGCCTGCGCGATCTCCGGCCCGAGCGCCTCCTGCTCACCCACTTCGGTCCGCACACCGACAGCGACGACCTGCTCGTCCAACTCTGGGCCCGGCTCGATGCCCGCGAGCACCTCGCGCACGAGATCGCGGCGGCCGGCTGGGACGCAGCACAGGTGGCCGCGCGCCTCCAGGCCACCGTGGCGCAGGAAATGGCGGAGATCGGGGGCGCGGGGCAGCCCGCCGGCATGGAAGTCATGATGCCCATGCACAACAACGTCACGGGGCTGCTGCGGTACGCGCAGAAACTCGGCGGTCGCGCGGGCGTCCCGCCGGCCTGAGCGATCAGATCAGCCCCAGCCGCCCCAGCAGCGCGTGCAGGCGGGCCCGCGTCTCGGCACTGAGCGGGAGCGCCGGCGGGCGCACGGTCGGATGGTCGATCAGGCCGGCCAGCGCCATCGCCTCCTTCACCACGACGAAGAATGGCGCACCCAGCTCGTAGAGCGCCGGAAACTCCAGCCGCTGGCGCACCAGCTCCGCCGCCTGGTGCAGGTCGCCGCGTTGCCACGCCGCATACACCGCCACCGCGGCGTCGGGAGCGAGATTGGCCATCGCGGGAATCGCCCCATCCCCGCCTACGAGCAGCGTGTTCAGCAGGTGGTACTCAAAGCCGCACAATACGCTGAACTCCGGCCGCCGGGGCCGCACCGCCGCCAGGACCTGCGCGATGTGCCCGACGCTATCGATCGTCTCCTTGATCCCCAGAATGTTGGGATGCGCCTCGGCCAGGCGCGCGATGAGGGCCGCGGGCAGATTCCGCCCGCTCACCGCCGGGAAGTTGTAAATCACTACGGGGATGTCCACCGCCCGCGCCACCGCGGCGTAGTGGGCCTCCACCGCGGCGTCGTCCGGCACCCAGTAGTAGGGCACGATGACCAGGACGGCCGCGGCGCCGATCTCCAGCGCCTCCCGCGCGTAGCCGATCACCTCCGCCGTGCCGGTCCCGGCGCAGCCGACCAGCACCGGCACCCGTCCGCGGGCCTGGTCGACCACCACTTCGGCCACGCGACGCCGCTCCGCCGCCGTCAGATGCATGACCTCACCGGTGGTCCCCAGGGCCAGCAGGCCGTGGACGCCGCCCGCCAACAGCCGGTCTACATGGCGCCGCATCGCCGCTTCATCCACGGCGCCAGCGCGGTCGAAGAGGGTGACGAGCGGCGGAATGATGCCGCCGAACCTGCGCGCCGGACGATCCTCCGCCACGGCGCGCAGATACCCAGCGATGACCTCCCGGGCCCGGTCGGCATCCCCCCCCACGACCAGCACATCGCCCCAGATTCCGGACGCGCTGGCCACGACATCGCCGTAGCCCGGCACCTGCCGTGAGCGGATCCAGACCTGCAGGCCCGCCCCGCGCAGCACCTGCTCCAGAGCCAGCGCCTCCACCTCGGTGGCGGCGCGGTGCACGCGCACCACGTCCGCGGGCTCGGGCAGCCAGCGCATCACAGCGCGTCCACCTTGAGGGCCAGCCGATAGGCTTCCCGGTGCGGGATCCGGCAGGCGGCGGCGAGCCGGCGCGCCGCGTCCCGGCGCGACAGGCCTGAGCGGAGCAGCCGGCGCAGGTAGACCGCCGGTTCTTCGCGGTCGGGCGTTGTCGCCGGCGTCGCCCCCTCAATCACCAGAGTGATCTCCCCCCGCAGGAGGGACGCGGCCAGGCGCTCGGCCAGTTCGTCGGCCGGGCCGCGCAGGACCTCCTCATGCAGTTTGGTGGCCTCCCGGATCAGGGCGACCCGCCGCGGGCCCAGCACCTGCGCGATGTCGTTCATCGTCTGCCGGACCCGGTGCGGCGCCTCGAAGATGACGAGCGCCGCACCGATCCCCGCCGCCTCAGCGAGGACCCGGCGCCGCGCCGCAGCGGTGCGGGGCAGGAAGCCGAGAAAGAGGAACCGCTCGCTCGGCAGCCCGGCCACGCTCAAGGCGGCTGTGACCGCGCTCGGTCCGGGGATCGACACGACGGACACGCCCGCGGCGATCGCCTGGGTCGTCAGCTGAAATCCCGGGTCGGAAATGCCCGGCATGCCCGCATCGGTCACCAGCGCCACATCCTCCCCGGCCAGCAGCCGGCGCACCAGCTGCGGCGCCCGCGCCCGTTCATTGTGCTCGTGATAGGAGACGAGTGGCCGGCTGATCCCGTGGTGCGCCAGCAGGGTCCGGGTATGGCGCGTGTCCTCGCAGGCGATCAGGTCCACCGACCGCAGGATCCGCAGCGCGCGCAGCGTGATATCTTCCAGATTCCCGATTGGGGTGCCGACCACGTACAACGTGCCCATCATGTGCAGTGTAGGACCCACTCTCCCAACGGGTCAAACAGAGCGTGGCGTAGAATCATCGCGTTAGGGTTCCTGGAGCCGCTGTGTGATCGAGGTCACTGCCGCCGCACGCCGCATCACCCGCACCCTGTTCGTCGCCCAGGGGCTGGGCCTCGCCGCGGTCGTGGCCATGTTCCCCATCGCCACGATCGTGGGCGCGAAGCTCGCCGGCCGGCCGACCTGGGCGGGGATTCCGGTCATGCTCTACCAGCTCGGGCAGGCCTTCGCGGCGCCGGTCTGGGGGCAGGTCATGGACCGCTTCGGCCGGCGGGCGGCACTGATCTCCGGTTTGAGCCTGGGCGTCGTCGGAGCCGCGATGGCCGGGAGTGGGGTGATCGTCTCGTCGTTTGTCATCCTGCTGATCGGCATGGTGGTGATCGGCGGCGCCCGGTCCACGGTCGAGTTGTCGCGGTTTGTCGCCGCCGAGGTCCACCGCCCCGAGGAGCGCGGCCGCGCCATCTCCACCGTGGTCCTGGGCGGCACGGTCGGCGCCATCGTGGGGCCGCTGCTCGCCGGGCCGATGGGAACCGCGGCATTGCGCGCCGGCCTCGATGAACTGGTCGGGCCCTACGGTGTCACGCTGCTTCTGTATGGGCTGGCCGCCCTGGTCCTCGTGCGCTGGCTTCGTCCGGAACCGCGGGACCTAGCGGCCCTCGTGGCGGCGGATTGCGCCAACCCGGGCACCTCCGCCGGCCCGGCGCGATCGATCCGCGAGATCATGAGCCGGCGGCCGGCCCAGGTGGCCGTGCTGGCGATGGTCTTCGCGCAGGCCGTCATGACGATGTTGATGGTGATCACCCCGCTGCACATGCGGCAGCATCAACATTCGCTGAGCCAGATCTCCTATGTGATCTCGGCGCACGTGGTCGGCATGTACGCCTTCTCGGTGCTTTCGGGACGGCTGGCCGACCGCTGGGGGCGCGGCCCGGTTATCGCCGGCGGCGCGGGGGTGCTGCTCCTGGCAGCCCTGGCCGCGCGGCTCTCACCCAAGGTGCTGCCGCTGGGGCTGGCGCTCTTCCTGGTGGGGTTTGGCTGGAACTTCTGCTACGTGGGCGGATCCTCCCTGCTGGCCGACCAGTTAACACTGGCCGAGCGGGGACGAACCCAGGGCTTCAATGACCTGCTGGTGGGCCTCTCCGCCGCTGCCGGCAGCTTCGGCAGCGGCATCGTCTTCGCCGCAGTGGGATTCGGCACCATGGGGATCGCCGCGGCGGCCGTCGCGCTCATCCTGCTCGCGCTGACGCTGGGCACCCGTGTGGGGCGGCGGGCGCCCGCCCCCGTGGTACGGTAGCGCTCAGCCGGTAGCGTTCAGCCGGTAGCGTTCAGTCCAGGGCCGCCATTACGTGCTTGACCTGCGTGTACTCCTCGATGGCGTACATGGACATGTCCTTGCCGTACCCGCTCCGCTTGTACCCGCCGTGCGGCATCTCCGCCGTAATCGTGAAGTGACTGTTGATCCACACCGTGCCGAACTGCAGCCGCCGCGCCGCGGCCAGCGCCCGTCCGATGTCGCGCGTCCACACCGAGGCGGCCAGGCCGTAGTCCACGTCATTGGCCCAGGCGATGGCCTCGTCGTCGTCGGCGAACCGCTGCACCGTTACGACCGGGCCGAAGACCTCGCGCTGGACGATCTCGGCATCCTGGCGCACGTCCGTCAGCACGCTGGGCCGGTAGAAAAAGCCGGGGCGCTCCAGGGGCGCGCCGCCGGTGAGGACGCGAGCGCCGGCCGTCCGGGCGCGCTGCACGAATCCCGCCACCCGTTCGAACTGCTGCCGTGACACCAGCGGTCCCACCTCCACCTGCTCGTCGGTGGGATCGCCCACCTTGATGGACTCCACGGCGGGAACCAGAGCCTCCAGCAGTTCCGGATACATCCGCGGCCCGGCCAGCACGCGGGCGGCCGCGGTGCAGTCCTGGCCCGTGTTGGTGTATCCCGCGAATTTCACCGAACTCACCACCGCGTCGATCCGGGCATCGTCAAAGACGATGACGGGGGCATTGCCGCCCAGCTCCAGGTGCACTTTCTTCAGGGTATCCGCCGCCGTCTTCGCCACGATCCTGCCCGTAGCCACATCACCGGTGAGCGAGATCATGCCCACCTCAGGGTGTTCGACCAGCCCCGATCCCACCGGGACACCGTCGCCCGTGATGACGTTGAACACTCCCGGGGGGAAGATATCGGCGGCGAGTTCGGCCAAACGCAGCGAGGTGAGCGGGGTCCACTCCGACGGTTTGAGGATCACGCAGTTGCCCGCAGCCAACGCCGGTCCCATCTTCCAGATGGCCATCATCAACGGGTAGTTCCACGGGGCGATCTGGGCGACGACGCCGATCGGCTCGCGCCGGATCCAGGAGGTCAGCCCGCGGACATATTCCCCGGTCGCCTTGCCCTCCAGGAAGCGGGCCCCGCCGGCGAAGAAGCGCAGGTTGTCGGAGATGAAGGGCAGGTCGGCCCGCGAGACGGCGATCGGCTTGCCGACATTGCGCGACTCGAGTTGCGCCAATTCCTCGGCGCGGGCATCGATGCGGTCCGCCAGTTTGAGCAGCATCCCCATGCGCTCCCCCGGCGTGCTGTCCAGCCAGGAGGGGAGGGCCCGCCTGGCCGCGGCCACCGCGCGGGCGACGTCCTCCGACCCGCCGCGCGGCACCTCCGCGATCACCTCCGCGGTCGCGGGGTTGATGATCTGCTCCCGCTCTCCTGTGGCCGCATCCACCCACTCCCCGCCGATGAACATCTGCTGGTAGGGCATCGGTCCACCCCCTCCGCTGTTACGCCGGTGCCACGCTTCCCAGCGCGTCCTCCAGGATGTCCAGCCCCCGCGCCAGATCTTCGTCGGACACTACCAGCGGGACCAGCACCCGGATGACGTTGTCGTCGACCCCGCACTTCAGGATGAGGAGCCCCCGCTCCAGGCACGCGGCCAGCACCGCCGCGGTGGCCGCCCGGGCCGGAGTCTTCGTCTGCCGGTCCTCGACAAGTTCCATGGCCACCATGGCCCCCAGCCCGCGCACCTCGCCGATCAGGGGAAAGCGCCGCTGCAGGGCATCAAAGCGCGCGCGCACCCTCTGCCCGACGGCCTGCGCCCGGGCCAGGAATCGGGGAGTGTTCACGACGTCGATGACCGCCAGCGCGGCGACGCAGGCCAGGGGATTGCCTCCGTAGGTTCCCCCCAGGCCGCCCACCGGGGGCGCTTCCATCACGTCCGCCCGCCCGGTCACCGACGCCAGCGGCAGTCCGGCCGCCAGCGACTTGGCGGCGACGAGGAGGTCGGGCTCGACCCCAGCGTGCTCGACGGCAAAGAACGTGCCGGTCCGGCCGAACCCGGTCTGAATCTCGTCGGCGATCAGCAGGATCCCGTGCCGCCGGCACAGCGCCGCCAGTGCCGGCAGAAAGTCGGGCGGGGGCACGATGAATCCTCCCTCTCCGGTCACGGGCTCGACGATCACCGCCGCCAGGTCGGCCGGATCCACCCGCACGCGAAACGCGTCTTCGATCGACGCCAGAATGTGTGACGTGCAACTCCCGGTGTGCGGAATGGGACACCGGTACGGATAGGGATAGGGCACGCGATAGATCTCCGGCACAAACGGGCCGAACCCGACCTTGTAGGGATCCACCCGGCTGGTCAGCGTCAGCCCCAGCAGCGTGCGTCCGTGAAACCCGTGCTCGAAGGCCAGCACGGCGCGCCGCCCGGTGGCCGCCCGCGCGATCTTCACCGCGTTCTCCACCGCTTCCGCGCCGCTGTTTGTGAGCATCGTCTTCTTGGGGAAAGCACCCGGGACCAGCGCGTTAAGCCGCTCGGCCAGTTCGACATACGGCTCATACATCGCCACGTGAAAGCAGGTGTGGAGGTAGCGCTCCAGTTGCGCCCGCAGCGCGGCCAGCACGTCGGGGTGGCGGTGGCCGACGTTCTGCACGCCGATCCCGCCGGCGAAGTCCAGATACCAGCGGCCGTCCACGTCCCGCAGCCACGCGCCCTCCGCCGACTCGACGAAGATGGACGCGACGTTGAACACCCCCCGGGGAACGGCGGTGCGCCGGCGGCTGAGCAGGACCTCCGTCCGTGAGGTGACCCGGGACTCCATGACTCCTCCTCCCGCCTTCTTCAGTCGTTCGCTCTCCTCAGTAGGAAGGCGGCGTGATCGCCCAGAGGGCTTCCAGCCGGCCGCGCCCCGCATTCTTCCAGCGGTGCGGCACCCGGCTGCTGAAGGTGATGGCGTCCCCGGGGTGGAGGATGTAGCGGTCCTCCCCGACCCAGATCTCCAGGCGGCCTTTGATAACGACCACGCACTCCTCATCCCCGGCGTGGGTGTAGGGCTGGGCGCCGCTGCCCCCACCGGGGTCGGCCTCGGCCCAGATGACCTCCAACTTCCCGCTCAAGTCGGGGGAGAGCAGGTAATCCGTAGCCCGCAGGCCCGGGTAGGTCAGCCGCGCCCGCTGGGCGCGGCGCACCACGCGGCCGGTGGGCGGACCGGTTTCATCGAAGAAGCGCCCCAGCGGCGTGCGCAGGACGCCGGCGATCCGCTGCAGGGACGCCACCGAGGGGTTCACCCGGTTGCGCTCCAGTTGACTGATAAAAGACTCGGTCAGGCCAGCCCGCCGGGCCACGTCGTGGATGGTTAGCCCGAGTTCCTGCCGCTGCCGGCGCAGCCGCGCGCCCAGCGTGGGCAGACGCAGCCGGCGGGTCGCGGGACGTTGGCGCGTCCGGGGGCTCATCGCGGTCTGCAGTATCATACAGGAAACTTAAGCCCAGGTACATGCAGGCCTGGGGCGGCAGGATTTTCCCCGGAGAGGCACGAACCCACGGGCAATCACCACGGGGGATCGGGGGCGCGACAGCCCCGCAGGAATGGGGGGGGAGAGGATGAGAGGCGGGAGCAGGACCATGGCCATCATCACGATGGCCCTGTTCGTGCTGGGCGGCCTCCAGAGCCCGATCGTGCGGGCGCAGATGAAGGGGCCGCTGCAGGCGATCGGCAAAGGCGAAGGGGCGGTGTCGATTATCGCCTGGGCCGGCTACATCGAGCGCGGCGAGACCGACAAGGCCTACGACTGGGTTACGGGATTCGAGCGCGCCACCGGGTGCAAGGTCCAGGTGAAGACCGCGGCGACCTCGGATGAGATGGTCGCGCTGATGATCGAGGGCGGCTTCGACCTGGTCACCGCCTCCGGCGACGCCAGCAACCGGTTGATCTCGGGCGGCAAGGTCCAGGAGGTCAACATCGCCCTGGTCCCCAGCTACACCACCGTGGATCCCCGCCTGCAGAACGCGCCCTGGCACACCCTGGGGGGCAAGCACTACGGCGTGCCCTACCAGTGGGGGTCGAACGTGCTCATGTACAACACCAAGGTCTTCCCGACCCCGCCGAAGTCCTGGGGCGTGGTCTTCGTGGAGCAGAAACTCCCGGACGGGAAGTCCAACAAGGGGCGGGTGGAAGCCTACGACGGTCCGATCTATGTCGCCGACGCGGCGCTGTACCTCAAGTACCACCAGCCGGCGCTGGGCATCAAAGACCCGTACGAACTCACCCGCAAGCAGTTCGAGGCGTCGCTGAACCTGCTGCGCCAGCAGCGGAAAATCGTCAACCGCTACTGGCACGATGCCTTCATTCAAATCGACGATTTCATCAACGAGGGCGTCGTCGCGTCCAGTTCCTGGCCGTTCCAGGTCAACCTCCTGCAGTCCAAGAAAGCCCCCATCGCCAGCACGATTCCGGTGGAAGGCGCCACCGGCTGGGCGGACACGACCATGATGCACATCGACGCCCCGCACCCCAACTGCGCCTACCGCTGGCTGGAGCACTCCCTCAGCGCCAAGCTGCAGGGAGATCTGGCCGCCTGGTTCGGTTCGGTTCCGGCGGTGCCAGCGGCCTGCCGCAACAACGCCCTGCTGGGCCCGACGGGGTGTCAGGTCAACGGCATGGGGAACTTCGGCAAGATCGCCTTCTGGAAGACGCCCCAGACCAGGTGCGCCACCCAGAAGGAGTGCGTCCCCTACCACGAGTGGGTAACGAACTACGTCGCGGTCATTGGAGGCCGCTGAGGCTTCCCGATCGCGACACCACGTCCCCTGACCGAAGGCCCGGCCGCAGGGACCGGGCCTTCGCTATGCTGGTGAGCAGTAGCATGCGGGAGCGGGATGTAAGCAGCCAGGCGACGGGGGGAGCCGGGGGGATCCGGGCCGGAGCGGCTCAGGTTCCGGCCGTGCGCTTCGCTGAGGTCAGCCGGCACTTCGGCGACGTCCGCGCCGTCGACCACGTCAGTCTGGACATCTACGACGGCGAGTTCTTCTCCCTGCTCGGTCCCTCCGGGTCGGGGAAGACCACCTGCCTGCGCCTGACGGCGGGCTTCGACCATCCGACGGCCGGGCGCATCGAGTTGCACGGGGTCGACGTCACCGGCATCCCGCCCTACGAACGCGATGTGAACACGGTCTTCCAGGATTACGCCCTCTTCCCGCACATGTCCGTGGGCGAGAACGTGGCCTACGGGCTGATGATCCGGGGTGTGGCGAAATCCGCCCGCGCGGCGCGCGTGCAGGAAGCGCTGGAGCTGGTGCGGCTGCCCGGGCTGGCCGACCGCCGCCCCTCCCAGCTCTCCGGTGGTCAGCGCCAGCGCGTGGCCCTGGCGCGCGCGCTCATCAACCGGCCGCGGGTCCTGCTGCTGGATGAACCCCTGGGCGCCCTGGACCTGAAGCTCCGGCAGCAGATGCAGGTGGAACTCAAGGCGATCCAGCAACAGGTCGGGATCACGTTCATCTATGTGACCCACGATCAGGAAGAGGCCCTGACGATGAGCGACCGGCTGGCGGTGATGAACAACGGCCGGATCGAACAGATCGGCACGCCGGCCGGGGTCTACGAACATCCGGCGACCGACTTCGTCGCGGGATTCGTCGGGGTCTCCAACCTGGTGAGCGGTGCGACCGCGCGGGCGATCACGGGTGCGGCGGGGACGTTCACCATCCGGCCGGAGAAGATCCAGCTGGCCGAGCCGGGAACCCCGGTCGCCGACGGCACCTGCTGGGTCGACGGCCGCATCGGCGACGTGGTCTACCTGGGAGCGCATACGCGCTATCGCGTCGACCTGGACCCCGGCGGGGAACTGGTGGTCACCCAGCAGAACGTGCACAGCACGTCCATGGATGTCCTGGCCGCCCGGGGGCGGCGCGTGAGGTTGCTATGGCCGAAGCAGCACAATCGACCCGTGGCGACCACCGGCTAGCGCCGCATCTGGGCCGGCGCGTCGCCATCTACCTGTACCGGCGGCCGGGCCTCTCCCTGCTGCTGCTGTTGGCGCCGCCGCTGCTCTGGCTCGGCGTCGTGTACCTGGGATCGCTCTTCGCGCTGATCCTGCAGAGTTTCTTCACCCTGGACAGCTTCACGGGTCAGGTCATCCGCAAACTCACCCTGGCTAATTACAGCGTGCTGCTCCGCGGAGCCAACATCGACATCATCGCCCGCACCACGGGCATGGCGGCGGCTGTCACCGCGGCGGCGGCCGTCCTGGCCTTTCCGCTGGCCTACTACATGGCGCGCTACGCGACGCCCCGGCAGAGAACGCTCCTGTACCTGGCGGTGCTGCTGCCGCTCTGGTCGAGTTACCTGGTGCGCGTCTACTCGTGGAAGCTCATCCTGGCGCGGGAGGGGATTCTCAACTGGACCCTGGTGCAGCTGCGCCTGGACGGCATCCTGACCTGGCTGCTGGGCCTCCCCGTGATCGGCGGGCCGTCGCTCTCGGTGTCGCCGCTGGGGATGTTTCTGGTCTTTGTCTATGTCTGGCTGCCCTACATGATCCTGCCGATCGAGGCGGCGGCAGAGCGCGTGCCCGAGTCGCTGCTGGAAGCCTCGGCCGACCTGGGGGCACATCCGGCGGAGACGTTCCGGCGGATTGTCCTGCCGCTGGTCCTGCCCGGCGTCGTCGCCGGATCGATCTTTACGTTCGCGCTGACCCTGGGAGACTTCGTCGTCCCCTACGCGCTGGGCAACTCGGCCCTGTTCATCGGGCAGGCGGTCCTGGCGTTTCAGGGAACGGCGGCCAACTTCCCGCTCGCCGCCGCTTTCACCGTCGTCCCGATGGTGATCATGGGCATCTACCTCTTCGCGGCCAAGCGTGCCGGCGCGTTCGAGGCGCTGTAGTGGCCACCCCGGCACCGTCCACGCGCGCTCCCTTCGGGCTCCGGGCCGCCGCGGCGGCGGTTTTGCTGTACCTGCACCTGCCCATTCTGGTAGTTATCCTCTTCGCCTTCACGACGGAGGACGCCGTCTTCCGCTTCCCGCCGGCGGGATTGACCCTGGAGTGGTTCCGCGTGGCCTGGGCGCGGGAGGACATCTGGCGGGCGCTCTTCCTCTCGCTGCGCGTGGCCGCGCTGACGACCCTCGTCGCCCTGATCCTGGGCACGCTGGCGGCGGCGGCGGTCCACCGCACCCGCTTCTTCGGCCGGGAGGTCGTCTCGTTCCTGGTCATCCTGCCGATCGCCCTCCCGGGAATCATCACCGGCATCGCCCTGCGCTCGGCGATCACCCTGCTGGGCGTCCCGTTCAGCACCTGGACCATCGTCATCGGCCACGCCACCTTCTGCGTGGTCGTGGTCTACAACAACGTCCTGGCGCGCTTCCGCCGCACCGCGCACTCGCAGGTGGAGGCCTCGATGGACCTGGGCGCCTCGCCGTGGCAAACGTTCCGCTACGTCGTGCTCCCGAGCCTGGCTACGGCGCTGCTGGCCGGAGGCATGCTGGCGTTTGCGCTCTCCTTCGACGAAATCATCGTCACGACATTCACCGCCGGGCAGCAGGAGACGCTGCCGATCTGGATCTTCAATCAGCTCACCAAGCCGCGGCAGCGCCCGGTGACCAACATCGCGGCCCTATTTGTGATCGTGACAACGTTCATCCCCATCTTGCTGGCCCACCGGCTGACCCGGGGCACCGTGGAAGCCGGCCGCGCCGGGCGCTGATCCGGCACCGGCCGCAGAAACACCGCGGGCCTGCGCGCATGGCGCAGGCCCGCAGCATCTCTGGGATCTTCCCGCGTCAGGACGTGGCCATCGGTGACGGTCGGGACATCGGCATCATGGCGGCGCGGCGCAGCGCGGCACCGCCCCAGATCAGCCAGACGGCCGGCAGCAGGAACCCGACAAGGAGCACGAGCTGATTCGTCGGGGCGAAGACCGCGGCCCAGGTGAAGACGCCGGCGATGATCGCTACCCACCCCAGGAACGCCGGCAGGGCTCCCGTGGTCGCCACCGCCCACCCGGCCAGAAGCAACGACGCTCCGGTAAAGGCGTTCCCGAAAGCGGTCACCCCCGAGGCGACGGTGGTCAGCGCCAGCCAGGCGTGGCCGGCGGCCACCTGATCCGAGGCAGCCGAGAGCGTCCCGCTGCCGACCCAGCGAATGATCCCGTCCAGGATGAGCGCGCTCAGCCCGATGATCGCGAAGTACAGCTGCGCCACCGCCCGCGTCGGGGCGGGCTCGCGCAGCCGGTTCATCAGACCGGCGGAGAAGAGAATCGCCAGCGCGACGGTCGCGAAGAAGACAATCGTGGTCAGTGTCGCCAGGCCCGGTTTCTGGACGAAGACCTGGAGCGATTTCACAGGATCCATGAGATCGGGGCCGAGGGAATAGTAGAGCGCGAACCCGATGACGAGCAGCACGCCGGCGACGAGACCCGCCGTGCCTCCGTTCTGCTGCACCCGGTCCATCCTCCACCTCCCGGCTGCCGCTTCTGCTCCTACCTTGGCCGCGGCGGCCGCTTGGGGCATCAGTACGGCGTCACCGGCGGCGTCTCCTCTGCGCCGGCTAGAGCTCGAGCGTGAACCCCTCCCGGCCTGGGAGAATCTGGAACGGGGGGCGCGTGCGGCGGGCAGCCTCGAGCAGGCGGTCGAGGTCGTCATCGGAGTACCCCGGGTTGTGATGGAAGGTCATCAAGCGCTGGACCCCGGCCAGCCGCGCGAAGGCCAGCACATCACGGATTGCGCTGTGCCCCCACCCCACAAAGCGGGGATAGTCCTCGTCGGCGTACTGGGCGTCGTGAATGAGCAGCGCGGCGCCCCGGGCCAGGGCGAACCCGGAGGTCCAGGCCGGCTCGGACGGAAAGTGCTGCACCCCCAGCGCCGGCTCGTGGTCGGGGATGTAGGTCACGGGGGTCTCCCCCGCGGTGATGCGGTAGCCGACCGTCGGGCCGGGATGGCAGACCAGGTCCGCCTCCAGGTCGAGGCCCCCGATCCGGAACCGACCGAGGGGGACATCGTGCAGGGTAAGGCGGCAGGGCAGCTCGCGCAGCCGCACCGGGAAGAGCGGCGGCGAGAGGTAGCGCAGCAGCCGCTGCTGCAGGTTCAGCGTCGACGAGGGGGGCCCCCAGATGTGTACCTCCAGCCCGGGCTGATACAGTGGGGCGAAGAAACCGAGCCCCTGCAGGTGATCCATGTGCAGGTGGGTCAGCAGGATATCGACGCTCGCGATCGACCCCAGGGTTCCCCCGAGCCGGCGGATCCCGGTCCCGGCGTCGAGCACCAGCACCGTCCCATCGTCGCCCCGGACCTCCACGCAGGACGTGTTCCCGCCGTAGCGTACCGTCTCCGGTCCGGCCGCGGCCAGCGAGCCGCGCGTGCCCCACAAGGTCACCTTCATGGCTGGTCCAACTCCCAGAAAATGATCACTCCGCCGAGATGGCGGCCCCCCTGCCCTTCCAGCGGCAGGACCGTCGCCTCGATGAGCCGGAGGTCTCCAGCGGAACCGCGCAGACGCAGCCGGCGGTGGACGGGCCTCCGCTCCCGCAGGACGGTGGGCAGCGGCCGTTCCTCCGGCGGGATGAACTGTCCCATCTCGTCGTAGAGCGGCAGCGCCTGCATCCACTCCTCCAGGCGCATCTCCTGCGTTTCCGCGAAGCGCCGGCCGAGGATCGCCTCCGCCGTCGGGTTGAAGTACAGGAGGGTCCGCTCGTGATCGGCGATCATGATCGGCGTGGCCAGATAACTGGCCAGCTGCCGCATCAGGATGAGTTCGATGGGCTTCTGGATCACGGGCGCTCGTCCAGGCTCCAGAAGAAGGCCACTGCCCCCAGGTGCCGTCCCCCCGCCCCCTCCAACGGGAGCGCGGTGATGCCCAGGTGCCGGGCCACGCCGTCGTCGCCGGTGATCCACAGCGTCCGGTGCGCCGGCCGGTGCTCGCGGAGGGCGACGGCCAGCGGCAGATCCTCCGCGCGCACGGTGGCTCCAGCCTCATCGCGCTGGGTGAACCCGGTCGACCATTCCGCGAGCGGCATCGGGCCGGCCTCGTCGAACCGGCGGCCGAGCAGCCGCTCCGCCGGCTCGTTGTAGAAGAGGAGATTGCCTTCGGGATCGACGACAAAGATGGGCATGACGAGATGGCTGGCCAGTTGCCGCATCAGGATCAGTTCGATCGCCGGTCCGCTCATCGCGCCCGTCCCGGAGTTGCGGCAACCGCCGGTGCACGCTGCAGGAGGCCCTCCAACAGCAGGACGGCCGCGGCCTTGTCCAGCGGGGTATTCAGGTTGCCGCACTTCGGAGACTGAATGCACGAGGGGCACCCCGCCGCGCACGGGCAGGAGGCGACGGCGTCCAGGGTGGCGGCCATCAACTCATCGAGCAACGCAAACCCCTTCTCGGTAATTCCCACGCCGCCGGGGTATCCGTCGTAGATGAAGATCGTCGGCACCTCCGTCTGTGGGTGGCGGGGATAGGAGACGCCCCCGAGATCCCAGCGGTCGCACATGGCGAAGAGGGGCAGCAGCCCGATGGCGGCGTGCTCGACCGCGTGGATCCCGCCGGCCAGGTCCAGGGCGCGCGCGGCGAGCGCCCGAACCAGGGCGTCCGGGAGGGTGAACCATAGCGCCGTCGTGGTCAGCGTCTGCGCCGGGAGGTCCAGGGGCTCACTCCCCAGGACGGTCCCGCTGAAGAGTTGCCGGCGCACGTAGCCGATCACCTGGGTCGTCACGTCCACATCGCCGAACCACGCCTGCGTCGGCCCAAACGCCCGCTCCTGGCGGGCCTGACGGATCACCGCGTCGGTCAGGCTGCGCGCCTGCGTGTAGTGATCGCCGGCGTGCGGCACGACGTAGGCAGCGTGGTCCGCCAGGTCAAGGCGGCGCACCGCGTAGGCCTGGCCCTGGTGGAGGTAGATGGCGCCGGGATGCACCTGCTCGAAGGCCCGGGCGGCGTCCACGGTTCCCAGCAGCCGGCCCGCCGCCGCGTCGATGATCCGGTAGGTCTCCCCGGACGCGGCGCGGACCTCCACCTCCTTGGCCGGGTAGCGCC
>Ga0073934_10005044_pt1 | contig 21101 bp, 18 predicted proteins | sample LarsenN4metaG_FD_76834 | JGI IMG/M metagenome (GOLD analysis project Ga0073934, IMG submission 76834) | Hot spring sediment bacterial and archeal communities from British Columbia, Canada, to study Microbial Dark Matter (Phase II) - Larsen... ...
CGCTACCGGGCGTATGAAAGTCTGAATGGCATCGTTCACATGGTTGACCGCCGGGATCTTATCGGCAAGAAACTCAACCAGAGAAAGCACGATCAACAGGCCCAAGATCCACCAGCTCGCCAGTATATCCCACGGAGAACTCAATTGAATCAGTTCGGTGTAACGCGCCACCAGACCGATGACCAGCAGGGGGATATACGCGTTAAGACCCGCGCTGGCTGATAGCCCGAACGCCGCTAATAACCCGGTAAGCAATTCCATAATTCACTCAACCTAGATGAAATCCATCCCAGGTTCCTGTCAGGAAAAAACGTAAAGCATCAAGAAGGCCTATCTGTACTATTGCGACAGTGAAACCCCCGAGGATTGGAAAAAGGATTTCACTGACCCGATTATACCTTCTCTCCGCTTTAAGAATTATCAGCCACAACATTGTATAAACTGTCGTCAGCAGCAGGACCACTCCGGCTGCGCTGATGAGCGCAAGAGGGTACAGTAGCAGCGGGTTTTCCAACAGCACCAGCAGGTCCACCCCGACCGCTAACAGGACAAGGGCGGAAAAGGATCCCAGGCTTTGGACTGCAGGTTGTTTCGAGGTATTATTCCAAACCGTGGAATTGAACGCAGGGTACACCACAAGTGCAAGCGCCAGACCCATCCCTGTTCCCGTGAATAAACGCAAAATGTTCGTTGGCGTGTAGAGACTCGGATCTCCTGGGAAAAAACTCAGCAGTGAGTTGATTCCATCCAGGATAAATGCTCCTGTAAATGCTGCAAGAGTAACAAGCACGATCCTGGGCGGCGTACCCTCTCTGCGGGGTGAGAGGACAGATTGATAGATTAAACCCAATACTGCACCGAGGTACATTCCGCTGCACCTTGCACAGAGCGGGAGCTGTCTGTCGCCAAGAAAGAAGGAGCGCAGGTCGATCCGATGACAGACTGCGTAGCCAACTGCATCGGCTTTGCCCAGCAAGCCCCCAGGTGTGTTCAGCAGCCAGCCAATCAGCACGATTCCGACTGTCAGGAGGACTCCTCCCTTCCAGAATCCGTTAAGGCGGTTCGCCGCCAGTTTCGTCGCTTCCATCCAGGTGGAATTATAGGTGTTTCACAATAAAATCACAAGCCTCATGGCGGACTTTACTGGTTTGGGGTATGATTCGCCTTCGAGTTTAAATCTCTGGAGGACACATCTGGATGAAAACCCTCTCAACATCAATCCTGATGGTATTTGTGATCAGCGCATGCTCTATACTAGGACCCAAACCGGTCGAGACAATCGTTGTCGAAAACACTCCGATCCCAACGACGCCCGTCCCGCCGACGATAACGCCGACTCCCAAACCGCTAACGCGCACCCCAACCGCAACGGTCACGCTGACCGCGACGCCATCCTATCCACCCGAAGGTTACGGTCCTGATGACTTTCCGGCAGAAGTAAATCCCCTCACCGGGCTCCGTGTAGAGGATCCTGACCTTTTGGATCGCCGACCACTGGCGATCAAGATCAATATTGTCCCGCGGACATCCACACGACCACCCTGGGGACTGTCTGCTGCGGATATTGTTTATGAATACTATCAGAACAACGGCTACACCCGGTTTCATGCAATTTACCTGGGAGAGGATGCCGAGCTGGTCGGTCCAATCCGGTCTGGGAGGTTCCCGGATCACTACTTGATCAGGATGTACAAAAGCATTTTCGCGTACGGGAGCGCCGACCGCACGATTAACGACCGGTTGTTGAACGCCGAATACAGCGATCGCCTGGTTCTTGAAGGCGGCAGGAGGACGACATGCCCTCCAAGCGCAGCGGCCCCTCTGTGCCGATTCGATCCGCAGGGATATGACCTGCTCCTCGGCGGGACGACGGAGATACACGAGTTTGTCCAGAGCCAGGGCGTGGATGATGAACGTCAGGATTTGGATGGGATGTGGTTCAAGTTGGAACCACCCGCCGGAGGCGAAGAAGGGGCCGTTGTGACGATTCGGTACTCTTCGGACGACTATGCCCGCTGGGAATACAACATCGCCCGCCAGAAATACCTGCGCTACCAGGATAATGCCTTCGACACCGGTGGGGGTGAAGAATATGCGCCGCTGTTGGACCGGTTGACCGAAGATAACATCATTGCCGACAATGTCGTCGTCCTGCTGATGGAACACACTTTTTATCGCAAGCCTCCAGCTGAGATCATCGAGATCCTGGTCAGCGGGAGTGGTCCTGCTTATGTGTTTCGTGATGGAAAGGTCTTTGAAGCCCGGTGGAACATCCCTGCACAGGATAGTGTCCTCTACCTGACCGATGAAGACGGAGAGCCGTTTCCATTTAATCCCGGCAAGACCTGGTTCGAGGTCGTTGGTCAGACTTCGCAGATCACCTCAACCGATGAAGGGGAATGGCGCTTCCAGTTTCAGATCCCCTAGTACGCGTGGATCCCGGTTTATTTCCGGGATTATTGGTTCTTAGTTATTGAGTGCTTCGAGGATCTCCCGAACCAGTCTGGGGCCTCGATAAACCAGGCCGCTATAGAGCTGGATCAGTGTCGCACCGGCGTCCAGTTTTTCCTGGGCGTCTGAAGGACTCATAATGCCCCCAACGCCAATGATCGGCAGGTTTCCACCGGTCGTTCGATAGATCTGTTGGATCATCCGGGTGCTGGTGGATTTCAACGGCAGCCCGCTCAATCCACCTGATTGACCGGCGAGTGGTGACTGCAGTTTCGGCCGTGCGACCGTCGTATTCGAGGCGATTACACCGTCAATATGGGTGTCCACGATTACCTGGAGGGCATCTTCAAGTTCCCCATCTGTCAGGTCAGGGGAAAGTTTAACTAAGAGGGGCACTCTGTTCCCCAGGAGATCCTCCTGCAGATGCCTCTCTCTGTCCATTTTCCCCAGAAGATCTCTCAGCGCCTCCTTTGCCTGCAGCTGTCTCAGTCCCGGTGTGTTTGGGCTGCTGACGTTTACGACCAGATAATCCACCAATGGAGCAAAAATTTTAATTAATTGAATATAATCGTTCGAGGCATCTTCCAAAGATGTCTCTCGATTCTTTCCCATGTTCACTCCCAGAACCAGATCATCAGGACGCCTGCCAGCCAGCCTCCGGGCGACGAGCGCAGCGCCTCTCCCCGGGAAACCCATGCGGTTGATTAACGCCTCATCCTCCACCAGACGAAAAATGCGCGGGCGAGGATTGCCCTTTTGCGGCTGTGGTGTGACAGTGCCGATTTCAACATGCCCGAATCCGAGCGCTGCCAGGCCGTGAAGCCCCAACCCATCCTTGTCGTAGCCGGCTGCCAGCCCAACCTGGTTGGGAAAGACCAGCCCAAACGCTTTCACCGGCTTTCCGGGTCCTCGGTAGACCTTCCTTAATATCCTCGTGATACCCGGGATGAACCCTGCCAGCTGTAGCAGCCAGATTGTTAGACTATGCGCAGTTTCAGCCTCCAGCCGGAACAGCAGCGGTCGCACCGTTCGTTGATATCGATTCACATCACTTTAATAAGAATTCCTGGACCTGTTGAACTTGCTGAGGCGATACCAACCCCTGCTCTTCCCATTCTCGAAGCAGCTCTCCCAAAGTGAAAATGGATCGCAGGCGATATCCTTCCCGGGATAATGCCTCTGCAGCCCCAGATTGCCGGTCGATGAGGACCACGACGTCTTCGACGATCAACCCAGCGGAACGGAGCTTTTTAATAGCTTCCATTTTGGTTCCGCCCGTCGTCGCCAGATCGTCCAGGACGACCACTCGCTCTCCGGGCTGGAACACGCCCTCGATTTGAACCCGTGTGCCGTATTCCTTCATCTCCTTCCGCGGGTAAATCAGAGGCCAGCCGCCTTTCAAGCAGACTGCTGTTCCAATCGGCAGCGCAGCGTACGGCAGGGCGGCTAACCGGTCAAATCGCATGGATTGAAGCATCTGTACATAAACCACTGCCACCCGGTCCAACAACCACGGATGTCCAACCAGCAGGCGCAGGTCAATGTAGATTGGTGAGATCAATCCGGATTTGAGGGTGAACTCACCGAACTTGATGCAGCCGGTTTCGTGCAGGGAGCGCGCCAGATCTGCAAGCCCGCTTGAAACACCCTTAACCGGAACAGCCGCCGGCTTCGATTCAAGGTATCTTAACCTGCCTTCATTGATTGCCTCTCGAAAATTCAACGCGGCCTGGCGTGCATCCTGCGCTCGTGATATCCCCCTGGAGATCGTGATCAACATCCCGCTTCCATCCTCCCGCAAGCCGCTGTTCAGCGCTGCTGCGAGGTCACCACCCTGTACTCCAACGCCTGGCGTGAGCAACCACAGGTCAGGCGCCAACCCCCGCACCGACAGCAGGGCGTCTGGCTTAGTCGCACCGACCACCAGTCCTACGTTATCCCTTGTATTCCATTCAACCACTTTTAATGCCACCTGCTCGAATAACTTCAATCTCCCTGCCAGCACAGGTTCGAAATTCGCATGAGCAACTTCAAGGTCCTGAATGTCGGACGCACCTGGATTAGATGTTTTACATAAGATGAACACTCCCCTGTCCGAATCTTCGAGAAATGGGGCGAGCGCATCGGAGCCCATGTAAGGACTGGCTGTCATTGCAGTCGCTCCCAGGGTCTGGAACAGCGATTTCGCGTACGCTGCCGCCGTGGATGCGATATCGCCGCGCTTCGCATCGACGATGACAGGCACCTCCAGAGGTATTGAGCGGATCAGATCCCCCAATGCATTCCAGCCTTCCCCTCCATATAGTTCAAAGAATGCGGTGTTCACCTTGTAGGCCAGCGCCACATCAGCTGTTGATTCGACCAACCGCTTGCAGAATTCTAAAGCCGCTGACGCATTCGGGCGGTCCAGGTCTTCCGGGTGAGGATCCAGGCCCACACACAACAGAGAGTCGATCTCGATTGACCTGGCCTCCAGTTTAGAAAAGAACCCCACTCCAACCTCCTAAGCTGCGCTTCATCTTTTTACCGATGGACATCCTATTCCTGGGTTCGCGATACGATTAAGACTTCCCTAGAACCATGGCCAGCAGGGCCATCCGAACGTACAGGCCGTATTCCATCTGCCGGAAATAAGCCGCCCGTGGGTCCCGATCGACCTCCAAGCTGATCTCGCCCACCCTGGGCAGCGGATGCATCACGATCATCCGGTCTTTCGCCAGCTGCATAGTCTCCGGGGTGATCACGAAGGCGTCCTTCACGCTCTCGTACTCGCCCAGGTCGGTGAACCGCTCCTTTTGGACCCGCGTTACATAAAGGACGTCGGTTTCCGGCAGGACGACCTCCAGCCTGTCATACTCCGCCTGAGGGATGTCTTTTGAGTTGATTTCATCGATGATCTCCGGAGGCATCCGCAAGATCACTGGAGATACGTAATTGATCCTGACCGAAAACAAGGAAAGCAACCGGGCCAGCGAATGCACCGTCCGTCCGTATTTAAGATCTCCGAGCATAGTCACCGTCAGACCGTCTATTTCGCCCAGCTCTTCGACAATCGTAAACAGGTCGAGCAGCGCCTGTGTCGGATGCTCCCCCACGCCGTCGCCGGCGTTGATGATCGGCTTTTGAGCATACTGGGCAGCCAGGGCTGAAGCGCCCACTTCCGGATGGCGCAGGACGATCACGTCAGCGTAGCACTCCAGGGTCCGCACGGTGTCAGGAAGGCTCTCACCCTTGGAAACCGAAGAGTAATGGACCTCGTTGATGGGGATGACACTGCCTCCAAGCCGCTCCATCGCAGATGTGAAAGAGGAGGAGGTGCGCGTAGACGGCTCGTAGAACAGGTTCGCCAAGATCTTCCCTTTCAGCAGGTCAAATGTCCCGATCCGCTGCACCATTTCGCGCATTTCGTGCGCAACATCGAAGATGTATTCGAGGTCCTCCCGCGAGAACTGTTTCACCGAAAGGATATCTCTCCCATAAAACGGGGAGTTCTGTTGATCTCCAAATGGCAGATGGGCGCTTTTCTTTTTAACCGGCGGAAGATACGTTGCCATTTGAGCCTCCTACTTAATTTTTGGTCTGGATGTAAGCGGTTTCCTCGTTAAATTTCTATATCCTGTGCGTACTGCCTGGCGTTCCTTCCCGAGCCAGGCGGCGCCAGCACCTGTCCATCCTCGAAGGCAAGCCTGCCGCGAAGGAAGACTTTGAGCAATCGACCGCGCGCCTGCCTCCCCTCGAAAGGGGTCCAGCCGCAGCGCGTGTGGGTGCCGCTGGCTTTGATCTCCCAGACCACGTCGGGGTCGATTTCGATCCATGTGTCCGGCTGAACCGGCAGGTTGAAGATCCGCGTGGGGTTTGTGACCATCCGCAGGAGAAGGTCATCGAGGGACAACCGCTTCTCGGACACCGCGGTCAAGAATAGCGGCAGCGCGGTCTCGAGCCCAGGGAACCCCGGAGGGGGATTCGGACCTTTCTTTTCTTCCAGGGTGTGCGGAGCGTGATCGGTTGCGAAACAATCGATCACCTCCAGGTTCTCCCACAAGGCAGCCCGGTCGGCCTCGCCTGCCAGGCGGGGACGGACCTCGCTGATCCCCTCGCCAAGCTGGGGGATATCTTCCTCCGCGAGGAAGAGGTGGTGCGGAGTCACTTCGCAGGTGATTTTCAAGCCTTTTTCTTTCGCTTTGCGGATCAACAAGATCTCTTCACGCCGTGAAACGTGGCACAGGTGGACGGGACGGTCGTAGATCGCAGAAAGAAGGATGATCGCCGCCAGGGTCCTCCCTTCGGCGTGCACCGCGAGAGGAGCCTGGCTCGGCCAGCACGCGAAGTGCCTCATCCAGACTGTCATATCTTCCAGGCAGAGCGGACCGAAGGTCTGGTCGAGATACATCTTCAACCCTGCTGATCGAGTCGAAAGCTCAGGGATTACGCCTGCGTTATCCGGACTGGCGCCTAAGAATTGGGCGTAATCGCAGCGTACTTTCAAGCTGGCGCTTTTATGAACCTGCTCCAGGGTTTCCCTGTCAACTACGGGGGGTTGAGTGTTGGGCATCGCAAGCACTTGCGTAAACCCTCCCGCCAGGGCAGATGCTGTCCCACTGTCCCAGTCCTCCTTGTGGATGCCTCCCGGCTCGCGCATATGGACGTGTGGATCGACCAGTCCCGGGAAAGTGATCATCGTTCGCCAGCTAACTGACAAAAAAAATAGAGCCTCCTGGGCTCTATTTTGAAAAAACCGCCTGGTGAGGGTAATCCCACATGGCGGTCCAGATGTTCAGCGGTTGCACTCGGGAATTTCATAATTTGCCCGATTTTACAAGGATTCGAAATTCTGTCAAGGCAGATCCCTATGGTCGACAGATTTTTTAAGATACGCCTAACCCCATTCCCAGCTCCGGATCTCCTCCATCGAATCTCGGGCGGTCAGGTCCAGTTGGAGCGGTGTGATAGATATGTATCCCCCGGCCAGGGCGCCGAAATCGGTCCCTTCCTCAGGCACGCCTGTTGGCGGCTGTCCCCCGATCCAGTAATAAGGTTTGCCGCGCGGATCAAGCCTGCGCTCGAGTTTATCCCGGTAGACGCGCAGGCCAAGCCTGGTGATGAGGAAGCCCTTCAGCGCTTCGTCCGCCAGGTAGGGCACGTTGATATTCAGCAACGTCTTCCTCGGCAGTCTATGCTGGAAGATTTTTTCCACCACTCTGCAGGCAACCCGGGCAGCTGGGCCGTAATCCAACGTACCCAGGTGATTTTCCGGACTATCGAGGGATACCGCGATCCCTGGTCGCCCCCAGATCGCAGCCTCCATCGCCGCCGTCACCGTCCCGGAATAAGTCACGTCGTGTCCAAGATTGGCGTTGGGGTTGATGCCAGATACGATAATATCGATCTCTTTTTCTATAAACCCCAACAGGGCGAGTGCGACGCAATCGGAAGGCGCTCCATCCGAGGCGTATGCCAGCGTGCCGTCTTCGAGCAGGACCTCTTTGACGCGTAATGGCCGATGCATGGTCTTGACATGCCCCGACGCGGACCAGTTTCTGTCTGGAGCCAGGACCGTCACGTCGCCGAGCCTGCGCATCTCCTGGGCAAGCGCGAGTATTCCAGGCGCGTTGACGCCATCGTCGTTCGTTACAAGGATATGCATGATCTTTTTTACCGATTCTCCCGTGGAATTAATGGTTGCCAATTATAATTCTGATATGGATCGCGAAAAGGGTCGGTTCTTGGCGGTTCATGGCCATTCTTTGCATCAAGGAGATAGAGGACATGCGACGGATAATCGGAATCGTGCTGATCATCGCTGCTGCGGTGGGTCTGCTGTTGAGCATCTCCGGTATTGCCGCAATCTGGACGATAAGACGTTCTCTGACCGGCGACCTGATCAGGACCTTCGATCTGCTGGACGAAACGCTGGATGCAGCATCTGATGGTCTGGGCGTTGCGGATCAGACGTTAGCAAAATTCGTCCTGGATATCACTACCATGGAAACCACCATTCAGACCGCTGGCAAGTCCATTGAGGACACCATTCCGTTGATGGAATCTTTCACAGAGTTATTGACGAATGATCTCCCGGCGACAATCCGATCCACCCAGACTGCACTCGTATCTGCCCAGTCGTCGGCTCAGGCGATCGAAAGCACGTTGCAGCTGCTCAGCGCGATTCCCCTCCTGCCGATCGGCGCATACGATCCTGAAGTCCCTCTCGCGGAAGCGCTTGCAGAAGTCTCAGCCAGCCTCGATCCCCTCCCGCAGTCGCTCACCGACCTGGCTGGGAACCTAGAGACGAGCCAGGATAACATGGACCTGATAGCGACCCAGGTCGAAACGATTTCCATCAACGTCGGGGCGCTCCGGTCGAACCTCACCCAGACCAAGGATGTGCTCTCCAGAGTGCGGGTCGTGATCGCAACGCTCCAGGGACAGGTGAATAACATCCGCTCTGGTCTTCCAGGCGGTCTCAACGCCGCCGTGTGGTTCCTGACAGTCTTCTTTATCTGGCTCGGGATCACCCAGATTGGTCTCCTGACCCAAGGCCTCGAACGTCTGCGCCCTGAGGTTGGTGCGCCAACTACAGGAGAAAATTAAGAATAGACCTCCAGGGCTAACCAGCCAGCAGCTTTCGCAGCACCGTTTGCTGGATACCGCTGTTCAAATAGTACTCGACTTCGATCAAAGTATCGAGCCTGGCAATCGCCTCGAAAGTGATTCGCCGACCATCTTCCTTAACCGCCTCGATGGTCAGCTCGCTGCGCGGCTTGATGCGGTCCGAAAGCCCGGTGATGTTAAAGATCTCTCTGCCGGTCAGGCCGAGTGCCTCCACTCCTTCCCCACCCTTGAATTGCAGGGGGAGGATGCCCATCCCAACGAGGTTGGACCGGTGAATCCGCTCGAAGGACTTTGCCAGAACAGCTTTGACTCCTAACAGGAGAGTCCCCTTAGCGGCCCAGTCTCTGCTCGACCCGCCTCCGTATTCCTCTCCCGCAAGGACGATCAAGGGCACCCCTTCTTCTTTGTACTTGAGAGCGGCATCGAAGATCGTCATCTGCGCACCATCCGGCAGGTGGATGGTGTACCCGCCTTCCACCCCCGGGACCAGCTGGTTTTTCAGGCGAATATTCGCGAAGGTGCCGCGCGTCATCACCCGGTCATTCCCCCGCCGGGAGCCGTACGAGTTGAAATCTCGCGGCTGGACGCCGTGCTCGACCAGGTACTTACCTGCCGGGCTGTTCGCCGGGATTGCCCCTGCCGGAGAGATGTGGTCCGTCGTGATCGAATCGCCGAGTACAGCGAGCGCGCGGGCGTTGAGGATGTCTTTGACCTGTGGGAGCTCTCTGCTGAATTCAGTAAAAAAGGGCGGTTCCTGAATGTACGTCGAGCTCGGATCCCAGCTATAAAGCTCCCCCGTGCTCCCCTGGATGGAATTCCACGTATCATTTCCGGTGAAAACGTCCTTGTATTTTTCGGCGAACAGTTCCGGCGACACGACTTCTGCGATCGTTTGTCGGATTTCATCGGAAGTGGGCCAAATGTCCCGCAGATACACTGGCTGCCCAGAGCTATCTATACCCAGGGGATCATTTTCGAGGTTGGTGTCTACCGTTCCCGCCAGCGCGTAAGCGACCACCAGCGGAGGGGATGCCAGGTAGTTCGCCCTGACGTATGGATGGATTCTTCCCTCGAAATTTCGGTTGCCGGACAGTACGGCCGCCGCGATCAGGTCAGCCCCGGTGATAGCCTTGACCACCTCGCCAGGCAGTGGGCCAGAGTTCCCGATGCAAGTCGTGCAGCCATACCCAACCAGGTTGAAACCGAGTTCGGCGAGCGGCTCCATCAGCCCTGCTCGACCAAGGTACTCGGTGACGACCCGCGATCCAGGCGCCAGACTCGTCTTGACGTAAGGCTGTGACTTCAGCCCGCGCTCGCGCGCTTTCTTTGCCAGCAGGCCGGCCGCGACCATCACGGAAGGGTTCGAGGTGTTCGTGCATGAAGTGATGGCCGCGATCACCACGGAGCCATGCCCGAGTTCCGCCTGGCTGCCGTTCGTCCCGATCACAGCCTTCCGCCCGACCTCGCCCGCAGGGATTTCGAAGCCGCGCTCAGCCTTGGGCAATACCAGGGCAGCCTGAAAGGAGCGCTTCATCGCGCTCAGCGGCACTCGGTCTTGCGGTCTTTTCGGCCCGGCAAGGCTGGGCTCGACCGTCCCCAGATCCAGCTCGAGCGTTTCGGAAAATTCCGGTTCGGGGGTATCTGCTGTCCGGAAAAGGCCTTGTTCCTTGCAGTAGCGCTCCACTCGGTCGATCAGTGCTGACGGGCGGCCGGTTAGAGCCAGGTAGCGCAGAGTCTCATCGTCGACCGGGAAGAACCCAATCGTCGCACCGTATTCCGGCGCCATGTTGGCGATCGTCGCCCGGTCCGGAAGCGAGAGATATTCCAGTCCGGGCCCGTAGAATTCCACGAACTTCCCCACGACTCCTCTCTGGCGCAGCATCTGGACGGCCGTCAGAGTCAGATCTGTTGCGGTTGTCCCTTCCCTCATTTCTCCGTAAAGTTTGAAGCCGACGACGTCCGGTGTGACCATATCCATCGGTTGTCCGAGCATCGCGGCCTCCGCTTCGATGCCGCCCACCCCCCAGCCGATTACCCCCAGACCGTTGATCATCGTAGTGTGCGAATCGGTTCCCACCAGCGTGTCCGGATAAGCAACCAGCTCTCCGTCCACCTCGCTTGCGCTGACCACCTGGGCCAGATATTCCAGGTTCACTTGGTGAACGATCCCGGTGGCTGGGGGGACGACTCTGAAGTTATTGAATGCGTGCTGACCCCAATGGAGAAATTCGTATCGTTCGCGGTTGCGTTGGAATTCGATCTCGGCGTTCCGCTTGAGCGCATCCTGGCTGGCGAAGAAGTCCACCTGAACGGAGTGGTCGATCACGAGGTCGACGGGCACGAGGGGATTGATCTTGCGGGGATCGCCGCCCAGCCTGGCGATCGCGGATCGCATGGCGGCGAGATCGACGATCGCCGGGACGCCGGTGAAATCTTGCATGATCACCCGCGCAGGTCGAAACGGCAGGCTGGGTCGGTCGGTAGACTTCGGCTGCCAGGCAGCCAGGTTTTCCACGTCGACAGATGTGATCTCGCGCTGGTTGCACTGGCGTAAAAGGGATTCCAGCATGATGCGGATCGAAAAAGGCAGTCGATCCAGACTCATATACCCCTCTCCCGAAAGCCTGTCCAAACGATAAATCACATAATCCCCAGATGCAGTCCTCAATACATCTTTCACTTGAAAATAATCCTCAGGCATGTCGCCTCCCGGTAAGTCCCTGGTAGATATCGTTGACCATTAAATCACTCATTGCGCTCCCACTTGAATGGCAGATTGGTAATTCGATTAAGATTTATCGAATTATAGAGATTATTCAGCGTGCTCACGATCTGCGGACGATAGCGTCGGTCATCCGGACCACGCGTGACATGAATTCGCAGTCGTGGACCCGGACTATGTCCGCGCCGCGCACGATCCCGACCGCCACGGCAGCTGCCGTCCCTTCCAGACGCTGGTCTGGAGGCAGGTCCAGCGTGTACCCGATGAAAGATTTGCGCGAAGGTCCGATCAGCAGGGGGAATCCCAGCGAGCGGATCTCAGGCAGGCGGTCGATCAGCTCGAGGTTCTGTTCGACCGTTTTTCCAAAGCCAATGCCCGGGTCCAGGATGATCCGTTCTCTCGAGATTCCAGCTGCCTCAGCCATGGAAACGCTCTCGAGCAGCTCCCGCTTAATGTCTTCGATCAGGTCATCGTAAGGGATGTCCACGTACCGTCCGCCCAACCTTTCCCTGATCTCCGCGTGCACCCAGGAGCTCCGATTGTGCATCAGGACCACCGGTGCGCCGTGTTTCGCGACGACCCTCCCCAGCTCGGGGTCCGCCTTCAATCCCCACACGTCGTTCACCATGTGAGCGCCTGCCTCCAAAGCTGCCTCGGCAACTTCGTACTTGTAGGTATCGATCGAGATCAGGACATCGAACTCCCGGACCAGGGCTCTGATCACCGGCAGGACCCGGGACAACTCCAGCTCCGCCTCGACCGGTGAAGAACCTGGCCTTGTGCTCTCCCCACCCACATCCAGGATATCCGCGCCCGCTTCGACGAAACGCCCGGCCAGTTCCACCGCGGCGTCGACCATCTCAGCTTCCGATACTGTTGGACCGGAACTGATGGGTGAAGAAAGCACGCCATCGCCGGAGAAGCTGTCCGGAGTGATGTTGAGGATGCCCATCAAATACGTGCGGCTTCCCCAGGTGAAATTTCGGCCTCCGATCGTCAGGCCAGCAGATACCAATGTATTTGCTTCCATAATTTCTGTCAGCTAGGTGATCGTTCTCTGATCGCCGGGTTATGCGCGGCGCCATCCGGCGTCAGGAGGTTCAGACCTGAATCATTATTTTGTCTCTGACTCAGACCATCAGCGTCAGCGGTCGGTCCAGCCATTCCTCCGCTTCTGTGAAATCCGTAAAGATGCGGAATTCGACGCCGCCCGGGTTCGTCAGGGAGGGGATCTTCTCGATCGCTTCCCGGATGGCATCGTTCGCCACGACGACCGCCAGGCGGATGTTCCGTGCCGCCGGGTCCGAATTGACTTCGATGGCGTAATCGATGGCTTCCTGCGTGATCTCATTCACCTGGCGGAGATCGTAGAGATTGCGGGTCAGCCGGTCGGAGCTGAGCAGGTGGTCCAAGGCGAAAGCCCTCCAGTGTTCCAGCGTGCGGTGCGAGACATCGGTGAACGTGTAATGCATCCCTCCATCCGGTCGGCGGACTACGGTGTACCCGATGCCCGGGGTCGGAGTCCAGTTCAGGGGTTTCAATCCTTCTTCGGTCATCTGGTAAACTCCTCATTGTATTCGATTTGATTTTACCAAAATTATCCGGGGTCTTGACCGCATCCGCCGGGACTGAACCACGTGATGTCCTCGTGATCGACCCTGGCCAGCATCTCTTCCACTGTCAGATTCGATACCGGATGGCGCATCCGTGGCGCCAGCTGCGCCAGGGGCAGTAAAACAAACGCCCGGCTGTCCACTTCACTGTGAGGGATGTTCAGCGGCGGCGAGTGGATCACCTCGGCGTCATAAAAAATTATGTCCAGGTCGATCACCCGGGGCCCGTATCGGAAAGTCTCCTGCCTGCCGAGGCGGGTCTCGATTTTCTTAAGGTGGTCCAGCAGTTCAGGTGGAGACAGATCAGTCTCGGCCCGGATCACCTGGTTCAAGAAACGGGGTTGATCCCGGTACCCCCAGGGTGGGGTCTCGTATACCGGCGAACAGTCTGTCGGGATCACGGCCGGGGGCAGCGCAGCGATCGCCGATCTCAGGTTGGCGAGGCGGTCCCCCAGGTTTGAACCAAGGGCAATGAACACCACGTGGCGCATCACAACCTTTCGAGGATGGTGGCCGTCGCCATCCCGTGCCCGATGCACATGGTCTGCAACCCGAACCTGCCGCCCGTCCGCTCGAGCTCGTAGAGCAACTTGGTCATCAAGACAGCCCCGGTCGCGCCGAGAGGGTGTCCCAGAGCGATCGCTCCCCCATTGGGATTCACGCGCGCCATGTCGGGGTGGAGCTCCTTCTCCCAGGCGAGGACGACCGAAGCGAACGCTTCATTGATTTCGATCACGTCGATCTCCTCCAGATTCAACCCCGCAAGCATCAATGCCTTTTTCGTCGCCGGGATCGGGCCATCCAGCATGAGCACCGGATCGGAGCCAACGACCACCCGGCTGAGGATCCTGGCCCTGGGAATCAGGTTGTGCTGACCGACAGCCCTTGGCGATGCGATCAACAGGGCAGCCGCCGCATCGCTCACCTGGCTCGAATTCCCCGCAGTGATCACTCCATCCGGCTTGAAAACCGGAGGCAGCGCGCGCATCTTATCGCGGTCAGGGGGAATCCGCACGCCCTGGTCCTGGACGACGGTCACACCATCCGGATGGCCAACCGGCAGGATCTGGCTGGTAAAATGCCCGTTTTGGATGGCGTTCATGGCGCGCCGGTGGCTCTGGCACCCGAAATCATCCAGCTCCTCTCTCGTCAATTTCCACTTCTCTGCCATCAGCTCCGCGCTGATCCCCTGGTGGACGAGTTCATATGGGAAGTTTTCCGGCCATTCGGAGGGCCAGTCCGATCCGATCGGCTGGTGAGACATCATCTCGGTCCCTCCGGCGAGCACCAGGTCCATGTCGCCCGCCAGGATCGCCTGCGCGGCGAAGTGCACTGCCTGCTGGCTCGATCCGCACATCCGGTTCAGGGTGACCGCCGGGACTTCTACCGGAAAACCGGCCTTCAGGGCAGAGAGCCGCGCCAGGTTGGCCCCTTGGTCGCCGATCGGAGTCACACAACCCCAGACCACATCCTGGACCGCCCCCAGATCCACCCCGGCCCGGCAGACGGCCTCGCGCATGACGAGCGCGCCCAGCTGCACAGGCGCAATCGGCGCCAGCGCGCCGTTGGGTTTCCCGATCCCGACCGGAGTCCTTACTGCAGCGATGATGTAGACTTCTTTCATATGTTAAATTTACCATTAAGTTATTTGGATCGATCGTGATTTTTATCCCAAATTTGCTAAAACTGCCCATGCTGGCTAAAATATAAGGGTTTGCCTCGAAGAAACCACCTAAATCGGAGCTCACAATGCCTCAAGCTACCTTCCACTTTCCACGCGGTTTCATCTGGGGGACCGCCACATCGTCGCACCAGGTCGAGGGTAACAATAAAAACAACAGCTGGTGGGCCTGGGAGCAGCAGGCCGGTCACATCGCCGAAGGCCATACCTCGGGTCTCGCCTGCGACTGGTGGGGAGGGCGTTGGCGGGAAGACTTCGAACGGGCAGCGGAACTGGGAAACAACGCACACCGCCTGTCGATCGAATGGAGCCGGGTGCAGCCCGCTTCTAACCGTTGGGATGAAGACGCCCTGGATTACTACCGGGAAATGGTGCGTGGGCTCCGGGAACGCGGGTTGACGCCGTTGATCACGCTCCATCACTTCACCAACCCGCTCTGGGTGGAAGAATCTGGCGGCTGGGAAAATCCGCAGATCGCAGTGCAGTTCGAAAAGTACACCCGAAAAGTCGTCGAGGCGCTCCGTGAGTACGTAAAAATCTGGATCACGATCAATGAGCCGAACCTGTACGCGCTGCTAGGACACTGGCTTGGGATCTGGCCTCCGGGGAAAAAGAGTCTCCTTTCGGCAGTCAGGGTCTTCGAGAACATCCTGCGCGCCCACGCGGCGGCTTACGCGACAATCCACAGCCTCCAGCCAGACGCCAGGGTGGGGCTCGCTCATCACTATCGGAGCGCGCTGCCCGCCAGGGCCTGGTTCCCCCTGGACAGGCTGATGCGCAACCTGCAGTCCCACGTCTTGAACGAGAGCATCCCGAGCGCTCTGTTATCCGGCCGCCTGTCGCTTGCGTTCTACTCAGAACGGATTCCAGAGGCCAGGGGCACACAGGATTTTCTCGGGATCAATTATTACACCCGCGAACTGGTATCGTTCAATCTATTGAAACCATCGATGCTTTTTGCGGACCAGCATTATCGACCTGGAGTGGAACTCAGCGAGAACGGGTGGATAGCCAACGAGCCCGAAGGCCTGTTCGAGGCGATCCGTTGGGCGCGTAGATTCGGCATCCCCATCCTCGTCACCGAAAACGGCGTGGAGGACTCTCGGGATACTCTCCGCCCCAGGTACATGATCGAACACATCCACCAGGTCTGGCGGGCGGTGAACTTCAACTGGCCCGTGGAGGGATACATCTGGTGGTCCCTGATTGATAATTTCGAATGGGAGCGAGGCTGGACCCAGCGGTTCGGGCTGTGGGAGCTCGATCCGGCAACGCAAGCCCGCCGCAAGCGGCCGAGCGCAGACCTCTATTCCGAGATCTGCCGGGAAAATGGGATCTCTTCGGAAATGGTGGCAAGGTACTCTCCTGAAACCTTCCTCCGGTTGTTCCCGGGATAAATGCCCGGATTCCTGCCTGTGGTATAATTTCGCTCGCCAACCCGATAGTCCAACTGGAGAGGTAGCGTAGTCTGGCCTAACGCGCGCGCCTGGAGAGCGCGTGTACCGCAAGGTACCGCGGGTTCGAATCCCGCCCTCTCCGCTGTTTTTTTTATATGGAGGGGGCTCAACTCCCTGTGACCATCGCCCGCAGCACGAGACCGACCATGATCAGGAATCCAACGGCGTAGAGCAGCATGTCCGGGCGATCCTGCCTGCCCTTTGTGTACGTGTACACGAGGGGGATCGCCAGGGCCAGGGCAGCACCATACAGCCAGTGAACACCTCCCCTGAGCGGTCGATTCCCGGCGAACCAGAGGACCACACCGAGCACTCCCTGGACCAGGATGAGCAATTCAGCGACAATTGCCGCCCCCCAGAAGCTGCTTGACAGCCCCTGCCCCCGGAAAAACCGCCAGAAGCCCCAGATAGCCATGGCAGCGCAGAACAGCAAGGCTGTATTAGCCAGGCTAGCATGAACCCCGTTTAGACCCATTGATCCCTCCTTGAGTTGGATTTCACAGAGTGAGCCCCGAAAGCCTCGAATCATTTATTCCAGGCATCCTGAGAGGAACGCAGGGTAATCGAAGGATGCCGGCACTCTTCGATTTTGGGGCTTCGCTCAAAGTGCCTTCTCCAGATCGTTCTGCATTGCCTGGACATCCGAAGTCTGTGGGTAGCTTGACCTCTTTCCTCACAATCGTAAAGCCCTCGCCAGAATTTTACCAGGGTGAGGCCGAAATCATCCTTTCGGATCCTCAAAATCACCATCTCTATTTCATGTCCTATGGATGGATGAGTCCATCCAACTTTGGTAAACTTTCTGTCGGTTGGGTTCACTAATAAGACCCTATTCGTCTTGTTTACTCCGGGTCATTGTGCTACAATCCACAAAGTATCGGGGATTCGATCGATCACAACGCTGAAGAGAGGAGAAGCCTTGATGTCTGTTGAGGGAACACTGGCGAAGAAACCGATTAACCGACGGGAATTCTTAAACTTCGCCTGGTTGGTCTCGATCGGTTTTTTCACATTTACGACAGCAGGAGTGACCTATCTTTTTTCACTCCCACGGTTCCGAGAAGGCGAATTCGGGGGCGATTTCACGATCGGGAAAGTTAGCGACCTGCCGAACCCTGACGCACCCCCAGTGAATTATCCGAAAGTCAAACTGTGGATCAGTAACACAGAGAATGGCGTCCTGGCTTTGTACAAAGTCTGTACGCACTTGGGCTGCCTGTACAACTGGAATACCCAGGAGGTCAAGTTTATCTGTCCCTGCCACGGCTCCCAGTTCCAGAAAGATGGGACGTACATCACCGGCCCCGCGCCACGCAACCTGGACCGGTTCGTGGTCCGGGTTGAGTCGCCCAATGGTCAGGTGCTGGCCGAGACTGATCCCGATTCGGGAGCACCGCTCCAATTGCCGGACAACCCCGACGCGGTCATCGTTGTCAGCACCGGTACGCGGATCCAGGGCGAACGCCACGCCTGATGCGCACGCTTCGACATCATTAGGTAAAAGGTCAGAGATATGCTGAAAGCAGTCAATTTCCAGGACCTTCGTCAGAAGCTGGCAGTGGCACTCGACAACCGGGTGCGCGCCATCACCGCCGGGTTGGGGATCGACGAACTGCGCAATGTCCTGCGCGGCGACCCACCGGTGGAAAAACCCAACCCCCGCTACAAGGTCCACACCACCAGCTTCCTCTTTCATATACGTCCCCGCTATTACCAGAAAGGCTCCACAATTCTTTCACACACCTTCCGGTTGGGCTTCTTCACCATGTTCTTCTTCATGGTTGAGCTCGTCACGGGGGTGATTTTGATGATCTACTACGTTCCCACGCCGAATGCTGCCTACCAGTCGATACTCCAGATCATGAGTGAGGTGCCGTTCGGCAACCTGATGCGAGACCTCCACCGACTGGGCGCCGAAGCCATGGTCATCTTCACCTTCCTTCACATGCTGCGCACCTACTTCACCGGTTCCTATAAGAAAGAGCGCTCTTTCACCTGGCTGACCGGCGTTGTCCTGTTGGGCGTAACCCTGTTCCTGAGTTTCTTCGGATACCTGCTTCCCTGGGATCAGCTGGCTTACTGGGCGGTGACCATCGGCACCAGCATGGCTGAGGCCGCTCCGATCGGAGGGAACGAGCTCAACCTCCTGCTGAGAGGAGCTCCCGACATCGGCGCAGGCGGCCTCCTGCGGGCGTACTTGCTCCACGTGATCTTGCTGCCCCTGGTTGCCATCCTCGTGATCAGCATTCACTACTACAAGGTCGCCCGGGAGCATGGCATCTCCCTCCCCGCCAGGTACGACGAGATCAGCCTCCCGAAAGAGGTCGAGAAGGAGGTCAAGTCGCGGCAGGACTACCTGCCCGACCTGTTCTCCCACGAGATCTACCTGACTGTCCTTGGACTGTTCATCCTGATAGTGGTGACGATCTTTTTCTACGGGGGTGCACCCCTGGAGCACATCGCGAACCCACAGCAGACTCCCCTCGATACGAAAGCTCCCTGGTATTTCTGGTGGCTTCAGGGGATGCTCAAACTCGGCGATAAATCCTTGATGGGTGTGATCCTCCCCAGCCTGCTGGTAGTGCTGTTGTTCGCCGTTCCTTACATCGACCGCAATCCCAGCCGACTGTTCGTCCGGCGCCCGGTTGCAGTCGCGATCGGTGTGATGTTCGTGCTGACGCTGATTATGCTGAGCTACATGGGCCTCCCCGTGTACGGGATCGAGACCCCAGCCGCGACGCGCATCGTCCAGGACATGGCGCCTGAAGAAGGAATGGGTCCGCTCCGGGAAGTTCCGTACGACCAGCTCCAGACCGGCATTTATATCGCCAACGAGACACCATCGGAGAACCTGTGTCCGGAACTTGATTTCGGGTGCCCGAAGCTCGAGGAATTCTTCGAGACTTACACGGAAAGATTGAACGCGGCGATTGAATCTCAGGATCTGCCAAATGGAGAAGCCATCATGCTGATAGAGGACTGGCAGGAGAATTTAAAGAAAGTTACCATGCGCATTCTTTGGGACGATCCAGAATCGGGCGAACGCCGGGAATACTTCCGCCACATCTACATCCATAAGAACCATGGGGGAGAATGAACTCCCGAATGGTTGGAGGACTCTGAAAACTCATGTCGCGATTTAACCTCGAGATAACTTTAGGCGCGGTTTTGGTTGCGGTCACTTCGATCGTATTGATCGTCTACGGCTTGAATGAACCTGCTCGCATGGCCCGGGCTGAAGAAGAACAGCGAGCACAGGCCATCGAAGTAGGCGCTGGATTGTTCGAGAGCAATTGCAGCGGGTGCCACGGCTTGAAGGGAGAAGGCATCCCCGGTCTGTGCCCGCCTCTTAATGATGCGCACTTCTTCACCAACCGACTCGAGGAAGTCAGGTGGAGCGGCAGTCTGGAAGATTACATCATTTCCACGGTTGCCGGCGGAAGGCTCGTCTCCACCCGTCCCGACCGGTACGCCGGCAATACACCTCTGGGGGAACCGGCTATGCCGCCCTGGTCTGAGGAATACGGCGGGCCGTTGCGCCTCGACCAGATTCGCGACATTGCCCAATTCATAGTGAACTGGGAATCCACAGCCCTGGGCGAGGTGGTCATCGAAGAGCTTCCAACGCCGACTCCTCGGCCCGAAGAAGCGGAGGATCCCGTCGCCCGTGGACGGATCGTGTACAACGAACGCGGATGCGGAGGCTGTCATACGATTGAAGGGCTCAGCGCAGGCATCGTCGGCCCCAACCTGAGCCAGGTCGGTGCGGTCGCCGGGACACGGGTCCCCGACCAGTCCGCCGAAGATTACCTTCGGGAATCGATCTTGAATCCCAACGCACATGTCGTGGAGGGATTCCAGCCGAATATTATGCCGCAGAATTTCGGCGAATTAATCAGCCCAGAACAGCTGAGCGACCTGGTCGCCTTCCTGCTGGCGCAACAATAGGAAGAGAATGTTCCAGAGGGACATCATGAAAATCCCCGGGATCCGGCCTCCTAAACTGGTCATTGTGCTCATCTTGCTCCTGCTGCTGACTGCTCTCTGGCAGGTTCGAACCCCTGCGCAGGAGGAGGTCGACGAAGAAAAGCTCGAACTCGGTGGACAGCTCTTCGCCGAAAACTGCGCAGTGTGCCACGGCGCTGATGGGCAGGGGCGAATCGGGGCGACATTAAATCAGGATTGGCCTTCGATTCGCCCGGATCTGCGGATCAGGGAGACCATCGCCAACGGCGTCGCTGGATCTCCGATGGTCGCCTGGAGCCAGGAAAACGGCGGTCCTTTGACCGATGAAGAGATCGACGCACTGGTCTATTATATCCTGAGCTGGGAAACAGGCGGCCCGGTCCGGGTCTTCCCGACGATGACTCCCCGTTCCCTGCCGCCGATCACGCCGCCGCCTGGCATCACCGGCGACCCGGTTGCAGGCGCGAACCTGTATCTCTCGAATTGCGCGGTCTGCCACGGCGAAAACGGCGAAGGGCGGGTCGGGGCGACGCTGGCGCGCGACTGGCCTTCGATCCGCCCGGACCTGCGCATCAAATCTGTCATCGTCAGCGGGGTCGAAG
>Ga0073934_10005046_pt1 | contig 21093 bp, 18 predicted proteins | sample LarsenN4metaG_FD_76834 | JGI IMG/M metagenome (GOLD analysis project Ga0073934, IMG submission 76834) | Hot spring sediment bacterial and archeal communities from British Columbia, Canada, to study Microbial Dark Matter (Phase II) - Larsen... ...
CCCCTCTCCCACGCTGTGGGAGAGGGGAACTGTGAAGGGGGATGACCCCTTCCCATGCTGGGCAAGAGGGGAACTGTGAAGGGGGATTTAAGGAAATAGAGGGGCTGGGTGCCCTCGCCCCTAGCCCCTCTCCCACGCTGTGGGAGAGGGGAACCGTGGCGGATGACCCCTCTCCCACGCTGTGGGAGAGGGGAACCGTGAAGGGGGATGACCCCTTCCCATGCTGGGCAAGAGGGGAGTGGATAGGGTCTTTCTTTGTACCTATAAACACCTTAACGAACCGGACGTAGGTACCCGTGGGAGAGGGGAGTGGATAGGGTCTTTCTTTGTACCTCTGTGGCCGTACAGTAAGGTATTTATCCCTGAATGGATGAATCTACGAAGACAACAGAAGATCACTGGCGTTTTGTTTATCTCCCCGACAGCGATTGTTCTCGTTTTAATCATCCTGCTGCCCCTTTTATTCTCCTTTGTCGTAAGCTTCTATGGCTATACGTTCATTCATCCCCGCTTTGATCAATTTTTAGGAGCTCAGAACTATCTCCGGGGATTCCAGGATCAATACTTTTGGAACTCTCTGGAAGTGACCCTTATCTTCGTCGTGGCCGTGGTGCTTGTAGAGTTTCTGGTGGGCTTTTCCATCGCGCTTCTGCTGAATCGGGATATCCGGTTTAAAGGCATCTTCTACACCATCCTGACCATTCCCATGGTCATGGCTCCGGTCGCCGTCGGGTTGATCTGGAAAATGTTGCTTCACCCGGACCTGGGGGTCGCCAACTACTTTTTATCCCTTCTGGGAATTTCTCCTGTGAACTGGTTGGGCTCGACAAAGATGGCGTTATGGACCCTCCTCCTGATTGACGTATGGCAGCAGATGTCTTTTATGATCTTAATCCTCCTGGCCGGCCTCACCTCCTTGCCTAAAGAACCTTTCGAAGCGGCTAAAATAGATGGCGCCAACGCGCGGCAGACCCTGTTTTATATCACGTTGCATCTCATGAAACCCGTGATCGTCGTAGCTCTCCTCATTCGAACCATCTTCGCGTTTAGGACCTACGACCTGGTTTACGTATTAACTAAAGGCGGGCCCGGGGTGAGCACAGACCTTATCAGCTATCACATCTACAAAAAGACCTTTATGGGCCTCGATCTGGGCCAGGCTTCTGCGCTTTCTTATGTACTTTTAATTCTCATCATGGCTATCGTCGTTGTGCTCTTTAGACAAATGGCTAACCGGCAGGAGAGCCTTTACTAACAGGACCGCTATTGGATTTAAAACAATCCCTCGATGGATGCAGGTTTTATCTGCGGCATCGAGGGATTGTCCGACGCCTTAATGTTTCGAAGTAAGAAGCTGAAAAAGAGGTTGGCAGATTTCTTTACGTACTTTCTATTAACGCTCTTCTCGTTGATCATCCTTCTTCCGGTGCTGTGGGTCGTTAGAACTTCCTTTGCGACGGAGCTCATCGCCTACGAAATCCCGCCCCGCTTTATTTTTCGACCCACCCTCGAAAACTACCTGGAGCTGTTTAAAGTCAACCACTTTGAGGTTTACTTTAGAAACAGCTTAATTACAGCCTTGGCCACCACCCTCATTTCGGTTCCCATAGCCGCTTTGGGGGGATATGCATTTGCCCGGTATCGGACGGGAGGGCTGCCACTGCAGTTTGGGGTTTTGGGAACCCAAATGCTCCCGGGGATCGTTTTGATCCTTCCCATTTTCGTCCTATTCAAAGAGCTGGGATTGACCAATACCCTCTATGGATTGATCCTCGCCTACATGACCTTCAATCTTCCTTTTTTAGTCTGGATCCTCATGGGATTTTTTGAGAATATTCCCAAGGAGTTGGAAGAAGCGGCCTGGATCGATGGCGCATCCCCCTCAAGGGCCTTTTTCAGCGTAGTTTTTCCGATCACGGCCCCCGGAATTATGGCAGGCGCCGTACTCAGTTTTATCATGTGCTGGAACGAATTCCTGTTCGCCCTGATTTTAACCGGATCAGGAACAAGCACAGTTCCGGTCAGCCTTGCGGCCATGGCCACCCAACGGGGCGTATTGATAGGCAAACTGGCTGCGGGGACGACCTTAGGAATTCTGCCCATGGTCCTTATTTCCCTATTCGTCCAGAAATATCTCGTCAGAGGATTGACGTTTGGGGCCATCAAGTAGGGCCCTTTTCGTATTGAAACCTCGCCCAAACCGTCACCTCACAGCTTTACAAGACCTAAAGCCTTCTTTGAGCTTCCCTGTCAAGCCTTAGAGTGAGTTCTTGACTTTAGTTATTTTCTGGAGCATATCAGCAAGTATGGAACGGAAAACATTTAAACCCTTGTAGGGACACCTGGCCCCTCATCCCTACTCAGATCCTTGGCATCCGTCCATGGGTTCTACGTAGCTGGCTGCGAGCCGGCTCGCGAATTTCCTTGAGGGTTGCCGGGCCAAACGGGAGAGGACCTCCAAACGTCATGAAGAGCCTAAGACAACCTCGTAGCCGTTCCCCTGTCCTGGTCGGCTTGATCGGCAAAGGCATCCAGGCCTCGCGCTCCCCGTACCTGCACGAGCAGGAGGCCCGGGAGCTAGGCATCCCTTACATCTATCAGCGGATCGACCTCCAAGAGCTGGGTGTGGGGGTCGAGGCCCTGCCGCGTCTGCTTGATGCAGCCGAGTTAATGGGGTTTGCGGGCGTAAACCTGACGCATCCGTGCAAGCAGGCGGTTCTGTCGTTGCTGGATGAGCTATCGGACGAGGCAACGACCATCGGGGCCGTCAACACGGTCGTATTCGCCGATGGCAAACGGGTCGGCTACAACACCGATGGATGGGGATTTGCCGAAAGCTTCAAGCGCGGCCTTGCCGGTGTGCCGCTCGACAAAGTGGTCTTGCTCGGAGCCGGAGGCGCCGGGGCCGCCGTGGCCCACGCCGCACTTACCCTCGGCGTGCAGCGGCTCGCCGTCCATGAAATCGATAGCGCCCGCGCCGTGGCGTTGGTCCGACGCCTTTCCGATCACTTTGGCGCCCGACGGGCCGCGCAGGTTACCGACCTGGCAGCCGAAATGGCGGAGGCAGACGGGCTGATCCAGGCGACCCCGGTGGGCATGCTGGGTCATCCCGGCCTCCCCCTGCCCGCGGAGTTGCTCCGCCCCGAGCTGTGGGTGGCCGAGGTCGTTTATTTCCCGCTGGAAACCGAGTTGCTGAAGCGCGCCCGGGCGCTTGGCTGCCGCACCCTGGACGGGGGAGGTATGGCGGTCTTCCAGGCGGTCGAAGCTTTTCGTCTGTTTACCGGCATCACCCCCGATCACAGGCGGATGCTGCGTCACTTCGCAAGCATGGAAACCGACCCATGACCCCTCCCCTCTAAAAAGTTCCTCCGCCCCTTTGACCTGTTTTTTAAGGCTTCGGCCCGCTCGAGGTCCCTTTTCTCGGCTCCTAAAATTTTACAGAACTAGAAAACTTCACAGCACCTATCCGGATTTTTATCGCCGGGGACGGAAATTTCTTGACTCTAGAAGGGGAGTTGGTATCGTTATAGCGATGAAACGCAAAACTATCGTCAGCATGGAAGGTTTATCGTTTTTTATTAACGGACAACCGACCTATTCAGGCCGCTGGTACAAGGGATTCAAAATAGAGGGTCTGCTTTTCAACGCCCGGATGGTCCAGGGGATCTTTGATGATCTCAACCCGCAGACCCGAAGCCGATGGAATTATCCTGACGGTCCCTGGGATCCGAACCGCAATACGGAGGAATTCGTCACGGCCATGTCCGGTTGGCGAGCAGCCGGCCTCTTGAGCTTTACGATTAATCTCCAGGGGGGGAGCCCGGAGGGCTACAGCCGACATCAACCCTGGCATAACTCTGCCTTTGAGGCAGACGGACGACTCCGTGAGGACTATATGGCCCGGCTGGAGAAAATCCTCGATAGGGCCGACGAACTCGGTATGGCGCCGATAGTAGGCTTCTTCTACTTCGGACAGGACTGGCGGCTGAAGGACGAGCGGGCCGTGATCCGCGCGGTTGAGAACGCCGCCGACTGGGTGTTGGAAAAAGGCTATACCCATGTTCTGATAGAAATCGGGAATGAAGTAGATCTGGACTACTACCGGCATGAAATCATTCGGGCCCCCCGCTGCCATGAGTTGATAGAAGCTGTGAAAGTTCGCTCGATCGGTAAAATTAACGCCCCCGCCGGACGATTGCTGGTAAGTACCAGCACCCGAGGTGGTGCCCTCCCGCCCGATAATCTGGTGGCCGTCGCCGATTTCCTGCTCCTGCATGGCAACCATGTTTCCGAACCGGCGCAAATCCGCCAGATGGTAGACCAATGCCGCCAACTACCCGGTTATCGCGGCCAGCCGATCTTGTTCAACGAGGACGACCATTTTAACTTTGACACCGAGGATAACCACCTGCTCGCGGCCATCAGCCGGTACGCAAGTTGGGGATACTTTGATTATCGCTTTCCCGGAGAAGGCTATCGGGAAGGATTTCAAAGCGTACCTGTCGACTGGACCATCGGCTCAGATCGTAAGCGCGGGTTCTTTGACCTGCTGGCGAAGGTAACAGGCAGCGGTCCATAGGGTTATTCAAAACCAGGGCCTTAGAATTGAAGGAGGTATAAGTTATGTCACCGAAGACCGTCGGCACTTTGAGTCCTGGTCAAAATTAGCCCCTGCCCGAAAGCAATCATGATCTTAAAAAGTTTCACCCTCATAGGTTTGCTCATCCTCCCGGGTTGTGTAACCTTTCCTTTTCTGAAAAAAAATACGTGGGACTTCCTTGAAAGGCTGTTTATCACGTTACTCCTGAGCATCCTGGTCGTTTCTTTAGTCGGAGTCCTCCTGGCCGAGTTGGATATCTTCTCACTTTCCAGACTCATAACCTTTTCAAGTCTGTATACTCTTTGCATGTTCCTGTTGTGGCTGCGCAGTTCGGTGAGGAAGCGAAGGGATGCGGAAACCCGGAGACCCGACGATGGAAAACGAATCACCGTGTTGCCACACCACCGGGTCTCCGCGTCTCTGCTTATCTGCGTACTTCTCCTCGCCGTGGGCCTTGGAAGCTTCTCCTTCGAGTATATCCTGGGGGGCCGGGATCCGGGGGTGTACATGAATACCGGGATTAACCTGGCCTACACCGGCTCCCTGAAGATACAAGATAAACTGCTCGGAGAGCTGAACCCTTCCCAGCAAGAGCTCTTTTACAGCCCCGGGTATTACAAGTATCCGGGTTTTTTTGTAGATGGACCTATCATAACGCCGCAGTTTCTTCCCTTATTCCCGGTATGGGTGGCCCTCTTTTATCTGACCCTCGGATTGAAAGGGACCTTGTGGATTAACACGTTTTTTGGGGTTTTGGGCATTCTCGGCGTCTACTTAGTGGGAAGGCAGGTGTTCAATCCACCCGTGGGACTCCTTTCCGCCCTCCTGCTAACCATCAGCCCGACCCAGATCTGGTATATGCGGTACCCTTCCCCCGAGATCTTATTGCAATTTCTGACTTTTGCCGGAATTTACACCTATCATAGGTCTCAGCGCGAGGCAAACGGTCCATTAGGGGGCGTCTCGGCCATAGCTCTAGGCCTAACCCTTCTGGCCAAGCCCCTGGCTTTCCTCCTCCTGATCCCTATCGGTTTATACTTCTACTGGAAAACCTTTTGGCGGTTTACTGCCCTGGATGGGTACTTCGTCCTCCCTTTTGGGCTCTGTCTACTCCACGCCATCCTTCATATTTATAACTTTAACTCCTATTACATCCTAGGGCATCTGGAACGATTCAAAGCCGGGGGGTTCCTAATTTCCCTGTGGGTCGTTTTTCCACTCCTTCTCTGGATAGCTCCTAAATTCCTGCTCTCCCACCCTCCCATTCTCCCACACCTCCGTTCTCCTACGCTGCGCCTGGTTAGCGCGATCCTTCTCGTTGCCTTGGGCCTTTACGGCTACTTCATACGACCGCGGTTGGCCCAAGAAATCTACCACGCCGAAATGGGTCGCTGGGGCCGGGATTATGCCATGGACAGCCTGGTTCATCTGGGATGGTATTTCTCTCCGGTCGTCGTATTCTTGGGAATTACAGGAGCTTCTTTATTCATATACAGCCGGGTAGATAGGGTCAATCTGCTATTTTTCCTCATTGGATTGATTTATTCTTTTTTCGTTTTAAAGGGGACCCAGGATGCCTGGGACCACATTTGGATTATGCGGCGCTATGTCCCCGTGATCATTCCTACCTTCCTTCTATTTTCGGCCTACGCTCTTTGGCGCCTTTACAGCAGGGAGCAGGGAGCAGGGAGCAGGGAGCAAGGAAAATACTCCCTGCTCTCTGCCCCACGCTCCTTGCTCAAGAAGTATGGAAAACCGCTATCCATCTTTATTTTATGCTTTCTGCTGGCCTACCCGCTGCTTATCGCCCGGCCCATGATAAAGCATCGAGAGTACCGGGGGATCATCCCCTTTATGGACCGGCTATCGGAGGTATTTAAAGATCCTTCCATCGTGGTCCTGGATACCTTTGATGTATCCCTCCGGATCGCACCGCCGTTGGAATATATTTATCGGAAAGACGTCCTGGTCCTTTATCGAGATACCCTCGAGAATTATCAGAGATTCCTCGCGTTGGTTCATCAGTGGATTCAGAAAGGGAGGGAGGCTTATTTCATAACACCCCTTCCTCAAGGCCTGGAACTGGTTAAAAAATTCACCCTAAAGGTGCCCGAAATGGAGTATGCCATCGGCCATCTGCCTAAGAAAATCAATCAGCTTTACAGTGATCTCTACGTTTACCGGTTGACTGAAAGGGATGGCACAGTTAAACCTCTCTTGAAGTTGGGAGTTAACGATTTTGGATTGATCGAGGGGTTTTACTCTATTGAAAATTTACCCGAGGGGGGGAGGACGTATCGGTGGACGAAGGGAATGGCGAGGGTAGTGGTTCCCCGAGCGACCCGGTTTCGTATCCGAATGCGTGGATGGCGGCCGGACCTTCTCCCCAGGGTGAGCGTAGAAGTTCTTATCGGAGATACCCTGGTAACGGCCTTACAACCCTCCGCGGAGTTCCAGGATTATGAAGTGAGGATCCCCGCGGATTTGGCCCAGGATCCCTTGATCCTTACCCTAAGAGTTCCGACCTGGAATCCCAAGACGGTCCTGGAAGTTCCCGATGATCGGGATCTGGGAGTTATGGTGGAGGAGATTGCCGTGATAGAATGAACTCCGCCGGTTCAGTTTCAGGCGAGGTCGGAGGTGCTTTTTGTGCTTCGCCGCTTCCCTGTATCTTTCGTGGGGTTTGTGGGCTAAACCTTCTCTTCACCGCTTTTAACTTAAACGGCAGCAAACTTTCTGCCGTGGGGTTCGTGGGCTAAACCTTCTCTTCGCCGCTTTTAACTTAAACGGCAGCAAACTTTCTGCAAAGGCTCATTTTTTTCTTGACAAAAGAACTTAGAGGAAATATACAGGGCCTATCCTAAGCCCCTGAGGTCATACTTCTAGCTGAGGAGGGATCACACGAAAGGAGGGATGAGACCGGAAGTTTCCGATTTAATTTTGGAGAAGAAATTCGAGTCAGGTCAATCTTTGGCCAGGAGGTCATTCATCGTTAAAAGCCTCAGGTATAAGGATGAATCCCTGGACCTGCTGGAAATGTGATTAGTACCCTGTCCCTGCTCTGGGTCCCGGTTAATATAGTGCCTGTATAAACCTAACGGAATCCGTTTGAATTCAACAGGATTCGAAGGAGGAAACTATGGACCGCATCTCAAAAACACTTGCATTTAGATGTGTCGTCTTGTCATTTTTCCTTATAGGTATGGCCGGTTGGGCACAAGCACAACCCGTGACGGATATTATGTTAGCTGCGGATCCCGGTGAATCCTGGCTCCATACCAATGGTAATTGGGCTGGACACCGGTATAGTACCCTGACCCAATTGAACCCGGGTAATGTAAAGAACCTAAGACCCGTCTGGATTTATTCGTTGGGCGGAAAAACCGATGCCCAGAATACGCCGCTTTACCATGACGGGCTTTTGTATGTCGCGCAAGATAACACCGTCTTCGCGCTGGATGTCAACACCGGGCGACGGGTGTGGAAATATAAGCATGAACTGCCTGAAGATTGGGGAGGCTACAACGTCCCCTTCATCACGGGCAAGCATCGTGGCCTGGCTATATACGGGGAGTACGTTTACTTCTTGTCTAACGATGCCAAGTTGCACGCTCTCCATTACAAAACGGGTCAGGCAAAGTTTGTAAAAAGCTATCCGGATTTCCCCTACCCGAAGGATTTCGAAAAATCCAGTGATGCAAACGGCTACGCTACCACCGTTGGTCCCATGGCAATACCCGGCCAGATTATTGTCCCCATGAACGGGACGGACTTTGGCGGGCTTCCCGGTTACGTACTTGGCGTGAAACCGGAAGACGGCGAGATCATATGGAAGGCGAATATGATCCCTGGACCGAGCGAATGGGGAGCCGATACTTGGCCCCATGGTAGCCAGGAGTATGGCGGGGCAGGTCCCTGGATCAGTGGCTCTTGGGATCCTGAGCTAAAAATGTACTTTACAGGCACCGCCAATGCCTATCCGTGGAATCCTAAGAACCGGGGGGGTGGGTTAATGGATAACCTTGGTGCTGCGAGCATCGTCGCTGTTAAAACCGACACCGGTAAAGTGGCCTGGCGTTACACCGGCGTTCCCGGGGATCCCTGGGACCTTGACATTCCGCAGACTCCCATGGTTATCCAAATAGATGGGCGAAAGACCATCGTCCAACCGAATAAGACGGGCTATACCCACTATCTGGACCCGGAGACCGGAAAATTCCTGAGGGCGCTGCCTTTTGCTGACAAGATTACCTGGATCAAGGGGTACGACGCTAATGGAAAACCCATCGGCCAGATCGATCTGCCCAAAGAAGGGGGCCCAACCATCGAGATGTGGCCAAGCCTGTTGGGTGGGGTGAATATGTACCCCTCAGCGTATAATCCCAGGACTGGTTACCTTTACTTGGCCGCGGTCAATGCCGGGATGAAGTATGGATTTGAGGAGATTAAGGTCATCAGCAACGTCCGGCATTTCGGCGCATATCAGGAGTTCCTCTGGGGATACGAAGTAGACCAGGCCAGGGATGTCAAAACGGGCAGAGAAATCTGGCGGGATCAAAAGAGCAAGCATGGTTATGCCGGGGGTATGCTAACGACGGCGGGGAATTTGACCTTCTACACAAGCCAGAGCGGTATGTTCCAAGCGGTGAACGCCACCACCGGCGAAATCCTGTATACCTTCAACCTTGGAACGACAGCCTATGCCGGACCCATTACCTTCTTGACTAACGGCAAACAATGCGTCGTGCAAGTAGCCGGCGGATCGCCCGAAAAGTTCGGCTACAAGGAACATAATCTGGAGCACGGCAGCTTGGTTGCCGCGTTCTGCCTGGAATAAGCGCCAGTTGGAATTAAAGTTTCCCTCAAAGTAAAAACGCAAAGACGCGCACAGTTTTCTGTGCGCGTCTTTGTAAGATAGATCAAACCCAAAGGGAGGCCGCACAAAGGGCGAATCGGTCAAGGAATTCTAAGGAGATCGGGTATGATTAAAAAGCTATTCGCCATAACTCTAGCCCTAACCATAACTCTGGCCTGGATAGGAATAAGCTACGCGCAGCCGTCCCCTCCAAGCCAAATTCTCAGGATTACTACCAGCACCGTATTACCAGACCGACGAGATCAGGTACTTACGATCATCAACGAAATCAATAGACTGTACGCTGCGACGAAGGGAGTTCAATGGTTCAAGACCGGATATGACGCTTTTACCGGGGAGCTTGTGACCGTCACGCTGTGGAACAGCTCCGGGGATCTGGCCGAGTTTACGAATTCTGAGGCTCGTAAAGTGGTTGTTGAGAAATTAAGACCTCTCATGCAGGGAGATCCCTTAATCAAAACCTACCCGGTCTACGAATCCAAAAAATGATCACATGGAGGATCCTCACCCTTAGCCGGATATTTAGTGCGAATCGTCCTAAAAGCTACTCGACCATCCTCACCAACCGGAAGCCGAGATCGCTAAAGCCATTGTCCGGTGCATCACTGGCACGGTTGGCGGATCGACAGATCCGTACATCGAAACCCATGCTTCCCCCACGAACTACCCGCTTCATCCCGGTGGAGGGGCCTTGTGGATCGATATCTGGTCCCTGTGGATCGGTATCAGGACTACGAGCGTAATAATTCTCGTCGTACCAGTCCTGTACCCATTCCCATACATTCCCGAGCACATCATAAAGGCCCCAAGCGTTGGGTTTAAGTTGCCCTACGGGATGCACTTTCTCTCCAGAATTCTTAGAATACCAGGCGTACTGACCCAACTGTCCCTCATCGTTTCCAAAGAAGTATTTGCTCGTGGAGCCCGCCCTGGCCGCATACTCCCACTCTGCTTCCGTTGGAAGACGATACCTCTTGCCACCCTCCTTAGCGTTTAACCGTTCGATAAACTTCTGAACCTCATTCCAGGAAACTTGCGTCACCGGATCCGTCGGATTCTTAGATTCGCTCGGATTATCCTCCATGATGGCAACCCACTGCGCCTGGGTAACTTCGTACTTTCCCATGTAAAACGGCTTACTGATGGTCACTCGATGCTGCGGAGTTTCGTCACTGTCCGGTCTCTCGTGATTTATATCTCCACCCATGAGGAAACTCCCCGCTGGAATCAACACAAATTCCATGCCGATACTGTTCGTAAACTCCTTAGGAGTCGATTGGGTTTGTGAAGCGGAGAGCCGACTGCTGTAAAAAAAAACAAGGATGAACAACATAAGGAAAATAACTCTACAGAAAAGATGCTGGATAAACACTCTCATTTTCCCTCCCTCTCCCAGTCTTAGAAGTTTATAGCCATGCAATTCATTATGCATCCTCAACGGCAGGTTGTGGTTTTAGCAACGCGATAAACCGCGATATTTCAAACGATATTAGCGTTTAATAAATTTCATTTCTTCTTCTTCAAGATCGGACTATAGTTACACTTATATAGCTAGATGTCAATTCCTTAGTACAACATTTTTCTAAAATTCTTTTCACCCCGCCGAAACTTCCAAAGGAAATTTCTAAAAAAAATCTGCTTGACTTGTTTTGTACCTGTGCTAGCCTGACCTTGACTCCAAGTTGCTTATCCCTTACCATCAACGCCACCTCTCTACCCGTAAGGAATCGATCGATGTAGGGACTAGAAGCACAAGAGATAACAAGGGATAAATGAAAGGGTCCTCAGGGAGCATAAGCTCCTTGAGCGGGCGGTCCGACCGGACTCTCCAGGCCGAGGTCGTGGTTCGATAAGGTATCGATTTGAAGAAGGCCCTTACTGAGATCCCTAACAACGACTCGGGAGTTTGTAGAGCTACGAAGATGGACGGGCGCTAATGGATCGTAGTCCTGTTCGATGACCGTCGTAGAAGAAGTGTAAGATTACCCACCTTTGTCTAGGTTAAGAAGGATCGGCACGATGTAACGTGTTTTTATTTTGGAATGAGGAGGTCCCTTATGCAAGGAAAAACACTATACAGCGTTAGGTTAGTCCTTTTGGGAGCGTTTATCCTTTCCTCCCTGGAGGTTTCCGCACAACCCCAATCAGAGAGGGCGAAACAACTCATGGCTTTGGTCGACAAGGCGGCGGCCCTCATAGAAAGTAAAGGAAAGGAGGCTTTCCCCGAATTTAGGAAGAAGGATAGCGAGTGGTATAGAGATAGTACTTATATTTTTGTTATTGATATGAAGGGGACGATGCTTATGCACCCTGTCAAACCGGAACTCGAGGGAAAAAATCAGATGGACTTGAAGGATACCAATGGAAAGGCCTTTGTTAAGGAGATGGTAGATATCCTCAAAGTCAGAAACTCGGATTGGGTAGAGTATATGTGGCCAAAACCGGGAGAAACCCAGTCTTCCAGGAAGTTGAGCTATATCAGGAAGGCGAAGCTGGAAGGAGAAGAGGTCATCGTGGGGTCTGGCCTTTATCCCTAATAACCCAGCTGGATATACAATTTTTTTGCCGTTTGGTTCTCTGGGGAGGTAACCGGTTTATAGAAATAGGGATGAAAAGGCGTGCACAGCCCTCCGTGTGCGCCTTTTCATGATAGACCAAAAAAAGAGGAGGTCGCCATGAGGCAAATCTGCCAAGGAATTCTGTTGCTGGTCTTTGTAGCAGGCTTTATCACGGTAGACGGACGAGGTGTGATGCGCTTCGCGTGGGCCGCCAATACGGAAGCACCATCTACGACGGGGTCTTCATCTACGACGGGGTCATCAACGACGACCGGGTCACCGGCTATGACGGAGGTGCCGGCCACAAATCCTTTGTCGGGGAATCAAGCTGCAATCCAGGAAGGTCGTTCCTGGTTCCGTTCGGTGTGTTCTCCTTGTCACGGGGGAAAGGCGGACGGCGCGGGAGAGCGTGGGCATGGAGCCGACCTACGCGTGTTCAACAAAGGATTCAAGAAATTCGTCGAAACTGTGAAGAATGGAAAGGACACCGGTCGCGCCATGAAGATGCCCCGTTGGGGTAAAATTTTGACGGATGAGCAGATCTATCAGATTGGGGCTTACCTGGAAACGCTGGCCATGGAAGGGGCAAACTGGAAAGAAGGGGTAAACCCCCAGGACCCTGCCAAAAAGCAATAAAGCCTTCTTTCGATACCAAAGGTTAACCGCCCGGCGTTGGAAAAATTCTAGACAGTTACCCCTCAACGCGAGGGGGGGGTTATTTTCTCGCGGAAGGTGGCAGAGCGAAGGCGAAGGTGAGTCCCATTGTAAACATCCAGTCGGGAGCTTCGCGGCTCACCCCTTTCCTGACCCCTGCATCGATGAAGACGTTTGGCCAGGGTGATTCCCAGATGAAGCCGAGGAGGCCAGAGTTATCGGCAGCCTCCCCCCTAACGCTCTCGCCGTTGATTTCCCCCACTAATCTCAACTTAGAGCTGACGGGAAGCTCTGCGATCACGCCCCAGAGGGCAAAAGGGTTCGTCTCCGCCCTATCGACTCCTCCACCGACGTTTATATGAAAGGTGAAAGGAGAAAGCCTTTCGCTGAAGATCCCAACCGCCTCGAAGCCGAATTTCCCCTCCCCTTGCGCCGTCGAAGGTAAAAGCAGACCTGCCTCGATAGCGATACTAACTCCGCTCTTCTCCTGGAGGATCCCTTCCTTGAGTACGGCCTTCAAAGATAACGCCGGATCGACGAGCTCGATATCCTCATCCGGCGGCTTCTCGACCTCAAACTCCCCAACGATCTCCAGGTCCCTGGCTATGCCATAGTTTAGCACCAACTGAGGGAGGATGAAGGTATTTTCCTCCTCCGTACGTTCTAGATTCAAATACCCCAGCTCAATCTCCATCTCTTTGAGATCGGCCACAGCGGCGTCCGTCGAGACAAAGGGCCGATACCCCCAGACCGAGGAGGGGAGGAGCAGCACGAACACGAAGAGTAGATACCCTCCCAGGAGGGGGACATGCCTGATCCTCATGCCGAACTCCTTTCCTGTGCAAACCCCTTTATTGAAAGGAAGGGGCCTGAAGAATTGTAGACTTGTACCTCTTACCCCTCAAACCGGCTATCGCTGATGTCCTTTCTAGGGCTGCGCTTCGTAAACGCGCACCTCTGCTCCCTGGCTTCCACGGTGTGGCACTGCAAGATAAAGACGACCGAGTTCAGGGACAAAAAGCGCGGTCCGAGCCCCGGACGCCGTTGGGATTTTCGCAAGGATCCTGTAGTGATCGGCATCACTTTGTTCAAAAACGTCGATGAAGCCTTCCCCACCGGACATGTAAATGCGTTTGTGCGTAGCCTCGTAGAAAATGTCATCGGCATCTCCGACGCTATCCAGATTGGCGACCACTCTCCCCGATTCTGTATCCAAAACGATGAGCTTCGCAGGTTTTCGGAAACCGACGAACAAGCGATGATTCGTTTCATCCAGCGCCATAGGAAAGTTTGCCTGAGCGTCCTTGAACGGCCAGGTTGCCACCACAGCACGTTTTTCCCGGTCAACCACCTCTATCTGGCTGGCCGTTGGGACATTCACGAAAATTCTCGGCCCGGACTTCTCTAACTGGAACGATTCAGGATGACCTGCCAGCTTGATATCGCCCGCGTGTTTACCCTTCGTAGCATCCAGAACGCCAAGTGCGCCACTGCCGTAGCCGATATAAATATATTTGGCGGCTGCATCGTAACGAATATTATCGGCATCCTCCAAAGACCTTACACGCTCGATGAGCTTGAACGAGTCGCCATCGAAAATATCGCACGTGCCACCCTCTCCGTTCGTCACGAAAATCTTATTGAATTCAGGAATGAAAAGCACATCCTGTGGTTCTTGTAATCCCGTGATACTGTGAATTCGTTTGCCCTCACGTAGGTCAAGGACCTCCAGCGTATCGTTCCCAAGCGCGGCAACAAATAGCCGCTCTCCTTTAAGGTCCGCGGCCAGATGGTCCATACGCCCCTCGACTTCTGGCAACGGGATGGTTTGGACCAACCGAAGCGGTGTACCCTCCTGGGCCTGAACCTTGATTATAAGTGCAAGTAGGATGGTTAGAAGGATTATGTGGAATTTTTTCATTTCAATTCTCCTTAGAGAGTTTGGGGTCAAAGAAAAGCTGCTTCCCTGGCGCAGCCTCCTCCGGCACTATGGAGTTATCCTCTGGGAGGTGCACGGTTCGCTTCTCTAACCCTACAGGTACTTTTAGCTCGAAAGCCTCGGTACTCTTAGGCATGAGAAGAGAACAGACAAGAACAGTGGAGGAGTCCACTGGTTTCGTTATTTTACCTCCGCAAATTCTTTTTGTGTACTGAGCGCAGCCTTTATCCCTTTTGCAAGGTCCCTCGTTGAGCCAACGCCCCAGTAGTGGAGGAATACTGTGCGCGGGGATTCCATGATCGTGTGGTTATGGAGGGCAACGATGTTAATCCCGGCACCGCGCAGCGCCTTGAGCACGGGCTGGACCTCCTTCTCGAACATGATGAAATCACCATCGACGACGGCTTTATCATCACTTCCAACAAAGGCAGCCCACGTGTTCACCCCCATCTCGTTGCCGATTTCATATCCGTCCATCTTTGTGGTTCGACCGAGGGTGACTTTATAAACGCCCTGGTTCATCTCGCCCTTCACACCGAGGATGTCGTCAATTTTTTTCGGATCCAGGGAAGTATTGGCAGGGTCAAGATCCACGGTAGGTACTTCTCCTTTGCCGCCGCTAGTTTCATTAATCTTGGCAAACACTTTGCCAACCGCCTGAGCCAGCTTCTCCTCGTCGCCCATACCGCCAATATGCATAAACATGACCTTCGGGGAGTCCCAGAAAAAGTGGTTGTGCAAGGCGGTGACTTCCAAACCGTTCTCCAAGGCAGCATCCATGACCGCATTGACCTGGTTTTCAAGCACCACATTATCGCCCATAACCAGGGTCTGGTCGCCGACCTTCTTAAACGCTGCCCAAGAGGTCAGGCCCATAGGCGGTGTCATTTTTACGCCCGCTGCAGTGACTTGGAGATCGCTACGCGGAACGCTAACTTTAAACACACCCTCTTTTTCATTGAGTTTTCCTTTCGCGCCCGTAAGTTGTTCGATTTTAGCGGTATCAAGGTTTTCTTCCACTGCCAGGCTGGGTACAATACTCCAGACCAGCACCAAGAATGAAAAAGCAAGGATCGCTCCTACGAAGGAGATATAAGCTTTCTCTATATTTAAACTTCTTGTTTTCATAAGTTAAACTCCTTAGTTAAACTCCCTTCAGTATGCGTGTTCATGTCATGCCTATAAAGCAGAGAGCTTGAAACACGCTTCCCCTGCTGCATAGGCTCCTTCACCACCCTTTAGGGTTAATCGTTACTTTTAATCTTCAGGTCGTCGAAGTAAGTCACGCTATCGGCCTTTGTCCAAAGCCCGACTTTACCTGCTTCCTTGAAGGTATCGTCGTTGGTCTCGAAGAGGAGTTTATCATTGAAGAACACTTTAAAGTGATTTCCTTTCACTTCGAGCTTCAGGTTGTGCCATTCGCCAGGCGATACCTTCAAGTTCGCGCCTGCAAACTGCTTGCGATTGCCTTTCACAACCTTGTAGAGCCTTACGTTGTTCTCCAGGGCGTTTGCGCGGGTGATGTAGTAGTTATCCTTGTCCTTGAAGCGCACCACAAGTCCAGCTGCCTGGTCTACCTTTCCCGAGACCGCTTTGAACTTGACGGAAACCTCAATATCCTTAGCAGTAAGCTTGTCGTAGATGCAGAGGGGGAAACGGTAGTCGGTCTTATCGTTGCTTGTTTGGGCAAGCACTTTCTTCCCACTTGGAGCTGTGGGGTCTTCCTTGATGAGCCAGGAGACTGGGCCACCACCACCGGTGAGCGCTGTCGAGAAGTCGGTAGGGGTCTTGTCCACCTCAGAGTCGTCAAAATTTATCATCGTTTCTTCGGCTCTCGTTGGAAGCGCAAGAGTAAGCAAGACTGCTAACAGCATGGCGCCAGCAGAGAGCTTCTTTAGCATTTTCATGTAGATCTCCTTTCACATAGTGCGGTCTTAGGCTGGGAGGTTGACCTTACTTTCGAGGCAACCCCCCGCGGCAGAGCATTTTTTTCACCCTTTTTATGTAGTCTTGGAGGTTAGCCCTACTTCATAGGCTCCCCTGTCAGGAGGTTGTATTTCAATTCAACCACCTTACCCTGAGCATCCACGAGCACTACGAACTGAGGCTTACGATTCTCAACAACCGGAGTAATGGAAAATACGGTTCCCTGCTGATCCTTTTGTGCTCTGCTAATGATATCAAGGAGCGAGTGCGGCGAGATCGCCATTAAGGTTAGCTGTCCTGCCGAACGCTTCAGGTGTTCTGGATCTTTGAAGACTTCGACCTCAGGGCTCCACTTCTCCCCTTCTGGGCTTCCGGCAAGTTCTTTGAGGACGTTATGTTCAGCGTCGGTATCAAATCCCTTCTCGGCAGTATAGACCGAGAGCGAGAGTTTCTTATTGTCGTCGAGCTCGAATTTGGCTGAGATTGCCGCTTCTGGGGCCCTGGTCGCCTGTCGGATGCCGTCAGCAAGGGAGAGCTTACTCTTAGAAAGAACCTTGAGAAGAGGTCCGTACTCCTCCTTCTCATACTCTGCAGCCCTTGCGAGGTGTGACACTGAGAGACCCAATGTCAGAAGTACCACAGCGACTCCAACCGAAAAAATATTCAAAACACCCCTCTTTGCTTTCATGATACGCCTCCTTTTGTTAAGCCCCAGCCGTCCACCACATCGCCCCGGCGCGACACGCGCCGGGAGTTTACTTAAATTTAACGACCTGGCGACGGTTGGGAACTCTGCGCGTTCTCTGGGGCAGGGAGCACGATTCGGAAGGTGCTCCCCCTCCCCTCCTCGCTCTCTAGCTCGATGCGACCGCCATGCACCTCCACAGCCCAGCGAGCGATAGAGAGTCCGAGACCGGTTCCTCCTAGCTCCCGTGAGCGGGCCTTGTCTACCCGGTAAAACCGATCAAAGATGCGCTCGCGGTGCTCGGCGGCGATCCCGGGACCTTTATCGATCACCTCCAGCGTGGGCCTCCCCAATTGCTTCCTGACCACAACTCGGATGCATGTACCCTCAGGGCTATACTTGATGGCGTTATCGATTAAGTTAATGATCGCCTGACGGAGAACCAGGCGATCCACGCCTACATAGACCGGTCCCATGGTTTCGACGGAGATGGACTGCCGCTTTTCCTCGGCAAGCACTCCCAAGTGGTTAGCCACCTCAAGCGCTAACTCTGCCAGATCCACCCGCTCGGGAGTCAGCTTCACGTATCCGGCATCCGCCCGAGAGAGCGTCAAGAGGCTATCCACCAACCGACTCAGGCGATCCACTTCCTCGAGCATGCTCCCGATCACTTCCCGGTAGGCTTTCTCATCCCGCGGTTCGCGTAAGCCCACTTCGCCGACACTCCGAATCGCGGTGAGGGGGGTTCGGAGTTCGTGGGACGCATCCGCCGTGAAGCGACGCATCTGCTCGAAGGACCGTTCGAGACGTGTAAAGGTCTCGTTGAAGACTCTCGCCAGATGTCCAAGCTCGTCTTCAGGATTCTCGACCGGGAGTCGTTCTCCGAGCCGTTCTGCTGTGATCATTCTCGCCTGGTCGGTCATTCTGCTTACCGGAGCCAGCGCGCGCCGGGCGAGGATATAGCCCCCTAATCCCGCAATTCCCACCGCTAGAGGAAGGCCCAAGGCCAGCACCAGAAGGAATTTCCTGAGCTCCTGGCGGAGCGGTTCTTCGGACCTGGCTACCCGGATTACCACAGGAAGTCCGTCGACGACGTAGGAGCCGTTCAAAAGCCGAACATGGATACCCCCGGGTAATCGAGTGGCCGCGGAGGCAAGGTGACCTTGCGGCTCGAAGGAGGGCGCAGGTCCCAGTTCCACTTTCCCCAATGAAGGACTCCGGTAGAGAAGCCTCCCCTCGGGATTCCAGACCTCCGCCCACTGGCTATTCTCCACATACTCTTCTTCCTCATGGTGCGGATCGGTGCGCCAGCGCACCCCCCCTGTTCCCGTCCGCTCCAACATCTGCTCGGCAACTTCGAAGTCTTCGCGGAGCTGTCGGTCAAGCTCAGCAGAGAGATTGTGCCTCAGGAACACAAACACTCCCCCCGCATAGAGGACGAGCACGACCGTGAGGGCTAGCGTGTACCAGAGTGTAAGCCGCACCCGAACGCTGTGAAGGTGCCAAGGTCTCTTCATGGTTCGCCCTCCCGGAGGATGAAGCCAACGCCCCGCACGGTATGGATGAGTTTGGTCTCGAAGTCTTGGTCCACCTTCTTCCTTAAGCGCGCGATGTGAACGTCGATGACGTTATCAAGCGGCGTGGCCCGAGATAGCTCCTTCCACACATCTCGGGTGAGCATTTCCCGAGACACAAGCTGGTTCTGATGGCGTAGCAGATACTCGAGGAGTTCGAACTCGCGCACCGTCAAATCCAGAACTTTATTGCTTCGAGTGACCTTTCGCGTCACGAGGTCCACCTCCAGGTCGCCGGCTTTGAGGCGAAGTACTTGATCCACCCGGCCCCGGCGTAGAAGCGCACGAATGCGGGCGAGGAGCTCCGGAAACGCAAACGGCTTTACCAGGTAGTCGTCGGCGCCGCTATCGAGCCCGAGCACCCGGTCCTCGATAGCGTCCTTGGCGGTGAGGATGAGGACCGGAGTTTGAAGCCCCCGCTTCCTCAGCGTGGTGAGAACCTCGATACCATCCCGTCCTGGAAGCATCAGGTCGAGCACCACGAGATCAAAGGTCTCTGCGCTGGCGTAAAAGAACCCTTCCTCTCCGGTTTTTGCGACTACCACGCTATAGTGCTCCACTTCGAGCCCTTCTTTCAAGGCTTGAGCGACCTTGGTATTATCTTCAACGACAAGGACACGCACGAGTTTCTCCCTTCTTCTCAGTGATAGAGCTTGTAGGAATCCACCCTAAGCCTATCAAAGGATCCGCTCACATCAACTAAACCGGACATGGACAAGGTTAAGAGAAATTAGTCTATTTTTACGGGCTTAACCCTTAGTTAAGTCAATTTATGGATAGCTGTTTAAGAAAAATATAAAGTAGGTTTTCAAACCTTTCTACTGAAGAGTTTATGACATTTATGTAAGGATTTCCGAATCACCAAAAAGACAGGCATCACCACGCTTGCGTGAATGTACTTCCTCGGCTCGGCGACTAACTTCATCCCACTGGATTTTTGGAAAAATGCATCTATGTATTCGCGCGTATTCGCCCCATAGTCCATGTGGTAATGGAGTGGGTGACAATGAGTTCTTGGCGCTTGAGTGAGTCCCTTTGGTAAGGCGGAGCGTCTTTCGGTAGATTGCCAAGCTGTTGCTGGGTTTGGTTGAGCCGACGAACTGCGCCACCGAGTTGTTTTGGTGGTGGAAAATGGAGTATTCCAACTGCTTCCTGTCGGGTCATTTGACTTGGTTCATCCTGTAAGCACCAGGCGGTAGAGGAGTCCAACAACCGCGCTGCCAGCAACCACCGGCAGGATCCCCCACTTCAATCGCCACATCCCCACGAAGGCGATTCCCGCAAGTACCAGCGCGAAGGGATCCAACGTACTAAGCTGGGGGACAGGCACCGTAACACCCAGAATGACTTTCTCCGTGACGGTTCTGAATAAAGTATGCAAGCCAAACCACACAGCCAGGTTAAGGACGACTCCTACGACAGCGGCTGTAATTGCTGACAAGGCGAGGCTCAGGAACACATTGCCGCGGAGATGCTCAATAAAGGGCGCACCCAGGAAGATCCAGAGAAAGCAAGGTGCGAACGTTGCCCACGTGGTTACTATAGCCCCCAGCGTCCCGGCGAGGACGGGGTCCAGTCCTCCTGGATTCCGGAAGGCGCCCAGGAAGCCGATGAACTCCGTGACCAGAATCAACGGCCCTGGGGTGGACTCAGCCAGGCCCAGTCCATCGAGCATCTGGCCGGGTTCGAGCCACCCATACTGCACTGCCGCCTGCGCGATATAGGCCAGCACTGCGTAGGCTCCGCCGAAGGTGACTATGGCCGCCTTGCTGAAGAAAACCGCCTCCTGCGATAGGATGTTGTGCCAGCCACGCCAGACAATCACAGCGGCTAAAGGACCCCACCATGCGGCAAACCCAACTGTTACGACTACTATGGATCGGTAGAGGGTCGGGCGTGTATGTTCAGCTGGTGGCAGATCGTCCCGGATGACTATAGCATCGCTCTCCTCCCCTTTCCCATGGCCTTGGACAATACTGAACGTCTTGGGCCACAACTGTCCTCCCAGGAGGCCCAGGAGTCCTGCTCCGATCACGATCATCGGGAAAGGCACCCTCAGGAAGAAGATCGCCACGAAAGCGGTTGCAGCGATCACGGTCATGACCCAGTTCTTGAGGGCTTTCGATCCGATCCGGATAACCGCTGCGGCGACGATGGCAATGACCGCCGCACGCAAGCCATAGAAAATTGCCGCCACCCATGCAATGTTCCCATGGACCGCGTAGAGCCACGAGAGCCCCAGCATGAAGAAGAACCCTGGCAGGATGAAGAAGATCCCTGC
>Ga0073934_10005047_pt1 | contig 21091 bp, 21 predicted proteins | sample LarsenN4metaG_FD_76834 | JGI IMG/M metagenome (GOLD analysis project Ga0073934, IMG submission 76834) | Hot spring sediment bacterial and archeal communities from British Columbia, Canada, to study Microbial Dark Matter (Phase II) - Larsen... ...
AGCGGCACCAGCCTGGTCAAGGCGACGAAGCGCCAGCCTTCCGCCTCCACGCCCTTGATGAGCCGTTCGAGCCTGGTCCCGGCCTTCTCGCGGACCCAGTCCGCCGCCACGTAGCGGGCAACGAGGAAGGCTGCGGTTGCCCCCAGTGTCGCACCGGCAATATTGAGGATGGTTCCCCAGACCGGTCCGAATAGGACGCCGCCGGCCAGGCCGAAAAGCGCGCCTGGAACGAACAGAACGGTCCCCAGCGCGAACAGCGCCACATGGGCGACGGGCCCCCACGGCCCCAGACTGCGTATCGCGTTCTCGACTATGACAGGATCGAGCTGACCTCGATGGAGCGCCAGCCACAGCACACCTGCGACAATGGCAAGGCTGAGTAAGAGGCGCGGGGAGATCGTGCGAAGCGTCATTGGACGGGCTCCCTGCGGCCGAGCGCATAGGTCGTGTCATCATCACGGAACGGCTGGGTCAGCATGCGATCGAGCCGCTGCTCGACCGGCTTGCGGAACTGCTCGATGCCGATGGTCATTGCCTCATGTCCGGCCGCTGGCTGATCGCGGTAAGTGCCGAACAGGCGATCCCACCACGGCAGATTGAAGCCAAAATTGCTGTTGGTCTCTCGCGCGATGATGGAGTGGTGCACGCGGTGCATATCCGGCGTCACCACAATCCAGCGCAGTACGCAGTCGAGACGGACCGGCATCTGCACGTTGCTGTGATTGAACATCGACGTGGCATTGAGCAGCACCTCGAACAGGAGGACGGCGACAGCCGGTGCGCCCAGGGCCGCCACCACGCCGAGCTTGATCCCCATCGAGAGGAGGATCTCGATCGGATGAAACCGCGCCCCAGTCGTGACATCGATCTCCTGGTCCGCGTGGTGCATGCGGTGCAGCCGCCAGAGCGCGGGGACGGCATGAAAGAGAACGTGCTGCAGGTAGATGGCGAGATCGAGCGCGATCACGGCCAACGGAACGCTGGCCCACATCGGCAGCCCGAGCGCGTGGAATAGGCCCCACTCTCGCGCCTCGGCGAGCAGAGCCAATCCGACGGCTGTCGTCGGAAAGACCAGGCGGACCAGAATCGTATCGACGACGACGACGCCAATGTTGCTGGGCCAGCGCATCCCGCGTGCCAGCTTCTGCTCGCGGCGCGGTGCCAGGGCCTCCCAGGCCGCCATGGCCGCGAAAATGCCGGCGAATGCGAGAAGCCGGACGAACGGCTCGTTGACAAGAAAAATGTCAGACATGGTGCGATACCACCCTTCCCGATCCGAGGCTCGTCATGAGCGGCCTGCGATGTCGTCGCGACGCCGCTGATACTCTTCGCGGTCGATCTCGCCCCGGGCATAGCGCTCATCGAGAATCCCGCGCGGCGTGCGCACACGCCCGCCGCCATCAATGCCGCTACCGCCGATCCAGCGCACCAGAACCACGATGCCGACAACCACCACCGCCAGCACGGCGATCATGAACAGCGGACTGAGCCACATCCCGCCCCAGCCCCATCCCATCCAATCGTGCATTTGCCAAGGACCGGAATCTTGGGCCCAGGCAGACCTGGCAGCCAGAGATGCGGCTGCCACCGTGGTAAGACTGGCGAGCTTCATGGCACAGTCCGGTGCTCCGCGTTGCTGCCGCTCGCTCTTGACGGCAAACGGCAGATCATTCAATATATCGCTTGAATGATGTAAGGAATGAGAACCCTCGATGTCAAGTGGCAACCCGAAGCGCGACCTTTACGTCCAGTTCGCCTCTGTTGCGAAGGCGATCGCCAACGAGCACCGGCTCGAGCTGCTCGAGCTCGTGGCTCAGGGAGAGCGCAGCGTGGAAGCGCTGGCAGAACGCTCCGGCCTCTCGATTGCCAACGCTTCGCAACACCTGCAGCACTTGCGACGCGCGGGGCTGGTCACAGCGCGGCGGCAGGCCAAGTTTGTGCTCTACCGGCTGGCCGACGACGCCGTGTTGACCATGCTTGCAGCAATGCACAAGGTTGCCGAGCGCAACGTCGGCGAGGTCGAGCGCATCCTGCGCAGCTACTTTCACGCGCGCGACGACCTGGAGCCCGTGTCACGCGCGGAGCTCACCAAGCGCATGAAGCAGGGGCTCGTCACCGTGCTCGACGTGCGCCCCGAGGACGAGTTTGCCCTCGGCCACCTGCCTGGGGCTCGCAACGTGCCGCTGACCCAGCTCAAGCGTCAGCTCTCGAAGCTCGACCGTAAGATCGAGATTGTCGCCTACTGCCGCGGCCCGTATTGCGTTATGTCATTCGAGGCCGTGGCCCAGTTGCGCAAGCTCGGCTTCAAGGCGCGCAGGCTCGAAGACGGACTTCCCGAATGGAAGGCAGCCGGGCTGCCTGTCGAGATCGGGTAGGGACTGGAGCCCATTTCAGCGTCCATAAAGTCGAGCCCGTGAAGCAGCAGCAGCAACGTGCTCTTACATGACCTATTCCAATCCCGCAGCCTATCGGCGCTTCATGGGCCGCTGGAGCGCCCAGTTGGCACCACTGTTCATCCGATTTGTTGGGGTCGAGAACGGACAGCGCATCCTCGATATCGGTTGCGGTACAGGAAGCCTGAGCACCGCGCTGCTGGCAGTCGGCCCCGCCGTGCGCGTGGTCGGCGTCGATCCGATGCTCGACTACGTATCGTTCACACGAGAGGCGGTTCCTGACCACCGCGCGGACTTTCAAACAAGCACGGCAGAGGCGATGCCTTTTCCCGATGCTGCCTTCGATGCAGCGCTCGCTATGCTCGTTCTACAGGAGGTAGTCGACCCCCTCGGAGCAATCCGCGAGATGACGCGAGTGACGCGCGGAGGTGGCCAGGTTGCCGCCTGCCAATGGGACTTTCACAGCGGCCTGCCGATGCAATCGATATTCTGGCATGCCGCTGAGATATTCGCGCCGGACCAGGTCGCGCGTCGCCGGGCAGGCGACAATGCCATCAAGCGGGCGGGACTTCAGGAGCTGGCCGACCTTTGGGAGTGCGCCGGCCTCCGCGAAGTGAGGACGGCACGCTTGGAGGTTGCCATGCGGTTCAGCTCCTTCGACGACTACTGGCAGCCGTTCCTTGCCGGCGCCACGCCGACCTCCCGCATTTGCGGCAAACCTCAATCGCGAAACCGAGAACCGGTTGGAGCAGGCAGTTCGTTCCCTGATTTCTGATGTGCAGGCCGATGGCTCATTCGTCCTGCCGGCGCGAGCGTTAGCGGTCACCGGTGTCAAGCCTTGACACCGGCGTTATCCTTGTCAGGGCTTGCGGCCGATGAAGGCGTAACCGAACACTGCGAACTTGCGCGCGTTCGGCTCGCCTTTGGCCCCACCGAACGTGTCGACGGGCGGGCCGATCCGAACGTCCACGAAACCGCTATCCTCGATCATCTTTTGCCAGGCTGCACACGGCAGACCACCGGCGATTCAGGCCGTCCATAGATCGATGTTGGCGACCGCAGATGCAGGCACTGGCTTGCCGTTGGCGATATCCGCAAACTGCAGGTAGCCCCCCGGTTTCAGCGCGCGCTGAATCTCACCGAAGACCTGCTGCTTGTCAGCACAGAGATTGATGACGCCGTTGGATATGACGACGTCGGCCCAGCCGTCGTCCACGGGCAGTTCTTCGAGGATGCCCTCGCGGAATTCGACATTGCCGAGGCCCATTGCTTTGGCCGTACCGCGCGACTTTGCGAGCATCTCTTCCGTCATGTCCACGCCAATCACGTGACCTGTCGCCCCAACCATGCCGACCGCAATGAAGGAATCGAAGCCGGCGCCCGATCCCAAGTCGACGACGCGCTCGCCGGGCTTCAGATCCCGCAGCGAGAACGGGTTGGCTACGCCGGCAAACGACTCGACGGCCTCGTCCGGCATCGCACTTACGGCTCTGCGATCATAGCCAAGGCGAGCGGCCAGCGGCCGTCCGGTGTGAAAGTGGTACTTGTCATTGGGCCTGATCGCCACGTCGCGATATTTCTTTCTGACCTCTTCGCGAAGGGCAGCAGAATCGACTGTTTCACTCATTCTCACCTCCACGAGGTCCAAGGGCAGTTGTCAGTCATTCAAGTGAAGGATTGAATGGCGGAAGCGCTGCCATGTCAAGCAACCCGTCGGGCCGGCGGTGTAGGGCCCACTTCCAGCAACCGCAGCCGACGCGCCTGCGGGCCAGGGCTCCCAAATATTCGTGCAACACAATCACCACGACGCTGCTGAAGCACGACAGCAAGGTCTCGACCTCGACCGATCTGATGAACCTGCTGAGCACCAACCTTGGCGGCGTTCCGAAGTGCCACGCGCCGGCGGCATGGCTGGCCACGTTCAGTTTGGCGCGCGCACCGGCGGCGCACTTGTCATTCTCGGAGTAGCCTTACTGGTGACCGCGACATTCTTCAGCGGTTCGGTGGCTATGCTTCTGGGATTGTTTCCACTCGCCGTTCTCGGGGTGATCCTGTTCCTGACGGGAGCCCAGCTCGCCCCCGGCGCTTGCGACGTGCCCAAGGATAACGGCGTGCGCTGCGCGGTGATGGTTTCCGACCCCCTTCCCGCCTGGAATGTCGGTATTGCCTTCGTTGTCGGCGTGGCAGCCTATTGGCTCAACAAGAAGGTGCTCCTTCGAGTTGAGAACGAACACATCAGACGCGGTCGTGGTTTCGGCGCCCCGCGGCCTGAAACGGCCGCGGCCGGGCCCTACCGCGCGGCCCAAGGGCCGCGCGCCCGAGCCCCGCAAACGGGTCTCGGCCCATTCGGGCAACGGTCCCATGGCGCGGACTGCGATACCGATGAACATCGGTGTCGGAGTGCAAACGCGACAAAGACGACCGCTAGGCTGACCGAACCAATGAACTGGGCCTGCGGGGTCGCGGGCAGAGGCAGAGTGAGGCGGCTGTCGCCGTGACGGGCTGCTGAGGTGAGAGAGAGGCTCTCGCCGGCTCGTCGCGGAGACCCGCGATGTCGATATCCACCTCACAGGTCCGCCCGAACGGCGAACGCACCAACTTCTACGACGACATCACCAACAAAATCATCGCCGAGCTGCAGCAAGGCCGCCTACCGTGGGTACAGCCATGGGGTACGGCGGCAACGAAGGCCCAGCTCGCGATGCCGAAGAACGCATCGAGCAACCGCACTTATTCCGGCATCAATGTCCTCATCCTGTGGGGCGCCGTCATCCAGCATGGCTTCTCCGGCCAGAGCTGGCTCACGTTCCGTCAGGCGTTGGCGCTCGGCGGCCATGTGCGCAAGGGGGAGCGTGGCACCACGGTCGTCTATGCCGACCGCTTCGTGCCTGACGATGCGCAGCAACGCGCGGCGGAAAGCGGTGGGGAAGCCCGGGCCATCCCATTCCTGAAACGCTTCACCGTTTTCAACACCGACCAATGCGACGGCCTTCCGGAGGAGATCGCGACCGTCGCGCCGCCACCGCCACCCGGCACGATCGAGCCGCGCATCGAGGCGCTCATCAAGGCCACCGGCATCGATATCCGCATCGGCGGCAACCGGGCCTTCTATGACGCGTCGGAGGACTACGTGCAGGTGCCGCCGCCAGCGGCATTCTTCGAACCCATCAACTGGCACCGCACGGCCCTGCACGAGCTCGGTCACGCCTCGGGCCACGCATCGCGGCTCAACCGCGATCTTTCCGGTTCCTTCGGCTCGCGCAAGTATGCCTTCGAGGAGCTGGTGGCCGAGATCAATGCCGCATTCTGCTGTGCAGCGCTCGGCATCGTGCCGACGGTCCGTCACGCAGATTACATCGGCTCCTGGCTCGAGGTCCTGCGCTCGGACAGTCGCGCCATCGTCCGCGCCGCGTCACTGGCGAGCAAGGCGGCCGACTATCTGCTCGGCTTCCTCCCGAAAGCGGGCGACGGCGCCTCGAACGCACGGAGGGCAGCATGATCCTCCTCACTCCGGAGCTGCGCGACCGCCTCCTTGCCAACGGCCGTTTGCGCGACGTCGACCATGTGCCCCTGGTCAAGTTCTTCAATCCGGTCGGGGCGGCGACGTGGCTCGCCACCGAGCTCGACGAGGACGGCGATACGATGCTCGGCCTCGCCGATTTCGGCTTCGGCTGCCCGGAGCTCGGCTCCTTCAGCCTGATGGAGATCGCTTCGGTCCGCCTGCCGTTCGGCTTAGGGATCGAACGCGATCTCTATTTTGAAGCGACGTTTCCCCTGTCGGTTTACGCAGAGGCCGCCCGCAAGGCCGGCCACATCGTCGAGGACGATACCCGGCTCAGCGCCGCTGCCGAAGCGCTGCGCGAGAACCGGTGATCGGAGCACACCCTCGGAGGACACGCCGTTTGGCGGTCCTCCACTGGTCCCGCGGCGCGATAGGCCAGAGGTAGAGAGTGGCGTGGGGTTTCGTGACGGGTTGGAGGTCGAGAGAGAGTCTCCCGGCCGCCCGTCGCGGAGAACACCCATGGCCAAGGCAAGTCCCAAGATGCGCTTGAGCGTCTCGCGCGACATTCCTTTCAACAAGCTCGTCCTCAGCCAGTCCAACGTGCGGCGCATCAAAGCCGGTGTCGCCATCGAGGAATTAGCCGAGGACATCGCCCGCCGCACGCTGCTGCAGAGTCTCACGGTCCGGCCTGTGCTCGACGACAAGGGCGCCGAGACCGGCGACTACGAGGTGCCGGCCGGCGGCCGCCGCTACCGTGCGCTCGAGCTGCTGATCAAGAAGAAGCGCCTCGCCCGCACCGCGCCGGTCCCGTGCATCGTGCGTACCGACGGCATCCCTGAGGAGGACAGCCTGGCCGAGAACGTGCAGCGGGCGCCGCTGCATCCACTCGATCAGTTCCGTGCCTTCCACGCCTTGCGCGAGAAGGGCCGGTCGGAGGAGGAGATCGCCGCCGCCTTCTTCGTGTCGGTCCATGTCGTGCACCAGCGGCTACGGCTTGCAGCGGTGTCGCCGAAACTGCTCGAGGTCTATGCCGAGGACGGCATGACGCTCGAGCAGCTGATGGCCTTCACCGTCAACCCCGACCATGAGCGGCAGGAACAGGTTTGGGAGGCCCTGCAGCGCTCACACACCAGAGAGGCCTACCAGATCCGCAGGATGCTCACCGAGGGTGCGGTGCGTGCTTCCGATAAGCGGGCGCAGTTCATCGGCATCGAGGCTTACGAGGAAAGCGGCGGCATTGTCCTGCGCGATCTCTTCGAGTCGGATGACGGCGGCTGGCTGCAGGACCCGGCCCTGCTCGACCGGCTCGTCACTGGGAAGCTGGAGCGGGAGGCAGAGGCCGTACGCGCCGAAGGCTGGATGTGGATCCAGGTCGCGCCCGACTTTCCCTACGGGCACACGTATGGGCTGCGGCGTTTGAGCGGCACCGAGGTTCCGCCCAGCGAGCAGGAGACGGCGGCGAGCGATGCACTCAAGGCCGAGCTCGACGGTCTCGAGGAGCAGTATGCTGACGCCGACGAGTTCCCCGAGGAGGTGGACAAGCGACTCGGCGAGATCGAAACAGCCCTCGAGGCCTTCGACCAGCGGCCCGTCCTTTATGATGCCGCCGAGGTCGCCCGTGCCGGCGCCTTCGTCAGCATCGACAGCGCGGGCGTGCTCAGGATCGAGCGCGGCTATGTGCGGCCGGAGGACGAGCTGCCTGTCGCGGCGGAAGACGAACAAGCCGGTAGCGACGCCGAGGCCGACGGCGCCGCAGATCCGGGCACCACGCCGGCTTCCGGCGATGACCCTGACTGCGGAGGAGATACCGGCGTCGACGAGTCGGATGAGGACGAGGGCGTCCGCCCCCTGTCGGATCGGCTCATGACCGAGCTCACCGCGCACCGCACGCTCGCCTTGCGCGACACCGTGGCCGGCGACACTGACGTTGCATTCGTGGCGGCACTTCACGCCCTCACCCTCAAGCTCTTCTACCCCTACCCCCTCGACTGCTGCGTCGACATCGAGCCCAAGCGCCTTGTGTTCGGCGCCCAGGGGTCCGGTCTCGCCGATACCGCCTCGGCCAAGGCCATCGAGGCGCGGCACGCCCACTGGGCGGCGCAGCCGCCCAAGGAGCCCGGCGAGCTCTGGGATATGCTGGGTGCGCTCGACAGCGATAGCCGCCAGGCGCTGTTCGCGCACTGCGTATCGCTTACCGTGAACGCCGTGTACGAGGCCTACAACCGCCGGCCGAGGGCCCTTGCGCACGCTGGCCGCCTCGCAGAGTCGGTTGCTCTCGACATGGCGGCAGCTGGGTGGAAGCCGACGGTCGAGAGCTACCTAGCCCGCGTCACCAAGGGCCGCATCCTCGACGCCGTGCGGGAGGCGAAGGGGGACGACGTCGCGCCGCGCATCGCCCACCTCAAGAAGGCCGAGATGGCCACCGCGGCCGAGGCGCTGCTCGCCGGCACCGGCTGGGTGCCCGAGCCTCTGCGCACGCCGGGACAGAGCTCCACACCCGGCACCAACGCGGCAGGGGTCGCCACCGGAGCCACCGGCAACGGGGCGGCTGCCAAGCAAGCCGCAAACCGCCGATCGCGCCCCGTCGCAGCCGAGTAGCTCATCCCATCCTCACCAACCTTGGGCCCGCTCCACCAGCGGGCCCATCTTCATTCGGAGGTCGCCATGAAGGAGACCGCGGCCGACCTTGCGCGCCGTCTGGCACAGAACGCAGAAGCCGTGTGCCGCGAGTACCTCTCCAACGGCCGGCGCGAAGGGTCGACCTGGCGCGTGGGCGACGTCGAGAACACGCCGGGGCGCAGTCTCGTGGTGCGGCTCGTGGACGGCGCGAGTGGCGTGGCCGGCAAGTGGATCGATTTCGCGAGCGGAGAGCACGGCGATCTCCTGGACCTGATCGCCCGCATCCGCCGTCTCGAAGATTTTCGCGATGTCGCCGAGGAAGCGCGCCGCTTCCTGAGCCTGCCTGAGACGACTCTAAGCCGGCCCCGCCCGCCAGTCCCGGCTGGGTCGCCCGAAGCCGCACGGCGGCTGTTCGTTGCCGCCAAGCCAATCCACGGCACCATCGCCGAGACCTACCTCCGCAGCCGGGGTATCAGGGACTTGCGCGAACTCAGGGCCCTCCGGTTCCACCCGAAGTGCTTCTACCGCGCCCACGAGGATGCCCCGCGTGAGACGTGGCCGGTATTGCTCGCCGCCGTAACCGATATCGGGGGCATGATCACGGGCGTGCTGCGCACCTGGCTCGCGCGTGACGGATCCGGCAAGGCGCGAGTTGCGACGCCGCGCCGGGCGATGGGTCATCTGCTTGGCAACGGCGTGCGCTTCGGCGTGGTGGGTTCTGAGTGTCCAACGACGGATGCAGTTGTCGCCGGGGAGGGTCTCGAAACCATGCTGGCGCTGCGCCGCGTCCTGCCGGGCCTGCCCATGGTCGCGGCACTATCGGCAATGCATCTCGCAGCTCTCGTTCTGCCGCTTGGACTGCAGCGCCTCTATGTCGCCCGCGACAACGACCGCACCGGGCACCGCGCGGCTGAGACGCTCGGCGCCCGCGCCCAAGCCGACGGCATCGAGGTGATCATCCTCACGCCGCAGTTCGACGACTTCAACACAGACCTCGTGGCGCTCGGCCCCGACGCACTCGCACATCTTGTGCGTGGTCAGCTTGCGCCTCAAGACGAGGCACGCCTTGTCCACGCCCGGAGCCCGTCCAGCTGAGGCCGTTCTGTGCGTGACCGGCGGCCTTGCGTCCGGTCCGCCCTCGCCGACAGCCGCACCCGGCCTTCAGAGTGGCGATCGGGCCAGAAGCGACCGAGGCCCGCAACGGCTGTGCGCGGCTTTCTTCCCCTGGCGGCGCGAACGGCGCCGCCATTCCTCGCGAGGCAAGAAAGCCGTGCTCGCCGTCCTCCGCTCACGCTGCGGCCCTGCAGGCGAAATGCCTTTGGGTGCGGGCCTCGGCCGCTTCCGGCTTTTGCATCGCCTGAAGGCCGCGCATGGGCGCGGCCACGATCGAGAGGACGATCCATGACGACCGACCGCCTCGCCGACGACGCCGAACTCACCGCCGCCACCTCCCCGACTGCCCACCTCCTCGACGAACTCGCCCTCTACGGCCACAGGCCGAGCGGCGATGAGCCCGATCCGCGCCCGCTGCCGGAGCCGACGAAGCTCCAGGGCGCGATCGCCGACGTGTTCGATGCGCTCGTGGCGACCCTGGCCGACACCCGCCTCGAGCCCGACCTGCACACCCTGCTGTGGTCGGTCGTGAACGTGTTCCACCGCCGCATCGACCGGATCGAGCGCGACCTCGATGTCAACGAGACGGCACAACGCTCGAGCCAGCGCGAGCAGGACGGCTCCGAGATCCGATCGCTGGGGCTGGAGCGTCTGATAGCGCAGGGGCTCACCCTGATCGAGCGGCGCAACAGCTTCGAGTTCCTCCGTGATACGGCAGCCGAGCTTTACGGCATTCACACCGGCCAGGCATGGCGGTCGCGGACCGGCTCGATCGTGAACCACACCACGCTGACCGCAGCCATGATCGACAGCCGTGAGTTCATCAATGCGCGTCGTCGTGCGGACGCTGAGCTGCTGCTGCCGAAGGGCACCAGGATCGCCTTCGCTGGCGGCGTCGAGTGCAACGACCACCACCGCATCTGGGCCGTGCTCGACAAGGTGATGGCCAAGCACTCAGGTATGGTGCTCCTGCACGGCGGTACGCCGCGCGGTGCCGAGCGCATCGCCGCCTGCTGGGCCGACGCGCGCAAAGTGCCCCAGGTCGTCTTCAAGCCCGACTGGACGCGGCACCAGAAGGCTGCGCCGTTCAAGCGCAACGACCAGCTGCTCGAAACCCTCCCGATCGGCGTGATCGTGTTCCCGGGCTCCGGCGTCACCGACAACCTTGCCGACAAGGCCCGCCGCCTCGGCATCCCGCTGTTCGACTTTCGCAGGTCGGGCGGCGCTTAGGCGCCGCTTTCACCTTCGTTCTCTGGTGACCCGTCCCCGAGCGGCCGCGTGAGCGGCTCGACCATTGATTCCCGTCTCACCGCGTTGCAGTTCGTCTCAGTTCATTTGTCTCAGTTTATATCAGGCGTTGAAAACATTCCTCGAATGGAGTGGGCCAAGGGAATATTCAGGGGATTGTTATCCCCGCCCATCAACGATCCGCTCACTGTTCTCGGCCCTGCCGCGGTTTCGCCGCAAACCCCCACTCATTTTTCACAGAACATCACAATACTGCGCAATTCAGCTCCTTGAGGGCCATTTTATTTTCCGGGCACTTTTGGCGGGCGACGATTTTTCTGCCCGCAAAGGCCCTGATCGATGCCCTCGCTCCCCTCAGCGGTTCTCCGGCCCCTCCTCCCCGCCGCGGTCGTGCTGGTGTGCCTCGTGGCGGCCACACAATGGACGGCTGCGCTGCTGGCCTACCAGCCTGCACTGGGAACTCCGTGGCTCGATCTCCTCGGCCTCAAGCTCTACGCCCCCTGGAAGCTCTTCTCCTGGTGGCTGGCCTTCGGCGCCCAGGCGCCCGGCGTCTTCGCCCGCACCGGGACTCTCGCGGCGCTCGGCGGTGTCGTGGCCGGCCTCATTGCGTCAGGGGGAGCTGCCTGGCGGGCCGGTCATGGGTCGTCGTCGACCACCTATGGCTCGGCCCGCTGGGCGGATTCAGCCGACGTTGGCGAGGCTGGGCTCTTTGCCCGCATGGGCATCGTGCTCGGGGTCCGCGATGGGCGCTACCTGCGCCACGACGGCCCCGAGCACGTGTTGGCCGTGGCTCCCACCCGCTCGGGCAAGGGCGTCGGCTTGGTTGTGCCCACCCTCATGACCTGGCCCGGCTCGGCCGTCGTCCACGACATCAAGGGAGAGAACTGGCAGCTCACCGCCGGCTGGCGCTCGCAGTTCTCCCACTGCCTGTTGCTCGACCCCACCAATCCGCTCTCGGCGCGCTTCAACCCCCTCCTGGAGGTGCGCAAGGGCTTCAACGAGGTGCGCGATGTCCACAACATCGCCGACATCCTGATCGACCCGGAAGGGGCGCGCGCCTGGCGCGACCACTGGGAGAAAAGCGCCCACTCGCTGCTCACCGGCGCCATCCTGCACGTGCTCTATGCCGAGGAGGAAAAGACGCTGGCCCGGGTCGCGGCCTTCCTCTCCGATCCCGCCCGCTCCATCCGCCGCACCATGTGGGTGATGCTCACCACCAACCACTTGGGGACGGACGACAAGCCCCGGGTGCATCCCGCCGTCGCCCAGAGCGCCCGCGAGCTTCTCAACAAGACCGACAACGAGCGCTCCGGCGTGGTCTCCACCGCCATGACGCTGCTCGGGCTCTACCGCGACCCCATCATCGCCCGCATGACCTCGGCCTCCGACTGGCGCATCGCCGACCTTCTAGGCGCCGAGCGGCCGGTGTCGCTCTACCTGGGTGTGCCGCCTTCCGACATCTCCCGTACCCGGCCGCTCGTGCGGCTGATCCTCAACCAGATCGGCCGGCGCCTGACCGAGCGCTACGACGCGAGCCACGCCGATCCCAACGCCCGCCAGCTGCTGTTCATGCTCGACGAGTTCCCCGCCTTGGGACGGCTCGACTTCTTCGAGTCGGCGCTCGCCTACCTTGCTGCCTATCGGGTGCGGGCGTTCCTGGTAGCGCAGTCCCTGCACCAGATCGACAAGGCCTACGGGCACAATCACTCCATCCTCGACAACTGCCACGTGCGGGTGGCCTTCACCCCCAACGACGAGCGCACGGCCAAGCGCCTCTCCGACACGCTTGGTACCTCGACGCAGCTGAGAGCCCAGCGGAACTTGTCGGGGCGCCGGCTCTCGGCCTGGCTCTCGCATATGACGGTCTCCGAGCAGGAGACGCCGCGGCCGCTCCTCACCCCGGGCGAGATCCTGCAGCTTCCCGCCAGCGATGCGCTGGTGATGCTCTCCGGCCGCCCGCCCATCCGGGCGAGCAAGCTCAGGTACTACGCCGACCAGAACTTCGCGGCCCGCCGCCTCACCGCTCCCGACCTGCTGCCGGACCGCTACCACGATGCGCCGCCAGCGCGTCCCGACGACTGGTCCGGGATCAGGAGCACGGTGCATCCCAAGCTGCACAAGGCCTGGTCGGAGCTGGTGACGGCCGAAGAAGACTCGCCGCGCACGCGGGAGCGCGTTCGCGAACGCACACGCGCCAAGGACGACCCCGACCGGCACAGCGACCTGCCGCTGTTCGCCGAGCAGGAGCCCGAGCCCGAGAGGGACATCGCCGCCGATGACGGCCCGCCCCTCGGCGACGACAACGTCATCGACTTTCCGGGAGCGCGGTTCTGATGGCCAAGAAGCGCTACTGCCTCTACCTCTCCCGGCCGCTCGCGCACAAGCTCGACCGCGTGGCGAGCCAGCGCCACGGCTCCAAGTCGGCGCTCCTGGAGGAGGCGCTGCGCAAGAGCCTCGAGCCGGAGCAGGTGCCCGGTGTCGAGGAGGGCCTCCTGCGCCGTCTCAACGAGCTCCACAGGGCGGTGGCGGCCATCGCCCGCGACCAGCTGGTCATCAACGAGACGATCGCCCTGTTCGTCCGCTACATGCTGGCCGTCACTCCGCCTCTTCCCGACAGCGACCACGAACCGGCGCGCCTCACCGCGCGCAAGCGTATCGACGTCTTTCTGGTCGAGGTCGGCAAGCGGGTCGCCGGCAACGGGGTGCACACGGCCGACGTACTCCGGACCGTGCCGGTGGACCAGCCGGACCTGTTCGCCACAGCGCTCGGCAGCGGCCCCCTCAAAACCCAGCTGTCACCGCAGCCCTTCCGCGCCAACGGCCAAACCCACGGGGCCCAACCCCAGGGGCCGGCGGCCGAACCGAAGGAAGGGGGCCATGCCTGATCTGTTCGCGCATGCCGCGGCGCAGGAGGCGCAGGGTCGCCGACTGCAGATGCTGCGTACTGCCTTCGGGCCCACCATTGCCGCGGCCCTCGCCGACCCCACGGTGATCGAGGTGATGGCCAACCCGGACGGGAAGCTTTGGATCGAGTCCGTCCCGGCCGGTCGCCGCGACAGCGGCGAGCGCATAGCCGCAGCCGAGGCCGAGCGCATCATCCGTCTTGTTGCCGCGCACGTACGCCGCGAGGTCACCGACCGGGCGCCGATCGTGTCCGCCGAGCTGCCCGAGACCGGCGAGCGGTTCGAGGGAGTGATGCCGCCGGTGGCGCCGGCGCCCTGCTTCTCCATCCGCAAGCCGGCACAGGTGCTCTACCGGCTCCAGGACTACGTGGCGGCGCGCATCATGACGCCGCCGCAGGCGCAGCTGCTCGCGCAAGTAGTCCGGGATAAGCGCAATATCCTCGTTGTCGGCGGCACCTCCTCCGGCAAGACCACACTCGTCAACGCGCTGCTTGCCGAGGTCGCCACGTTGGGCGAGCGCGTCGTCATCCTGGAGGACACGCGCGAGCTGCAGTGCGCGGCTGACGATGTGGTGTCGCTCCGCACCAAGCCTGGCGTTGCGTCGCTCGCTGACCTTGTGCGCTCGACGCTCAGGCTGCGCCCCGACCGCATCATCGTCGGCGAGGTCAGGGGCCCGGAGGCCCTCGACATGCTGAAGGCCTGGAACACGGGCCATCCCGGCGGCCTCACCACCGTGCATGCAAATTCCGCAGCGGCCGCTCTCTACCGCCTGGAGCAGCTGGTGCAGGAGGCCGTCGTGACGGTGCCGCGCGCTCTCATCGTCGAGGCGATCGACATCATCGTGTTCCTGAGCGGCCGCGGCGCCAGCCGCCGCGTTGAGACGCTGCTGGAGGTGACGAGTCTCGATGCCAGCGGCGAGTACGTGCTGCGGCCTTTGGGCCGCCCGGTCCTGCAGAGCATGTGAGGGGGAGCAAAACACATGCCGTGCTGTCGTCTCCTGCCGATCCAGAAAATCTACCTCACCGCGGCGCTGGTGGGCGGTCTCATTGCCTTGATGACGGACACAGCGGCACATGCCGCCGGCTCGGGCATGCCGTGGGAGGCGCCGCTGCAGCGCATCCTGGAGTCGATCGAGGGTCCCGTCGCCAAGGTCTCCGCCGTCGTCATCATCATTCTCACCGGCTTGAGCCTCGCGTTCGGCGACATGGGCGGCGGCATCCGCCGCCTCGTGCAGATCGTGTTCGGCCTCTCCATCGCCTTCGCCGCCACCTCCTTTTTCCTCACCTTCTTCTCCTTCGCCGGCGGCGCGCTGATCGACTGAAGGACCCACGCTCATGCTCGGACAACCCTCATCCATTTCCGGCTACGAGGTGCCCCTGCACCGGGCGCTGACCGAGCCGATCCTGATTGCCGGCGCGCCGCGCGCCTTCGCCATCCTCAACGGCACGCTTGCTGCCGCCATCGGCCTGGGCCTCCGCCTCTGGCTTGCGGGACTGCTGATCTGGCTCGCCGGCCACGCCGTCGCCGTGTGGGTCACGAAGCACGACCCCGCCTTCCTCACCGTCCTCTCCCGCCACACCCGCCACAAAGGAGCTCTTCGATGCTGAACCTCGCCGAGTACCGCAAGACAACCACTGGGCTTGCCGACTACCTGCCCTGGGCCTGCCTGGTGGCTCCCGGCATCGTGCTCAACAAGGACGGCTCCTTCCAGCGCACCATCCGCTACCGCGGCCCTGACCTCGACAGCGCCACCGAGGCTGAGCTCGTCGCCGTCACCGCTCGCCTCAACAACGTCCTGAAGCGCTTCGGCGAGGGCTGGGCCCTGTTCTTCGAGGCCGAGCGGGTACCCGCCAACCGGTATCCCGGCCACGCCTTCGCCGATGCCGCCTCCTGGCTCGTCGACCAGGAGCGCTGCGCCGCCTTCACGGAGACCGGCGCCCACCACGAGAGCCGGTACTATCTGACCTTCCTCTATCTCCCGCCGCCCGATCACGCCGGCCGCGCCGAACGCTGGCTCTACGAGCGCCAGGAGGGCAGCGGGCCTGACACAGATGCCTGGGGCCAGCTCGAGTGGTTCTCGACTGAGACCGACCGTGCCCTCGAGATGCTTTCGGCGATCCTTCCGGAGGCCAAGGCGCTGAATGATGCAGAGACGCTGGCCTACCTGCACGGCACCGTCTCGGACAAGCCGCACCCCGTGGCCGTGCCGGCGGTGCCCACGCATCTCGATGCCATCCTCACCGACACCCCCTTCCTCGGCGGCATCGAGCCCAAGCTGGGCGAGAAGCACTTGCGCATGCTGACCGTGATCGGCTTCCCCAACACGACGACACCGGGGCTGCTCGATGCCCTGAACGACCTCGGCTTCGCCTACCGCTGGGTGACGCGCTGGATCGCACTGGACAAGACCGACGCCACAAAGCACCTGACACGGCTGCGGCGCCAGTGGTTCGCCAAGCGCAAGTCGGTCGGCGCCATCCTGCGCGAGGTGATGTTCAACCGCGAGTCGGCTCTGGTCGACTCCGATGCCGAGAACAAGGCGCTCGATGCCGACGAGGCGCTGCAGGAGCTCGGTGCCGACGATGTGGCCTTCGGCTATCTCACCACCACGCTCGTCGTGGCCGATGCCAACCCGCCGAGGGCGAACGAGAAGTTGCTGGCCCTGGAGCGCATCATCAACGGCCGCGGCTTCGTCACCATCCGCGAGACCCTGAATGCGGTGGAGGCCTGGCTCGGCTCGCTGCCCGGCAATCCCTACGCCAACGTGCGCCAGCCGATCGTGCACACCCTGAACCTCGCCCACATGATGCCGGTCTCGGCGGTATGGGCCGGGCCTGAGATGAACCCCCATCTCCGGGCACCGCCGCTGATGATGGCTGAGACGCGCGGGAACACGCCGTTCCGGCTCGATCTGCACGTCGGCGACGTCGGCCACGCCTTCATCGTCGGCCCCACCGGGTCGGGCAAGTCTGTGCTGCTGTCGCTGCTCGCCCTGCAGTTCCGCCGCTTCCGCGGTGCGCAGGTCGTCCTGTTCGACCGGGGACGCTCGGCCCGTGCCGCGACCCTCGCCATGGGCGGCGAGTCGGTCGAGCTCGGCCTCGAAGGCACGTTGTCGCTGCAGCCGCTCGCCCGCATCGACGAGCCCGGCGAAATCGCCTTTGCGCTCGAATGGGTGATGGGGCTTCTGGCGAACGAGGGCGTTGCGATCACCCCGGAGGTGAAGGACACCGTGTGGACGGCGCTCAAGAGCCTCGCCACCGCGCCCAGGGCGGAACGCACGCTGACCGGCCTCGCCGTGCTGATGCAGTCCAACGCCCTGGTGGCGGCCTTATCGCCCTACACGCTCGACGGTGCCTACGGCCGGCTGCTCGACGGCGCCACCGAGACCTTGGCTCTCAACAACGTTCTGCACGTCGAGATGGAGCCGCTGATGCATGTGAAGCGCCTGATCCCGCCGGTGCTGACCTACCTGTTCCATCGCCTGGAGGCGCGCTTCGATGGGCGGCCTACGCTGCTCGTGCTCGACGAAGCCTGGACTTTCCTCGACGAGCCGATGTTCGCCGCCCGCATCCGCGAGTGGCTCAAGACGCTCCGCAAGAAGAACGTCGCCGTGGTGTTCGCGACCCAGTCGCTCGCCGACATCGAACGCTCAGCCATCGCGCCCGCGCTGATCGAAAGCTGCCCGACACGCATCTTCCTGCCCAACGACCGGGCGCTCGAGCCACAGGCCAAGAGCGTCTACGAGCGGTTCGGCTTGAACAGCCGGCAGGTGGAGATTTTGGCAACCGCGACGCCCAAGCGCGACTACTACGCCCAGTCGGCGCGCGGCAACCGCCTGTTCGAGCTGGGGCTCGGCCCCGTGGCGCTCGCCCTTTGCGGTGCCTCCTCGCCGGACGACCAGAAGCTGATCGACCGGGTCATGGCGGAAGCCTCTGCCGCTGGCTTCGCCGACGCCTTCCTGCGCGCCAAGGGACTGGACTGGGCCGCCGACGCGCTCGCATCCTTCGCTGGCGAGGCGCATGCTGCGGTACCACTGCCCCGAGCAAGCGGACCGCTTCCGGAACCGGCCGGCGAGCCGAAAACTCCACCGCTTCCGAAGCCATCAATGCCGTCCGCCGACGCCAACGCTGATCGCTTCATCGAGAGGCTTTCGCCTTTCCGCCTGGCGCCCAAGCCCAACCGGGCCGCACGGCGAAGAGCGGCTCGCGGCGTGCTCACCGCCTTCGTCGTCGGACTGCTCCTGACCACAGCGCTGCCGACCGGCACAAGCGCGCTCACCGTGTTCGATCCGCTCAACTACCAGGAGAACCTGCTCTCCGCCGCCCGCGCGCTCGAGCAGATCAACAACCAGGTGCGCCTACTGCAGGGCCAGGCCCAGGTCCTGCTCAAGATGGACCTCCTGCGTCTTGGCTCCACCCTCTCACCCGACCTGCTGCGCTCTCTCGGCGACATCCAAACCCACCTGCGTGCCGGCGAAGGTATCGCCCTGCAGCTGCGCGCCACCGAGGCCGCCTACGAGCGCCTGTTCCCAAAGCAAGTCTCGACCGCCCTCTCCACCGACGACGTTCTCCGCAACGCCAAAAGCCGATGGGAAGAGCAGTACACCACACTACACCGCTCCGCCCTCCTACAAGGCCACATCGCCGACGGCATCGAGACCGACACACGCCTCCTCAGCGATGCAATGGCCCGCTCCCACAACGCCGCCGGCGCGCTCGAGGTCGCGCAAGCCGGCAACGAGCTCACCGCGCTGAGCGTCAAACAATCCCTCACCCTGCAAAGCCTGCTCGCCGCCCACCACCGCGCCGAAACCATCGCCAAAGCCCGCGACCTCGCCGCCGAGGACGAAGCCCGCCAGCGCTTCAAATCCTTCCTCGGCAATGGTCGGGCTTACACCGCAAGCCGATGAGTCCTGTCATGAGGTCAAGAGGTTTTGAGATGTTGCACGCAGGTCGCTTCGCGAGTGGGGCCGGCCCCACGCCCCGCTGGCGGGGCACCCGCCAGACCACCCGCCTTTTGAAGTTTCAAAAAGAAGGGGGTGCGGGGTCTCCCCGCGCGGGCGCGGGCAGCAGCCCGCTCGCGAAGCGACCATACCCGTTCCCAAGTCGCGACGTCCCACGACGACACTGATCACCTTCTGACTTGCCACGACTGATCCAAGCACGGCGACACCATTGACAGCTGTTGGCGGAGCTTTGCCCGGCACCAGAGAACGGACATGGACGACCTCGCGATCATCGACCGGTTCACGGAGACCTTCAGCCGCTACATCGACAGCGGCTTCGGGTTGCTGGCTGGCGACGTAGCGTTCCTGACCAGCGTGCTGGTGGCGATCGACATCACCTTGGCTGGCATCTTCTGGGCCATGCACGGGGACGAGAACGTTCCCGTGCAGCTGATCCGCAAGGTGCTTTACGTTGGCTTCTTTGCGCTGCTGCTCAACAACTTCAAGGGGCTGGCCGACATCGTCTTCCAATCGTTTGCGGGGCTGGGGCTGAAGGCGTCCGGCACTGCGATGACTGCGGCCGATCTGATGCGGCCGGGGTTCGTGGCGTCGGCGGGCTTCACGGCGTCGAGGCCGCTGCTGGAGAAGGCGGGCGAGCTCATTGGGATCACGACGTTCTTCTCCAACTTCGTGACCATCGCGGTGCTGATGCTGGCGTGGGTGATCGTGCTGCTGGCGTTCTTCGTGCTCAGCGTGCAGCTCTTCATCGCCATCATCGAGTTCAAGCTGACCACGCTGGCCGGCTTTGTGCTGGTGCCGTTCGCGCTGTTCGGCCAGACGGCATTTCTGGCGGAACGGGTGCTCGGCAATGTCATCTCGTCGGGCATCAAGCTGATGGTGCTCGCCATCGTGGTGGGCATCGGCAGCACGATCTTCGGGACGCTGGTCCGGCCCACCGCCGATATCACGTTGACGCAGGCGGCCTCGACGATCCTGGCTGCCATTGCCGTGTTCGGACTCGCGATCTTCGTGCCCGGGATTGCCGCGGGGCTGATCACAGGTGCGCCGCAGCTCGGCGCCGGCGCAGCCGTTGCAACTACGTCGGCCGCAGCGGGGGCCGTCGTTGCCGGCGGGATGCTCGCGAGCGGTGCTGCACGCCTCGCCGGCCGCGCCTCGGGTGCGGCGATCAAGGCCGCCGCATCCCTCACCGGCACGGTCGGCGCATCCTACCAGGCTGGGGGCTTGCGCGGCGTCGCGCGCGCCACCGTCACCGCTCCGGCCTCGCGCGCTGTCGCCTCGAGCACGGCACCCGTCCGCGATGCCTTTCGTGAGGGCGCCGCGCAGGGCTACCGCGACGCCACGCCGGCTTCCGGTCCCGATCCCGGCTCGCCCGGCGGCGGCCCCGGCGGAGGTTCTGCCGGATCGGCGCCCGCGTGGGCGCAGCGTTTGGCGCGCCGGCAGCGCATGACCCAGGCTGGCCTCGTGGCCGCGCAGGGCGTGCGCGAGGGCGACCGTCCCGCGCTCTCGCCCGGACCCGAGCTCAAGGACAAGAGCTGAGGAGCGGACACCATGGCCTTCAAACGCTCGACTTTGCGCTACGGCGAGACGCCCGAGCCGGTGACGCCCTACCAGAAGGCGGCGCAGGCGTGGGACGAGCGCATCGGCTCGGCGCGCGTGCAGGCCCACAACTGGCGCCTCATGGCGCTGGGCTCGCTCGTGCTCTCGCTGATCCTGGCCGCAGTTCTGCTATGGCTCGGCCGCGCCGGTACCGCCGTTCCCTACGTCGTCGAGATCGACCCGCGCGGCGGTGCGCGCGCTGTCGGGCCGGCGAGCGAGACCTACCGGCCGAGCGACGCCCAGATCGCCTTCCACCTCGCCCGCTTCGTCGAGAACGTGCGCTCTCTGTCCATCGATCCCGTGGTCGTGCGCCAAAGCTGGCTCAAGGCCTACGACTTCGTCACCGACAAGGCAGCGGTGACGCTCAACGAGCACGCGCGCGAGAAGGACCCGTTTGCCAAGGTCGGCCGCGAGAGCGTGGCCGTCGAGGTGACAAGCGTGGTGCGGGCGTCGGACACCTCCTTCCAGGTGCGCTGGCTGGAACGGACCTTCGAGGGCGGAGCGCTCAAGGACACGAAGCGGCTCACCGGGCTGTTCTCCATCGTCATCACACCGCCGAGGACCGTCGAGGCCGTGCGCAGGAACCCGCTCGGCATCTACGTGCATGCCTTCAACTGGTCGCAGGACGTCACGTCAGGAGAGCAGAAATGAGCCCCGCGCGCCTCGCCGCCACGCTTGCGATTGTGCTGAGCGCCTGCGCCACCCGGGTGAGCGTGCCGGAGATCCCGATCCTCGACAGCCCGGCCTTCAA
>Ga0073934_10005049_pt1 | contig 21050 bp, 22 predicted proteins | sample LarsenN4metaG_FD_76834 | JGI IMG/M metagenome (GOLD analysis project Ga0073934, IMG submission 76834) | Hot spring sediment bacterial and archeal communities from British Columbia, Canada, to study Microbial Dark Matter (Phase II) - Larsen... ...
ATCAACGGGCAGAAGCTGTTCACCAGCGCGATCCAGTACGCCGACTACGTGTGGCTCGCCGTGCGCACCGATCCGTCGCTGCCGAAGCACAAGGGCCTGTCGGTGCTGCTCGTCCCCACGGATGCACCCGGCTTCCGCTGGGTCCCGCTGCGCACCATGGCCGGCGAGTTCACGAGTGCGACCTTCTACGACAACGTGCGCGTCCCGGTCGAGAACCTCGTCGGTGAGGAGAACCAGGGCTGGAAGCTCATCACCAACCAGCTCAACCACGAGCGGGTCGCGATCTGCCCCGCGTCCGGGATCCTGCACAGCATCGAGGACGTGCGGCAGTGGGCGATCGAGACGCGGCTGGCCGACGGTCGGCGCGTCATCGACCAGGAGTGGGTCGCTCTGACGCTCTCCCGTGTCCACGCTCGGGCCGAGTTCCTGAAGCTCATGAACTGGAAGGTGGCATGGGCATCGAGTCGGGGCCTCAATCCTGCTGATGCGTCGGCGACGAAGGTGTTCGGCACCGAGTTCGCGCTCGAGGCCTACCGCCTGCTGATGGAGATCGTCGGCCGCGCGGCGTACCTCGAAGAGGGCTCTCCCGGCGCCGTGCTCGCGGGACGCCTGGAGCGCGCGTACCGCGCCAACACGATCTTCACGTTCGGTGGCGGCACCAACGAGATCCAGCGCGACCTCATCGCGATGATCGGTCTCGGGATGCCGCGAGCACCACGATGACCGCGTTGATGTCGGAGCTCACATGACCGAGCACTCCCTCGACTTCCTTGGGATCGACTGGTTCGAGCTGGCATCCCGGCCTCTCGACGAGCTCCGGCAGCTGTTCGCCATCCGGCCCAAGTCCGACGCGGCGCGCCAGGCCGGGTCGGTCGGCCCATGGGAGCCCGGTGGGATCAGCGAGTACCAGCTCGCCGCCGGTCGCGCGCTCGCCGAGCCCGAGGGCCGGACGTACGACAGCCACGGGGCCACGGTCGCCACGCGCGGTTAGCGTGCCGACATGCAACAGAACCGGTACCAGCCTTCGCTGTCGTCGTGGGACGACTACCCCGTCCACCAGATAGCCGACACGGTGCGGCACGTGGGTACGAGCGATCGCAACTTCTACGACCGCTACTACTTCAACCTGCACGCATCGAGCGACGAGCTCTTCATGATCATGGGGCTCGGGCAGTACCCCAACCTGGCGGTCAGCGACGCGTTCGTGTGCGTGCGCCGCGGCGACCTGCAGCACGTCGTGCGGGCGTCGAAGATCCTCGACGATCGCATGAACACCTCTGTCGGCCCGATCCAGGTCGAGGTGATCGAGCCACTGCACAAGGTCAGGTTCGTGTGCGACCCCTCGTCGCACACGCCGACCGACGCCGACTCGGGTGAGCTCCGCGTCGCGTGCGATCTCACCTGGGAGGGCTCGATCCCGGCCTACGAGGAGCCGCGCCAGTTCGTGCGCAAGTACGGGCGCGTGCTGTTCGACACGATGCGCTTCGCGCAGACCGGCTGCTGGTCGGGCACGCTCGAGGTCGCGGGCGAGTCGTTCACCGTGACGCCCGACCGCTGGTGGGGCACGCGTGACCGCTCGTGGGGTGTGCGCCCGCACGGCGAGCCCGAGCACCCGGGCATCCGGCAGGGCGAGGGTCAGATGAGCGGCATGTGGAACTACGACCCCATGCAGTTCGACGACCACTCCATCCTGTACATGCTCAACGAGCAGGCCGACGGTGAGCGCGCCCTCGAGGAGGCGGTGCGGATCTGGAGCGACCCGTCGCGCGAGCCGGAGTGGCTCGGCCGGCCCGAGTACGAGCACACGCTGCGCAGCGGCACCCGCATGGTCGAGCACAGCGTGCTGCGGTTCCCCGACGCGCCCGAAGGCGCGCTCGAGATCGACGTGACGCCACTGCTTCCCGCGTACATCGCGATAGGCACCGGGTACGGCGTGGAGGACGACTGGCGTCACGGCATGTACCAGGGACCGCTCGTCGTGCAAGGACGCGAGTACAAGGTGTCCGAGATCGAGGGCATCGGGCAGTTCACGATCGTCGACCAGGTCGCTCGCTTCGAGCAGCGCGTCGACGGCAAGCCCGGTGCGGTCGGGTTCGGGCTGCACGAGCACGGCTTCTTCGGGCCGTTCCCCAAGTACGGCATGCACGACGCCTACTCGGGCGCGTCCTGACGCCCGTCGCGTGAGGTCGACCGACCCCGCGCGTGGCAGCATCCAGCCGTGAGCCTGGCCGACCTCGACGCCCGCACCCTGTCGCTGCTCTTGGCCCGCGGCAGGATCGTCGTGGGCCTGACCGCGACGTTGCTGCCGCGCCTCGCCGCGGCGGTCGCTCCGGGTGGCCACGGCTCCGAGGTGCGGGCACTGGCCCGCATGACCGGTGTTCGCGATCTGGCCCTCGGTCTGGGCGCGCTGACGTGCGTCAAGGAGGGGACGCAGGACGCCGAGTGGGTGGGGATCGGTGGCGCGGTCGACGTCGTCGACGGCGTGACGCTCCTGCTCACGCGGGGGCTGCCGGGTCGTGCCCGGCTCGTCGGCCTGATCGCGCTGAGCGCGGGCATCGCCGGCATCGCGTGCGCTCGCGCGCTCGCCGACGAGCGCGCCGAGCTCGCTCGCGCGCACGCGAACGGCGACGCGGCGGCCTGAGCGCCGGCTCAGGCGCGTTCGAGCGAGAGGCGGCGTCCGCCGTCGACGAGCCGGATGACCGCCTCGCCGTTGACGAGCGCGTGCAGGTCGTCGCCGAGCATCTCCTTGCGCCAACCGTCGTCGAGCCGGCTGGGCCGGCCGTTCACCAGCGCCTTCACGTCGTCACGCGTCGCGAGGAGCCGGGCGTCGACCTGCTCGCCGGCGGCCACCTGGGCGGCCCACCCGGTGAGCAGCCCCACCGCCGCGTCGAGCGCGGGGTCGTCGCGGTGCTTCGGCGGCGCGCGCAGCTCGCTGGGGTCCATCGCCCGTCCCTCGGCGACGGCGGCGAGGATGCCTTGCACCGTCTGCTTCGGCAGGCTGCCTGCCCCACGGATGCGGCGGAGCTCGTCGGCGTTGCTCGGCGGGCGTTGCACGAGCGCGGCGAGCGTGAGGTCGGAGAGGACGAAGCGCGGCGGGCGGTCGAGCTCCTGCGCCCGGCGTTCGCGCCACGCGGCGACCGCCTGCGCGATGCACGCGCGCTCTCCACGCAGCGACCGAGCACCCTTGATCTTCCACCAGGCCACATCGGGATCCGGCGCGCGCGCCGGGGTCTGGAGCAAGAGCTCCATCTCGGCCTCGGCCCAGTCGATGCGCCCCCGCTCGGCAAGGCGTTCACGGATGGCTCCCGCGAGCGGCAGCAGGTGTGCGACGTCGCCGACCGCGTACCGCTTCGCCGCGGCGGGCAGCGGCCGCCGGGTCCAGTCGGTGAGCTGCTCACCCTTGTCGAGCTCGATCCCGAGGACCTTCGAGACCAACGTGACGAGCGACGGCTGACCCAACCCGATGAAGCCCGCCGCGAGCTGCGTGTCGAAGAGCTGCGTCGGCCGTGCACCGCACGCGCGGTCGATGATCGGGAGATCGGCGCTCCCGGCGTGTGTGACCATGGTCGCCGGCTGCTCGAACACCTCGGCGAGCGCGCGCACGTCGCACGCGAACGGATCGACGAGTGCGACCTCGCCGTTCCACGCGAGCTGCACGAGGCACAGCTGGGGCCAGTAGGAGCGCTCGGCCATGAACTCGGTGTCGAGGGCGTAGGTCGCCTCGGAGCGCAGCCGCGACACGAGTCCGGCGAGCGCGCGGTCGTCAGCCACCCACTCGGGCTCCGGCTCGGCGGCGGCACGCCGCGGTCGCCTGCTCGGCATGTCGAGCGAACCTACTGTGCGCTCACCTCCGGGGCGCGCGTCTCGGGCAGATCGGCGCGATCGACGCCAGGACGCAGCGTGCGCAAGGGGGCACCCGCGGTCCACGCCGTCGGATCACCGGGTTGCCAGCGACGGCCCGCGCCTTCGCGCTCGATGCGGTCACGGGCGAGCGCGACGGCGGCTCGGCCCGGCGGCAAGCCGCGCTCACGCGCGAGCTCGAACACCCGCGTCATCACGACTTCGATGGTCTCGACGCGCGCGAGCGCGCGCTCGCGCGAGTAGCCCTCGAACTCCTCGGCGATGTTGATGATCCCGCCTGCGTTGGCGACGAAGTCGGGCGCGTACAGGATTCTCTTGCTGTGCAGGATGTCGTCGATCGTGTCGTCGGCGAGCTGGTTGTTGGCCGCGCCGCAGATCGCGCGACACCGCAACGAGCGCACCGTCTCGTCTGTGAACACCGGCCCGAGCGCGCACGGCGCCAGCACGTCGCACTCCTCCTCGAGGATCGCCTGGTGGTCGACGACGGCGGTGCCGACCGTGTTGGCGACCTTGCACGCGCGCTCGTGGTTCAGATCGGCGACGACGACGCGCGCGCCGGCGTCGGTCAGGAGTGCCGCCAGGCGCGAGCCGACGTGGCCGGTGCCCTGCACGGCGACGACCCGCCCGTCGAGGTCTGGTGAGCCGTCGAGCTCGCGCAAGGTCGCGCGCATCGCCGACACCACGCCGACCGCGGTGACCGGCGACGGATCGCCAGATCCGCCGCGCTCGGGGCTCACGCCCGTCACCCACGGTGTGACCTCGTCGATCACGTCCATGTCGCGGGTCGTCGCGCCGACGTCTTCGGCCGCGAGGTAGCGCCCGCCGAGCTCGTGCACGGCACGGCCGAGCGCATGCAGGAGCTCGACCGAGCGCGGCAGGTCGGGATCGTCGACCAGCACCACCGCCTTGCCGCCGCCCTGGTGGAGGCCGGCGGCCGCGGCCTTGAGGGTCATCGCCTCCGACAGGCGCAGCACGTCCGCGACCGCGTGCGCCTCGCTCGGGTAGCGCCAGAACCGGATGCCCCCGAGCGCCGGTCCGAGCGCGGTGGAGTGGATGGCGATGACGGCACGCAGGTCGCTCGCGGCGTCGGCCACGAACACCACCTGCTCGTGACCGTGGGACGCCATCCGGTCGGTGATGGCCTCTCCGGCGTCGGTGGCGTCGGGGACCGCGACCACGGACCCGACGCTATTCGCGGCCAGAATGCCCCGATGCGCCGAACGCCACTGCTCGTGGGCCTGGCCGCGGTCGCGATCGCGGTCGGGGCGAGCGCGTGCTCCGATGACGGCGGCAGCTCCGCGGCCGGGCAGCTCGCCGAGTCGTCGACCAGCACGACGCCGCCGTCGACGGCGGCCACGACCATCACGACCACCCAGCCCAACGTCTATGCCGCCACCCGGGCCGGCATGCTCTCCGAGGCCGTGCGCGACGTGCCGACCAGGGTCTACGTGCCCAACGGGCACGACTCGACGGTGAGCGTCATCGATCCCGCCACGATGCAGGTAGTCGACACGTTCCCGGTCGATCGGCTCCCCCAGCACGTCGTGCCGTCGTACGACCTGCGGACGCTGTACGTGAACAACAACCAGGGGAACACGCTCACCCCGATCGACCCGGTCACGGGCCAGCCGGGACCGAGCTTCCCCGTCGACGACCCGTACAACCTCTACTTCTCGCCCGACGGCAAGTACGCGCTCGTGATGGCGGAGCGGGAGCGGCGGATCGACGTGCGCGACCCGGTCACGTGGAAGCTGATCACGAGCGTCTCGGTCCCACATCCCGGCGTGAACCACGCCGACTTCACGGCCGACGGCAACACGATGCTCGCGAGCTGCGAGTTCTCGGGCTGGGTCGTGCGCATCGACCTCACGACGTTCCAGATCACGGGTGAGCTCGAGGTCGGCGGCGAGCCCATCGACGTGCGGCTGTCACCCGACGGCTCGGTGTTCTACGTGGCGAACCACGTGAAGAACGGCGGCGGCGTCTCCGTCATCGACCCGACGACGATGACCGAGGTGGCGTTCATCCCGACCGGCGCGGGTGCGCACGGCCTGTACCCGTCGCGCGACACGACGCAGCTGTACGTCACGAACCGCGACGCGGGCACGGTGACCGTCATCGACTTCGCGACGCGCACGCCGGTCGCGACGTGGACGATCGAGGGCGGCGGCAGCCCCGACATGGGCGGCGTGTCGGCCGACGGCACGCAGTTCTGGGTGAGCGGCCGGTACGACAACGTCGTGTACGTGTTCGACACGACGACCGGTCAGCTCTTGGCGAAGATCCCGGTCGGTCACGGGCCGCACGGGCTCGCGATCTTCCCGCAGCCCGGCCGCATCAGCCTCGGCCACACCGGCAACTACCGCTGACCCGGGTCTCGCCGGCCCGCCGGGTTTTCGGCACGTTTTCGTTCGCTGGGCGAACGTTATCGTGCCGAAAACCCGGAGCAGGAGCAGCTCACGCGTTCCAGGTGCGGATGACCTTGTACTCGTGCTCGTAGCCGAGGACGCTGAGCGTCGACGTGTCGAGCGCGAAGCGCTTGCCCTCGGTCGGCGGATACGACAGCCAGCGGGCGGTGAGGACGCGCAGGATGTGCCCGTGCGCGAAGAGCGCGACGTCGCCCTGCGTCGCGTCGCATCGCGCGATGACGCGGTCGGCGCGTGCCGCGACCTGCTCGGGCGTCTCGCCGTTCGGCACCGGCCCGGTCCAGATCGTCCAGCCCGGCACGGACTGCCTGATCTCGGCGGTCGTCTTGCCCTCGTAGTCGCCGTAGTCCCACTCGCGGAGGTCGTCGTCGACGACTGCTTGAGCGCCGAGACCGACGATGTCGCACGTCTCGCGAGCGCGCTGGAGCGGGCTCGTGAGCACCAGCGAGAACGTCCACTTCGCGACCCGCGGCGCGAGCGCGCGGGCCGCCTCGCGACCCTCCTCGGTGAGTGGGACGTCGGTCCTGCCCGTGTGCTGTCCGCTCGCGCTCCACTCGGTCGCGCCATGACGCATGAGCACGACGTGTGACGCCATCGCTTCGCTCCCCGGTGTCGGTGACGATTACCATCGTCACACGCGCACCCCGCACGGTGCGTGAAGCCCACGGGGAGCTCGGGACAGCCGGGCTGAGAGGGTGACCGGGCGCCCGCTCGAAGCGGGTGCAGCGTCACCGACCCCTTGAACCTGCTCCGGGTAATGCCGGCGGAGGGAGGGACCACGGTGGACGACCCCATCGACGGGGCGGCAGCGCCGCAAGATGACCGCCCGCGCCCCGCGCATGCGCTCGTCTTCGCGGGCGGCGATCCCGTGCCCGCCGACCTCGCCCACGTGCTGCCGAGCGACGCGCTCGTGGTCGCCGCGGATGCGGGTGTCGACCTCGCGCACTGCTTGGGCCGACGCGTCGACGTCGCGGTCGGTGACTTCGACTCGGTCACGCCCGCTGGACTCGAGCGCGCCGCAGCCGAGGGCGGACGGGTCGAGCGCCACCGACCCGACAAGGACGCCACCGACCTCGACCTGGCGCTCGCCACCGCCGCGGCTGCGGGCGCCCGCCGGGTGACGGTGGTCGGTGGGCACGGGGGTCGCCTCGATCACCTGCTCGGCAACCTGTCGTTGCTCGCCGCTCCCCGCTTCGCGGCACTCACCATCGACGCGTGGATGGGCACCGCGCACCTGCTCGTCGTGCGTGAGCACGCCGCCATCGCAGGACCTGTCGGGGCGGTCGTGAGCTTGTTCGCCGCGCACGGGCCGGCGCGCGGCGTCACGACGACCGACCTGCGCTACCCGCTCTACGACGCCGTGCTCGAGCCGGACTCGACCCTCGGCATCAGCAACGTGATCGCCGGCCCCGATCCCGCAGTTCGGGTCGGCGAGGGCGTCGTGCTCGTGATCCGTCCCGATGCACTCGATTCAGGAGGACCTTGATGCTCACCTCCGTGCTGCAGCGACTCGTCCGCAACGCGGTCGCGCTCGTGCTCGCGACGTGCCTGGCCGGCGTCGGGCTCGCGATCACCACGCCGACCGCGCACGCCGCGCCGACGGTGGGCGGGGACCGCGACGTCACGCTCCGGCTCGTCACCCACGACTCCTTCTCGGTCTCGAAGAAGGTGCTGCGCGAGTTCACCAAGCGCACCGGGATCGACGTCGAGGTGCTCCCGGCCGGCGACGCCGGCGCGACCCTCAACCAGGTCATCCTCACCAAGGACGATCCGATCGGTGACGTCCTCTTCGGCGTCGACAACACGTTCCTGTCGCGCGCGCTGCGCGAGGACATCTTCCTCCCCGCGGAGGTCGCCAACCTCGCGCACGTGCCGCCGGAGTTCCGCCTCGATCCGGAGAACCGTGCGATCCCGATCGATCACGGCGCGGTCTGCGTCAACTACGACAAGGAGTGGTTCGCCGAGCACGACCGCCCGGTGCCCGAGACGCTCGACGACCTCCTCGAGGTCGGTGACCTCCTCGTGGTGGAGAACCCGGCCACGTCCTCACCGGGCCTGGCGTTCCTCCTCGCGACGATCGCCCACTTCGGTGACGGCTGGCGCGACGCGTGGGCGCGCCTGCGCGACGCGGGCGTCGAGGTCGTCAACGGCTGGGAAGAGGCGTTCAACGGCTCCTTCACCGCCGGCGAGGGCAACGGCGACAAGCCACTCGTCGTGTCGTACGCGTCGAGCCCGCCCGTCGCCGTGCACTTCGCCGACCCGCCGCCCGACGAGTCGCCGATCGGCACCGCGCTCGGCACATGCTTCGATCAGATCGAGTTCGCGGGCGTCCTGCGGGGCACCGAGCACCCCCGTGAGGCGCGCAAGCTCGTGAACTTCATGCTCTCCAAGCGCTTCCAGGAGGACGTGCCCCTGCAGATGTTCGTGTTCCCGGTGCGGTCCGACGCCAAGCTGCCGCCCGTGTTCGAACGCTTCGCCGAGATCCCACCCGCGCCCTTCACCCTCCCGCCCGACGAGATCGACCGCAACCGGGAGCAGTGGATCGACGAGTGGACCGACACGGTGCTGCGATGACACGGCTCGCGCGCACGGCGATGATCGCCGTGCCGCTCGCGTTCCTGGCCGTGTTCTTCCTGTACCCGGTCGCGACGATCATCGGGCGGGGGTTGTGGCCCGACGGCACGCTCGACCTCGACCCGATCGTCGACGTCGTCGGTGACGCGTCCCAGCGCGAGGTCGTGTGGTTCACGCTGTGGCAGGCCGCGCTGTCGACGGTCCTGACGCTCGCGGTCGGCCTTCCCGCCGCGTACGCGTTCTCGCGCTTTTGGTTCCCCGGTGTCGGCCTCGTGCGGTCACTCGTCGTCGTGCCCTTCGTGCTCCCGACGTTGGTCGTGAGCTCGGCGTTCCTCGCGCTGGGCATGGAGCCGTCGCTCGGGGCGATCCTCGTTGCGCACGTGTTCTTCAACTACGCGGTCGTGGTGCGCACGGTGGGCGGGCTCTGGGCCCATCTCGATCCCCACCAGGAAGAGGCAGCCCGCATGCTCGGCGCCTCGCGCGTGCGCGCGTTCACCGCGATCACGCTGCCCGCGCTGCGACCGGCGATCTTCGCCGCGGCCGCGATCGTGTTCCTCTTCACGTTCACGTCGTTCGGCGTCGTGCTCGTGCTCGGTGGGCCGACGCGCTCGACGCTCGAGACCGAGATCTACCGCCAGACCGCGCAGCTGCTCGATCTCGAGACCGCGGCCGCGCTCTCGATCGTCCAGCTGCTCGCCGTCATCGCGCTGCTCGTCGTGACCGAGCGACTCGCCGGCCGGCGCGGCGTCGCCCTCTCGCTGCGCGCCGCGCGCGACGTCGGGCGCCGCCCGCGCACGCTCGGGGAACGGCTCTTCGTCGCGGCGAACCTGCTCGTGGCACTCGTGCTCCTCGGCGGCCCCCTCGCCGTGCTCGTCGCCCGATCGTTCGATACGGCGAGCGGTGTGGGCTTGGCCCACTACCGAGCGCTCGGCGAGCTGCGCGCGAGCAGCGCGCTGTTCGTCCCACCCGACCAGGCGATCGTCAACTCGCTGCTCTACGCGCTCGCTGCGATGGCGCTCGCGGTCGTGATCGGCGGGCTCGCCGCGTTCGCGATCGTGCGCACCCGGCGCGCCGGCGCCGTCGACACGGCGCTGACGCTGCCGCTGGGCGTGTCCGCGGTGACGGTCGGCTTCGGGTTCCTGATCGCGCTCGACGAGCCGCCACTCGACTTGCGCACCTCGTGGATCCTCGTGCCGATCGCGCAGGCGCTCGTCGCGATCCCCTTCGTCGTGCGGCTGACTACGCCCGTGCTGCGGTCGATCGACCCGAGCCTGCGCGAGGCGGCTGCGACGCTCGGCGCCTCGCCGCGGCGCGTCTGGCGGGAGATCGACCTGCCGATCGGCGCGCGGGCGATCGCGGTAGCGGGTGGCTTCGCGTTCGCGATCGCGCTCGGTGAGTTCGGCGCGACCGTGTTCCTCGCCCGTCCCGACCGTCCGACGCTGCCGGTGGTGATCTACCGCCTGCTCGGCCAGCCCGGCGCGGCGCCGTTCGGCGCGGCGATGGCCGCGAGCGTCATCCTGCTCGTGCTCGCCGCGGTCTCGATCGCCGTCGTCGAACGAGCCCGCGTCGCCGACACGGGGGTGTTCTGATCCTCAGCGTCGAAGGGCTCACCGTCTGCTACGGCGACGTCGTCGCGCTCGACGGCCTCGATCTCACCGTCGCCGACGGGGAGATCGTGTGCGTGGTGGGACCGAGCGGCTCCGGCAAGTCGACGCTGCTGCGGACGATCGCCGGGCTCGAGACCCCGATTGCCGGCCGGGTCGTCCGCGACGGCGTCGACCTCCGTGGCGTCCCGCCGCACCGCCGCGACCTCGGGCTGATGTTCCAGGACCACGCCCTGTTCCCCCACCGCGACGTGCTCGGCAACGTCGCCTTCGGCCTGCGGATGCACGGCCGGTCACGCCGCGACGCCGAGCGGGAGGCGCGTGCCACGCTCGAGCGCGTCGGGCTGGCGGGCTACGAGCACCGCACCGTCGCGCAGCTGTCGGGTGGCGAGCAGCAGCGCGTCGCGCTCGCCCGCGCGCTCGCGCCGGCCCCCTCGTTGCTGATGCTCGACGAGCCGCTCGGCGCCCTCGACCGCCACCTCCGCGAGCAGCTCGTCGCCGACCTGGGGCGGGTGTGCCGCGAGCTCGGACAGTCGGTGCTGTTCGTGACCCACGACCACGACGAGGCGTTCGGGCTCGGCGATCGCGTCGCCGTGCTCCACCGGGGCCGGGTCGAGCAGGTCGGCACCCCCACCGAGGTCTGGCGCCGACCAGCCACCGCCTTCGTCGCCGAGTTCCTGGGGTGGAACGTGCTCGACGCCGCCGTGCCGCCCCTCGGCACGCCGGTCGGGCAGACCGCCGGCCTCGTGGCCGTGCGCCCCGACGCGCTGGAGCCCTGCGCCGACGGGCCGCTAGAGGCTCGCGTGGCGGGCCGTACGTTCCGGCGCGACCACTGGAGCGTGCGCGTCCATCTCGACGGGAGCGAGCGCAGCGCCGAGCTGGTCGCGCGTGGCGCGACGCCGCCCGCGATCGGTGACCGACTGCGGCTGCGGGTCGACCCCGACGGCGTCGTGGCGCTGCCGCCGCCGTGATGCGCCGGTCGCTCGCGGCCTTGCACATGCACGGAACCCACACATCTCCGGCAGGATTCCTCGACACCCCTTCCGTACGATGGAGGACGTGTCGGGGAGCCTGCTGAGCGTTGTGCCGGGCGTCGGCGATCCCGCGATGCCCGACGTGCCCACGAAGTCGATCCTCGTCATCGAGGACGAGGCGACGATCGCTCAGTCGGTGGCGGCGCGGCTGCGCAGCGAGGGCTTCGCGGTCGAGATCGCCTTCGACGGCCCGTCGGGCGTCGACGCGTGCGAGCGGCTGCTTCCCGATCTCGTGGTGCTCGACCTGATGCTGCCGGGCCTCGACGGGCTCGAGGTCTGTCGGCGGATCCAGCGCGACCGCCCCGTGCCCGTCCTCATGCTGACGGCCCGCGACTCGGAGACCGACCTGGTGGTCGGGCTGGCGGTCGGCGCCGACGACTACCTCACGAAGCCGTTCAGCGCGCGCGAGCTGGTGGCGCGCGTCCACGCGCTGCTCCGCCGGGTCGAGCGCGCGTCCGAGCGCAGCGTCGACGACGACGAGCCGCTGCGGCTCGGCGACCTCGAGGTGGAGCTCGCGGCCCGGCGCGTGCGGCGCGGCGGCGCGCTCGTCCACCTCACCCCGACGGAGTTCGACCTGCTCGCCTACCTGCTGCGGCGGCCGGGGCGCGTGCTCACGCGGGAGCAGCTGCTCGCCGACGTGTGGGGCTACCGCGACGGCTCCGGGCAGCGCACGGTCGACTCGCACGTGCGGGCGCTGCGCCGCAAGCTCGGGGACGACGTGATCCGCACGGTGCACGGCGTCGGGTACGCCGCGGGTGATCTCACGTGAGCAAGCATCGCCTGGCCGCGGGCCTCCCGGAGATCGACGTGCGCGAGATCGACGTGCGACGGCCGCTCGCTCCCCTGCCGTCGATCAAGCTCAAGCTCGGCTTCGTGATCCTGGCCGCCGTCGCGGTGACGATCTTCGTCTTCTGGGTGGGCATCAAGATCGGGATCTGGCCGTCGGTCAGCGGTGTCATCGCCGGACTCGTCGCCCTCGGCATCGTCTGGTGGCTGTCGCGAGGCATGACGAGCCCGTTGCGCGAGATGGCCGCGGCGGCCGACGCGATGGCCCGAGGCGACTACAGCCGCCGGGTGACGGCCACGTCGCACGACGAGGTGGGCGCGCTGGCGCGCGCGTTCAACGAGATGGCGGCCGAGCTGGCGCAGACCGATCGCATGCGTCGCGACCTCGTGGCGAACGTGTCGCACGAGCTGCGGACGCCGATCGCGGCGCTCCAGGTGGCGCTCGAGAACCTCGCCGACGGCGTCGCCGAACCGAACCCGGAGACGTTCCGCACGATGCTGCGGCAGGTCGAGCGGCTCGGTCGGCTGGTGACGCAGCTCCTCGACCTGTCACGCCTCGAGGGGGGCACGGTGCCGCTCGAGCGCGAGCAGTTCCGGGTCGAGCCGCTGCTCGAGCACGCGGTCCGCGAGCAGCGGTTGCACGAGCCGAAGGTCGAGGTCGCGGTCGACGTCGAGCCGGAGGACCTCACGGCCGACGGCGATCCCGAGCGCGTGCACCAGGTCGTCGCCAACCTGCTCGAGAACGCGATCCGCTTCACGCCGCAGGGCGGCACGGTCGAGGTGCGCGCCCGGCGGCACGACGGGGGTGTGGTCATCGAGGTGCTCGACGAGGGCCCGGGGATCCCCGAGGCCGACCGGGCGCGGGTGTTCGAGCGCTTCGAGCGGCTCGACCCGGCGCGTTCGTCGCGCGACGGCGGTGCCGGGCTCGGGCTGGCGATCGCTCGCTGGATCGTCGACCTGCACGGCGGCGACATCCACCCCGAGCCGCGCGAACCGCATGGCTGCCGGATGGTGGTGACATTGCCGGGCAACGGCAGTGCCGAGCGGTCCGGCGAGTCGCGGTCCGGTGAGCCGCGGTCCGGTGAGCCGCGGTCCGGCCGCACGACGCTCGCGGCATCGTCCGGTGCTGCCGGCGCGACCTGAGAACGACGACGACCGACGACGAAGGAACGACATGGCGCTGAGCTCGATCGAAGAAGCCCTCAAGCGCATCCGCCGCGGCGAGATGGTGCTCGTGGTCGACGACGAGGACCGCGAGAACGAGGGCGACCTCCAGATGGCGGCCAGCTGGGTGACCGCGGACGCACTCAACTTCATGCTGACGTGGGCCCGCGGGCTCGTCTGCATGCCGGCTGCGCCCGAGGTGATCGATCGGCTCGACCTGACGCCGATGGTCGCCCCCGAGATCGCGGGGTGCGACACGCCCTTCACCGTCCCCATCGACCACGTCGACAGCGGCAGCGGGATCAGCGCGGCCGACCGCGCGCTCACGATCCGGCGCGTCGTCGACCCCGACGCCAGCCCGAGCGAGTTCCGCCGACCGGGCCACGTGTTCCCGCTGCGCGCCAAGGAGGGCGGCACCCTCGAGCGGCGCGGGCACACCGAGTCGGCGGTCGACCTGGCGGTGCTGGCGGGGCTGCCGCCGGTGGCGGTGACGTGCGAGGTGCTCGACGAGAAGGGTGAGGCGGCGAGCTACGACGTGCTGTGCGAGTTCGCCGAGCGCCACCGGATCGCGATGGTCTCGATCGACCAGATCGTGGAGCACCGCAAGGCGGTCGGCGACATCGTCCGCCGCCCCGCCCCGCTGCTCCTCTAGCTCTTGATGCGTTGCTGACCTTCGTATGAAGGGTTCAGCAACGCACGATCGAGATGCGTTGCTGAACCCTGCTCCTGAAGGTCAGCAACGCATCACAAGAGCGACAGCACCAGGCCGGCCTGGGCGAGGTGGTAGGTGACCATGATCGTCACCGGTGCCCACGGCCGGGCCGTGACGAAGCGGGTCTCGGCGATCAGCGCGTCCGACCCGGCGAACAGCAGCGCCCCGGCGATCGCGAAGCCGTTGCCCGTCGCGATCGCGGCCACCAGCATGGCCGAGATCGCGGTCATGTACGCCACCAGCGGCGGGACGAGCGCGCCCGCACCGGCTCGTCGGGTCGCGCCCACGAAGCGCACCGCGAGCGGCACCACGAGCACACCGGCGACGACCACGGCGATCACGTAGCCGACCGCACTGCCCGGGTGCAGCGCGAAGCCGACCGCGTACAGCATCTGCGCGACCAGGAACGACGCCAGCCCCGGGACGAACCGATCGCCCGGCAGCATGAGGAACACGTCGCCGACGGTCGACGCACCCAACGCGACGACGAACAGCACCTGCGTGTCGCCGTGCGCGGCGTCGAGCGTCGCCGCCGTCCCGAGCAGCGCGAGCGTCGCGGCCGGCTTCGCGACGTACTCGATGCGTCGGTCGCCGCGCGCGACCGCGTACCAGTCCGCCACCGCGAACACAGCCGCCGCGGCGAGGAACGCGATCGCGGCCGTCGTCATCGCGCCCCTCGCACTCAGGGCTGGAGCCGCACGCGGCTCCAGGATCCGTCGGGGCGCCGGCGATACGCGAGCCGGTCGTGCAGCCGGTCGTCGCGGTGCTGCCAGAGCTCGACCTCGTCGGGCTCGACCCGGTAGCCGCCCCAGAACGGCGGCAGCGGCACGTCGTCGTCATCGAAGCGGGCGCGCACGTCCGCCACCGCACGCTCGAGCGCGGCCCGGTCGTCGATCGGCTCGCTCTGGCGCGACGCCCACGCCGAGAGCCGGCTCGCGATCGGCCGGTTCCGCCAGTACGCGACCGACTCCTCGGGCATCACGCGCGTGACCGGCCCGACGGCCCGCACCTGCCGGCCCTGCTCACCCCAGTGCAGGACGACCGCCGCGTACGGGTTCGCCGCCAGCTCGCGGCCCTTGCGGCTCTCGTAGTTCGTGTAGAAGCACAGCCCGCGCTCGTCGATGCCGCGCAGCAGCACGACGCGCGCCGACGGGCGGAGGTCGGTGCCCACCGTCGCCACCACCATCGCGTCCCAGTCGGGGACGCCCGCGGTGCGCGCCTCGTCCACCCATGCCGCGACGGCCCTCATCGCGTCGGGCGGCGCATCCGCTTCGTCGAGCGCCCGCTCGTCGACCACGGCGCCTCGCGGTCAGTAGCCGGGCCGCGACAGCAGCCCACGCGCGCGCACGCTGCGGTACGCGACCGAGAGGATCCACGCGCCCGCGGCCAGGTACACCACGTCGAGCCCGGCGCCGAGCGCGAGCTGACCCCACAGCACGTCACCGTCGGCGAGGAACGCGCGCGCCGCCTCGAAGACGTGCGAGACCGGGATCGCCTGCGCGATCGGTTGCAGCCAACCGGGCAACGAGTCGATCGGATAGAAGACCGCGGCGACCGGCTGCAGCAGCAGCGCGAGCGACCACGCCAGCACCTCCGCGTTCGACCCGAACCGCAGCACACACGCTCGGATCAGTAGCCCGAGCGCCCACCCGAACCCGAGCAGGACCAGGAACGCGGGCACCAGCACCGCGCCGGTGTCGAGGATGTTGAAGCCGAACGCGACGCCGACGAACACCGACAGCAGCAGCGTGCCCAGCGCCACGCGCACGAACGAGAACACGATCGCCCCCGCCACGTACTCGCGCTGACGCAACGGCGACGCATAGAGGTTGAGGATGCTGCGGTCCCACATGTCCATGAGCTGGGTCATCGCCAGCTCCTGCTGTGTGCGGAAGCACACGTCCCACAGCACGACGGCACCGAGGAGGATCGCCACGCCGCCGGGGATGTCGCTGTGGCCCTCGAGGTACGTGGTGATGAACCCCCAGAGGATGACCTCGATGAAGGGCCAGTAGACCATCTCCATGATCCGCAGCGGGCTGTGCTTCATGACGTAGAAGTTCTGGAGCACGACGCCCTTCACGTGCCGGAAGCTCACGAGTCGTCCCCCATCAGGTCAGTCGTCGGCGCGGTGCCGCTCAGCTCGAGCGCGGCCTCGGCGCTCGACTCGTCGAGCGCACCCGCCGCGACCTTCAGGTACACCTCTTCGAGGTCGTCCGCGCCGAAGCGCTCCCGGAGCTCCGCAGCGGTCGAGTCGGCCGCGACGCGGCCGTTGGCGATGAACAAGATGCGGTCGGCGATGCGCTCGACCTCGATCATGTTGTGGCTCGTGATGAGGATCGTCATCTTCCGCTCGTCGGCGATCCGTCGCAGCAGCGTGCGCACCGTGACCGCGCGCTCGGGGTCGAGCGATGCCGTCGGCTCGTCGAGGAAGAGCAGCTCGGGGCGGTTCACGAGCGCCTTGGCGAGCAGCACGATCGTCTGCTGACCGGTCGAGAGGCTCTGGCCGAGCCGATCCAGGAAGCGCTCGATCCCGAGCAGGGATGCGACCTCGGCGATCGCGGCGTCGGGATCGGGCACCTCGTAGAGCTCGCAGAAGATCCGCAGCAGCTCACGCACCTTGAGGCGCCACGGCAGCGACACGTACGACGCCGTGAAGTTCGTGCGCGCCAGCGCGCCGCTGCGGTCCGCGACGACGTCGGTCCCGAGGATCTCGATCGTGCCGGACGTGGGCAGCGTGAGGCCCAGCAGCATGTGGATCGTGGTCGTCTTGCCGGCACCGTTGGGGCCCAGGAGCGCGCACACCTCGCCGCGGGGCACCGTGAACGACAGGTGGTCGATGACGCGCCGAGCACCGAAGTCCTTGACGACGTCGACGACCCGGATCGCGGGCACGCTCGCAGCATCGTGCTCCGTCACATCGATCTGCGCCCCTCGATCCACGCTCGCAGGCTAGTGACCGTCCTCGCGACGGGGGCTACCCTCGGCCGCCCACACAGCGCGCGCAGAGGGGGCCGGGATGAGCATGCGACCGGTCGGGTTCTTCTCCACCGACGGGACGGAGGCCGCGGCCGCCTACGAGGAGCACGTGCTCGGCAAGCGCCGTCCGCCCGAGGGGATCGAGATCGCCTTCGCCACTCCGGACGGAGGCATCGGCCAGAACATGCGCAAGGTCCAAGCGCTCAACCGGATCGACATCCCGACGCTCTGGCGGGCCATCATCCGCGCGCCGGCCAAGCGCAAGGGCGGGCCGGTCGTCTCGATCCTCGCGCCGCGCGGCCAGTCACCCGCCGGCCGCGAGGGCGACCTGATGTCGGGCGGGATCGCGGCCGAGAAGATCGTCACCACCGAAGGCTCCATCGAGTGCGAGTTCGCGCCGGGAACGCCGGCGTTGTCGCTCGTGCAGTTCTCGACGGCCGCGATCCAGCGCCTCCACCAGGGCATGGCCGCGAGCGGCGAGTGGCAGTGGACGCTGCGCGAGCGCGGGATGGTGCCGGAGTAGTCCGAGACCGTTCGTCGGGCCGACGAGGCCTACGGCGGCGCGTCAGCGTCCGAGCACGCGCTCGAACCAGGCGTTGGTGCGCGCGAGCCAGGCGTCGGTGATCGAGCACGGGTAGGCCATGAAGCCGTGCGGCATGTCGGGTGCGACGAAGAGCTCGACCTCGTTGCCGGCGGCCGCCCAGCGCACCGCGAGCATGAGCGTGTCGTCGACGAGGTGGTCACAGGTGCCGACGCTCATGAGCGCGGGCGGCATCCCCCGCAGGTCGGCGTGAAGCGGCGAGATCGCGGGATCGCGGCGCTCCTCGTCGGTGCGGCCGGGCAGGTACGCATCGGTGAAGAACGAGATGCCGTCGGGGTCGAGCACGTCGGGCCCGTCGTGGGGCCGGAGGCCACGCTGGCTCGGTGACCGGCCCCAGTCGTAGACGCCGAAGACCAGGTTGAGTCCCGCAACCCGGTCGATCGCGTCGAGCTCGTCACGGATGCGCAGCGGCACGAGCGCGGCGAGGTAGCCGCCGGCCGACTCGCCACCGACGATCAGACGCCCGCTGCCGAGCTCCTGCTCGCCGTGCTCGAGCAGCCAGGCCGCGACCGTGAAGCAGTGGTCGGGGCCTGCGGGGTACGGGTGCTCGGGCGCGAGCCGGTAGTCGACTGAGACGACCGCCATGCCGAATCGCTTCGACAGGTCGCGGTTGCCGAGATCGTTCATCTCGGGCGCGCCGAGGATCATCCCGCCACCATGGAAGTGCAGGTAGATCGCGGACGCCGCGTCGTCGGGGAGGAACAGCCGACAGGGCACGCCGGCGATCCCGCGCTCGATCGCCTCGGGCACCGGTGCGTACATGCGCGCGAACTGCGCTCGCGCCATCTTCGCTCGCTCGACGGGATCCTCGGGCAGCTCCGCGCTCGCACCGATCATCTCGTTGATCGCTTCGTAGCCCGCCTGCACGGCGGCGCGTGCCTCCGGGCGCATCGCCTCGATCTCGTCGTCCCAGAGCCTCATCGCGTGTCCCCCCATGACTCCGACGCGGGCGGGCGCGTGCCCGCGGCGACCCGAGGATACGACGACCCCGTCTAGCCTGCGGCGCGTGGAGTTCACGATGTCGGCTCGTGCGGAGGATCTCCGCGAGCAGCTGCGGGAGTTCATCGAGACGCGGGTCGACCCGGCGACGCCCGTGTACTGGCAGCAGGTGCGCGACTCGGGTGATCCGCACTTCCATCCGCCGGTGATGGAGGAGCTCAAGGCCGAGGCCCGTCGCCGCGGCTTGTGGAACCTCTTCATGCCCGACACCGAGCACGGCCTCGGGCTCACCAACGTGGAGTACGCGCCGTTGTGTGAGCTGATGGGGCGCAGCCCCTTGGCGGCGGAGGCGACGAACTGCTCGGCGCCCGACACCGGCAACATGGAGATCCTCCACCAGTTCGGCACCCCGCGACAGCAGGAGGAGTTCCTCCATCCGCTGCTGCGCGGGGAGATCCGGTCGTGCTTCGCGATGACCGAGCCGTGGGTGGCCTCCAGCGACGCGACCAACATCAGCAGTCGCATCGAGCGTGACGGCGACCACTACGTGATCAACGCGCACAAGTGGTGGACCAGCGGCGCGGCGTCGCCGCGGTGCAAGTTCGCGATCCTCATGGGGGTCACCGATCCGGGTGCCGACCCGCACCGGCGCCACTCGATGATCCTGGTGCCCTTCGACACGCCCGGCTTTCGGATCGTGCGGACGCTGCCCGTGTTCGGCCACGACGCCGGCGGTGGCCACGCCGAGACGCTGTTCGAGAACGTGCGGGTGCCCGCCGAGTACCTCTTGGGCGAGGAGGGCAGCGGCTTCGCGATCGCGCAGTCCCGGCTCGGACCGGGGCGGATCCATCACTGCATGCGCGCCATCGGCGCCGCCGAGCTCGCGCTCGAGCTGATGTGCATGCGCGCGCAGCAGCGGGTCGCCTTCGGCAAGCCGCTCGCCGACCAGGGCGTGGTCCAGCGCGACGTCGCCGAGAGCCGGATCGAGATCGAGCAGGCTCGCCTGCTCACGATGAAGGCGGCCTGGCTGATGGACACCGTCGGCGCCAAGGGCGCCCGCTTCGAGATCGCCGCCATCAAGGTCGTCGCCGGGCGCATGGCCCAGCGCGTCATCGACAAGGCCATCCAGCTCTTCGGCGGCGCGGGCGTCTCCGACGACTGGCCCCTCGCGCAGCTGTGGACCTACGTGCGCACCGTCCGCATCGTCGACGGCCCCGACGACGTCCACCTCATGCAGATCGCGCGGCGCGAGCTCCGCCCGTACGAGCTGTTCCGGACGTGACCGGGCACCGGAACCCATGAAGGTCCGGATCGGCGTCGGCCTCGGCGTCGGCGGCCTGCGCGACGAAGGCCGCTTCGGTGCGTTCGTCGACGCGCTCGAGGCGCACGGCTTCGACTCCCTGTGGCTGTCGGAGCGCGTCGCGAGCGACGCACCGGACCCGCTGGTGGGGCTGTCGTTCGCAGCGGGCCGCACCGAGAAGCTGAAGCTCGGCACGAGCGTGCAGGTGCTCCCCGGCCGCACCCCCGCGCTGCTCGCCAAGGAGTGGGCCAGTCTCGATCGGCTCTCCAACGGGCGCGCGCTGCCCGCGTTCGGCCTGGGCAACCCCATCGCCGCCGAGCACCAGGCGTTCGGCGTCGCACGCGAAGCGCGAGCGTCGATCGTCGACGAAGCGCTGCCGCTCGTCCGCCGCCTCTGGTCCGAGGACGACGTCGACCACGACGGTGAGCACTTCACGTACAAGCAGCTGACGGTGCGGCCGAAGCCCGTGCAGGACCAGCTCGACGTGTGGCTCGGCGGACGCGCGCGCTCCGAGCTCCGGCGCTGCGGACGCTTGGGTGACGGCTGGCTCGCGAGCTTCCTCACCGCGAACGACTGTGCCGAGCGCCGACCGGTGATCGAGGAGGCAGCCGCGGCAGCCGGCCGCGCGATCGATCCCGAGCACTACGGCGCGATGGTCCTCTACTCGCGTGGCGAGGTGCCCGACTTCGTGCGCGACCGCCTCGCGGCGGTGCGCCCCGAAGCCGATCCGAACGACCTCATGGCGGTCGGACCCGATCGTCTCCGCGCTCGTCTGCTCGAGTACATCGCGGTCGACTTCTCGAAGCTGGTGATCGTGCCGCTCGACGAGCCGAGCGGTGCCGAGAAGTGGGACGCGGCGCTCGCGACGATCGCCGACGCGGTGCTGGACCTACAGCACTGACCTGTCCGGGAGCGGTTCCGGTTCGCGCGTGACGAGGGGTGAGCGCGCGAGTGCGATCGTCGCGACGAACATCACAACGACCGCGGCCGCGGTCGCCGTGACCGCCGCGACGCCGGTCGCACCGAGCGTCTCACCAAAGAGCGTCACTCCGATGACGGAACCGACCACC
>Ga0073934_10005050_pt1 | contig 21049 bp, 14 predicted proteins | sample LarsenN4metaG_FD_76834 | JGI IMG/M metagenome (GOLD analysis project Ga0073934, IMG submission 76834) | Hot spring sediment bacterial and archeal communities from British Columbia, Canada, to study Microbial Dark Matter (Phase II) - Larsen... ...
GCCGGGCGCGAACTCCAGGTCGAAGATGCTCTCCTTGCCCTGGATGTACATGGCCAGGCGCTCGAGGCCGTAGGTGATCTCGCCCGTCAGCGGCTTGCAGTCGATGCCGCCCACCTGCTGGAAGTAGGTGAACTGCGTGACCTCCATGCCGTTCAGCCACACCTCCCAGCCGAGGCCCCAGGCGCCGAGCGTCGGGTTCTCCCAGTCGTCCTCGACGAAGCGCACGTCGTTGACCTTGAGGTCGAAGCCGAGCGCCTCCAGGCTGCCGAGGTAGAGCTCGAGGATGTTCTCCGGCGCCGGCTTCAGCACCACCTGGTACTGGTAGTAGTGCTGCAGGCGGTTGGGGTTGTCGCCGTAGCGGCCGTCCTTCGGGCGGCGGCTGGGCTGCACGTAGGCCGCCTTCCAGGGCTCGGGGCCGAGCGCGCGCAGGAAGGTGGCGGTGTGGCTCGTGCCGGCGCCCACCTCCATGTCGTAGGGCTGCAGCAGCGCGCAGCCCTGGCGGTCCCAGTAGTCCTGGAGGCGGAGGATGATCTGTTGGAAGGTGAGCATGGCACGCGTGCTGACGGCCCCCGCGCGCTGCGGCCGCGCTCTCCGGGCAGCCGTGGGCCACCCGGGCGGTGAGCGGGCCATCCATGGCCGCGAAGGAAGCCGCCAGTTTAAGTGGCCGCCCTCCGCCGCCCTCCGCCACTCTCCGCAGGTTGCCGCGCCCGGCCACGGATGCCCCTCGCCATGCTTCCGCGGCATGCCGGGCCGTGGCTAGGATTCGACCGCCGATCCTCCCGCCCCCCGATGAGCCCGCCCCCCGCCAGCACGCTCGAGTTCGGGCCCTACGTGCTCGACGTGCCGAACGCGCGCCTGCTGCGCGCGCAGGTGCCGGTGGAACTGCCGCCGCGCGCCTTCGACCTGCTTTGCCACCTGGCCCGCCGGCCCGGCCAGCTGGTCACGAAGGACGAGCTGCTCGAACAGGTCTGGGGCCGCCGCTTCATCACCGAGGCGGTGATCAAGACCGCGGTGAGCGAGCTGCGCGCCGTGCTGGGCGACGATGCCCGCGCGCCGCGATACGTCGAGACCGTGGCCCGACGTGGCTACCGCTTCGTCGCGCCCGTCCGGGGCGGCGGGGAAGAGGCGCCGCCCGCGAGGCCGGCCCCCGCCGACCGGCCGCCGTCCCCGGAGGCGGCGCGCGAGCCGCTGCCACCGGAGGTGTCGCCGCTCATCGGCCGCGAACCGGCGCTGGCCGAACTCGAAGCCCTGGTGCCGGCCCATCGCGTCGTCACGATCGCCGGCGCGGGCGGCATCGGCAAGACCCGCGTCGCGCTGGCCCTGGCGCGCCGCATGCAGCCTCGGTTCACGGACGGCGTGCGCCTGCTGGAGCTCGCCGCCCTGCCGCCGGAGACCGACGCCGCGCAGCTGCGGGCCCATGTCGCGCGGGCCTTGCGCCTGGCCGCCGGCGCGGGCGACTCGCCGGAACGGCTGGCGCAGGAAGCGGCCGGCCTGCAGGCGCTGATGCTGCTGGACAACGCCGAGCATCTCGTCGCCCCGCTGGCCGAGGTCGTGGGCGATCTGCTCGCCCGCGGCACCGCGCTGGCGGTCCTCGTCACGAGCCAGGAGCCGCTCGGCCTGGCGGCCGAGCGTGTCTATCGCCTGCCCGCGCTGGCGATGCCGCCGGCCACGCAGCGGGTCGACGAGGCCCTGGCGCACGCCTCGGTGCAATTGCTCGTCGAACGCATCGGCGCGCGCCTGCACGGCTTCGCGCTGACCCCGCACCAAGCCGAGGCCGCCGCCGCGCTGTGCCGCCTGCTCGACGGCCTGCCGCTGGCGATCGAGCTGGCCGCGGCGCGCGTGCCGATGCTCGGCCTGAACGGCCTCGTCGAACGGCTGCAGGCGCACGAGGACGACGGCACGCAGCGGCTGGCCCTGCTGGCGCATGGCGCGCGCGACGCCGCGCCGCGCCACCGCTCGCTGCGCGACACGCTGGCCTGGAGCCACGCGCTGCTGCGGCCCGAGGAGCAGCGCGTGTTCAGGCGGCTGGCGGTCTTCCGCGGTGGTTTCGGCCTCGACATGGCCGAACGCGTGTGCGCCGACGACGGGCTCGACGCCCTGGGCGTGATGGAGGCCGTGTCGGGCCTGCAGGACAAGTCGTTCGTCGATGCCGAGGAGCGCCCCGACGGCAGCGTGCGGCTGCGGCTGCTGGAAGGACCGCGTGCCTTCGCCGCCGAGTGCCTGCAGGCGGCGGGCGAGGCGGCCGGCGTGCGCGAGCGCCACGCGCAGGCCGTGCGGCACTGGATCGAGCAGGCGCTGGCCGGGTCCGAGGACGTGTCGATGCTGGACTGGCTGGCGCGCCACCAGCCCGACGCCGACAACCTCGATGCGGCGTTGCGCTGGGCGGTGGCGCAGCCGCGGCCGGCCGAGCTCGCCAGTGCGCTGCTCTACGCCGGCTCGCGGCTGTGGCTGGTGGCGGGCGTGCCCGACGAGACCCGGCGCTGGCTCGACGCGGTGCGCCGGGCCGCCGCCGGCGATCCCGACGGCGCCAGCGCCGAGGTGCAGGCGCGCCTGGACCGCGTGGCCGCCGAGCTGGCCCACGTGGGGCGGCTACCGATCCCGGAGGGCTGGGCGGCCCTGGAACGCGCCCAGCCGTGGATCGACGCGCACGCCGACGCGACGGAGCGCTACCGCGCGCTGAACCTGCGCTACGTGCTCATGCTGCGCGTGCAGCCCGAGGTCGACCGGCAACCGATCCTGGACGAGATGCGCCGGCTCGAACGGCCCGAGTGGAGCCACACGCTCACGGCGCTGCGGCACATCGACCAGGCGCACGAGGACACGCTGCAGGGGCGGCTGCCCGAGGCGCTCGCCTACCACCGCAGTCGCTACGCCCGGCTGCGGGAACTCGGCTACCGCGTCGAGACCTGGGTCATCTCGCAGATGCTGATGGCCAGCGAGGTGGTCGACGGGCACCCCGAGCGCGCCGTCGAGATCGGCCAGGCCGTGCTGCCCGAGGTGCGCGCGGCCGGGATGGAGCGCACGCTGCCCGGCGTCTTCACGATCTGGCTGCAGGTGCTGGCCGAGCAGGGCCGGGTCGAGCGCGTGCGCCACGAACTGCACGAGCACGCGCGCACGATGCTGCTGCCCGGCGGACGGCTGTGGAACCTGGCGCTGGCCCTGCCGTGGCTGGCGTGGCACGAAGGGCGCCGGGAAGATGCGGCGCGGCTGCTCGGCTGGCGCGACGCGGCCTTCGCGCGCATCAGCCCCGGCGCGGTGGGCCCGTTCACCGCCGGCCTGCGCGAGCGCATCGGCCAGCGCCTGGCGCAGGCGCTGCCCGCCGAGGCGCTGGCCGGTCTGCTCGCGGCCGGCGGCACGCTCGACGACGCGGCGGCGCTCGACCTCGCCGTGGCCGGGCCCGTCGGCGCGCGGTGAGGCGGCGGCCCGGCCCGTGCCGTGCGGCGCGCGCCGCACGGCCCCGGCGCGGTCGCCGCCGGCGCTCAATCCGCGATCCGCACGCCGTCGAAGGTGTTGAGGGGCACGGCGGCGCTGTTCGTGCTGCCGTCGCCCAGCCGCCCGTTGCTGTTGCCGCCCCAGGCCCAGCCCTTGCCGTCGGCAGTGGCCGCCAGCGTGTGCGCGATGCCCGGTGCGAAGCTCGTCAGGGTACCGAAGCCCTGCACCGCCACCGGCCGCGTGCGCGTCGTGGTCGTGCCGTCGCCCAGGCCGCCGTCGCGGTTCTCGCCCCAGCCGCGCAGCGAACCGTCGCCCAGCCGCACGAAGCTGCGGTCGCCGCCGGCGTAGACCTGCTGCACGCCCGACAGGCCGGCCACCGCCTGCGGGCGCGTGCGCGCGGCGAACGTGCCGTCGCCGAGCTGCCCGGCCTCGTTGCCACCGAAGGCGAGCACGCCGCCGCCGGCGGTGAGCGCGACGGTGTGGCAGCAGCCGGCGGCCACGTCGACGATGGGCTCGATGCCCATCACCTGCTGCGGCGCGAGGCTGTTGCCGGTGGTGCCGTCGCCCAGCTGGCCGAGGTGGTTGCGGCCCCAGGTCCACAGCGTGCCGTCGGCCTTCACGGCCGCGGAGTGGAAGCCGCCGGCCGCGATGCGCACGACGTTCGTCATGCCGGGCACCAGCACGGCCGAGGTGCGGTCGGTGGTGCTGCCGTCGCCCACCGGCCCCGAGACATTTCGCCCCCAGGCCCAGACGCGGCCCTGCATGTCCAGCGCCAGCGCATGGTACGAGCCGGCGGCGATGCTCCTGATCGCCAGCCCCGCAGGCAGCCCGCTGACGGCCACCGGCGTGTGGCGATTGGTCGTGCTGCCGTCGCCGAGCTGGCCTCGGTCGTTCAGGCCCCAGCTCCACACGCTGCCGTCCTGCTTCAACGCGAGCGTGTAGCTGTCGCCGGCGGCCACGAAGCGAACGCTGCCGATGCCGCTGGCCGCCACCGGCTGCGTGCGCGCCGTGGTGCTGCCGTCGCCGAGGCGGCCGTCGGCGTTGTCGCCGAGCGCCCAGACGCTGCCGTCGCTCTTGACGAAGACGGTGTGGCGCAGCCCGGCCGCGACGGCCTGTCCCTCGGGCGCGGGCGCCGGGGCAGGTGCCGGTGCCGGCGAGGGGGCGGGTGAAGGGGCGGGGCCGGGCTGCGCCGGCTCCCCATCGCCACCACCGCCGCCGCCGCAGGCCGCCAGTGCCGCGGCCGACATCAGCAGCGCGCCGGCGAGGCGGCGCGTGAGGCCCGCGCGCGGCAGGGCGCCCGCGGCCTGCGACAGGGAATGGGCGAAAGGGATCGAAGCGAACGAAGACATGGAAGGCTCTCCAGAGGTTTGAGTCAGGAACAGGCTCGATGCGCACGGCGGCGGGATCCGACCGCCGCGCGCGAAGGGATGGGGCAAAGGGATGGGGAGGAGGAACAACCCAGCGGTCAGCGCCGGGCCAGCGCGGCCTGCCGCTGCTCGTGCGCCAGGCACTCGAGCAGCGCCGCGCCGTCGGCGAAGTCGTGGCGGCGCCCGCTGAGCACGTGCTCGAGCTGGCCGACGCACGGAGGCGGCACGCCCGGCTCGGCATCGGCCACGGGCAGCAGCCGAACCACGAACAGGCAGGCCGGCGGCGGGGCCATCGGGTGGGACATCGGCATGGCAGGGCCTCCGCGGGCTCATCGCCGCTTCGTGAACTCGAAGCTGACCTGCGTGTTGGCGCCGTCGGTCCAGCTGCCGCTGAAGGCCGCGGTGCCGTTCATCGCCAGGTCATCGGCGTACAGGTACACGCCGCCCACCGTGGTGGAGTAGGGCAGCGTGCTGCCGTCGGCGCAGGTGCCCTGCACGTTCACGGCCTTGTTCGACGCCCGCGCGAAGCCGCTGAACAGCGGCGGGTTGCCGGCCATGTCGAACTTCAGCTCGTGGTTCGTGGCGCCGGGCGGGATCTCCACCGTCTCGGTGAACTGCACCTTGCAGTTGTTGAAGTCGCCGCTGTACGAGTAGACGAGCGTGCCGCTCTTCACCCGGTAGTAGCGGTAACGCGCGTCCGGGCGGGTGTCGGGCTCGGCTTCCCACACCAGGTCGGCCGTCTTCACCACGGTGGCGACGGGCCCTGTCTGCACGGTGGTGCTCTTCATCGCCCACTCCAGCGGCATCGTCGCGGCCTCGTTGACCTTCGGGTTGGCCAGCGTGAAGGTGCCGCCCTGGCCGGGCAGGCGCATCGCGAACTGCAGCGGCAGCCGCTGCCCCGGCTGCGCGTCGAAGCCCAGCGGCAGCTCCAGCGGCAGCTTCCAGCGGAAGTTGCCCAGGTGCTGCGCGCGCGCGCCCACCGGCACGCTCATGAGGCCCTGGCTGTCGAGCAGCACGTCGAGCACGTAGGCGTCGGCGTTCTCGGGGCGGATGCCGTCGATCGTGACCTCCAGCAGCGCGTGGTCGGGCTGGCCGTCTCCGGGGCGCATGCCGACCTCGATGCCGCTGTCGTCGGTGAGCGGCAGGCTCGTGTAGGCGTCCTGCACCGAGATCAGGTCACGGATGCGCAGCCAGCGATCGCTGGCCCGCAACACGGCACCGGTGTAGGGTGAGACGAGTTGGTCGCCCATCAGCGTCATCACCTCCTTGACGTCCAGGCCGGCGGCAAGGTGCTCGAACATGGCGATGGCCAGCCGCTGGCCATGCGAGCTGACGACCTCCCCCTCCCACCCCAGGTAGACGCTGCCGGTGCCCTCCAGCGCCGCCACGAGGCCGGCATTCCAGCTGCTGCACGCCAGCATGTAGACGAGCTTGTCGTTCAGGCCCTGGGGGTACTCGTGGCGAAAGAAGTCCTCGGTGACGATGAGCGATGCGTAGCCCTCGTAGCGCGCGAGCTCGACACCGACGTTGCTGTCCTCGATGGCGTCGACCACCGGGTTGGTCGAGCGCTGCGCCCAGATGGCGCCCTTGCAGGAGGCATACGGGACGCCCGTGCCGGCGTTCCAGCAGACCTCGCCGCCGTGGGCGTGGACGACGATCACGTCATGCGCGTCCCAGCCGCGGAAGTCGTTGACGGTGACGTTCTCCTGCTCCGGAGCCAGGTTCTCCAGCAGCGTGACATTGCCGCCGTAGTCGGGCATGGCGTCCAGCGTCTGTGCGATCTCGTGCGCGCGCAGGTACTGGTGTTCCCAGGCGCTCGGCGCCAACACGAGCGCGCTGCGCGACTTGGCGCCGGGGCGGATGACCTTCCGTGCTCGCGCGTCGCCGCTGTGGGGACGCGAGAGCGGGAGCGCCGTGGCACCGGCGTCGTGGGCCACCGCCTTGGCCGCGGCCGCCGGCGGCGAGCCAGGTGCGCCCGCGGTGCCGAGCGAACCCGCCTTCGCCGCCCAAACGGCACGGCTGCCCGGCAGCCGGAAGCGGATCTTCTTGTCGTCGAACTGCACCTCGGCCAGCGTGGCCTGCGTGTGCAGCCATGCCACGGCGTCGGTGGTGGACGTGCCGCCGTCCAGCCGCTCGGCCAGCGACTGGGCGAGCGCATCGCTGCGCTCGATGAGCGAGCGATCGACCTGCGCCCAGGTGCAGGGGTAGGCCAGGCGCTCGCACTCGAGGGCGCTCTCGGCCACGGGCGGGGGCGTCGAGGGGTCGGCGCCGTCGTCGCCGGCACTGCCGCCGCCACCGCACGCGGCGATCGCGAGGGTGACCAGCGCGAACCAGGCGGCGGCGCCAGCCCGGCGCCAGGCCGGGCGCGGCCCACGCCGCATCGATGACGAGAAGGGGCTCATGGGGTCTCCTGAGGGGGTGGAAAACGCAGGCCGGCAGTCTGCGAACCGGTGCCGGCGGCGTCGTCAGCGCTCGGTCATCGTTCGGTCAGCGCCCGGTGTCGGCGCCCGTGTCGGTGCCCGGTGTCGGTGCCCGTCTTGCCCGTGTTGGCGTATTGGTTGGCGGCTGCGCCAGCCGCGGCCGGGCGCGTAAACCCCGGCCCGCCGCGCTCTCCCGAGCCGCTAGCCTCGCGCCCCATGTCCGCCCAGCAGCTCGTGCTGAGCCTCGTGCTCGCCGTCATGGTCTTCACGGTCGCGCTCGAGCTGCGCGTGCAGGACTTCAGGCTCGTCGCGCAGATGCCGCGCGCCGTGGTCGGCGGCCTCGTGCCGCAGTTCCTGCTGCTGCCGGTGGGCACCTGGCTCGCGACGCTGGCGCTCGACCTGCCGCCCAACACCGAGGCGGCGATGATCCTCGTCGCCTGCTGCCCGGGCGGGTCGCTGTCGAACTACGTCACCCACTACGGGCGCGGCAACACGGCGCTGTCGATCAGCATCTCGGCCGTCGCGGCGCTGATGGCACTCGTGCTCACGCCCTTCAACTTCACCTGGATGGTGTCGGGCAACCCGGTCACCGCCGCGTGGCTGCGGCAGCTGGACATCGACGCCTCGGCCATCTGGTGGAGCCTGCTCGTGCTGCTGGCGATCCCGATGTCGCTCGGCCTCTACGCCAACCACCGCTGGCCCGAGACCACGAAGAAGTGGCGCAAGCCGCTCGGGCGCTTCAGCCTCTTTGCGCTCTTCGCCTTCATCGCGCTCGGCCTCGTGCGGGAACGCCACCTGCTCAACGTGCAGCTGCTGCCGCAACTGGGCCTCGTCATCGCGCACAACGCCGCGGGCCTCGCGCTCGGCTGGCTCGCGGCCACGGCCTTCCGCCTCGCCGAGCGCGACCGGCGCGCGGTGGTCATCGAGGGCGGCATGCAGAACTCGGGGCTGGCGCTCGGCATCATCGCGGTGCAGTTCAACGCCGACCTCGGCATGGTCATCATCGCCAGCCTGTGGGGCATCTGGCACATCGTGTCGGGCCTGACGCTGGCCACGCTCTGGAGACGCAGCGATGCTCGATCGCATCCTTGAAGGCGGCACCGTCGTCGACGGCACCGGCGCCGAGCCCTACACCGCCGACGTGGCCGTGCAAGGCGGCCGCATCGTCGAGGTCAAGCGCGACGGCCGCATCACTGCCGCGGCGCGCGAGCGCATCGACGCCGCCGGCGCCTGGGTGACGCCGGGCTTCGTCGACATCCACACGCACTACGACGGCCAGGCGAGCTGGGACGAGACCTTCAGCCCCAGCATCCACCACGGCGTGACGACGGTCGTGATGGGCAACTGCGGCGTCGGCTTCGCGCCCAACGTGCCCGGGCGCGAGGCCGAGTTGGTGGCGCTGATGGAGGGCGTGGAAGACATCCCCGGCGTCGCGCTGCTGGAGGGCGTGAAGTTCAACTGGCAGAGCTTCCCGCAGTACATGGACGCGCTGGACGCGATGCCGCACACGCTCGACTTCCTCGTGCAGGTGCCGCACGACCCGCTGCGCATGGCGGTGATGCTCGACCGCGCGCTGGCGCAGGAGGCGGCCACCGAGGCCGACATCGCCGGGATGCGCCGGCTGCTGCGCGAGGCGCTTGAGGCCGGCGCCGCGGGCTTCTCCAGCGGCCGCACCGACAACCACCGCACCGCGCGCGGCGCCGCCACGCCCGCCTCGGAGGCGGGCGCCGCCGAGCTCGTGGGCCTCGGTCGCGCGTTCGAGGGCCTTGCGCACGGCGTCGTGCAGATGGTCAACGACTTCGACGTGCTGCGCGGGCCGGAGCACTTCGACGCCGAGTTCGACCTCGTCGAGACGCTGGCGCGCGCGGCGGGCCGGCCGCTCTCGATGAGCTGGATGCAGCGCGACCCCGGCGGCGAGCAGTGGCAGCGCATGCGCGACCGCGTCGACGCAGCGGCGGCGCAGGGCCTGCCGCTCTACCTGCAGGCGGCGCCGCGCGGCATCGGCGTCATCAGCGGGCTCGACGCGGCCACGCACATCTTCATGGGCTTCCCGGGCTACAAGGAGGTGGCGTCGCTGCCGCTGGCCGAACGTGCCGCAGCGATGCGCGACCCGGCCCGGCGCGCGCGCATCCTGGCCGAGAAGAGCGAGCGCCTCTCGGGCGACGGCAGCTCGGTGCCGCCGCTCGTGGACCTGCTGCTGGCGCGCATCGAGATCGTGGCCTGGCGCATGTTCCCGCTCGAATCGGCCGGGGCCGCCTCAGGGGCCGGCGCAGGACCGGCGCCGAACTACGAGCCGGCGCTCGCGCAGAGCTTCGGCGCCATCGCCAAGGCGCGCGGCGTGCGCGCTCTGGAGGCCCTGTACGACCACCTGAGCGCCGGCGACGGCAGCGGCCTCGTCTACTTCCCGATCTTCAACTACAACGAGGGCTCGCTCGAGGTGGTGCGGCAGATGCTCGGCCACCCGCGCGCGCTCTTCGGCCTCTCGGACGCCGGCGCGCACGTGGGCACGATCTGCGACGCGAGCTGCACGACCTTCATGCTCACGCACTGGGTGCGCGACCGCGCCACGGGCCGGCTGCCGCTGCCCGCGGCCGTGCAGATGCTGAGCGCGCGCAACGCGCAGTTCATGGGCCTGGCGGACCGCGGCCGCATCGCGCCGGGGCTGCGCGCCGACCTGAACGTCATCGACCCGCAGAAGCTGGCCGTCGGCACGCCGCGGCTCGTGCGCGACCTGCCGGCCGGCGGCAAGCGCTTCCTGCAGACGGCCACCGGCTACCTGCGCACCTGGGTGGCCGGCGTCGAGGTTCAGCGCGACGGCGAGGTCACGGAGGCGCGGCCCGGGCGGCTCGTGCGCATGGGTCGCTGACGGGGGGTCGCTCGCTGCCCGCGACTGCGCATCGTTCGCAGGCGAGAGCCGCACGTCACCGGGCCGGCCCGACGTCCGCCGCCCGGGCATCGGGGCCGTGGCGGCGTCGGCCGCGCCAGACGCCGATCGCCACCGCGATGCAGCCTGCCAGCGCCAGCGGCGCGAGGCCGAAGTGCCCGGCCCACCAGGCATAGGGCGTCACGCCGGCGCGGCCCTGCACGGTGGCCACGAGTGCGTTCCGCGTGTGCGGCGGGACGCTGGCCGCCACGCGGGCCCCATGCGTGATGACGGCGGTCGCGCCCGTGTTGGTGGCGCGCACCATCGGCACCTGGAACTCGAGCGTGCGCAGCCGCGAGATGTGCAGGTGCTGGTCGATGGCGATCGTCGGCCCGAACCAGGCGATGTTGCTGAGGTTGGCCATCACCGTCGGCGCGGTGGCGGCGCCGCCGGCGAAGCGCCGCGCCAGCTCCTCGCCGAAGAGATCCTCGTAGCAGATGTTGGGCGCGACGCGCTGCCCGGCCGCGAGGAACGACGGCGGGTCGAGCCGGCCGCGCGTGAAGTCACCGAGCGGGATGTTCATCAGCTCGGTGAACCAGCGGAAGCCGTAGGGGATGAACTCGCCGAAGGGCACGAGGTGCGCCTTGTCGTAGCGGTAGGCCACGCCGGGCAGCGGGGGCAGCTCGCCCCCGGATCCGGCGCCTGCGCCGCCATGCGCCCCGCCGAGCCCGACCACCGAGTTGGTGTAGCCGCGGTCGAAGTCGCCGAGCGGCATGCCCACCAGCGCGGCGTGGGCGGACCCGGGTCCGCCCGCCGCGAAGTGGTCGGCCAGCCGCTGCCAGTAGCCGGGCGCGAAATCCTGCAGCTGGCCCGGCAGCAGCGGTACCGCGGTTTCGGGCACGACGACGAGGTCGGCCTTGGCGGTCAGCAAGGCCGACTGCACGGCGGCCAGCGTCAGCGGCAGGCGCTCGGCGTCGAACTTCTCGTCCTGCGGCACGTTGGTCTGCACGAGCGCGACCTCGATCTCGCCGGCGGCGCGCGTGAAGGCCGGCACCGGCACCACCGCGAGGCCCGCCAGCAAAGCCGCGACCACCGCCGCCGGCCGCCAGGCTCGCGCCACCGCGCCGAGCCCGAGCACCGCGCCCGCCCCGGCCAGGGCGGCTCCAATGCCGTACACGCCGAGCCAGGGTGCGAGTGCCGCCAGCGGCGCGTCCACCTGCGAGTAGCCCGAGGCGACCCACGGGAAGCCGGTGAAGAGCACGCCCCGCGCCAGCTCGGCCAGCAGCCACAGCGCGGCAAAGAGCGCCGCATCGGGCCCTATCCGGCCGCGCCGCCACCGCACGAAGGCCGCCGCCGCGGCGCCGAGGTACACCGACAACGCCGCGGCCAGTGCCAGCACCGCCGCCGCGGCCAGCGGCGCCGGCAGGCCGCCGTAGCGGTGCATGCTGATGAAGAGCCACCAGACGCCGGCCACCAACCAGCCCACGCCGAAGCTCCAGCCGAGCGCGAAGGCGCGTCCTGGCCGCGAGCGCCCCGTGCGCTCGAGAGAAACGGCGAGCCCGGCCGCGGCCAGCATCGGCAGGACCCAGGCCCAGGTGTGGACGAAGGCGAGCGTCTGCGCGGCGCCGAGGCCGGCCAGCCCGAGCGGGGCGATCCATCGACCCGCGCCGGAGGGCGGCGCCCGGTCCGCGCGCGGGGTGCCGGCCGCGGCGCCCTCGGCCGGCGCGTTCAATCGACGTCGCTGCCTTCGGCCGGCTCCGGCCGCGGCACGCGGGCGACGCGGAACCAGCGCACGGCGCCGCCGCGCGTTAGCATCACGGTGAAGCGCAGGCCGCCGAGCTCGGCCGCCTCGCCTCGCCGCGGCACCTGGCCGAGCTCGTGCGCGATGAGGCCGCCGATGGTGTCGAACGCGTCCTCGGGCAGGCGGGTCCCGAAGGCCGCGTTGACGGCGCCGATCGCCACGTCGCCGGCAACCCGGTGCGTGCCGTCGGCCAGGGTGTAGATGCCGCTCTCGCGCTGCTGCTCGTCGAACTCGTCCTCGATCTCGCCGACGATCTCCTCGAGCACGTCCTCGATCGTGATGAGCCCGGCGGTGTTGCCGAACTCGTCGATGACGATGGCGAGGTGGTTGCGGTTGCTGCGGAAGTCGCGCAGCAGTTCGTTCAGCCGCTTGCTCTCGGGCACGAACACGGCAGGGCGGATCAGCGTGCGCAGGCTCAGCTCGGGCGAGCGCTGGCGCTTCAGCAGGTCCTTGGCCATCAGGATGCCGATGATGTTGTCGCGCGCGCCCTCGTAGACCGGGAAGCGCGAGTGCGCGGTGTCGATGACGACGCCAAGCAGTTCCTCGTAGGGCGCGTCGATGTCCAGCAGGTCCATGCGCGGCGCGGCCACCATCACGTCGCCGGCAGTCATGTCGGCCATGCGCAGCACGCCCTCGAGCATGAGGCGCGACTCCGGCTCGATCAGCTCGCGGTTCTCGGCGTCGGCCAGCGTCTCCAGCAGCTCCGCCTTGCTGTCGGGACCGGGCGACACGAACTCGACCAGGCGCTCAAAGAGGCCGCGCTTGCCCGGGCGCGGCTCGGCACGCGGTTCGTTCGATAACGCGCCAGGGCGCGTCGACGGAGGTTCGGACACGGGCGTGTCGGCAGTGGCGAGGGCGGCGAGGATACCGCAGCGACCTTGCGCCGCTCGCCCGCTCCGGGGCCGCCGGCGTGCCGGGCCCGCCGGACACCGCGCCGCCGGCATCGCCGGCAGCGCGCGCCCCGGCCAGGGCGCGTGACGCATCAGGCCGGCACGAAGGACGTCCGGGCGGCCCCCGGCGCCTGCGCCGCCGCCGATTCACCCTCGGCTTGACAGCCCCGGGGACTTGCAAGACATTCCGCCGCCCTCATCTGCCTCCGTCCCTCGCCGCCCGGCGACTTCACCGCCTCCTGCCAAGCCATGTCACTGATCCCCGCCACCATCCTCACGGGCTTCCTCGGCGCCGGCAAGACCACCTTGCTCAAGCGCGTGCTCACCGAAGCGCACGGGCAGAAGATCGCCGTCATCGAGAACGAATTCGGCGAGGAGAACATCGACAACGACATCCTCAAGGTGGACACGGAGGAGCAGATCATCCAGATGAGCAACGGCTGCGTCTGCTGCACCATCCGCGAGGACCTGCGCACGACGCTCGCCGATCTGGCCGAGAAGCGGCGCAAGGGCGAGCTCGCGTTCGACCGCGTCGTCATCGAGACCACCGGCCTCGCCGACCCCGGCCCGGTGGCGCAGACCTTCTTCATGGACGACGAGATCGCCGAGAGCTATCTGCTGGACAGCGTGCTGACGCTGGTGGACGCCAAGCACGCCGAGAGCCAGCTCGACACGCGCCAGGAGGCGCGCCGCCAGGTGGGCTTCGCCGACCAGATCTTCATCAGCAAGAGCGACCTCGTGGCCAAGGACGAGGTGGACGCCCTCATCCACCGGCTCAAGCACATGAACCCGCGTGCGCCGCAGCGCACCGTGCACTTCGGCGAGGTGCCGATCACCGAGGTGTTCGACCTCAAGGGCTTCAACCTCAACGCGAAGCTCGACATCGACCCGGAGTTCCTGAGCGGCGACGGGCATGGGCACGATCACCACCATGATCACGACCATGACCACGAGCACGGCGAGCACTGCGATCACCCGCACCACCACGCCCACGACGACGACGTGAAGAGCTTCGTCTTCCGCAGCAAGCGGCCGTTCAACCCGGCCAAGCTGGAGGACTTCCTCGGCGCGATCGTCCAGGTGTACGGGCCGAAGATGCTTCGCTACAAGGGCGTGCTGAACATGAAGGGCAGCGACCGCAAGGTGGTCTTCCAGGGCGTGCACCAGCTCATGGGCAGCGACCTCGGCCCCAAGTGGGCGCCGGGCGAGGAAAAGGTGAGCAAGATGGTCTTCATCGGCATCGACCTGCCCAAGGACGTGCTGATGCAGGGTCTGGAGCAGTGCCTGGCCTGAGGCCCGGCAGATCCGCCCGCCGGGCCGCTCCGGCGGGTTTCGTGGCCGACTTCGCGGCGAGATCGACACCCCCTGTTCGAAGCCTCGCCACCCCCCATGACCCCGTGACTACAATCCGCGCGCCTCGAAGACCCCCCCGGCCCCTTGGCAGAGCCTGGAGGGGCGACGGGCAGGTGGGTTTCGCCCGGCGGGGCCCACCTGATCGAAGTTGTTCGTCTCAGGCGAGGAGATGCCCGTGAGCAAGCCCCCGGCCAAGGTGCCTGCGAAGGCCCCGGCGAAGTCCGCGGGCAAGCCTGCGCCCAAGGCGCCGGCCAAGGCCGCGGCCACGAAGAAGGCCGACACCAGGCCGCCCGCCAAACCGGCCGCCAAGGCGGCTTCCAAGGCTGCCCCCAAGCCGGCGGCCAAGGCCGCCGCCCGGCCGGTGCCGAAGGCGGCGGGCAAGCCCGAGCCGAAGGCGGCACCGAAGACCGCGCCCACGGCGCCGGCTGCCAAGGTCGAGGCGAAGCCGCACGCGCATCCCCAGCCTTCGGCGCCCGTTGCCCGGTCGTCGGCGGCAGCCCCGGTGGCGACTCCCGTGCCAGCCAGGAGCCCGACGCCGCCGAGCCCCGCCGCGGCGAGCAACGGCACTCATGCATCGCCGACGGGCGGCAGCGCCGCAGCCGCGCCCGTCATCTCCCACCCCACCTTCGCGGCACCAGCGACCAACCGGTTCACCGACCGCTTCGCGCCGCCTCGTCCCACAGCACCCGAAGTGATCGAAGCCTCCGCCAACCGCCCTGCCAAGAAGATCGACCCGAAGCTGGCCAATGCCTGGAAGACCAAGGCCGGCCGCGACCTCACCGAGGACGAGCTGCTCGCGATGCCCGACAGCGAGTACATGAACGAGAAGCAGCTCGAGTTCTTCCGCGCTCGCCTGACCAAGCAGAAGGACGACCTGCTGTCCAACGCCGGCGAGACGACCGAGCATCTGCGCGAGGACACCTCCATCGTGCCCGATCCGGTGGATCGCGCCACGATCGAGGAAGAACACGCACTGGAGCTGCGCACGCGCGACCGCGAGCGCAAGCTGCTGAAGAAGATCTCGCAGTCGCTCGCCCGCCTGGAGAGCGGCGACTACGGCTACTGCGACGAGACCGGCGAGCCGATCGGCCTGGCGCGCCTGCTGGCCCGCCCGACGGCCACGCTCTCGCTCGAGGCACAGCAGCGGCGCGAGCTCAAGCAGAAGATGTTCGGCGACTAGAGGTGTCCGTTCCCGGCCGCGTGGTCGTGATCGGCGGCACGGCCGCCCGCGCAATGTGACGCGCCCCCCCTCGCCTCGGCGCCGCCGCACGCCGGGGCGCCCGCAGCGCCCGGAGTAAAGTCAGGCCATGGCCGAGAACGAGAGCTTCTTCCGCAAGGTGGTGCGGTTCGTCGCGAACCCGGCCACCGACTGGAACGAGCTCAACTCCCGGCAGGACGATTCGCGCGAGCTCGAGCTCGAGAAGTCCGAGCTCAAGGCGATGATCGAGCGCAAGCGGCGCAACGATTTCGTGCGCAAGCGCGAGTTCGACATGCTGCGTCGCATCCGCCGCGAAGGCCTCTCGCCAGAGCAGGCGGCGGCCCTCGAGGGCGCTTCGCGCATGGACGACTCCGAGGCGCGCCTGACCGACGCGCCGGCGCGCGCCGACGTGGCCGTCAAGGCCAAGATCGACGAGATCGAGCAGCAGATGGTCGGCGAAGGCTTCGGCGGTGCCGCTCGGCGGCCGCCCCCGTCGCCGAGCGGCCCGCCCGGCGGCGCCGGTGCCCAGGCGTCGCGCAGCGCGCCGCCGGCCGAACTGCCGATGCTGCGCGAGGAGATGCCCGGGCAAGCCGACCGCGGCGACCGCGCGGACCGGGGCGAATCGCTCGAGCTCGACCGCTCGCTCTACGAGCCTCCCGCGCCGGCACCGGCCCTGCACGAGCCCGCGCCGCCAGCCTCCACCGCACGCGGGCTGCCGCCGCTTTCGCCGCCGGCCGCCCCGGCGTTCGCACCGGTCCACTTCGCGCCCACCACCGACGCGGCCACGGGCGACATGAACAGCCCGTTCGCCGTCGAGGTGAGCGAGGTCATGCACGACCCCGAGCTCGACGAGCCGGTGATCTCGTTCGCGAACGCCGACTTCCAGCAGTGCGAGGAAGCGCTGCAGCGTCTCACGGGGCTGAGCGGCGTTCGGCATCAGCATGCCGAGACCTGGCTGGTGCTGTTCGACCTGTACCGCGCCACCGGGCAGCAGCAGCGGTTCGAGAGCCTCGCGCTCGACTACGCGCAGCAGTTCGGCTGGTCCGCGCCGCAGTGGTACTCGCTGCCCCGGATGGTGGCCGAGGCCATCGCCGACGAACCGGTGCTCACGTCCTCGGCGTCCAGCCGCTCGGCCGGCGGCGATGTCGGCTGGGTCAGCCCGCCGCTGCTGGACATCGACGCGGTGGCGCGCCTGCGCTCGCAGACGCTGCAGATGCCGCTGCCCTGGATCTTCGACTGGGGGCAGTTGCGCAGCATCGAGGCGGAAGCGGCGATGCAGTTGTCGACCCTGTTCCGCCTGTGGGCCGGCCAGAGCATCGAGATGCGCTGGATCGGTGGCGACCGCCTGTTCCAGGTCCTGGCCGAATCGGCGCCGACCGGGGTGCGCGACGCCGACCCGGCCTTCTGGCTGACCCGCCTGGACGCGCTGCGCCTGGCCAACCGCGCCGACCAGTTCGACGAGGCCGCGATCGACTACTGCGTCACCTACGAGGTGTCGCCGCCGTCGTGGGAGGCGGCCCGCTGCAAGGTGCACATCAGCGGCCACAGCGTCTCGACGCGCACGCCGCCGCTTTCGGTGGTGAGCGACGTCTCGACGAGCTTCATGGAGTCGGGCCTGTCCGAGGACGCCGCCTCCGGCGTCGAGGTGGCCAACGTCGAGCTCTCGGGCCAGCTCGTCGGCGACATCAGCGCCACGCTGAAGAAGCTCGAGAACGAGCTCGGACAGGCGACGCTGGTCAACGTCTCCTGCGCCCGCCTCATCCGCGTCGACTTCATCGCGGCCGGCGACCTGCTCAACTGGGTGCTGGCGCGGCGCGCCGAGGGCCGCACCGTGCAGTTCGGCGAGGCACACCGCCTGGTCGCGCTGTTCTTCGGGGCCATGGGCATCAACGAGCAGGCCAAGGTCCTGGTCCGGAAGGTGTAGGTCAGCGCCATCCGGGCCGCAGCCCGGACCGGGCTTTCACGACGGGGTACAACCCGCACTTGTCCGGCGGCGCATCGGCCGCATCTGCAACCCTCTTCCTGCAAGCGCCGTCGCCGGGCGCGGCGCTCACCACTCCCCATGGAACCGTTCCACGGCACCACCATCCTCAGCGTGCGGCGCGGCGGCCAGGTCGCGCTCGGCGGCGACGGCCAGGTCACCCTCGGCAGCATCGTCGTCAAGGCGAGCGCGCGCAAGGTGCGCAAGCTCCACCACGACAAGGTGCTGGCGGGCTTCGCTGGCGCCACGGCCGACGCCTTCACGCTCTTCGAGCGCTTCGAGGCCAAGCTCGAGAAGCACCAGGGCCACCTGCAGCGCGCCGCCATCGAGCTGACGCGCGACTGGCGCACCGACCGCGTGCTGCGCCGCCTGGAGGCGATGCTCGCGGTGGCCGACAAGGACCATTCGCTCATCATCACCGGCAACGGCGACGCGCTCGAACCCGAGCACGGCATCGTGGCCATCGGCTCGGGCGGCGCCTACGCGCAGGCCGCCGCGCGCGCGCTGCTGGAGCACTCCTCCCTGTCGGCCGGCGACATCGTCAAGCAGTCGCTGAAGATCGCCGGCGAGCTGTGCATCTACACGAACCAGCATCACACCATCGAGGTGCTCGAATGAGCGCGGACCGATCGCTCGACAGCGCGCCCGACAAGGCGCCCGGCAAGTCGGTCACCAGGGCGCCCGCGAAGAGCGCGATGACCCCGCGCGAGATCGTCTCCGAGCTCGACCGCCACATAGTCGGCCAGCAGGCGGCCAAGCGCGCCGTGGCCATCGCGCTGCGCAACCGCTGGCGCCGCCAGCAGGTCGACGACAAGCTGCGCAGCGAGATCACGCCGAAGAACATCCTGATGATCGGCCCCACCGGCGTCGGCAAGACGGAGATCGCGCGCCGCCTGGCGCGCCTGGCCGATGCGCCCTTCGTCAAGGTCGAGGCGACCAAGTTCACCGAGGTGGGATACGTCGGCAAGGATGTCGACACGATCGTGCGCGACCTCGTCGACGTGGCGGTGAAGCAGGAGCGCGAGCGCCAGATGAAGCTGCAGCGCGCGCGCGCCGAGGATGCGGCCGAGGAGCGGCTGCTCGACGTGCTCGTGCCGCCGCCACGCTCGGCCGCGACGATGGGCTTCGGCACCGAGACGCCGCCGGCCGACAACACGGCGCGGCAGGTGATGCGCAAGCGCCTGCGCGAAGGCGCGCTCGACGACCGCGAGATCGAGGTCGAGCTCGCCGACGCGAAGCCCTCGCTCGAGATCCTGGGCCCGCAGGGCCTGCCCGGCATGGAAGAGATGGCCGAGCAGCTCAAGGGCCTCTTCGCGCAGGCCGGCGGCCAGCGCAAGCGCGCGCACAAGATGAAGGTGCGCGAGGCGCTCGAACGCCTCACGGAGGAAGAGGCCGCCCGCCTCGTCAACGAGGACGAGATCCGAAGCGCGGCGCTCGCCAACGCCGAGGGCAACGGCATCGTCTTCATCGACGAGATCGACAAAGTCGCCTCGCGCAGCGACACGCACGGCGCCGACGTCAGCCGCCAGGGCGTGCAGCGCGACCTGCTGCCGCTGGTGGAGGGCACCACCGTGAGCACGAAGTACGGCGTGGTCAAGACCGACCACATGCTCTTCATCGCCAGCGGGGCCTTCCACCTCTCGCGCCCGAGCGACCTGATCCCCGAGCTGCAGGGCCGCTTCCCGATCCGCGTCGAGCTCTCGTCGCTGTCGGTGGCCGACTTCGAGGCCATCCTCACCAGCACGCAGGCGAGCCTCGTCACGCAGTACAAGGCGCTGCTCGCCACCGAGGGCGTGACGCTCGAGTTCACGCCCGAGGCGGTGCGCCGCATCGCCGAGATCGCCTTCGAGGTGAACGAGCGCACCGAGAACATCGGCGCGCGCCGCCTGGCCACGGTCATGGAGCGGCTGCTCGACGATGTCAGCTTCGACGCGCCGCAGCGCGGCGGGCAGACGGTGCGCATCGATGCCGAGGCGGTGAACCGCCACCTCGGCGAACTGGCCTCGAACGAGGACCTGTCGCGCTTCATTCTCTAGCAGTCTCTACACTGCGGGGCCGCAGGCACACCTGAAGTGCGAGGCCCCATGAACCCGACATCCTGGCTGCGGCCGCTCGGCAGGAGCGGCCTCGAGGTCGCCCCCATCACCTTCGGCGGCAACGTCTTCGGCTGGACCGCCGACGAGAAGACCTCGTTCGAGCTGCTGGACGCCTTCGTCGACGGCGGGTTCAACCTCATCGACACCGCCGACGTCTACTCGCGCTGGGCGCCCGGCCACGTGGGTGGCGAGAGCGAGGCGATCATCGGCCGCTGGCTCAAGGCGCGCGGCGCCCGCGACCGCGTGCTCATCGCCACCAAGGTCGGCAAGCCGATGGGTGACGAGGGGTCGGGCCGCACGGGGCTGTCGCGCCGCTGGATTCGCGAGGCCGTGCACGACTCGCTGATGCGGCTGCAGACCGACCGCATCGACCTCTACCAGTCGCACGACGACGATGCGAGCGTGCCGTTCGAGGAGACGCTCGGCGCCTATGCCGAGCTCATGGCCGAGGGCAAGGTGCGCGCCATCGGCGCCAGCAACCACACCGCGCCGCGCCTGGCCGAGGCTCTGGCCGCCAGCGCCCGCCTGAAGCTGCCTCGCTACGAAAGCCTGCAGCCGCACTACAACCTGATGGAACGCGCCGGCTACGAGGCCGAGCTCGAGCCGCTCGTGCGCCGGGAGGGGCTGGGCGTCATCAACTTCTTCGGCCTGGCGCGCGGCTTCCTGACGGGCAAGTACCGCAGCGAGGCCGACCTCGGCAAGAGCCCGCGCGGCGGTGGCGTGAAGGGCTACCTCAATGCCCGCGGCTTCGCGGTGCTGAGGTCGCTGGACGAGGTGGCGGCCGCCCATGCCGCCGAGCGGGCTACGCCGGCGCAGGTGGCACTGGCCTGGCAGATCGCCCGGCCGAGCATCACCGCGCCGATCGCCAGCGCCACCAGCGTCGCGCAATGGCAGGAGCTCGCCGGTGCGGCGCGCCTCGTGCTGTCCGCCGACGAGATCGCCGCACTCGACCGCGCCAGCGCCGGCTGAGCGCGTCCGACGGGGAAGAACCGGCAACGAAGGACCGGAGAAAGGAACCCATGCCCTCGCTGCCGCTGTTCATCGCTCCTGCCCGCTTCGACGACCCGGCGGCCGCGGTGGCCCAGGTGCAGGCCATCTACAAGAGCAGCGTCGATCATCTGCGCGGCTCGCTGCAGCGCTTCGTGGCCGGCGAGGACGTGGGCCACGTGCGCGCCTGCTACCCGTTCGTGCGCGTGCGCACCGACACCGTGGCACGCGCCGACTCGCGCCTGAGCTACGGCTTCGTCGCCGGGCCCGGCACCTACGAGACGACGCTGACGCGGCCGGACCTCTTCGCCAGCTACTACACCGAGCAGTTCCGGCTGCTGCTGAAGAACCACGGCGTGGCGCTGGAGATCGGCACCAGCGCGCAGCCGATCCCGGTGCACTTCTCGCTGGCCGAGAACGACCACCTCGAAGGCTCGCTCAGCCCCGAGCGGCGCCTCTTGATGCGAGACCTGTTCGACCTGCCCGACCTCTCGGTGATGGACGACGGCATCGCCAACGGCACGCACGAGCCGGGGCCGGGCGCGCCGCAGCCGCTGTCGCTGTTCACCGCGCCGCGCGTGGACTACTCGCTGCACCGCCTGCGCCACTACACCGGCACCGCGCCCGAGCACTTCCAGAACTTCGTGCTGTTCACGAACTA
>Ga0073934_10005051_pt1 | contig 21038 bp, 21 predicted proteins | sample LarsenN4metaG_FD_76834 | JGI IMG/M metagenome (GOLD analysis project Ga0073934, IMG submission 76834) | Hot spring sediment bacterial and archeal communities from British Columbia, Canada, to study Microbial Dark Matter (Phase II) - Larsen... ...
GGCGAACTTGTCCTGCGCGGTCGTGCCCTTGTCGAGCATCAGGCCGCAGAGGGTGGCGACGGCGGGGTTGCCGCCCTGCGTGAACACGTCGCCGGCGGGCAGCGAACCGCGCAGCGTGACGACGTTCTTCACGCCGGTCGGATAGGCGATGACGTCGATGCCGGCGATGTTGGTGCGCACAGCGTTCTTCGCCATCTGGGCGGAGGAGATCGAAGGGCTGAAAAACTGAAGGACTGAAAGGCTGAGAATAACAAGTGTGCGGGATTTCATGGGAGTGGTGTCATGCAGAACGGAGGAAGCGGCCATCGACGGTGATTCTGGATTCTTCTTCCGCGATTGCGGGATCAGAATGACAAAAGGGGTTGGTTACTTGGCGGCGGTTTCGACCGGGAGCACGGGCACGAACCAGCCGGTGCTGCTCTGGTCCTCGACGAGGTATTTCCGGGCGACGCGCTGCACGTCGGCGGCCGTCACCTCCTTGATGCGGTCCTCGAAGGTGTAGTAGGCGGACCAGTCACCGGCGGCGATGGCCTCGTTGAGGCCCGAGGCGATGGCGAAGGAGCCGTCGCGGTCGTAGGCGGTCTGGGCGAGGAATTTCGAGATGGCGGTGGTGACCTCGGCGTCGGTGACGCCGTGGGCCTTCAGCTCCTCGATGCCGGCGAGGGCGGCCTTCTCGACCTCGTCGTGCTTGGCGCCGGGGGCGAGCGGGGCGAAGGTGATGTGCAGGGCCGGGTCGCGGAAGAAGCCGGTGAAGGCCTGCACGCTGGTCGTGAGGCCCTGGTCGGTGAGTCTCTTGTAGAGGCGGCTGTTGTTGCCGTCGGTCAGGATAGCGCTAAGGATGGTGAGGGCGGGGAAGTCCGGGTGGAGCGCGCCGGGGATCTTGTGTCCGATGGCGACGACCCCGAGCTGGCCGGCCTTCTTCACGACGAGGCGGCGCGGGCCGGTCTGCTCCGGTTCCTCGGTGTAGACCTCGGGGATGGGGCGGGGCGAGGAGGGGATCGGGCCGAAATGCTGCTTGATCAGGCCGAGGGCGGCGGCGCGATCGAAATCGCCGATCACGGACACGGTGGCGTTGTTCGGCCAGTAGAAGGTGTCGTAGAATTCACGCAGCTTCTCGATGGACACCTTCTCGATGTCGGAGCGCCAGCCGATGGTGCTGTGGTGATAGGGATGGGCGACGTAGGCGGCGTGGAAGAGCTCCTTGATGAGGAGCTGGAAGGGGTTGTTCTCGCCGCGTTCGAACTCGTTGCGGACGACGGTCATCTCGGGGCGCCGGTCCTCCTCGCGCAGCCAGAGGTTGCGCATGCAGTCGGCGAGGAGGTCGACGATGAGGGGCAGGTGCTCGCTCGGGGCGTTGACGTAGTAGTTGGTGCGGTCGAACCAGGTGGTGGCGTTGTTGATGGCGCCGATGGGGTCGAGGACCTGGTCGTAGCCGGTGCCGAGCTCGCGGTTGAAGCGGGGCGTGCCCTTGAACATCAGGTGCTCGAGCAGGTGCGTGGCGCCGGTCGTGCCGGTGACCTCGTTGCGCGAGCCGACGCGGTAGGTGACCATGAAGGTCACGACCGGGGCCGAGCGCTCGGGCATGAGGAGCACCTGGAGGCCGTTGGCTTCGTAGCGGTATTCATCGATGCCACCGACGGTCTTCACGTGGGTGAAGCCCTCGGGCGCGAGCGGGGCCGCGTGCAGCACGGTGGCGGCGAGGAGCGGGAGGAGGAGCAGGCGTTTCAACATAAGCAGGGGGAAGGTGGGGAGCAGAGGCGGGAATGGGTCCGCTCGCAAGCGGACAAAGTTCCGCGGCCGGGGCCAGTGCGGTGAACGGCATCCCGGCGGCGGCGAGCGCCGGCCGGGCGGTGTGTTTGCACTTTTCACAGGCAGCCCGGCGACTTTGCTGGAAGGGATGAAATTCTTGTTCCGCGTTGTTCTGGTCGTCGCCGCACTGTCGGCCGGCTCTACTGCTTCCGCCCAAAAGCGCCCGATGGAGGTCGAGGACCTGTTCCGCTTCAAGCGGGTGTCCGATCCCCAGGTCTCGCCCGACGGCCGGTGGGTGGCCTACGTGGTCGGCGTCGTGCTCAAGGACGAGAACCGCGTCGACACCGACATCTGGGTGATGCCCGCTTCAGGCCAGGGTGGCGAACCGCGACGGCTCACGCAGTCGCCGAAGCACGACCGCCATCCGCGCTGGTCGCCCGACGGGCGGTGGATCGCGTTCGAATCGAACCGCGACGGCGAAGACCAGATCTGGATCATCCCGGCCGAGGGTGGCGAGGCGCGCAAGCTGACCACGCTCTCGACCGGCGCGACGCGGCCCGTGTGGGCGCCGGACGGGAAGACGCTCGGCTTCGTGTCGGAGGTGTTCCCGGAGTTTTCCGTGAAGCCGTTCGCCGAGGCGGACAGGCTGAACAAGGAGAAGCAGGCCGCACGCGACGGCAGCAAGGTCAAGGCCCGGATCATCACGCAGCTCCTCTACCGGCACTGGGACTCGTGGGTGGACGACAAGCGCAAGCACATCTTCGTGCTGCCGGTGCGCGACGGCATCGCCGCCGGCGAGCCGCGCAACGCCACGCCGGGCGACAACGACGCCGTGCCCACCTCCAGCACCTTCGAGGAAGGCGACGAGTTCGCCTTTTCGCCGGACGGGCGCACGCTGGTCTTCACTGCGCCGCACCCCGTCACCCGCGAGCAGGCCTGGACGACAAACCACGACCTCTGGTCGGTCGACCTCGGCACCGGCGAGCGCCGGCAGCTCACCACCAGCCTAGCGGCGGACGGACACCCGGCTTTCTCGCCCGATGGCAAGCTGCTCGCCTACCGGGCGCAGTCGCGCCCCGGCCACGAGGCGGACCGCTGGCAGTTGCGCATCCTCTCGCTCAACAGCGGCGAGAACTGGAGCGTGACGGAGAATTTTGACAGCGCCGTGAACGCCGTGGTGTGGACGCCCGACGGCAAGGAGCTCATCTTCGGCGCGCAGGAAAGGGGCGAGGAGCAGCTCTGGACCGTGGAGCCGCGCGGCGGTGGCGTCCGGCGCATCGCGTCCGGCGGCGTCAACAACGGCCACACGTTCGGCGGCGACGGCCGCTTTGTCTTCCTCGTGCATTCGCGCCTCACCCGCCCGCAGGAGATCTGGCGGCTCGACCGGCGCACGGGCGCGATGGAGCAGTTCACGCACACCAACGACGACCTCCTCGCGCAGATCGACCTGCCGAGGCCCGAGTCGATCACCGTCACTGGCGCGGCCGGCGATTCCGTCCAGATGTGGGTGCTGCGCCCGCCGGGCTTCGACGCGGCGAAGAAGTATCCGCTCGTGTTCTGGGTGCATGGCGGGCCGCAGGGCGTGTTCGCCGACGGCTGGTCCACGCGCTGGAACGCCGCGCTCTGGGCCGCGCAGGGCTACGTGGTCGCGCTGCCGAATCCGCGCGGCTCGACCGGCTTCGGCCAGAAGTTCACCGACGAGATCTCGCGCGACTGGGGCGGCAAGGTCTTCGAGGACCTCATGGCCTGCCTCGCGCACATTGAGCAGCAGCCGTGGATCGATCGCACGCGCATGGCGGCGGCGGGCGCCAGCTACGGCGGCTACATGATGAACTGGTTCCAGGGCCACACCGACAAGTTCCGCACGCTCGTCACGCATTGCGGCGTCTACAACTTCGAGTCGATGTATGGCGTGACCGAGGAGCTGTGGTTCGCCGAGTGGGAGACGGGAAAACCGTGGGAGAACCCCGAGCAGCTCAAGTGGTCGCCGCACAGATACGCGGCGAAATTCCGCACCCCGAACCTGATCATCCACAACGAGCTCGATTTCCGCGTGCCCATCGGCGAGGGCCTCCAGCTCTTCACCGCGCTGCAGCGCCAGGGCGTGCCCTCGAAGCTGCTCTACTTCCCCGACGAGGGTCACTGGGTGCTCAAGCCCCAGAACAGCGAACTCTGGCACCGCACGGTCTTCGACTGGCTCGCCGACTACCTGAAGCGGTGACGCGTGCACCGGCACAGCGCCGGGGAATATTCCCCGGCGCGTGACTTGCGCTTTGCGGCCAGCGCCGGTTTGGCTCCCATGCGTCCGGCCATGAAGACCATCGTGCTCGCCACCTGCGCCGCCCGGCGCGACCTGCACCCGGAAGACCGGGCGCTGGTCGCGTGCCTGCGCGGGAAACTCGGGCAGAACGTCGACATCCGGGTCTGGAGTGAGCCACACCGCTGGGACGCGGCCCGTGAGATGGTCGTCATCCGCTCCGTGTGGGACTACCAGCAACGGCTGGGGGAATTCCTGCCCTGGCTCGACGGGCTCGAACGCGGCGGGGTGGCGGTGTGGAATCCCGTGCCCGTGCTGCGCTGGAACAGCGACAAGCGCTACCTGCGCGAGCTGGCGCAACGCGGCGTGGCCATCCCGCGCACCGAATGGATCGAGGCGGCCACCGCGGACGCCCTGCGCGCGGCCTGGATGCGGTTGGGCGGACCTTGCGTATTGAAGCCCGCCGTTTCCGCCAGCGGACAAAACACCTTCCTTGTGCGGGACGAAGCCGGGCTCGTCCGCGCGGCGGCGGCGCTGGCCGGCCGGCGCGTGCTGGCGCAGGAATACCTCGACGCGGTGCGCGGCGAGGGCGAGTGGTCGCTGGTGTTCTTTGGCGGGGAATTTTCCCACGCCTTCCGCAAGCGGGCCACGGGGGACGAATTCCGCGTGCAGGAAGAGCACGGCGGGGTGAACACGCCCGCGGACGCCCCGCCTCCCGCGGCCTTGGCGGCCGCGCAACAGGCCCTGGCCGCGGCGCCGTCGCGGCAACTCGCCTACGCGCGGGTGGACGGGGTCATGCGCGGCGGCGCCTTCGTCCTGATGGAACTGGAACTGCTCGAGCCGCGGCTCTACCCCGAGATGGGCGCGGGCGCGACGGAGCGCTTCGCCCGCCATCTCGCCGCGCTCGTGGGCGATTGATTAGAGGAGTTCGTCGCCGACTGGGGCCTGTTCGGCAGTGAGGAAGGTTTTCACGAATTCGCCTTCGCCGCAGACCGTCATGCCGGGAAATCGCTTGAACCACCGGCCGGCGGGCACTTCGGGTTCCCGATCCAACCATGCGGCCAGCAGGCCAAGTTGATCAGCGCCGATCTGACGTTGCTGGATGCGGTCGAGCAGGTGTTGCAGCAAGGCCGGGGGCAGGCCTTGGCGGCGGACCTTAGGCATGGGCCGGCCCGCCGTAGAATCCGCGGGTGATCTCGGCACGCAGCCGTGCAGCCTCGGCCGGATCGGTCGCGGCGGCCATGCGGGCCGCCAACGCGGAGAGTTCAGGGCCACTCAACCGACGCTCGGCATCCAAGCTGTAGGCGAAACGCACCACCTTCGCCTGTTCCTCGGGCGGCAGGGTGGCGATCTCCCGGATGATCTGGCTGGCGTTCACGCCTGACACCCTACCGTTCATACGCCTGACGTCAAACCCGGGCTTGGCGGGCCATGGGAACGGCTTATCGCGATCCCGTCCTACAGGCCCGCCGCGAGGACTTTTTCGCGCAGGTGGGTGCATCCGCCTGCGCCAAGGCTGCGGCGAGACGAGGCGGCTCAAAGTTCGGCGGCGATCTTCTGGCGGAGATGGGTGTGGCGGAATCTCGACTCCGCGTTGCGCACGGCCATGGACCAGGCGGCGGGCTCGCCGACGACGAAGACCTTCTTCCGGCCGCGGGTGAGGGCGGTGTAGACGAGGTTGCGCTGGAGCATCATGAAGTGCGCCTTGAGCAGCACGACGATGACGACCGGATATTCGCTGCCCTGCGACTTGTGGATGCTGGTGCAGTAGGCGAGGGCGAGGTCGCCCAGTTCGCCGCGCTCGAAGGCATGCCGTTCGCCGTCGAAGTCGGCGATGAGCGTGCCCTTCGACAGGTCCACGCTGACGACGGTGCCGATGTCGCCGTTGAAGAGGTTCTTGTCGTAGTTGTTGCGGAGCTGGATGAGCTTGTCGCCGGCGCGGTATTCGCCGCCGAGGGCCTTGATCCCGCGGCCGTGCGGATTGAGCGCGGCCTGGAGGCGGAGGTTGAGGTTGGCCACGCCGGCCGCGCCCTTGTGCATCGGCGCCAGCACCTGCACGTCGGCGACCGGGTCGAACCACTTGAAATGCGCCGGGATGAAGCGCGTGCAGAGCTCGATGACCTTGGCGAGCGCGTCCTCGGGACTGTGGGCCGCGATGAAGTTGAGGTCGCTCCACGCCTGCGCCTTGGCCACCTCGCCCGCGACCGGCGGCGGCGTGTTGACGCCCTCGTTGATGGCGTGGGCCGTCGTGACGATGAGCGATTCCTTCTGCTGGCGGTAGACGAACTGCAGGCGCGTGACCGGCACGCGTTCGGTGGCGATGAGGTCCTTGAGGACATTGCCGGCGCCGACGCTGGGCAGCTGGTCGATGTCGCCGACGAGGAGCAGGTGGGCGCGCACGGGCACGGCCTGCAGCAGCGCGGCGGCGAGGCGGGTGTCGAGCATCGAGGCCTCGTCGACGATGAGGAAATCGGTCGCGAGGGGCTTGGACTCGTTGTGCTCGAAGCCGCCCCGGGCGTGGTCGGTGCCGAGCAGGCGGTGGATGGTGGAGGCGAAGCCGCCCGTGGTCTCGGTCAGGCGCTGGGCGGCGCGGCCGGTGGGCGCGGCGAGGGTGACGCGTGCCTTCTTGGCCTTCAGGATCTCGACGAGGGCGCGGAGGATGGTGGTCTTGCCCGTGCCCGGGCCGCCGGTGAGGATGCTGCACTTGTGGCGCAGGGCGTAGCCGAGCGCCGCGCGCTGCAACGGGTGGAACTCAAAGCCCGCCTTCTGCTGCGCCCAGTCGACCGCGGCCTCGGCCTTGATCGCCGGCAGGCCCGAGGGCACGGCGTTGAGGCGCTGGATGACGGCGGCGATCTTGCGCTCGGCGCGGTCGTTGTCCGGCAGCTGGATGATGGTGTCAGCCGATGCCTTGGGGTGGGCGGCGGCGTCCTCGCCGCCGCCAGGCGCCGCCGGGGACGGCGACGACCACCCGTGCTGCACGAGTTCCTTGGCGGCAAGGAGGGCGTCAAGGCGGGCTTCGAGCCGTTCAACGGTGGTTTCGAGGAGGTTGGCGGTGTAGGCGATGAGTTCACCGCGTGGATAGGCCGTGTGGCCGTCCTCCTCCAGCACCTGCAGGGCGTAGATCAGGCCGGCGTCGAGGCGCGCGGCGGAGTCGTTGGCGAAGCCGAGGTTGATGGCGATGCGGTCGGCGGTCTTGAAGCCGATGCCGTCGATCTCGCGCGCGAGGCGGTAGGGCTCGGCGCGGATGAGCTGCGGGGCCTGGCCGCCCCACTTCCTGACGATGCGCACGCACTGGGAGGTGGTGACGCCGTAGGTCTGGAGGAAGATGTGCACCTCGCGGAGCGTGCGCTGCTCGTCCCAGGCGGCCTTGATGGCGGCGGCGCGCACCTTGCCGATGCCGGGCACCTTGCGGAGCTCGCCCGACTCCTCGCTCAGCACGCGGAAGGTGTCGGCGCCGAACGCGTCGACGATCTTGTTGGCGTAGACCTTGCCGATGCCGTGGACGAGGCCGCTGCCGAGGTATTTGCGGATGCCGTAGACGGAGGAGGGCAGCTCGCTCGTGAACGACGCGATCTTGAACTGCGCACCGTGCTCGGCGTGGCGCGTCCATTCGCCGGTGAGGCGCAGGGTCTCGCCGCATTGCACGCCCGGCAGCGCGCCGGTGATGGTCACGCGGTCGTCGGCGCCCTTCATCCCCTCGGGCTTCAGCTCGGCGATGGTGTAGTGGTTCTCCTCGTTGAGGAAGATGATGCGCTCGAGGACGCCGGTGAGGGTGGTGGAGGTCGGCAGGGCCACGGCGGCAAGGAGAGCGAAGTCGGCGCGCAACGCAATCCCCCGGCCGTTCGTCGCCGAAAACCTCCGCCCGGTCTATCCCGCGTCGGCGCCGGGCAGCCGCGCTGCCATATCCGGTGCACCCCATCCCCCATGAGAATCCTCCCCGGTCTGACCTTTGTTGCCTCAATCATTGTCCTCCCGGCCCAGCCGCCGGCGCCGGCCAAGCCCTCGCCCGAGGAACTGGCCGCCGAGCGCGAGCAATACGTGCAGGAGGTGCTGGCCGCCATCAAGGGCCGCGAGACGGAGCCCGCCGAGGCCGTGTTCAAGAACATCCAGCGCTTCAAGGGCGTGCCCGCCGGCCGCCTCCCGATGATCATGAGCATGGGTTTCAGCCGCTCGCTCGGCGTGAGCTGCACGCATTGCCACGTGCCCGGCGAATGGGACAAGGAGGACAAGCCCCAGAAGCAGGTCGCGCGGGAGATGGCGGCGCTGGCCGACAAGATCTCCCGCGAGCTGCTGCCCGCCATCAGGAACCTCGACAGCAAGCAGCCGATGGTGAATTGCACGACCTGCCACCGCGGCGAGGTGAAGCCCGCGCTCAGCCTGCCCGGGCACCCCCCGCGCCCGCCCGCCGCCCCGAGACCCGCCGGCACGGGGTAGCCGCCGGCACTCGCGGCTTGAGCGCGCGGGCGCCGGCCGCAATGTCGCCGCATGTCTCCGGCCGACCCCGCCGCGCCCGCCCCGCATGCCGACCCCAGCCGGCTGCCGCGCCACCTCGGCGTGTGGAACGCGGCGCTGGTGCTCGTGACCTTCACGATCGGCGTGGGCATCCTGCAGTCGCCGGGTGTCGTCGCGGGCAAGACCGGCTCCATCTCGCTTTCGTTGCTCGCGTGGGTCGTGGGCCCGGCGGCGGCGATGTGCGGGGCGCTCGTGATGGCCGAGCTGGCCGTGCGCACGCCGCGTTCGGGCGGCACGACTGTCTTCCTCAACCACGCCTTCGGGCCGCGCGCGGCGTTCCTCTTCGGGTGGACGTCGATGTTCCTCAACCCGGTGTCGGCGGCGGCCATCACCATCGTCAGCACGAAGAACCTCGGGCAGATCATGGGCTTCGGCCCGGGGGCGCAGACCGCGCTCGGGCTGGGCTGGGTCGGCGGCATCATGGTGCTCAACATGGTGTCGAGCCGCACGGTGGCGTGGCTGACGGGCGGGGCGGGCGTGTTCAAGATCGGCGCGTTGGTCGCCGTCGTGGCCCTGTGCTTCTCGGCGGACGTCCCGCCGGAGGCCGCGGCGACCGGCCCGGCGCTGCCGCCGCTGGAGCACTCGCTGCTGGTCGGCTTCGGGCTGGCGGTGGTGGCGACGATGTTCGCCTACGACGGGTGGGACGGCCTCGCGCTGGTGGCCGGCGAGGTGCGCGAGCCGCGCCGCAACGTGCCGCGCGCGACCCTGCTCGGCATGGGCCTGATCCTCGGCGTCTACCTGGCGGTCAACCTCGGGTTCTTCCACGCGCTCTCGCTCGGCGAGGTGGCCACCTCGCCCGCGCTGGCGGCCACGGCCATCGGCCGCGTGCTGGGCGACAACGGCGCGAAGTTCGTCACGGCCTTCGTGGCCGCGAGCGCGGCGAGCACGGTGTTCAGTTCGCTCCTGTGCAACCCGAAGATCGCCTTCGCGCTGGCGGAGGAGGGGCACTTCTTCCGGGCCGTGGCGTGGGTGCATCCGCGCTGGAAGACCCCGGTCGTGGCCATCGCGATCTACGGCACGATGACGCTGCTCTACATCGCCTCGGGCAGCGGCTTCGAGCGCCTGACGCGCTACATGATCCTCGGCTTCCTGCCGTTCTACGGCCTGGTCGCCCTCGGCGCGGTGCTGCTGCGCCGGCGGCAACCGATTCCGCCGGGGCAATACGCCATGCCGCTCTATCCGCTGCCGGTCGCCGGCATGCTGCTCTACGTGCTCTGCGGCCTCGCCACGGGATTCCTCGGTGATCCGGTCGCGGCGGCCGGCGGCCTCATCATCCTCGTCGCGGGCGCGACGGTGTTCGAGATCTGGCGGAGAGTGAGGGGACCGGCGGCGTGAAAACGGCGGGACAACCTGCGCTGCTCGGCCTGCCCTACGACGGAAGCTCATCGTATCTGCGCGGCGCCGCCCAGGCTCCCGCGGCCATACGCGCCGCATTGCGCAATCCCTCCTCCAACTCCTGGAGCGAAGCCGGTCTCGACGTGCTCGCGTCCGACGCCTTGCAGGATGCCGGCGATGTGGCGGTGCCGGACGAGCCGGCCGCGGCGCGAGCGGCCATCGAGGCCGGCGTGGCGGCGGTGCTGCGCCGCGGGCAGCGCCCGCTCTGCCTCGGCGGCGACCATTCGGTGACCCATCCCGTGCTGCGCGCAATACGGGCGGCTCACCCGCGGCTGACGATCCTGCACATCGACGCGCACGCCGATCTCTACGACGACTTCGAGGGCGACCGGTTCTCGCACGCGTGCCCGTTTGCGCGCATCATGGAGGAGCGCCTCTGCGACCGGCTGGTGCAGGTTGGCCTCCGCACGCTTACGGCGCACCAGCGCGAGCAGGCGGCCAGGCTCGGCGTCGAGCAGGTCGACATGGCGGGGTGGATGCGGGGCACCCGGCCCAAGCTCGAGGGCCCGGTCTACGTTTCGCTCGACCTCGATGCGCTCGACCCGGCCTTCGCGCCGGGCGTCTCGCATTGGGAGCCGGGGGGTCTCAGCACACGGGAGGTGGTGGGTCTGATCCAGGCCTTGCCGCCCACGCTGGTGGGGGCGGATGTGGTGGAATTGAATCCCGCGCGTGACCGCGACGGCTTCACCGCGATGGTCGCAGCGAAGCTGGTGAAGGAACTCGCCAGCCGCATGCTCGCGCCGTAGCCTTGCCGCGATGAAGATGACATTGGTCGAGATCATCCAGCTGGCGATCACGCCCGTGATCCTCATCTCGGGCATGGGCGCCCTCATGCTGACGCTGACCAACCGGATGGGCCGGATCGTGGACCGCACGCGCAGCCTCGCCGGGCTGGTGCGCGCGGCGGCCGGCCCGGACCGCCCGCATCATGAGGAACAGCTCGACATCCTCTGGCGGCGGGCGCTGCTCATCCGGCGGGCGGTGACCTTCAACGGCCTGAGCATGCTGGTGGCCTGCGTGCTGGTGGTCGTGGTGTTCACCGGCGTGGTGCTCGGGTGGAATATCGAGGTGGCGGTGATCGTGCTGTTCGAGGCCAGCCTGGTGATGCTGATCGCGTCGCTGGTCACGTTTCTGCAGGACATCTTCCTTTCCCTGCGCGCGCTCCGGTTGGAAGTGGACCAGGCCCGCGCCGCGTCGCCGCGCGCCAGCTGATCCCCGCCCGGGTTTCCCCCATGCAAACCGCCGCCAACACCCTGCTCGCGCTCGTGGCCCTGCTGCACCTGTATTTCCTCGTGCTGGAGATGTTCCTGTGGACGCAGCCGCGCACGCGCAGGATCTTCGGCTTGAGCGAGGCGCAGGCGGAGGCGACGCGCACGCTCGCGGCCAACCAGGGCCTCTACAACGGCTTCCTGGCCGCCGGCCTGGTCTGGGGCCTCGGGGCGGACGACTACCCGGTGAAAATCTTCTTCCTGGGTTGCGTGATCACCGCCGGCGTCTACGGCGCGATGACGGCCAACCGCCGCATCCTTTTCGTGCAGGCCCTGCCCGCGGCCGCCGCCCTGGCGCTCGTCTGTGCGAGCCAAACCTGACCATGCGCTTCTACGAGGACCTCAACATCGGCGACACCTTCCACACGGCGGAAGCCGGGGTGACGGCGGACGACATCGTGCGCTTCGGGCGTGAGTTCGACCCGCAGCCTTTCCACACCGATCCGGTGGCGGCCAAGGCCAGTTTTTTCGGCGGGCTGGTCGCGAGCGGCTGGCACACAGCGGGCGTGAGCATGCGCCTGATGGTGACCAGTGAGATGCGGCTCGACGAGGGAGTGGTCGGCCAGGGGGTCGAAAGCGTGCGCTGGCCGCGGCCGGTCTATCCTGGCGACCGCCTCAAGGTCGAATGCCGGGTCGAGGAGAAGCACGAGAAACCGGGCCGCACCGATTACGGCACCGTCCGATTGCGCTGCATCACGCGGAACCAGGACGGCCGGGTGGTCCAGGACATGGTGGCGAACCTGCTGGTGAAGCGCCGGCCGGCCGCTAAGCCTTGAGCAGGTAGGCACCGGCGGCGGCGAGATCGGGGAAGAGCTCGACGGCTCCCGCCGCGCGCAGCTCATCGGCCGTGTGCGTGCCGGTGGTGACACCGATGAAAGCGAGGCCGGCGTTCTGCGCCGTGGCGACATCGTGCACCGAGTCGCCGACCAGGGCGGTGTCGGCGGCCCCGGCGCCGAGGGTGCGCAGGGCATGGTCGGCGAACTCGCGCTGGGGCTTGAGCCAGGGGGTGTCGCCGGCGCCGAAGACATCCGCCAGCAGCGGGGCGATGCCGAGGTGGGCGCAAACGGCGCGGGCGTCGGGACCGCGCTTGTTGGTGAGGGAGGCGCATTGCACGCCGCGGGCGCGGAGGGTTTCGAGAATCTCCCGGGCCCCGGGCAGGAGTTCGGCATCGTCGAGTCCGGTCTCGCGCCAGTGCTGCAGGACGAGCGGCAGCAAGCGGGCCACATTACCGGGGCCGGCCAGCGCGGCGATCGCGTTCTCGACCCCGCGGCCGACGGCGGCCTTGACCTGCGCGTAGGTCGGCTCGGGCAGTCCGATCGAGCGCATGGCATGGCAATGGCAGCGGTGGATGGCGCGGAACTGGTCGATGAGGGTGCCGTCGAGGTCGAAGAGGACCGTGCGGAAACGCATGCCGCACCCGAACACAGCGCGGGCCGGGGCGACAGAAAATAATTCTGGCCGGGAGGGGGCCGTTGCCCGACATTGGCGGCATGAGCGAACCCACCGCCCCCGCCCGGGCCGACGCGTCGTTGGAGAACGACACGCTCGTGGTGCGCGTGGGAGGCGACTGGGAAATCACCCGCGCCCATCCGCTGTGGTCGGAGGCGCTCGGCAAGAACCATCCCGCCGCGGTGCGGATCGAGAACGCCGGGCTGGGCGCCTGGGACAGCTCGCTGGCGCTGTTCCTGCGCGCCGCGCAGGCCTGGAGCGAGACGCACAGCGCGGAGTTCGCCATGGAGGGCATGCCCCCGGGCGTGAACCGCCTGATGGGCATCCTCGCGCAGAAACGGCCCGTCCCGGCGCTGCCGCATGCCGGGCTGCCCGACCTGGTGGCCGCGCTCGGCAAGTTCACGCTGCACCTGGCGGCGGAGGCGAAGGACCTCTCCAACCTGGTCGGCGAGTGCGCCTACAGCGTCGCGCGCTTCGTCCGCGGGCGGGCGCAGTTCCGCTGGTCGGACTGTTTCATCGAGATGCAGCACTGCGGCGTGATGGCGCTGCCGATCGTGGGGTTGATCAGCTTCCTCGTCGGCGTGACGCTGGCCTACACGGGGGCGATCGTCGTGCGCCAATACGGCGGCGACATCTGGATCGCGGACATGATCGGCCTGGCGATGACCCGCGAGATGGGCCCGATCATGGCGGCGGTGGTGCTGGCCGGCCGGACGGGCGCGGCCTACGCCGCCTACATCGGCAACATGAAGGCGAACGAGGAGATCGACGCGCTCGCCACGCTGGGCGTGTCCCCGGTGGATTTCCTCATCATGCCGCGGATCGCGGCGCTGTGCGTGATGATGCCGCTGCTGGCGCTCTACTCCGACGTGATGGGCATCCTCGGCGGCATGCTGATCGCCTACCTGCCGCCGCTCAACATCGCGCCCTCGCTCTTTTTCGCCGAAATGCAGACGATCGTGGACCTGTCGGACATCAACACCGGCCTGATCAAGGCGGCGACCTTCGGCGTGCTGATCGCCGTGGCGGGCTGCTGGCGCGGCCTGCAGGCCGACCGCAGCGCGGCCGGCGTCGGCCTCGCCGCCACCTCGGCCGTGGTCACGAGCGTGCTGCTCATCGTCGTGGGCAACGCGGTCTACGCCGTGGTCTTCGACATCCTCAAGTGGTGACGCGCATGAACGGCTCCAACGGAAAGTTCGCGGTCGAGGTGGAGGGCCTGCAGTGCGGCTACGACGGGCGCGTGGTGCTCGAGCGGGTGTCGCTGGCCGTGAAGCGCGGGGAGATCTTCTTCATCATCGGCGGCAGCGGCTGCGGCAAGAGCACGCTGCTGCGGCACCTGATCGGACTGCACGAGCCGACGGCGGGGGCGGTGAGATACTTCGGGCGGGACTTCACGCACGCGGACCGCGAGGAGCGCCGGCGGATGCTGCGGACCTTCGGCGTGCTCTTCCAGGGCGGCGCGCTGTGGACCTCGATGACCCTGCGCGAGAACGTCTGCCTGCCGCTCGAGCTCTACACCGACCTGTCGCGCGCGCAGCGCGACGAGATCGCGGCCCTGAAGCTGGCGCAGGTCGGGCTGGCCGGCTACGAGGAGTATTTTCCGGCGGAGATCAGCGGCGGCATGAAGAAGCGCGCCGGACTGGCCCGGGCGCTGGCGCTCGACCCGGCCATCGTGTTCTTCGACGAGCCCTCCGCCGGCCTCGACCCCATCACCTCGCTCAAGCTCGACGAGCTGATCCGCGAGCTGCGCGAGACGCTGGGCACGACCATCGTCGTGGTGTCGCACGAGCTGGCCAGCATCTTCGGCATCGCGGACCGTGTCGTCATGCTCGACCGCGAGACGCGGGGGGTGATCGCCGAGGGCGACCCGCGCGAGCTGCGGGACCGGAGCGAGGATCCGCGGGTGCGGCAGTTTTTGAATAGACGCGGCGACGGCGATGCGGGAGAAAGCGGGGTCCAACGATGAAGACGAAATTCAGCCCCAGCGCGGTCGGCATGTTCGTGCTCGGCGCCCTGCTGCTCCTCATCATCGGATTCCTGTCGTTCGGCGGCCGCAGCTTCTTCGTGAAGCCCGGGCGGTTCCTGGTGTATTTCGACGAATCGGTGAGCGGCCTCGATCCGGGCGCGCCGGTGAAGTTTTACGGCGTCCGCGTCGGCCGCGTGGCGGCGGTCAACGTGCGCTACGACGCGGTGGCGCGCCACAGCGCCGTGCAGACCATCTGCGAGATCAACCGCAACGTGCTCAACGACAGCGCGGGCAACATCATCGACCTCAAGGATCCCGGCACCGTGCAGACGCTCATCGACAAGGGCCTGCGCGCCAAGCTGAGCTTCACGGGCATCACCGGCCTGCTCTACGTCGAGCTGGATTTCGAGGATCCCAAGGTCTATCCCGCCAAGCCCGGCTACATGGATGCGGACTACCCCGTGGTGCCGGCGATCCCGTCGCCCATCGCGGAGGTGCAGCAGAGCGTGGTGGAGATCGTGGCCAACCTGAAGAAGGTGGACTTCCACGCGCTGTCCGTGGACATCCGGAAGCTGATCGACACCACGCAGGACAAGGTCGCGGCCTTCGACGTGAAGGCGCTCAACGAGCGCATCGTCCGCACCACCGAGGCGGTGGAGCAGTTCGTCAGCTCGCCGGAGGCGAAGCAGGTCTTCGCCAACCTCAACGCCGCCATCGCCGACCTGCGCGGCACCCTGGCCCGCATCGACGGCCAGGTCGGACCGGTGAGCGACGAACTGAAGAAGACCCTCGCCGAGGCGCAGGGCGCGCTCAAATCCCTCGACGGCGCGGCCCAGACCACCAGGCGCTTTGTCGAGGAGCAGGGCGGGGTGGGCGAGGAGGTCACCGCCGCGCTGCGGCAGATCGCCGACGCCGCCGACGCCCTGCAGCGGCTCGCCGATTACGTGAGCCGCCAGCCGAACGCCCTGATCACCGGCAAGAAAAAGAACTGACGCCGCGCCCGCGCCCCTTCGCCATGAAAACGAAATCCCCGCATCGCCGGATCCTGGTGCCCGGCGTCCTGCTTTCGGCGTGCAGCGCGCTGCTGGCCGGCTGCAACCTGCTGCCGGAGCCGCAACCGGACCCGACGCGGCATTTCACGCTCAGCGCGCCCACCACCGCCGCGCCGGGCGGCGTGGAGGTGCGCCCCGTGCTTCTGGCAGGTCACCTCCGCAACCGCGCCATGGCCGTGCGCATCGCGGAGAACGAGGTGACCTACCTCGACGACGCCCGCTGGGCGGAGCCGCTCGATGCCGGCCTCGCGGAAGTGCTGCGCGCCGAGCTGGCGGGCGTGGCCGGCGAGTGGACGGTGCGGGTGGAGGTCGAGCGCTTCGAGCTGCTGGCCCATCAGGGCAATGCCGTGCAGCTGGCGGCCGTGTGCGAGATCCGCGCGAAGGGCGACGCCGCGCCCCGCCGGGTGAATTTCACCTCGGCGCCGCGCCAATGGGACGGGCGCGACCACGGCGACCTTGTCGGCCTGCTCCGCGCCGCCGCGGTCGAGTTGGGCGCGCACCTCGCCGCCGCGATGAAGTAGGCCGCTTTTCCGCCATGCAAAAAATCGACACCCTACCGGCGATGCAGGCGGCCGCGGCGGAGATGCGCCGGGCGGGCCAGCGCGTGGCCTTCGTGCCGACGATGGGGGCGCTGCACGCCGGCCACGCCAGCCTGATCCGGCTGGCGCGCAACCAGGCCGACAAGGTCGTCGTGTCCGCGTTCGTGAACCCGCTGCAATTCGGTCCGAACGAGGATTACGCGCGCTACCCGCGCAACCCGGCCGGTGATGCGGCGTTCGCCGAGCGCGAGGGCGCGGACCTGCTCTTCGTGCCGACGGCGGAGGAGATGTTTCCCAAGGGGTTTTCGACGCACCTGACGGAGGAGCGCGTGAGCAAGCCGCTGTGCGGGGTATCGCGGCCGGCGCTGTTCCGCGGCGTGCTGACCTGCTGGCTGAAGCTGCTCAATCTCGTGCAGCCGCAGCTGCTCGTGATGGGCGACAAGGACGCGCAGCAGGTCGCGGTGGTGCGCAAGGCCGTGACGGACCTCTGCCTGCCGGTGGAGATCGTGTCGGCGCCGACCATCCGCGACGCGGACGGCCTGGCCCTGAGCGCGCGCAACGCCTACCTGTCGCCCACCCAGCGCGAGGAGGCGCTGGCCGTGAACAAGGCACTGTGCAAGGTGCGCGAAATGGCCGCCGGGGGCGTGAAAAGCGCGGACCGGCTGGTGGCGGAAGCGACGCACATCCTTGCCCAGAAGCGGCGGCTGCGCGTCATCTACATCTCGGCCGTCGACCGTGCCACCATGGAGCCCGTGCGCGAAATCGTGCCTGACCAGTGCCTGCTGGCCATCGCCTACTGGGTGGACGAGGTGCGCCTGACCGACAACACGCTGCTCTGAGCTGGGCTGAAACAGGCTGTGAATAACTTGTCGGCAGCGATGCGGATTCCCGGCTGAAGGGCGGGAAGCCGGTCCCTGTGGGAAAAAGTCCGGCGCCGCTGCGATTCCAGGCCGGACGTGGGTCTACTGACGGCGACACACAGGATTAGAGAAACTAGGTGTGCCGGCCGACTCGCCCAAGGAGTTCTCGGACAGGGTTTAGGGTCATGCATGCGCTTGGAAACCGGAGCTGGCATGCCGGCAAGCGTGGGATTTCTTCCCCTTTGGAGTCGTTCCGCTGTTATTCTCCCGGCCCTCCCAGGCGGGACATTAGGGGCGGCAGCGGGGGCTGATCTGCACCAGCAGGCGGCTGTGAATGACAGCCCCACCTGAAAGACAGCCCGGTGGCCAGCGCAGGATTGAAAATGCGACGGCAAGGTGCGCTTATCTGCGGTCGTGAGCACCAATTTCCCCCTCAAGCCCCGCATCGCCATCGTCGGCGCCGGCGCGCTCGGCTGCTACTACGGCGCGCGCCTCGCCAAGGCGGGCGAGGACGTGCATTTCCTCGTGCGCAGCGGCCGGGCGGCCATCCTCGCCCGGGGTATCCGGGTGAAAACCCCGACCGAGAAGATCGCCCTCCGCAAGGTCCAGGCCCATGCCTCGGCCGAGGAGATCGGACCCTGCGACCTGGTCATCGTGGCGGTGAAGGCGACGGCCAACGAGGCGCTGAAGAAGATCCTGCCGCCGCTCCTGGGCGAAACCACGCGCGTGCTCACGCTGCAGAACGGCCTCGGGGTGGAGGAGCCGGTCGCGGAGATCGTGGGCGCGGACCGCGTCATGGGGGCGATCTGCTACGTGGGCTGCATGCGCACAGGGCCCGGCGTCGTGGATTGCACCTTCCCGGGCCTGATGATGATCGGCAAGTTCGGCCAGCCCGCCGGCGCCGGCACCCGCGCGGTGGCCGAGATGTTCCGACGCGCCGGCGTGAAATGCGAGGCCCACGACAACCTGGAGGAGCAGCGCTGGCGCAAGCTCGTCTGGAACGTGCCGTTCAACGGACTCGCCATCGCGGCCGGCGGGGTGACGACCGACGTCATCATGGCCGACGAGGGGCTGCGCACGCAGGCGCGCCGGCTGATGGAGGAGATCATCGACGCGGCCGCGAAATTCGGACACACCATCCCGCGCACCTTCATCGAGACGCAATTCGAGCGCACCGCCAAGACCGGGCGCTACAAGCCGTCGTCGCTCATCGACTTTGAGGAAGGCCGCGAGCTGGAGCTGGAGGAGATCTGGGGCGAGCCGGTGCGCCGCGCGAAGAAAGTCGGCGCCGCCGTGCCGCGCCTGGAGCTGCTCCATGCGCTGCTGCACACCCTGATCGCGGGCCGGAAGAAAAAGAAGGCGCGCTGAGTCGACCCCGGTCCGGGGGCGGGGCCGGCAACCGGGACTTGATGTGGCCCCGCCGCGCCGGCACAGTGCCCCATGGAATACCGGCAGGAACTGCGCGAACTCACGATCCGGAGCATCATCCTCGGCGGCGTCATCACGCTGCTGTTCACGGCGGCGAATGTGTATCTGGGGCTCAAGGTGGGTCTCACCTTCGCCACCTCGATCCCCGCGGCCGTCATCTCGATGGCGCTGCTCCGCTTCGTGGGCAACTCGAACATCCTTGAGAACAACATCGTGCAGACCATCGCGTCCGCCGCGGGCACGTTGTCGGCCATCATCTTCGTCCTGCCCGGCCTCATCATGGTCGGCTGGTGGCAGGGTTTCCCCTATTGGACCACCGTCGCGGTCTGCGCGATGGGCGGCATCCTCGGGGTGATGTTCTCCGTGCCGCTGCGGCGCGCGCTCGTGACGGGTTCGGACCTGCCTTATCCGGAGGGCGTGGCCGCCGGTGAGGTGCTCAAGGTCGGCTTCGGCTCCGCCGAGGGCCGCGAGGAGAATGCGAAAGGGCTGCGCATGATCGTGACCGGTTCGCTGATCGCCGCCGGCTACCAGCTGCTCACCTACCTGAAGGTGGCGGCCGAGGCCCTCGCCACGGCCTTCCGGGTCGGTGCGGGCGCGACCGCGGCCTCGACCAGCCTCGCCATGGCCTTGATCGGCGTGGGCCACCTCGTGGGCCTCTCGGTCGGCATTGCGATGCTCATCGGCATGCTGATCGCCTGGGCCGGGCTGGTGCCGCTGCTCACCTGGGGCGAGGTGGGCGAGAACGTCGCCGGCGTCGTCAACACGACGTTTCGGAGCGAGGTGCGTTTCATCGGGGCGGGTGTGATCGGTGTCGCCGCGCTCTGGAGCCTGTTCCGCATCATCGGACCGATCATCAAGGGCATCCGGGCCGCCATGGCGGCGTCAAGGGCCCGCGCGGTCGGAACGGAGCTTGCGCTGACCGAGCGCGACATCCCCATCGGCATCGTGGGCGGGACCATCGCCGTGATGCTCGTGCCGATCGCGGGCCTGCTGTGGTATTTCAGCTCGGGCACCGCCATCGCGGACGGCATCGGGCCGGTCATCCTCGGCACGCTGGTCTATGTGCTGCTGATCGGCGCCATCATCGCCTGTGTCTGCGGCTACATGGCCGGCCTGATCGGCGCCTCGAACAGCCCGGTATCCGGCGTCGGCATCCTGGCGGTGATCGCCGCCTCGGTGTTGCTGGTGATGGTCTACGGCCACGGGGGCAGTCCGGAGCAGACCCGCGCGCTGGTGGCCTATGCGCTCTTCACCACCGCCATCGTTTTCTCCATCGCCACGATCTCGAACGACAACCTCCAGGACCTGAAGACCGGGCAACTGGTCGGAGCCACGCCGTGGCGGCAGCAGCTCGCGCTGGTTTACGGCGTCATCTTCGGCTCGCTCGTCATCCCGCCGGTGCTCGACCTGCTCAACAAGGCCTTCGGCTTCACCGGGGCTCCCGGGGCGGGGGAGAACGCCCTGGCCGCGCCGCAGGCCGCGCTCATCTCCTCGCTGGCCAAGGGCGTGCTCGGCGGCGACATCCAGTGGAACCTCATCGGCTGGGGCGCGGTGCTCGGCGTCGCCATCGTCGTGATCGACGAGGTGCTGCGCGCCGGCAAGAAGATGCGCCTGCCGCCGCTGTGCGTGGGCATGGGCATCTATCTGCCGATGGCCCTCACGCTGCTCATCCCGGTCGGAGCCCTGCTCGGCTGGTTCTATGAGCGCTGGGCGGACAGGCAGGCGAATCCGGAGTCGGCGAAACGGATGGGCGTGCTCGCGGCCACCGGCCTCATCGTGGGCGAAAGCCTGCTGGGGGTGGCGTTCGCGGGTGCGGTCGCGTTCACCGGCAGCGACGCGCCGCTCGCCGTGGTCGGCGCGGACTTCGAGCATGCCGCGCAGTGGATCGGGGTCGTGCTCTTCGCCGGCGGCATTGCGTTGCTCTATCGCTCCGCGCGCCGGACCGCTTAGGCCCGGCGCGGGGGCCGCCGCCACCGCGCCGCCGTCCGCCCAAGCGGGCGCGCGGCTCACTCTTCGCCGTCGTGGTAGGGCACGACCTGCGGCCGGAAGAATTTTCCGTAGGGCCGCAGGCCCCATTTGCCCGAGTCGGGATAGTAGAAGATGTCCACCGGCGGGTTGTCCGCGATGATCCAAAGGTGCAGCCACTTGCGCCCGGTGTTGATGAGCTGGTGGGCCTCGCCGGGCGGATGCATGAACACGTCACCGGCCGCGACCCGGTGGCGCTTGCGGCCGGCGCGCACGACGCCATGGCCGCTGATGATGACGAACAGCTCCCATTGCGTCGTGTGCAGGTGGAACGGGCAGATGGCCTTGCCGGGCGCGACCTTGACGAGCTCGAGGTTGAACGGATGGCCCCGCTTCGGCCAGCCGTTGCGCACGTCGCCGAGGGCGGCGGAGACGTCCTTGTAGCGGGCGGAGAACCGGCCCTTGGGGGATTGCCATTTCTCCCACCTGAGCCGGGCGATGTGGGTCTTGGTCATAGGGCGGGGCGGGCGGAGGCGTTGAGGCTGGTGAAGGGAATCTCGAAGATCACGCGCCAGCCGTCGCTGCGATGCGGCCCGAA